>WYEB01000035.1_pt1 | contig 63669 bp, 58 predicted proteins | sample 6343061 | NCBI WGS metagenome assembly WYEB01 (sample SAMN13812332, study PRJNA600296) | hot springs metagenome | biome: ENVO:00000051; feature: ENVO:00002007; isolation source: sediment sample from Evening Primrose shelf | place: USA: Yellowstone National Park, Evening Primrose Hot Spring ... | reverse complement strand
GGTAAGCCCCGACCCCAATCATAGCAAGCCCAAGGGTTGCAAGCTTAAACTCTTTTGCCCAAATTCTAACAATAAAAAAGAAAACTAATGAAAACAGAGTAAAGGCTAAACCCAATCCGAAGCCAACGAGATAAGGGGGAAGTTGGGTTGCACTGAGGAAGGCTGCTACAGAAAAAGACATGGCAGAAAGACACACGGGGCAGGGTAGAAGTAGAGGTAGGCTGAGCTTTACGCTATGCTCCTCTTGAGGTTGAAAATTTTTTCTTGTGAGTAGATAGACTCCCCAGAGAATTAACCCTAAGGATAGCAAAAGATGTAGGTATGGACCTTTAAGTAGAACTTTCATGAGTAAGTTTAGAAAAGGCTTAGCCAAGAGCGAAATGATAAGAAAAAGAGATGCGTAGGTAAACAACACTAAAACGATAGTTGATTTTGAGGGCTTGCTTAACCCAAGGGCAACCCCAAGTTTTACCGCAAAAGCGCTAAGGGTTAAGCCTGTGCCAATCACCCATAAGAGTAGCTCTAAGTTCATATCCTTTCAAACCCTCGGAAATACTACCTTTGTTTCATGTTTTTTGTAAGCCCAAAATGATAATTTTTTTTACCATTAACTTATACGGATATTTTAGCTTGTCAAGAGAAGGGAGGGGGCTGTTTAAAAAAAGTTCCTCGGTTCGTTGTGCCAAGCGATAGCGAGGCATCCACGCCCCACTTTGTACTGCCGAGAGTAGCGAGGTATCCCCAAGGAAAAAGAGGAGACCCCTCGGCTGACGCCTCGGGGTGACAAAAAAAGAGGCTCGGGGCGACAGCGGGAGGGTTTACACAAAAACATTTTTGAAACAGCTTCAGAGAAGGGAGAGGGGGGTTCTTGACAATTACGGGTTTATGGATAATATAATATTTATGCAGTGCGGGCGTAGCTCAGCCTGGAAGAGCGACAGCTTGCCATGCTGTAGGTCGCGGGTTCGAATCCCGTCGCCCGCTCCATAGTTTTTTTAGTTCTTAAGCTTTATCTTTTTTATCATCTAATCTATCTTTCTTATTTCAAACTTATTCTAAACTTAGGTTTGGCATCTGCTCTATTGGTTCAGAGGGTTTTTAATAAACAAATAAAAAAAGAATAAACCGTTTAGGGCAAGCGGTTGCTTGCTCATTACAAAAACATTTAAGCATCCGAAGTAATGCCATTACTATTTTCAACGAGCAACCGCGATTAGTTTTTTCAGTTTTTTCTCAAGTGCTCGGCCTGGCATCTTTACAATGAACAGTCTTTTAAATAAACTTCTTAAATAATTAAAATTTTTAAAGCAGACACCTCTCTGAGGCTGTTTTAAAAATTTGTGCAAGCCCTATGTCAACCCGAGGCGTTAGCCAAGGGATCCCTCGGCGCTTACGCGCTTCGGGAAGACTTCACAATGCGCTGTCCCGAACGAAGTGAGGGGTTTCCCCATGGGGGTGCCTCGCTAACGCTCGGCAGGACAAAAAGGGGCGCTCGGCAGGACAAAAAAGGAAACTTGGCAGGACGGAGTAGGGGGTCCTTTTTGAAAAGTCCTTTCCTCTCTTGACTAAATTTAAATTTTTGTTATGTAATTTATTCAATGAAAGCAATTTCTAAAAAGAATAGAATTAAAAAAACTTTTTCCTTTAAACCTTTTTGGGACAAACTTCTTAAAAGTAGTAGCTTAAAAATTTTAGCATTAGTTCCTTATGATGATTTGAAACGGTTTGATGAAAAGGTTGGTGGTTATCTTGGCAGTCATAAAAGAAAGATAAGACCTTGCATTTATTGGAAGACAAAAGAGGAATCTCAAGACCTCTATAAGGTTGTCTTTCTAACTTCTTCGAGAGTTACCCCAATTTCTATTGACCTTAGCCGATGTCAAAGCATAAAAAAGAATTGCTCTTGGTTTCATTTTGCCCCTCGTTCTTTCGTAATCTTCTCTCCACAAAGAACACCAATTTGTTTAACTTTAAAGTCACCAGCACTTCAGCTTAGAAAGCTTATATACTGTGGAGTATGTGAAAATTTAGAAACTTTAGATAAACTTTAAAAATATTAAAAGTGCGGAATTATAAACAGATTATAGAAAAACTTTTAAATAATCAAATAAGTTCTAAAGAATATCAAACCTTTTTAAAGGATCTTAAGCGCATCTTTAAACAGGCTCTCAAAGTCCATTTTACTTCAAACATAGAAAAGCTTTTTCATAAGTATTTCGGACCTGACTATCTTGAAGTCCTAGCTTCAGAAGTTATTTTTAAAATTGTTTCTAAAAAAGAGAGTTTTCTTAACTTATCATTCATAAATGAAAAATATCTACTTACTACGGCAATAAACATAATTTATCTTTATCTTTCTTCAGAATTCAAACTTGTGGAAAAAGAAGTAAATCTTGAGGATTTAAGCCTAACCCAAGAAGAGGATAAAGAGCAAGAAATTAGAGTTGAAGGTTTGCTTTCTCCAGTATTTGTGAATTTTCTAGAGGATAGCGTTTTAAATCATCTTGTTTTAAGCTTAAAAGAAAAACTAACCAAAAAAGAGTTAGAAACGCTTTGTTGGTACATATACAAAGCATATAAACAAAATCCAAAAGAGGTTAAAGCAAGTGCAGATGCTTTATATAAAAGATGGGAAAGGTTAAAACCGAAGCTTGAGAAAATTTTAGGAGAGGAAGTTTTGGAAGGGACCTCGGCTGAAAAACTATTTTATGTAATAAAGTCAGAAATTTGCGATAAGCTTAGTTAATTATTTAATTAGAGAGAGATTTTTGAAGAGGGAACTTTTTTGAAGAGGGAGCTTTGGCGAGCGACCGAGGATAAGAATGCGGAAGAAAGATAAACTTCAAAGAGAATTGGAGCTTTATAAATCCTTGAGAGAAAAAGACCTTAGAATATTTCCTGTTTCCAAAAAGGTTCCGCCAAAGGTCAATGAGTTGAGGGAGCTATCCACAGTACCTCCCCTGTATTTTGCATTAATTGAGGAGCTTCCAATTGAGCAAGTGAAGCTTTTCAAGGCTATCGTTTTGACGGAGGAAATTGCTCTTGGCTGGCTTGGTCCCCAAACCCCTGTGATAAAACTTTCTCATCTAAAAACTGTTATAGTAGCTCTGCCATTTTGGGTCTATTTAGATGAAAAATTCTTACTTAGCTATACTAACAAGCTCGGTGTGCTTAACGATGAGGATATCCACCGACTTGAAGGCTACGCGGAGCGAGCTAGAATCCCTCAGGACATTCGCGGAGAATACATCCGCTCTCTGATGGAACTTCTCGCCCCATACAACACAGAATCCATCTTGACTTACCTTGAAAAGCTTGAAGAGTATCAATTTGCTCCTTCAGTCTTTATTATCTCGGATGACTTAAAAAACTATTACGAAAATTCTTATTTTGCCTACGCCAAGGCAGCATCTTCTAAAAATGTGCATAAAGGTAAAAACTTCTTTGCCATAGTTGAAAAGATCCCCGAGATTGGACCAAAACTTACCCTCTATCTTCCACAAGATTACTTAGGACAAAAAATAACCATAAAAGTTGCAAACAATGTATTATTTGAGGGCACATTAGAGACATTAAGGCTTGAATTTACAAACCTTCCTGAACTTCCAGATTATACTTCTTGGCTGGAGGCTATAGATGTTGAGATTTCTGTTTGAAGACTTCGATGAGAATCATATACTCTCCTTCCTTGAGCAGGGTTTGCTTGATGAACACATTGAAGAACTTTTAATGAGATGGAATTTATTCTCTCCTAAGGTCCAGTTTGCTCTCATTAATTACATTCGTGAAAGGTTGAAAGATAGTTTTAGCCCCAGAGTTTTAGTAAAGCATTTAAAGATTAAGCCTATTAAAGATGCCGACCAGATTGTTAGAGGAAAAGGCAAACACTTTGAAATAATCGTCGTAGATAAAGACAAAGCGGATTTTGCTAAAGGATTAGTAATACCTAATACTTCTAAAGTTATAACAAACTTGCCCGAGCTTAAAAATTCCTCAACTATTGTTAAGAAGCTTTTAAACAAAAACTTTGCTGTATTCTTTGATACCTACATCTCTGGAAAAAGTTTTATGCTCCCTCTTGCTGTAGCTTTGAATATTGAAAGGATTCCAGAAGATTTAAGATTTACCGGAGCCTTAAATGCCAAGGGAGATATCTTAGAGGTTGAGCATCTAAAAGAAAAGATAGAATTTGCAAAAGCTCAAGGTTTAAGGCTTATAACCCCTCTTCAGGTAAAACGATTTAACACCATTAAAGCTTATTTAGAAAAAGATAAATGGGATATACCTTTTTACATCACGAGCGCAGGTTACGAGGAATTTTCAAACTTTTTAAAGGCCTTCATCGGAGAAAAAACTTTTGAAGAATTTGAGGTCCTAAAAGGTCTTGAGTTATTCTATGGCTTGCAAGAAGACACTTTTTATCAGTTAACCGGACAATTAAAGACCGAGGAAGATTGGAAGAAAGTTTGCCAAGATTTTTATACTCGTTATTATAAAATTGTTAATACGCTCCCTTGGAATAAGATTTTTCATTTAGGCATGAGAGGGGCTGTAGCTTTAAGCTTTGCTTTTGGCGTTCTCTATTCCCACTTCTATCCTTTCGTCTTTTACCACTATCAAGCTAAGGAAGGGGAGACAAAATACCATACCATTCCTATATATGAACCAAGATACTTGAAAGAAAGAAAATCTCAGTATAATCATATTAATACGCACTTTGAACATAATGGAGAAGATTTAGTGATTTTGCTTAACTTTGGGCACCACGAAGCGATTGCGGATGTAAAATCCTACGCCTTTTCCCATCTCAATAATCCTTCTTTTCTGGTTTTAGAAGCTAAACAAAAAGGAAATGTTCCCATTGAGAGCTTTTCTGAGGTTGCCAAAGAATGCGCAAGCGCTATCCAGGATATTCGGTCACAATATTCAACGAAGACCTATCACTTTTTCTTTTCTTGCCCCATTCCAATTGCCTTCATGGTAGGTTTAGCCTTTGGTCATTATGTCGACGGCTGGATTTACAATTTTCAAAAAGACGGCTCGTCCTATCAACCAGTTTTGGAATTTAGATTTTTAAGAAAAATTAGGGAAGGTAATGTCAGAAATTAAAGGAAAAAACTATTTAAAATATATTAAGAAAAGGAAAGATGAGGCCTTTAAAGGAGTAGAATTATGGACGACATAATTTTACAAAAGATTGTTTTATCAGCCCTGCTTCATGACATAGGAAAGGTCTATCAAAGAACGGGGCAACAACTACCAGAGGAGTATATAAGAGGAAACCGCGACATTTATCAACGTTTTATTAATGGGCATTACACACATAAACATGTCCTTTATACTGCTAAATTTATTGAAGATTTTAAAGATTACATTCCAAGCCTCTTTCTACAAGAAGAAAAGGCTGAATATTCTTTGATAAATTTATCCGCAAAACATCATAAACCTGAAACACCTTGGGAATGGATTATTCATCAGGCTGATAGACTGAGTAGCGGATTTGAAAGAAGGAACTTAGATGAAGAAATAAAATTTGAAAAAGGCGAAACTTCGGCTAATATCTCACTTTTAACCATCTTTGAGGATCTTAGTCTAAATGATACTTGGAAGGAAGATAAATTAGAAAATTATCGATTTGCATACAAACTTGATGTATTATCGCCTGAAAACATCTTTCCAGTTGAGCGGACTAACGGGCTTGCTACCCAAGAAAAATACTATGAAATATGGCTCAGCTTTATAGAATCGTTTAAAGAAATTTCAATTCTAAAAGAAAGACCGGATATTTGGTTAGAAGCATTAAATACTTTGATGCTGAAATACTTCTTATTTATTCCTTCAGCAACTGTTGGATCTGGGACAACTTATTCATTTGTTAAGATTTTGAGCGATATTTCTCTCTACGATCATTCTTATTTCACAGCAAGCTTAGGTTCTACTTTGTATTTATATCACAAAAATACGGATAGTTTAACTGAACAATCTATAAAAAAACTTGATGAAAGCAAATTTTTATTCATAGAAGGAAACTTCTACGGAATACAAAAATTTATTTTCGCAAGCGGAGGTGAAACGAGGAAATGGGCTGCTAAAATCCTCCGTGGGCGTTCCTTTATGGTTTCAATGTATTCAGAGCTTGTGGCAGATTATATCATGAGACAATTAGGTTTACCTTTTGTAAATCTGTTATATTCTGCAGCCGGTAAATTTTTGATTATTGCTCCTAATTTAACCAAGATTAAAGAGAAACTTCGGGACATAGAAAACGAGATAAACAATTGGCTTTATCAATATTATTATGGGGAAACTTCCATTGGATTAACATATATCGAAGCTAAACCCGAGGATTTCTTAAAGGAAGACAGATATAGCCAATTATTAAAAAGATTGGGTAAAAAGTCAGAAGAAAAAAAGTATCAAAAATTTGACCTCTTTCAATTTGGCGGAGCTATAGAGGATTATTTATCGAGCTTTTCTGGATTTGGAGTATGTAAATTATGTGGGAAAAGACCTGCAAAAAGAAACGAAATATTTGAAAGAGAAAATGAAAAGGAAGAGATTCCTGTTTGTTTAATTTGTAGAGATCAGAAGAGAATTGGTGAAGCATTAGTTAAAAATAAGTTTATTTTAATTTATGAAATAGAAAATAAAGAAACAAATACGGGATTTGTAAATACTGTTCCTATATTAAACAAATATTATGCTAAGTTTGAAGACAAAAGTTCATTATGCAAAAGAGAATTAGCTAATAAAAATTTAGTGACAATATGGGATATAGCTTTACCTGCAAGTAGTGACGAAGAGAGAAAAGCTATTTTTGCAAAAAAGTTTATAAATGCTTATGTTCCTTTAGTTGTATCCAATGATAGCAAAATTCCACTCAGCTTTGAAGAACTTGCCAACTTATCTTTAAAGAAAAAGAATGGAACAACTACCGGCATTGAGGCACTGGGCGTTATCAAAGCAGATGTGGATAATCTTGGGAGCATTTTTCTTAAAGGATTACGCCCAAGCAAGAGAACTTTTACCAGATACTTAGCTCTTTCTCGGATGTTAAATCTATTTTTTGCGTTTTATTTACCTTATCTCTGCCAAACAAAATTTAAGAACATTTATAATGTCTTTTGTGGAGGAGATGATTTGTTCGTTGTTGGACCCTGGGAAGAAAGTTACAATTTTATCTTAGAAGTTAGACAAAAGTTTGAAAAATATGTTTGCTGTAACAAAGATGTTACTTTATCAGCGGGTTATTTACTTACTAAACCTAATATTCCTGTAATTGAGCTTGCGGAAAGAACAGAATTTCTTCTTTCTCAAGCAAAGAAGGCAGGAAGAAACAGATTATTTATATTTAAGACTGATATTGTATGGGATAATATTCCAACATTAGAACAGTGGAAAATAAAACTTATCTCTTTATGCGATGAAGATACAGAAATCTTAACTAAAAGTTTTTTATACAAGTTAAACGATATAATTGAAATGGTAGCTAAAGAAAAGAAGTTAATAAGCACAGCTACGAGTAGATCAATAAAAGGTATTTCTCTCAATAATTTAAAATGTCTTTTGTGGAGAAGTTTACTTTATTATTTTACGGTAAGAAATTTTGATAAAAAAAGAAGGTTAGACAAAGAAATTAGACAAAAGGAATTGGAAAATTTTTTGAGAGAAATAAAAGATGCTTTAGAAAATTATGGGGAAGCTTTTAGGCTTCCTCTTTGGCAAATACTATACTCTACAAGGAGGGCAAAAGATGACGCAAGGTAGCATGAGAAATGACCGAAGGTCTCCACAAGGTTCAGGGCAACGTTCAACTCAACAACACAACGAAAGACCTAACTCCACTGAAATAAAATTTTGGATAGATAAAGAAAAAAGATTAGTAAATCCTGATTTATTTTCAAAAATCGCTTACGATTGGTCTGAGAAAATAAGCGGCTGGTCTGACTCAGGAGACATTAATAGGCAGAAACAAAATAAAAATAGACGATCACAAATACGCAAGTTTTATGATGAGGTACTGTTTTTTTACGATAATTTAAAGAATAAACCTAAAGAAAATTTTAAACAATTTTTACCTTTCATTAAAATGATTCGTGCGAAAGTTTACTATTCTTTAGGTAGAAAGCATATTGATAATGATTTTAAAGAGATGATAGAAAAATGTTTAAACCAAATTGAAGATTGGGATGACTTTGAAGTTTTCAAGAACTTCTTTGAGGCTTTCATGGGGTATTACCGTTTTCATAGACCAAGCGATTAAAAAAAGTATATAATAACTTATTAGAAGGAGGAGGGTGAAAAAATGATAGCACTAAAACTTCAAAAGATTTACGAAATTACTGGCAAGATCGAGCTTTTAACTGGTTTACACATTGGATCAGGTAATACAGAAATGCATATTGGTGGAGTTGATAATTTAGTTATAAAACATCCTTATTTCAATGAACCATACATTCCTGGTTCAAGTTTAAAAGGGAAAATTAGAAGTTTACTTGAGTATTATATGGGCTTACCAACATATTCGATAAAAGTTGATAAAGAGAGTGGAGGTATAACATCATATAAACTTTTGGATAACAATCAAAATCAAAATAAAATAGAAGTTCCAGATGAAATTACGAATTGTGCTAGAATTATTATAAAACTATTTGGTCTTTCTGGAGCAGGAGAGAAGGTTGCCAAGGAAATTGGTCCAACAAGAGTAGCTTTTTCCGATTGTTTTTTAACTGAAAAGTTCAAGAAAGAAATTAATGATAAAAATCTACCCTATACCGAAATAAAAGCAGAAAATCGTATCAACAGAATAACAGGAACTGCTGAACACCCTCGTTTTACAGAAAGAGTGCCAGCAGGAGCTGAATTTAATTTTCGAATTACTTTAAAAATTTACTCTGATGAAGATGAAGAACTACTTGATATTCTTCTCAAGGGTATGAAGCTTCTTGAGCTTGATTACTTAGGAGGTTGTGGTTCAAGAGGTTATGGAAGGATAAAATTCCATTTTTATAATGAGGATATAAAACAGAAGTTTGAACAAATAAAACTTTTTGATTAAAAGTTAAATTAAGAGGAGGATTAAGTTGAAAACCTATCAAATTATCATAAAACCTCTAACCGGGTTCGGGACCCCGTTAAAAGGTGATACCTTATTCGGACACATATGCTGGCAAATTTATTACGATAAAGATTTACTTGGTAAAGATTTAGAAACTTTACTTAATGATTATTTAATAAATCCTTTTTGTATAGTTTCTTCAGCCTATCCATATATAGATCGAAATAGTAGTGATGAAGCTCAAATCTACCTTAAAAAACCATCCTTACCTTTACACTTTTTATTTAGCTTACCCGAGGAAGAGTTAGTCCAAAAAAGAAAAGAATTAAAAGCTAAAGAATATTTTGTATACAAGCCCCCTTTACCACCATTAAATCAAATAGAATACTTGTCATCGGATGATGTAATCATAGTGAAAGATGAGCAAGTTAGATGCACCATACACAGACTTTTAGGAACTACGAGTAGAGGAGGATTTACCCCTTTTGTAGTCCCCAAGCTTTGGTATATAACTAAGCTTGTTCTTTTTGTCGGAGTTAGAGAGGACATATCTATTGAAGGAATTATTGAAGCGTTAAAGCGGATAGGAAAATTTGGATATGGAAGGGATGCTACTGCAGGATGGGGCAAATTCGAGGTATTAAGCTATGAGGAAATAGACTTCTATGCAAACACCAGACAAACAGAAAATGCCTACTATGCTCTATCACCTGTCGTTCCTGACAAAAGCGGTAATTATGCTGAAATTTTTTACGAACCCTTTATTCGGTTTGGTCGTCATGGAGATGTCTTAAGCGCGTCTCCTAACCCCTTTAAATCTCCAGTCCTCATGGCTGATGAAGGAGTAATTTTAATCCCAAAAAAGTTTGAAAAAAGAATTTATGTAGGCAGGGCAATTTTAGGGGTGTCTTCAATTATAGAAAAGGCAGTGCATCAAGGTTATTCTCTGGTTATACCAGTGGAGGTAAGTTATGATAAGATACAAAATAACCATTGAAGCCTTAAGCCCTATTCATATTGGATGCGATGAAGTTTTATCACCCGTTGAGTTTGTAATAGATGGCGAAGAGAGAAAACTAATTAAGTTTTCACTTTTTGATCTATTAGAAGTGTTTTCGTTAGAAGAAAAGAATGAACTTGATAGAATTTCAAATAAAAAGGACCCATCAGCATTGGTTGATCTATATAAATTCTATGCTTATCGTTTAAAAGATAAGATAAAAAAGCTTACTAATATAAAACAATTCATTATACCTTATGAGCTTGCAAAAAGATATGATGAGGTCTTGAGACTAACTTCAGATGAGATACTTCAAAATTTTAATAACTTTGAAATTTCAAGGACCTACTTTAATCCCTTAACCGAACAACCGATTATCCCAGGAAGCTCTCTCAAAGGGGCCTTAAGAACAGGGTATTTAGAGTTTTTGTTAAAGAAAAACGAAAACAACCCCTCAATAAGAGAAATTATTGAAAGAGTTAATAATATTAATTCGCGTACGAGGAGGGGAGAAATAAATGAAATAATGGAAACTTTAGAAAAACAATTACTAAACTGTCCTAATCCTTCGAAAGACCCTTTTGGTGCGTTAAAGATTTCTGATTTAAACCCTATTTCTCCTATTGAAACTAAAATATTATACCAAGTAAATGTAAGCAAACAAAAAGGAGAGACAAGAGGCAGACTTACCTTGCCTATAGAAGTTATACCGCCTGGGGCAAAGTTTGAAGGCATTTTAGAAATAAAAGCAGAAACAGAAAATTTGAAACGAAATCCAGTGAAGATTGAAATGTCTAAGTTGATAGAAGGGGTATGGGGACACTTTAGGGTGATACTTAAAAATGAATACGATTTAGCTAAAAATATTGGTTTTAAGATATTCGGTCTACACGAGTCTCATAAGATGGATATTAAAGAAAGAAAGGCTATTCTCATCAAGCTTGGAAAACACTCCGGAGCAGAAGCTATGACTATAGATAAAATAAGAAAAATCTTAATTAGAAGAGAGGGAGGTAGAACTGAATATCAAACTTCTCCCACTACAATTTGGCTTGCCAGCGAGCAAAAGAAAAATATTTCTCAAGCCATGCCTTTTGGTTGGGCGCTTTTAAGGTTTGAAAAACTTTCATAAACATGAGTGAGCTTGAAATACCATACAAAATTATAAATATCACCTGCGAACCAATTGATGAACTACACTTACCCTCATTCAAAGGTTCCTCTTTCAGAGGGGTAATAGGGAGAACCTTAAGACAAGCCCTGTGTGTTTTAAAAAGCTACAAAGATTGCCATCAATGTCCAATCTACAAAAACTGCTATTATGCTTACATCTTTGAGACAATTCCTGATCCCCATAAAAAACTGCCTTTCAATCTTCACAAATATCCTTCTATCCCGCATCCTTTTGTCATTGAACCCCCTTTAGATAATAAAAACATCTTTAAATCCGGGGAAACCTTTTTGTTAAAAATAGTCTTGATAGGAAAAGCTGTATCTTATGAACCCTATTTTATAATTGCAGTTGAGTTAGCAGGTGAGCATGGCATCGGAAAAGAGAATAGAAAGTTTATTCTTAAAGATACTTTATCTACGGATATTTTAAGATTAAGTGTAAATTTTCCACTAACTAACGATGTTTTACATCATCAGAAATCATCTAAAGTATTAATAAACATTCATACGCCTCTAAGATTAATTCATAATAAAAAGCTTGTTCGAAAATTAGAATTTCATCATCTTGTTCGTTCATTATTAAGAAGGCTAACTGTATTATACTATTACCATGTTTCGGAGAAACTACCAGAAATACCTGCTAAGGTTTTAATTGAGCTCGCTGAAAAGGTAAAGGTAGTAGATAATGATCTTAAATGGTATGATTGGGAACGATTTTCTTATAGACAAGACAAAAGAATGAAGTTAGGAGGACTAATAGGCAATATTACCTTTGAAGGACCAATTGAACCATTTTTCCCTTTATTAAAAGCTGGTGAAATATTACATTGCGGGAAAAACACTTCTTTTGGTCTGGGAAAGTATGAAATCGTTGAAGTTTAAGGAGGACATCGATGAAGCTAATTTACCAAATTGGAAGGCTTGAGCGAGGCGCTTTTAATCCCATTAAATTTGAAGTTCATGGAAAGGTATACGAAGCTCTACTTAGTTCTTTTGCTCTTCGCCAAAGCTTTCTTGAAAATGAACAAGCATCTAAGGTTATTCTTATCTATCCCGTTAGCTTATTTTTAAACAGCTCACTTTTAAACGAAAAGGCTACACAAACTCAAAATATTCCAGTAGAGTTTAAAAAGGTAATAGAAAGTATTTTATCCGATCAAAACAAACTTTCTAACTATCTCTCAAATCCATATCCCTATTTTGAAAAGCATCCTCATTCAAAAGAAGCAGATGGATTTATAGTAATTCATAGCATAGGTCAGTATGGAGGTATAAAATTTTCTGCAACTTTAGAAGAACTGATTCTTGAAATCTTTATTGATATGGTTAAACGGTATCAAGATGAGACCTTTTCTGAACTTTATCTTGATATCTCAAGTGGTCATAATATATATACTTCAGCTCTTCTTGAAGCTGGAAGATTGTTTTTAACTTTTTATAAACTTCAGAACTTTAATTTAAAACAGAATGGACTAAAGGTTTTTATAACCTTTTCAGACCCGATTGTGGCACCTTATAATAGAACATTTCAAGTTCATAAAGATTTTTGTTTAGAAGTAAAGACTTTCTTCAGTTTTCCTGAAAAGCCAATTCAAAATAAATTAGATAATGCTTATTCTAAATTTGCAAAAGACCTTATCGGCGAGGACAAAGAATTACGACCATTCAAGAGACAACTTAACGAACTCTTTTCATATGGTTATTTCTTTTATTCTGCAATAAAGAATAATTCACCTCTTGTCCTTTATACCTGGGAATATCATCAAGAAGAGGAAATAGATAGAGGTATCGCTGATCTTATAAACTTTGTTAAGCAAAGCCTTTACTCTAACTACCAATCAACTCCTGGCTTAAAGTTTGATCTATTTCGTAAAGCTTTCCTTATGCTATCTATCTATAAAGGAATTCTAAAAGTATTGAAAGAATATAAGATTTTTAAAAAAGAAGAGGTCGAATTAGAAGAACTTGCTCGAAATTTCAGAGATGAAAATCAAAGCTTTTATAATTGTTTTGAACTAAAGCAAAACCGTGAGTATTTTTCTCATGAACTTAGCAACACCTTTGAAAGGGAAGAAATAAAAAATAATATTCCCGAGCATTATGTCCCCCTACGAAATTTAATCATAGGAGAGAGTGACGAGATAAAGCCTCGTAATTTTCTTGCCCATTGCGGGTTTGAAAGAAATTGCGTTTATGTTAGAAGACAGGGAGACAAAGTGTTTATTAAATATTATGGAGATGAGGTTTTAAGGAGAATTGAAAAAATTTTATTGAGCAGTAAAGCTTAGTGAGGCTGTTCAAAAAAATGTTTTTTAAATTAACATCTTGTTGTCGCCCCGAGCGTCAGTCGAGGGGGCTCCCTAAGGACGCCGTCCCTCACGAAGTGAGTGATGCCTCGCTATCGCTCGGCACGACGGAGTAGTGGGGCTTTTTTTGAACCGCCAAAAGTTTAGTTGCCAATTAATGTCAGAATTCTCATTTAAACCCCATTTTATTAATAATTAGGAAAAAAAATCCGGTCAAAGGAGGTGTAGCGATGAAGAGGGGTAGGATGTCTAAACTTTTAGCTTTTCTGGTAATGGTTTCTTTTATCTTAAACCTTTCGGGGTGTGCAACCATCCCAACCGCAATTGAGCATGCCGACCTTCAAGTTAAGGTGAAAATGACGGACACCATCTTTCTTGACCCCATCCTTAAAGCCAAGCACAAAAAGGTCTTTCTTAGCGTAGCCAACACCTCGGATTTGCAGGAGATCGACCCAACGGTTCTTAAAAACGCCCTTGCCGAAAAATTTATCAAAAGGGGTTACATCATTGTGAACGACCCGGAGGAGGCAAGCTTCATCATCCAGACAAACATCCTTTACATGGATTATTACAGACAAACTGGGGCTCGTGAATTTGGAGCAGGTGGTGGTTTAATCGGAGCTGGAGCTGGAGCTTATATTGGCAGAGGTAGTGATAGTAGGGCAGTAGCTCTTGCAATACTTGGTGCTATGGCAGGTGAGGTAGGTGGAGCAATCCTCGGGAAAATGATCAAGGTAGAAACCTATGCTGGGGTGATAGATGTTGAAATCAGGGAGAGGACAGATAAACCTGTTGTAGGGCAAATTGTTACCAATGCTACTCTTGGCACAACAACAACTCTTCAAACAAAGCAAGAAGTAAGCACAAACTGGCAAGTTTATAGAACAAAGATTGCTGCTACAGCTCAGAGAACAAACCTCAACAAAGAAGAGGCAGCAAAGGTAATCATTGATCGGCTTTCCACGCAGATAGTTAACATCTTTTAGTTATGATTAAATAGGCTGGCGAAAGCCAGCCTTTAATTTTTGTTTACAACCGATTTAGAATGTTTGTCTTTGATTAACTACGAGGTTGTTAAAAAAGGTGATTGCTAATTTGATCGCTATTTGAAAAAAGAGGAGGAACAAACAATGAAAAGAAAGGTTAAATTTTTGGTTGGAGTTTTATTAATCTTGGCTCTTGGTGGATGCGCAGAGACAAAACATACCGTTTATGAGTTAAGTGGTTGGGAACCAGGGCAAATTATAAATTTGCAATATGCAGACAAAGTAGTCGTAGTTGAAGACTATAATTTTGAGTACAAAACTAAGAGTGTTATCAATTTATTTACTACTAAAACGTTCGTTTTTAAAGGAAATGCAGCTGAATGCATATTAGCTGAGTTAAGAGGAACTATTCCAGGTTATGCGGTTATTAGAGAAGAAGATTTAAAAAATGTAAAAAATCCAACTCAAATTGTTAGAGTAAAACCTGTTGATATTTCCATCAAATACATTCCCAGTGAACTAAGTTATTATGCTTCGATGAAAGTTGAAGTATACAGGGACGGAAAAACAAAAACTATTTCAGCTAAAGACAAAGACCCTATCGCAAGAGAAGCTTTAACTAAAGTTTGTGAAAAAATTGCTATTAAAATAAATAAAGTGTTTGAAAAAAAATAATCAAAATATATAAGGGCGAGCGGGTTCTCGTCCATTTAAGGTATAGGAAGACCGGACGGCTACCCCTACGCTATACTTTTTAATGGGCAACTGGTGCATTTGTCCTAGCACCCCGAACATCCTCTACCTGTCATCCCGAACGCAGTGAGGGGGCTCCTTTTTTTTTGTCAAAGAAGAGCTGTCTCGCTTCGTTCAAAAGAACATGCCGTGGAGTGGATGCCTTGGGTAATTGTTGCCTATTTCAGTAAAAGCTGGTAATATTTTAAAATTAAGCCTGCATTTTAGAAAATTTTAAAACTCAAATGCAGGGAAAGATTTTAATCTACCATGGTCAGTCCATAGATTCTTTTGATGGCATATCCTGCATAATTTCTTTAAGAAATTTTCCTGAAAACATCATACTCCCCCAAGGTATTCCAATTATAATGCTATATCCTACTCAAAATTATCTTAGATGTTATTCTAACTTCCCACCTCCTTCACGACCAGTTAAACTTCTAATCTATCATTACATAATCAACCCTAAAATTTGGAAAGAAGACTTTAATCTTTCTGTTTACTTTGCCCTGAAATACAGAGAGATTTTACTTTATGGAAAAAGCATAGACCAGTTTCCGCCCTTTCCTGTCTTAGCACAACAAGTATCAAGCCTTATAGAAGGATACTATCATTACTATAGCATCGCTTGTTCTATTCTAACTGCTTTATTCTTCACAAAACTTGGCTTACCAGCCAAACTCCCTAAGTTTATAGATGAAACTTACGGACACGACTTTCTTGACGATTTTTTCTTTGCTCCAGCCTTCGTTTTCACAGTGTTTGAATCCACTGCCGACTTACTCTTGGGAGAAAAGATGAAAAATCCTGTAATAATAGCTAAAAGTTTTATCTCTTTTCTACTTTGTAGACACGGAAAAGCCTTACTTCGACTTCCATACTTAAAATTAATCCGCTATGGAGCCACCCCTAATCAGCTATGGATTACCTTGTAGTTTACGATATTTCTGACCCTAAGAAACGTTTAAAAGTCTCTCGTATGCTGCAGAAATTTGGCTACCGCATACTTTACAGCGCCTTTTATCTTCCAAACGCTAAAAAAAGGGTTATCGACTTTCTCTACCAAGAGATTTCTAAAATCGTTGACAAAACTACAGACAGAGTTTTCTTCTATCCTGTCTCTGAACCCGAAGTTTTTAAAGGATATCCGCTTGAACCTTGGAAAATTTTTGTGATATAATGATTAATACATGAAGCAAACCGTTATTGTCTACAGCCATTTCGTTGAAATAAGTAGAAAATCAGACAGGGTATGTATAGAAACTCCAAAGATAAAATCAGAATTACCACTTCCTAATATTGATGGGATTTTAGTTTTCGGTAAGGCAAAGCTTACTTCTGAAGTAATTTCTTTATGCATGAAGCATAATGTTCCTATATTACTTCTTACTCAGTATGGAACCCTAAAAGGTCTAATTCTTCCACCTCCTCAGAGCGAAGCAACCAGCAAACGTATAAAACAGTTTACTCTTTACTACTTTAAAAAGCTTGAAATAGCAAGGCTTATTGTTCAAAGAAAGTGTGATGAAGTAGAGGTAACTTTTAATCTTGAACTAAATAAGTCTAAAGAAGCTCTTAAAAAAGCAAACGATCTAAACCAAATTCTTGGTGTTGAAGGATCTATATCAAAGGCTATGTTTGAAAGCTTTGAAAGATTACTCTCTGGAACTGACTTTAAGTTTGAAGAGAGAACCTACTATCCACCAAAGGATGAAGTAAACGCCCTGCTTAGCTTTGTCTACACCCTTGGCTACAACTTAGCTTTAAGCTTGATTTTACTCAAAGGTTTTGACCCTTATATTTCTTTCCTTCATGTTAAAAGGGGAAGTCATGCCTCCTTTGCCTCAGACCTCGTTGAAATCATTAGACCTCAGCTTACGCTATTTTGTGCGAAGCTTCTTCAGGATGGGACGGTTTCTAAGGGTGATTTCCATAGAGAACATGGAGCATATTTGCTCAAGAAACAAGCGGTTAGAAGAGTTTTAGAGAGATTTAATCCCCTTAAGGAAGAACTACTTGTGCCTATGAGGCTTTTCCTATCAGATTTAGAAAGCTTTGAGGTTTAAGTTAAGCAAGAATGAGGATAATTCTTTACGATTATGAAACTGAAAAGGTTCGTCGGAAGGTGCGGAAAGCTTTAAAAAAACTTGGCTTGCATGCCCAATGGAGCGTTTTTGAAAGTTTAGAGAGTAAAGACAAGATTTTAAAAGCTCTTCTTGAAGAAGAGGGGCAGAACTTTCGCATTGCTATTTTTAAGGTAAACCCGTTAGGAGAAATTCGGAAGATCGGCAAAGAGTGGGAAAGATTGAGGGTTGTGTTTTAGCATTTTCCCCTACCTCCAACCGCCCTCTACTTATCATCTTCAACGCCTCTACCTGACACCCCGAACGCCACCAATTTATCGCCTCAAACTCATTCTACCCATCCCTTCGAATTTCTCTACCTGTCCCCCTTGATTTACTCTAATTGTCACCTCCCTTTTTAGCCCCACCCCGAGGCGTTCCGTGTGTCGCCCCGAGGCGTTAGCAGAGGGATCTTCTCTCTACTTGTCGCCCCGAATGTCCCCTTTTTGTCGCCCTGAGCTCTTTTTTTGTCGCCCCGAGCCTTTTTTTTTGTCGCCCCGAGCCACCCCTTTTTTGTCGCCCCGAGACGTAAGCCGAGGGGTCTCCTCTCTACCTGTCTCCCCGAGCGTCAGCGAGGGGTCTTCCTAAAGTATGGTGACTTTTTCGAACAGTCCTGCTTCCCCCTTGACTTTTTTGCAAATCGTGTATAATGATTATTATAAGTTATTTGATTTGTAAAACCCCTTTTGCTCTTTGACAACTGAATAGGGTAGTAGGGCAGGGCAGGTTTTAAAAAAATGTCAAATTTTAAATACGGGGATAGTGCGTTCGCGTTAAGGGGTCGTGTAGATATATATATCTATAATTAAACAATTTTGCCGTCCCCTGGAAGGCTGATTTAGAAAGGCTTTGGAGTGTAGAGAAATTCCCCAGTAAATTGCAACTCAATTTCAGCGGAAATCGGCAAAAATGGCTAATTTTTGTCCCTCAAATTAAGTCATTTTTAATTACTTTCCTTTGCTCTGGAGGGCTGAATTAGCAAGCTCTCGGAAGGGGTAATTTTAAAAAAATCCTATTGTGAATAAAAGCACAACACAGAATTTACAAGGCTTACGAGTTTTTAGGGTCGAAACCTGCCCTACTTAAAAAGGGATTGCGACTTGAATATTTATTCTCTTCATTTTTTCTACAATCAATCTTGTCGAAACCTGCCCTACTTAAAAAGGGATTGCGACGCTCAATTTAATTTTTTTAATTTTTGCCCAAATAAAAAGTCGAAACCTGCCCTACTTAAAAAGGGATTGCGACAGCAACTATTTTCATCTCCCAGATCAAACGGTAAATTATGTCGAAACCTGCCCTACTTAAAAAGGGATTGCGACACTTCTCTTCCTCATTATAAAACACCGCTTCTCGATAAGTCGAAACCTGCCCTACTTAAAAAGGGATTGCGACCAAATACTTTTTCCAATCAACAAAACAACTCAGAATTGCGTCGAAACCTGCCCTACTTAAAAAGGGATTGCGACCTAAATCTTCAGGAATATCATAATAATCTCTCTTAAAAAAGTCGAAACCTGCCCTACTTAAAAAGGGATTGCGACCATTCGATAACTCAACCTTCCTCTCCTTACAAAGAGTCGAAACCTGCCCTACTTAAAAAGGGATTGCGACTCGCATCTGCTTCCTTTAATACTATCTCGTAAAATTGTCGAAACCTGCCCTACTTAAAAAGGGATTGCGACCGCACCTCTTCAACTAACTCCTCTACCAAACGCTCTAAGTCGAAACCTGCCCTACTTAAAAAGGGATTGCGACTCTTCTTTAAGCTTTTTTGTCTTAGGATTAACATTCGTCGAAACCTGCCCTACTTAAAAAGGGATTGCGACTAAGCCTTTAAAGCTTCTTTCATGTCTTTTATATCTTCCGTCGAAACCTGCCCTACTTAAAAAGGGATTGCGACAAAAAGGCTTGGGAATACTCCCAAGCCCCCTAAGTAAGCAAGTCGAAACCTGCCCTACTTAAAAAGGGATTGCGACTGATTTAATAGATCCAAACATAAAGATTAACATATCAAGGTCGAAACCTGCCCTACTTAAAAAGGGATTGCGACTTATAAACCCAACACCGCCCCACTCCTTCTTTATTACTAGTCGAAACCTGCCCTACTTAAAAAGGGATTGCGACAGGATTCTGAAGGTAACCCAAACTCGTCTTCAAAAAGTTGTCGAAACCTGCCCTACTTAAAAAGGGATTGCGACAAAGGGGGCTTGGCTTTTAACCAAGCCCCTAATAAGGCGTCGAAACCTGCCCTACTTAAAAAGGGATTGCGACAATAATCCAAATTCTTCTTTAAATAATTTTTCTAATTTTTGTCGAAACCTGCCCTACTTAAAAAGGGATTGCGACTAACTTTCTTAACTTTCTTTCGAGCCCCCCCAAACGGGGTCGAAACCTGCCCTACTTAAAAAGGGATTGCGACTCCTTTTGCTCCATAACCCTTACCTCCTTTTAATTTTGTCGAAACCTGCCCTACTTAAAAAGGGATTGCGACTTTTTCTTTGATTTTTTCTACTATCATTTTTGACCTCGTCGAAACCTGCCCTACTTAAAAAGGGATTGCGACCAGATGGACAGTTAATTTGCGCTTGCGCTACACACTTCCAGTCGAAACCTGCCCTACTTAAAAAGGGATTGCGACAACTTTTTTCTCTCCTTGCACAAAGACTGCCTGAACATTGTAGTCGAAACCTGCCCTACTTAAAAAGGGATTGCGACCCCTAAAACAACTATTTTCATCTCCCAAATCTTCAGGAGTCGAAACCTGCCCTACTTAAAAAGGGATTGCGACTATATTCCAACACCAATAACCCACAACCCTGTCCCAATGTCGAAACCTGCCCTACTTAAAAAGGGATTGCGACCGATCTGGGCGATTAATTCAATATCCACAATTTTGTAGTGTCGAAACCTGCCCTACTTAAAAAGGGATTGCGACAAAAAATTAAACAGCTCTTTTAAATCTCTTTTCATGACTTGTCGAAACCTGCCCTACTTAAAAAGGGATTGCGACTCTTTGTATTCTTGTTTTGCTTTAATACCGTGTTCGTGTCGAAACCTGCCCTACTTAAAAAGGGATTGCGACAAAAAAGGCTTGGGAATACTCCCAAGCCCCTAAGTAAGCAAGTCGAAACCTGCCCTACTTAAAAAGGGATTGCGACACACCTTTAAGGTATTCTTATGCAACGACGACAACGCGTCGAAACCTGCCCTACTTAAAAAGGGATTGCGACGCACCCTCGGGATGTACTATTTTTAAGCGTTTTTTGAAGTGTCGAAACCTGCCCTACTTAAAAAGGGATTGCGACATCTTCTTCCCCTTCACTTAATAATCTCACGAATAAAATGTCGAAACCTGCCCTACTTAAAAAGGGATTGCGACGAAGGTAATAACCCAAACTCCTCTTCGAATAGTTTTACTGTCGAAACCTGCCCTACTTAAAAAGGGATTGCGACCCCTTCCTTCTTACTTCACTTACCCCCAAAAATTCAAAGTCGAAACCTGCCCTACTTAAAAAGGGATTGCGACATCAATTGTTTTCCTAATTCAGCTGATAAAGTCCTTGAAGTGTCGAAACCTGCCCTACTTAAAAAGGGATTGCGACTGTTACAGATTGCCATACTGTCTGTACTGCCCGCTAAGCGTCGAAACCTGCCCTACTTAAAAAGGGATTGCGACACAAAAAACCCAAACAAAAAAAAGGGGCTCAAATAGGGTCGAAACCTGCCCTACTTAAAAAGGGATTGCGACATATATACCCCACTCCATCAATATAATGTGCCTGCTCGGGTCGAAACCTGCCCTACTTAAAAAGGGATTGCGACAGGCAAGGCTTATCGACTTTTAGAGCTTCTTTATGAAGTTGTCGAAACCTGCCCTACTTAAAAAGGGATTGCTGAGGGGTAAGAGGCTTCAAGTCATTCTGATGGTGCGCAAGCACCCGAAGGATTTCCTGTCATTCATATGGGACGCCGTCCCGAACGAAGTGAGGGGTGCCTCGCTAATGCTCGGCAGGACAAAGAGGGGTTACTCGGCAGGACAGATGGGATGGAAAGGGATTGCTGAGGGGTAAGAGGCTTCAAGTCATATTGATGGTGCGCAAGCACCCGAGGGATCTCCTGTCGGGATGCCTCGCTAATGCTCGGCAGGACAAAGAGAGGGAGAAGCGATGAGAAAAGGAAAGGTAGAAAAATGAGGGGGGACCGCCCCCCTTACCTTAAAAATAAACTGAAGAAAGATTACATCCTGTCAAAGTAGTAGATTATAGCTACGGCTTGATCTTGGTCACCAGGCCAGTCTGCGGCATTATCCAACCTTCTTATGCGACCAGCTGTTCCGTTCTCAGAGCCATCAATAGATCTATCAATCATCTTTGCCGCCCAAGCAGGAACATTATAAATAGCAATGGCATTCGCAGTTCCATTGGATCCTATAGCAAAGATTCCATTAAATGGATGCTTAGCAATCTCGGCATTAGCTGCATTTTGAGGAAGGATTCTTGCATACCTTAAGTCATTAAAAGGTGCATCTTGATCTTCAGTCCCATTACAAAGACTACCTGGAGCAGTTGTGGTTGAGGAAAGCGTTGGCGCCGTGCTGCCTAATTGATAATCAATCGTCCCGTTATTATTACAGTCCCCAGGCATTCTTCCTGTCCTATCGTAAAATGTCCAGATTGCGGCTTCAAGTCCCTTCAAGTCGTTTTGCAAACGCTTGACCTTAGCGTTGTTGATGAGCTCAGTCCCCTTCAAAATGGCACCCAAGATGATACCGATGATCACAAGCACGATAGCAAGCTCAACCAAAGTGAAACCTCTTGTTTTACCCATAGCCCACCTCCTTAGGTTTTATTATTAAATTTAATTTTTTATCGGTCTGAGCCGGGTTCATCTCCAGTCATATTCACTTGCCCGTTTCCATTATCATCTAAACAAACTGCCGTGTTGTAGCTAAAGGTTGCCAAAATAGTACCGGAACAAGACCAGGTTGAAGAAGAATAGGCTACTATTTGGGTGCCTGGTGTTAACTGTGATGTTGTAGTAATTTCTGCATTATTATTGACTCTTCTGCAACTTCCATCCGGTAGTCTAAAGTCTCTTCGGGCACCTGTCAAATTCCACACTCTGTATGCTCGGGCGCTATTTTCAACACAGATTTTAGTTATATTAGTTGTGCAACTTCCCGAACCATAATCATTAGCTACATATAAAGTGTAATTACCTGGTGGACTTGAAGCGGGTGGGACATTCCTTGTGTAAAGGGCTGTTTGGCAGGTGCCCCCGTTTGAGTTTGTGCCAGAGGTGCAATTTCCGCTTTGTGGATAAAAGCTATAGTTAGCTGGACCGTTTGTTATAGTCCAATTAAGCGTTAACGGAGTATTGTATGAAAGTATAATTCTCCCCGAACTATCTGGGGTTGGGCTAACGCTTAGAGTGCATGTGGGAGGAGATCCACTACCTCCTCCACCTCCACCTCCGCCGCCACCACCTCCTCCTCCACTCCCGCCTCCGCTATAGGATGGGTTTATGACAACATAATAAGTTCCGCTTGCGGTTTGTCGAGATGAGCCCGTGCAATTATCGGAGGCGGTGATTGTGAAAGAGCAGGTTACTGAGGAGTTGCTTGAGATATTAGCGGTCCCGCTTATGGTGCATCCTGTCGGAGAGCAGGCGCATGTTAAACCAGAACAAGTAGAAGAAGGGCAGTTAAAAGTATATGTTGGCTTACCCCCTGTGGCGGAAATAGTTGCGGTGAAACTTGAGCCGTTGAAGGCATACCAGGTAGTGCCGGGAACTGGGGTCAACCTTAACTGGTCAGGTTGAACATTTATAGTAAATAAACGAGTGGCGTTGCTTTTTGGAGGTATAGTTGAATTATCTTCCACATAGACTGTTAAAGTATAAGAACCTGGGCAGGAAGGTGTCCCATTGCAGTAATAAGCGGTAGAACTACTGTCGGAACTACAACTAAGCCAGGAGGGGATAGTGGGAGAACTCCAATTCAGAGGTTTTACACCTCCTTCGGCGTAGATGGTGGCGTTGTATGGTTGGTTTTGATAAGCAAGAGGGAGCTCTGTGGTGATTATTCTAAGTTGAGCCCCTGGGCAAGCCATCTTTGTCCTTAGCTCGTCAAGGGTCACCCATTTGACGATGTCGTCAAACTCTTCCTGACGATTTGGGTCTGGAACACCTTCGTAAGTTCCAGAATAGGAGTCAACCTGCAAGCCGGGGGTATAGACTCTAATTTCATTTGTCCCGTTCATGATTTGAAGATTATAATTCGGACCTTTGCTTGCTACCACAAAAGCTACATTACTTATAGTTTGGTTGGAAGTGCAAGCGGCATCGTTGCATATTATCACGCGTAAGCCCGTTGATTTTCTATCGCAGATTGTTGCGTTGGATGTTGAACATTGACCTGGCAACAACTCAGGCGCCACTCTGAGAAATAAGGGCTGGTTCCAGGAATCCAAGGTCTTACGAACATTAGCTTGGGTTAGATTATCAGTCAAACACTTGTTACCAGCGGCATAGCTTATCAAAGCTTCAACCGAGGCATCAACTGTCTCCCTACTTTCTATGATCTTTGCCCTTTTGGTGAGCATGCTAATCAATCCAGCCCCAAGCCCGATAAGAAGCCCAAGTATAACGAGGACGATGGCAGCCTCTATTAAGGTTAGCCCTGCACTTCCCTTAGGGTTTGAGCGCCTTTCCAAGATACATCACCAAAAATTAGGATTTTCTGAAATTTATTTTAAAGATATGATTTATAACTTGTCAAGGGCTAAAATGAAGATGTTTAAAAAATGTTTATGTGCAAGCCCTTCTGTTGTCACCGCGAGCCCCCTTTATTGTAACCGCGAGCGGAGCGAGGGGGCTTCTCATGAAGCGTCGTCCCGAACGAAGCGAAGGGGTCCCTCGGCGCTTGCGTGCCTCGGGAAGACAAAAAAGGGAAGCGTGCCTCGGGAAGGCACAGCCGAGAAATGTCGTCCCGAAGGAAGCGAGGGGGTCCCTCGGCACTTGCGTGCCTCGGGAAGACAAAAAAGGGAAGAGCGCCGAGGGAGGACAAAAAGGGAAGCGTGCCGAGGGAGGACATCCCGAAGCGTCATCCCGAAAGAAGTGAGGGGTTTCCTCATGGGGGTGCCTCGCTAACGCTCGGCAGGACAAAAAAGGACGCTCAGCAGGACGGAGTGGGGGACTTTTTTGAAATAGCCCGTGGGCTAAAATTTGGATTGGCTATTATCTTTTTTGCTTGACGAAAGGGCGAAGAGCCGCTTGCCTTACAACATGCGACGGTAGACCTCCTTTTTCTACCACTCAAAGCTTTGGACGACGATTATGCCCTTCTCTTTAGCTTTCTTTAGCATACTCTCTTTCGCAAAATGTGTAACTATCAACGGAACTATTTGGACATCCCCATACACCTTTTTTACCGCTGATATCTTCTTCTCAAGCTGTTTAAACACATCATCCCTCTTCTTCGTATCATCAAGCCTTAACTTTGTTTCTCCTACTATGTAGACAGTTTTCCCGTTCTTCCTTGCGGTTGCAAAGAAGTTTATTTCTTCTCCAGCAACTTCTTTTCTTATTAGCTTGTCTTCTAATTCCAAGCCATACTTTTTTAGAACTTGAGGGAGCATTCTATAAGCTTCGTTTTCAAAGGCATAACTAAAGCTTAAAGAGAGCCCTCCCAAGTCTTGCCTTGTCCTTTTTAGCTCTTGCGCAAGCGTTCTGACTTCTTCTTCGGTTCTTTTCTGAGCTTCAGCAAGCTCAGCCACAGTTTTAGATAAGGCTTTTAATTCTTCTTCAGTCTTCTTTTGAGCCTCGGCAAGCTCAGCTACTCTTTGGTCTGTTCTTTTCTGAGCTTCGGCAAGCTCAGCTAATTTTTGATCTGTTCTTTTCTGAGCCTCAGCAAGCTCAGCTAATCTTTGTTCGGTTCTCTTCTGAGTCTCAGCAAGTTCAGCTAATTTTTGATCTGTTCTTTTCTGAGCCTCGGCAAGCTCAGACACAGTTTTAGATAAGGCTTTTAATTCTTCTTCAGTTCTCTTTTGAGCCTCAGCAAGCTCAGCTAATCTTTGGTCTGTTCTTTTCTGAGCCTCGGCAAGCTCAGACACAGTTTTAGATAAGGCTTTTAATTCTTCTTTGGTGCTTTTCTGAGCTTCGGCGAGCTCGGCTACGATGTCAGCTAATTTTTCTACCTTTTCGGTTAACCTCTGAAAGTCATCTTTCGTCACCCTTTCCTTCATTAAATAATCAAAAAGCTTGAGAAAGACAGATTTGATCCTTGGGTCTAAAGCTTCAAGCTCCTCGTATAGGTCAAGAGGGATAGCTTGCATATAACCTCCAAAGGAGAAAGTTATAAAATAATAATAATCAAAAATTAAGTTTGGGCAAGCGCAAAAAGGGCTGTTCAAAAAAGTTCCATAATCTGCCCTACCGAGGTATAGTGAGGCATCTCTCACTTCGTTCGGGAGGGCATCCCCAGGGGGAGACCCCTCGCTACGCTCGGGGCGACAAAGAGGGGAGGCTCGGGGCGACAATGAGGGGAAGCTCGGGGCGACAAAGAGGGGAGGCTCGGGGTGACAATGAGGGGAAGCTCGGGGCGACAAAGAGGGGAGGCTCGGGGTGACAAAGAGGGGAGGCTCGGGGTGACAAAGAGGGGAGGCTCGGGGTGACAAAAAATTAGGCTTAGGGTGACAGTAGAAGGGCTTGCACAAAAACATTTTTAGAACAGCCACAGCACAAAGAGCTCCAGTTTTGCCGTCCTGAAGAGCAAGGGGGCGCTTGTTAAGCGGAGAATGATAGTGAATACTCTTTCAATACATCCCTTCATAAGGGCTTTCCAGATAATAAAGGGCACGGTTTATTTGAGGTTCTGAGCCGATGAGCACAAGAAGGTCTCCTTCCTTTAAAACAGTTTCGGGCTGAGGATTTACTATTAGCTCATCCCCCCTTTTTATAGCGATAGCGGTTGCCCCAGTCTTTGCCCTTAAATTTAGCGCCCTTAAGGTCATTCCTACAAGGGGATGACCAGGCTTTACGAGATAGTTTTCAAAGGTTAGCTTCTTTAGAAGCTCCTCTGGATGAAATTTCTTTAATTTTGTTATCACTTCTGTTCTTAAAGCTTCGTAGTGTTCGCTTTTTAGGTCTGAAACAAGCTCGTTTATTACATTGAGAGGGATTTTAAAGTAGCGTAATGTTTTTTCAAAGAGGGCGATCGAGGCTTCGTATTCCTCAGGGATTACTTCATCTGCTCCAAGCTTTAAGAGTTCATCAATTTCAGCAACAAACTTAGTCCGGGTAATGATAAATATGCTGGGATTTAATTCCTTGGCAAGCTTTACTACCTTTCTCACGGCAACGGGGTCGGTGATAGTTATTATCAAAAGCTCTGCAGATTTTATCCCGTATCTTATGAGAATTTCTGGGTTTGTGGCATCACCAAAGAATATGTGTTCTCCTTTCTTGCGATAGCGCTTAACAGTGTTTGGGTTTAGTTCTATGACAGCATAGGGCACATCTAAAAGCTTTAGAGCTCGGGCTACATTCCTTCCGCAGATTCCAAACCCAAGGATGATTGCCCGATGAATATGTTTGTGATGTGGCTTTTCATCCTCTTTTCTAACAAGGTCTTTGTGTTTTGCTCGGAAGGTTTTTAAAAATCTATATGTCATTTTGTCTGCTACCCCTATCACAAGGGGAGTTAAAAATAGGGTCAATGCTGATGAGGCTATAAGGATTTGAGAAACATCTGGGCTCAAAAGGTTTAGCTTTTCGCCTTGAAGAAGAAGAACGAAAGAAAACTCCCCGATTTGGAAAAGATAAAAAGAGGATAAAAAGGCTGTGCGGAGGTTTTTGTTAAGAAAATATACCACTAAGAAAACCACTATAGTTTTTAAAACAAAGATAAAAAGGAGTGTAATTAAAGCCTGCAAAGGATTTTGTGAGATAGCAGGAATAGAAAGAAGCATTCCGATAGTGATAAAAAAGAGGGCCATAAACAGATCCTTTAAGGGTTTTACTTCAGCGATGGTTTGATAGGCATATTCCGATTCTGCGATGGCAAGCCCGGCAATGAAGGCACCAAGCGAAAGGGACAACCCGAGTTTATGGCTAAAAACAGCAACTCCAAGGGATGTTAGAAAAATGCTTATCAAAAAGAGCTCCCTTGAGCGGGTTTTTATCACTAATTCCAAAAGGATTGGGATGACCTTTAAGGCAAGTAGAAGAAGGATTGCTAAAACGCCGAAGGCTTTAAAGATTTTAAAAAGGACTTCAGAAAGGGTTAAAGGTTCATCGGCGAGCATCGGCAGAAGGAGCATGGCAAGGACAACGGTTAAATCCTGGAAGATTAAAATCCCAAAGATATACCGTCCGTGAGGAGTGTTAAGCTCCCCTCGGTCTGTCAAGATCTTTAAAACCACAGCGGTGCTGCTAAAGGAGATAAACAACCCAAAGAAGATGGCAACTTTGATGTTAGAAGCTATCAGGGCTAAATACAACAAGCAGGAAAAGATTAAAGTTAGGACTACTTGAAGCAAGCCGGCAATGAATACTTCTCTGCGGTAGGCTAAAAGCTTCTTTACGGAAAACTCAATACCGATAATGAACATAAGGAGGATGATGCCAATCTCGGCAATGCTTTCTACTGCATGTGGGTCTTTGATCAGATTAAAACCCGATGGTCCAACAAGAAGTCCTGCGCATAAAAAGGCGGTCAAAACCGGAAGCCTAAGCTTCAAGAAAAGGAAGGCTAAAATCAAGGCAAAGGCAAAGGCTAAGACTATGGCGTTAAGGGTGTCGACCAGCATGCCCCCTTTTAGTTGAGCCCTAAGCTCTCTCTTATGCCGCTTATGATGTATTCTACCGCAATGCTTGCAAGGATTAGCCCAAGTATTCTCACCAAGGCTTTTGTGCCCGTCTCTCCAAAAAACCTAAAGATGTAGCTTGCAAAGAAGAAGATAATAAGAGTTAAAAAGGAAACAAGGGCAATTACTCCTAACAACCACAGCTTTTTTTCCCAATCTATTCCTTCAGAAAGGATGACCGTGGTCGTTATGGCTCCTGGTCCAGCTAAATAGGGTATCCCAAGGGGCACGATGGATACATCTTCTCTTTCTTTCCATTTTTCGCGCTCTTCAGGCGTTTCTTTTATGGCTCTTGTTCTGGCATAAAGCATGTCGATAGCTGTTAGTATTAGAAGTAAGCCCCCAGCCACCTTGAAGGCAGAGAGTGATATGTGGAATAGCTTAAGAAGATTTTGCCCAAGGAATAAAAAGAGAGCTAAAACGATGAAAAGGGTTAAGCTTGCCCTAAGGGCAATAAGCTTTCTTTCTTTTTCTGATGCCCCTTCAGTTAAGGTTAGAAAAAGTGGAGCACCTCCAATGGGGTCAACCACGGTAAATAGAGCAAGGAAGCTTTTTATTAGAAAGCCTATCTCCATCGTTTAGTAAGGTAAAGCAATATTCCCGGTATGGCAGAAATTAAAATAAGAGAATAACCAAGGAGCCCAAGGGCAACTCCATACTCAAGGGGATAGCCAAGAAGGTGAAGAAAATAGCTTAGCGTTCCTTCCCTTACCCCAAGCCCTGAGATGCTTAAAGGAAGGGCGGAAAGAAAGCTAACTATAGGAATCACTACAAACAAAACCCTCAAAGGAAGGCTAAGGAAAAGGGCTTTGCTTAAAAAAACATACTGGAGCACAAAAAAGACCTGGACAACAAAGCCTAAAACAATGGGTATCAGATTTTGTGGGAAAAAGAGAGGCTTTAGGGTTTCAGGATTTTGTATCTTTGGAAAAAATTTTTTCCCAAGAAGGTTTATTAGGAAAAATCCTAAAATTGCCGAATATATGATTAAGAAAAGGGTCTGTTTGAAGGACTGAGGCAAGAAGTCGCCATACAAAGGGAGGCTTAAGGATAGGATGACGAGTATACCAAACAAACCGTAGCCTCTGTCAAAGAGGAGGCTCATGCTTGCTTTTTTCCAATGTAGCCCCTCTTTGATGAGTAAGCCTGCCCTTAGGGTATCTCCGGCAACGATGCCTGGGAAAACGGTGTTCAAAGAGAGGCTCATGAGATAGCCTTTTAAGTAAAAGCTTAAAGGTTTTTCAAACCCCCAAATTTTGCAGATTTTCTTCCAACGAAGCGCTACCAAGGTTTCAAAACTCAAGACGCAAGTAAAGGCTAAAACATAGTAAATAGGGGAAAGGTTTTTCAAGACGAGAAAAAGTTTATCCCACTCGGTTTTTTTTAATAAGTAAAAGAGCAAACCGAAGCTTATGATGATCCTTGCCAGAAAAAGAATGACTGATTTTATTTTTTTCTTCATTTTGTTAAATTTTAGCTCTTATTCCTTGATGGGAAAACCCTGAAATAGGTAAGGTATGGGTTTGTGGGATGCATAAAGGGGTTTTCGATGATGGCAACGAGCTCATTCTTTGGAGTAGCAAGGCGAATGTATTTTTCAGTTGGGTTAAGGGAAAGTTTTTGGAACCTGACCCAAGATAGAAAGGAAGAAGTTGGGATCCTAATTCCGGCTCTAATCTTTTGGGCAAATTCTTCGTTTACGATTACCTTGGGTAAGAATTCTAATGCCTTCTCAAGAGGAATAATCCTTTTTTGCAAAGAAATTCTATCCTCCTTAGCTATAACCTTTACCTCATCAAGGCTGATAGCTTGGTCAAGTGTAAAAACAGATTTTTTAAGTCTCACTAAACTTTTAAGCACCGCTCCGCATCCAAGCCTTTGCCCAAAGTCATGCACCAAAGTCCTTACATAGGTGCCTTTACTGCAGGCAAGCAAAAATCTAACCTCTGCTCCGTTCATTTCGAGGATCTTAAAATCGTAAATCCTTACTGTCTTGGGGTTCTTCGTTATGATAAGCCCGTTCCTTGCATACCTATAAAGTGGTCTCCCTTTATACTTTGCCGCTGAAAAAGGGGGAGGGGACTGCTGAATTTCCCCGATAAAGTGGGGGATGATCCTTTGAACATCCTCTAAGGTGATTGAGCTTGGGTCGCTTGTTGCTAAGACCTCTCCAGTTATGTCGTAAGTGTCCGTGGTTATCCCAAGCTGCATTACTCCTTCATAGAGCTTATCTCCGTCAAGAAAGATCTGGGCAACTTTCGTAGCTTCATTTAAAAAAATTGGCAATACACCCGTGGCTATTGGGTCAAGGGTTCCGCCGTGCCCAGCCTTCTTTACCCTGAGGACCCTTTTTATCTCTTCAACAACATCCATTGAAGTTAATCCTTGAGGCTTATCGATAACAAGAATACCTGATAAATTCTTAAAATCGTTTGTCCTCATCTAACGACCAAACTCAAGCTGAGAAATCTTTTCCTCTAAAAGCTTTATGACCTCTTCTAAGGATTGAGAACGAACCCTAAACCCGCAGGCATAGGCATGCCCTCCCCCTCTAAACTCCTTAGCCAAAGGTAGGCAGGGATAGGGGGGCTTGCTCCTTAGGCTAACTGATATATGGTCATAATCAAGCTCTTTTACCAGGATGGAAAGCATTACTCCTTCTACATCTCTAAAAAAGCTTGCCAAGTCATCAAGCTCTTTCCCATAGCGCTCAAAATCTTCTTTAGTCAAATAGGTTATAATGACCTTTCCGTCTTTGAGAAGTTTCATGCGATTTAGGGCACTTTTAAGAAGATTGACCTCCCCAAGCGTCCGGTTTGAGTAGATGGCGTTGGCTACTGCGCTTGGGCTTGCCCCAAGCTTGACAAGCTGTGAGGCCATCTCAAAGGTCCTTGCGGAAACATTTTCATATCTAAACCCGCCTGTATCGTAGTATAATCCAAAAAGGAGTAAGGTTGCGACCTCTTGAGTTATGGGCATGTTGGTAAAGGTGAAGAAATCAAAGAGTAAGGCTGTGGTAGAAGGGGAGGAGGGGTCGATTAGCTCTATTTGTTCTTCAGCAAAGGGCTCGCAAGCTTCCCTATGGTGATGGTCAAAAATGATGGCAAACCTTGGTCTGTTAAAAAAAGATAGCACTTTCTCGTTAATCCTTTTCGGACAGTGAGCATCAAACACAATAAGGAGCTCAGGGTGGATGTTAGTTGATAAGTCTTCCACTTTGGTTATAGCTTCAATGCCTGGCAGATAATAAGCCTTGCGAGGTATGTCTTCAAGAAGCAAGATGAAATTTCTTTTCTCCTCATCCTTTGATTCGCTCGGGGTGACGCTTTGCAAAGGAAAATCTTTAAAAGCCTGATAAAAAGCGAGCATGCTTGATATTCCATCGAGGTCAGGGGCAGTATGAGTGATGCAAAGGATGTTTTTGGCTGAATTTAAAAATTGGTAGACCTTTGAAAAGTCCATCAAGATTTTTTAATCCTTGCAAAAAGTTCGTCAAGCCGTTTTTCTTCCTCTTCTCTTAGGTCCTGCTTAAACTCAATGTCCGGAAGAAACTTTATAGTCATTCTCTCGGCCAAGAGCTTCTTAATGTAGCCCTTCGCCTTGGATAAAGCACTCTCTAACTCCGCTGGGTCAGCATCGTAGACCCTAAAGTAAACGGTTGCCTTTTTCAAATCATCGCCAATTTTTATTTCAGTTATGCTTATAAACTTTTTAAAGATTGGGTCATTTAGCTCAAACATGATGATTTCTGACAACAGATCTTGAAGGAGACTTGCAACGCGCTCCGAACGTCTGCTCATTTTTTTCAATATCCTATAAGGTCAATTTCTGCCTTTACGATTTCCAGTTCTGAATTTTTTTTAATAAATTCAATGATTGTCGTTAGCCTACTGTCTACAAACTCTCTATCCTTCCCGACAAGGCTTATTCCAAGGACTGCCTTTTGCCACAGGTCATGCCCGTCAACCTCAGCGATAGATATTCGTTTAAAGTTTGCTTCTATCTTTTGAGTTAGAGCCCGCAAAATCTGCCTTTTTTCTTTTAAGGAGTTAGGGTAGGGGAAGTAAAGCTCTATCCTGGCAATTCCTACAACCATTTAAAAGCTCTAAAGCTTCTGCTCAACCTTTCTGACCTCAAAGGCTTCTATAATATCCCCCACTTTTACATCGTTAAAGTTTTCAATCTTAAGCCCGCATTCATAGCCAGCTTGAACTTCTTTCACATCCTCTTTGAAGCGTTTGAGACTGGCAATTCCACCGGTAAACACTACCACTCCGTCTCGGATCACTCTAACTTTGTTGTTTCTGCTTATAACACCCTCCTTAACATAGCATCCAGCCACAATTCCAACCTTGGGCACTTTAAAGGTAGCTCTAACCTCGGCAACCCCAGTGATAACCTCTTCATAAACAGGCTCAAGCAACCCTTCCATCGCCTTCTTGATGTCTTCCAGAAGATGGTAGATAACATCATAGAAGCGAATGTCTACTCCCTCTTGCTTAGCTGTTTCTTTAGCTTGCGAGGTTGGCTTAACATTAAAACCAATGACGATAGCCTCAGATGCCGAGGCAAGCATTACATCACTTTCGGTTATGGCACCAATGCCCTTCCTGATTATCGTTACTTTAACCTTATCAGTCGAGAGCTTCTGTAATGAGGCATCCAAGGCTTCGAGCGTTCCTTGTGTGTCTGCCTTAAGGACAATCTTAAGCTCTTTGAGCTCACCCTCTTTTAGTTTTTCAAAGATCTTCTCTAAGGATATCTTAGTTTGCTTTGCCGCTTCAGCTTCTCTTGCCTTTCTTTGCCGATACTCGGCGATCTTCCTTGCCTTCTCTTCATCCTCAACGACGATAAAGTCATCCCCTGCCTGTGGCAGCTCCTCAAATCCTAAAATTTCAACCGGAGTAGAAGGGGTTGCTTCCTTTACCCTTTGTCCAAGGCTATCAAACATTGCCCTAACCCTACCAAAGGTTTGCCCCGAGACAAAGACATCTCCTTCTCTAAGCGTTCCTTCTTGAATTAGGACCGTGGCCACTGGTCCCTTGCCTTTGTCAAGCCGACTTTCGATTACCCTTCCTCTTGCTGGTCTATCGTAAGCTGCTTTTAGGTCTAACATTTCAGCCTGAAGTAAAACAAGCTCAAGAAGCTCTTCAATGCCAATCCTGTTTCTGGCTGAAATGTTAGCCATAAGCGTGTCGCCACCCCATTCCTCAGGGACAAGCCCAAGCTCGGCAAGTTGGCTCTTAACCCTTTCGGGATTAGCGTTAGGCTTATCGACCTTGTTTATAGCCACAACTATTGGCACTCCAGCTGCCCTCGCATGCTCAATGGCTTCCTTGGTTTGTTCCATGACGCCATCATCTGCCGCTACCACAAGAATGACAATATCTGTGACCTGAGCCCCCCTTGCTCTCATGGTGGTAAAGGCTTCATGCCCAGGCGTGTCAATAAAAGTTATCTGCCTTCCATCTTCAAGGGTTACTTTATAGGCTCCGATGTGTTGGGTAATTCCGCCAGCTTCTCTGCTTGCCACATCAGTTTTTCGTATGGCGTCAAGAAGAGTGGTTTTCCCATGGTCAACATGACCCATTACTGTGACCACAGGTGGTCTTGGCTTAAGCTCCTCTTCCTTTGGAGGAACATACTGTAGAAGAAGCTCCTCCTCAACAGGAGCTTTTTCTACTTTGAACCCAAACTCATCGGCAAGAATTGCCGCTGTATCAGCATCGATAGATTGATTTATGGTGAGGGGAAGCCCCATCATTAAAGCTTTCTTCAAAAGTTCACCAACCTTAACCCCCATTAATTTAGCAAGCTCACCAACTTGAATGGTCTCATAGACCTTTATCTTCCTTTCCTTTGGGGGTAGGGTTGAAGGTCTTGAGGGCTCTTTGGTTGGCTTTTCCTTTTTGGCTGGGATCCTTGGTTTTTCTTCTTCCTCAGGTCTTTCTTCAAAAAGCTCTGTAGGCTCCTCCTCAAAAAAGAAATCTTCGATGTCCTCTTTTACTTCTCTTTCCCTCTTTAAAGCCGAGGGTTTTTTCTTTGGTTTTTTCTCTTCAGCCTTTATCTTTTCCTTTTTCTTCTTTTCTTCTTTTTCAAGTTTTTCCGGAATGGGCTGAGGGGGAGGTGTTATTTCTGGTTTTTCTTCCCTTTTTCTGTAGCGTTCTCTTCGTGGTTTAAATTCTGTAACTACCCTCTTTGCAGATGGTTCCTCAGGTTTTTCTGTTTCTTTTTTTTCTTCTTCTTTTATCTCCTTTGCTTCTTCTATTTCAACTTCTACCTTTTCACCTTCTACCTTAGCTTCTTCGGAAATGAGCTTTTCTTCGGGCTTTGGTTGAACTTCTTCTGTAGGCTGAACTTTCTTTTTTATGATAAGTTTCCTTTTTTTGGGTTGTTCCTGAGCTACCTCAGCCTCTTCCTTTTTTATTACTATAAATTCTTTCTTAGGTTTAAACATCTCTTTAATCCTTTCCACTTCCTCTTCCGAAAGTAGACTCTGGGCGTTTTTTATGCTAAAACCAGAATCTTTTAACTTCAAAATTAGTTCTTCTACAGGGAGGTTTAGCTCAAGCGCTAAATCAGCAACCTTAATCTTTGGCATCTACTCCGTCCTTTTTCTTTTTTAAATAGCTTAAAAAAATTTGTCCGTTAAATGGTTCCTTAGCAAGGTCTTTTCCAAAAGATTTTCATAATCATAATATTAAAGCTTTAAAAATCAAGGGAGACAAAAGAGCTGTTTAAAAAAGTTCCATCGAGCGATAGCGAGGCATCCCTCACTTTGTTCGGGACGGCATCCCGTGATGTCATCCCGAGGTGCGCAAGCGCCGAGGGACCCCTCGCTACGCTCGGGGCGACAAAAAAGGGGCTCGGGGCGACAAAAAAGGGGCTCGGGGCGACAAAAAAGGGGCTCGGGGCGACAAAAAAGGGGCTCGGGGCGACAAAAAAGGGGCTCGGGGCGACAGCAGGAGGGCTTGCACAAAAACATTTTTAGTACAGCCTCATGGAGACAAATAAGATATAAGAGATACCTTCGCTCGGAAAGAATAGGGTAGGGGAAGTTTTCCTGAAGTTTTTTACTTAACCGACCCATAAGGCAAGGGTTTATGAAACAACCTTTGAGAGTCTTGTTTTTTGACTATATTTAAGTAAAATAGTCAAAGCATGTCCTACTTAGTCCTTGCCAGAAAGTATAGACCACAAAGGTTTTCTGAAGTTGTTGGGCAGTCCGCGGTTGTTAAAACGATTGTCAATGCCCTAAAAAGGAACAAACTTAGTCATGCCCTTCTTTTTGCTGGGATAAAAGGAACAGGCAAGACTACTTTGGCAAGGATTGTAGCCAAGGCTTTAAATTGTCAGAATATCAATCCCGAGGTCTATGAACCCTGCAACCAGTGTCAATCCTGCGTTGAGATAATGAAGGGTATTCATGTTGATGTTTTGGAAATAGATGCAGCCTCAAACCGTGGAATAGACCAGATTAGGGAGATTATCGATGCCCTAAAATATGCTCCCGCAAAGGGTAAAGCCAAAGTTTACATCATCGACGAAGCTCACATGCTAACTAAAGAGGCAAGCAACGCTCTTCTTAAGTCCTTAGAGGAGCCCCCATCTCATGTCTACTTTATCCTTGCCACAACTGAGCCAAACAGGCTTCCCCCTACCATTCTTTCCCGTTGTCAACGCTATGAATTTAGACGGCTTGATTTTAAGCTAATTTTTAACCATTTACAGAGGATATGTGAGCTTGAAAACTATCAAATTGATCAACCTGCTCTTGAACTAATAGCGAGAGAGGCACAAGGAAGCCTAAGAGATGCCCTTTCTCTCCTTGACCAAGCAGTGGCTTACGGTGTTAGGACCAAGGAAGACCTTCTCTATAGCTTTGGCTGGCATGAAGAGATGATCTTTGAGGACCTGGCAAAAGCCTTGATTGAGCGAGACTTAAAAAAAGCTATGGAACTTGTGCAGAATCTTTATGAAAAGGGAGTGGATATTATCTCCTTTACCGAAAGGCTAACCCACCTCTTCCGGGAGCTTTTTTTAGCTAAAATCTTTTCTCAAGAAGTGCTTGCGGATAAAGGAATAGATTTTCGCTTGCTTAAGGACCTTCTTTTCTTGGGAAATAAAGAGGATTTTCTTTTAATCTATCAAGCCCTTTATAAAGGGCTTGAGGCTATAAGGCGTTCTACCTATCCCCAATTTCAGTTTGAGTTGATGATAGCTAAAATATGTGAATACGAAAAGTTTATCTCCATTGACACACTTCTTGAAAAATTACCAACTGAAGCTTTGGTGGCTCCTGAGCTGGAGGATGATAGAAAGGTCGAGCCTAAACTTGAGCCTAAAGTAGAGACTAAAGCAGAGACGAAAAAAGTAGAGACTAAAGTTGAGCTAAAAGCAGAGACTAAAGAGGAAACAAAAGAAGAAAAAAGTAAGAGACCCCTCGCTGACGCTTGGGATGACAACCTCACGCCTAAAAAGGTAGCAAAGGAAGAAAAAAAGGGAGTGGAGTGGGAAGAGTTTCTTGATATTGTAGGAAAGGAGAGTGCTACATTTAGAGCCCTGTTAGAGAGCGTTCCCAAGCCTGAGGAAAGGGATAATAAGATGGTCTTCCTTCTTGAAGAAGATTATCCTCTCTTGACTTCAGCCTATTGGGATAAGCTTAAAGACCTTGTGTTAAAGTTTTTTGGGAAGGAGGTGGAGTTTGAAGTTAAGAAAATGAGGCGAGACCCTGAGGAGGTAAAGAATAGACCAGAGGTTCAAGCCATTATGAACATCTTATCTGCAAAGATAGCTTACATACAACCAGCTAAAGGAGAATAAAAATGGGGTTACCAAAGGAGTTGCAGAAGCTTTTTAAAGAAGTGCAGCGGATGCAGCAAAAGATTGAAGAGATGCAAAAAGAGCTTGAGACGAGGGAGATTGAGGTTCAGGTTGGTGGGGGTATGGTAAAAGTTGTAGCCAATGGAAGGCAGGAGATAATCCGTATAGAAATAGAGAAGGAGTTAATAAACCCAGAAGAAAAAGAGATGCTTGAAGACCTAATCGTAGCAGGAGTAAACGAGGCTCTTCGGAAGGCTAAAGCCATGGTAGAGGAAGAGCTCTCGAAGCTTACCGGTGGACTTCCTCTACCGCCTGGGTTTAAGTTGCCTGGTTTTTAAAATTTAAAAAGGGATGCTAACTGCTTCAAAAAACATCTATCCAAGGGTCTTAAAAAGTCTAATTGAAAAGTTAGCCAAGCTCCCTGGGCTTGGAGAGCGAAGCTCAACAAGGATCGTCTTCTATCTCCTTTCAAAGCCAGAACTTTGCGAAGAGCTCTCTTTTCTTATCTCCGAGCTTCCTAAGAAGGTAAAGCTTTGTAAGAAATGTCGAAACCTTTCTGAAGATGAGCTCTGCTCAATATGTCTTGATAATTCCCGCAACCGGAGATTGCTATGTATAGTCGAAAGCCCAGTCACCTTATACGCCATCGAGAGCCTTAGCCTCTTCAACGGAACCTACTTTGTGCTCCACTATCTTTTATCCCCAAGGGAAGGGATAACAGCTCACGACCTACCTTTAGAGGAACTAAAAGGTCTGATTGAAGAAAATGAAGTAGAAGAGGTTATCCTTGCTTTATCGCCTACGCTATCTGGCAATGCTACCGCTGAATTTTTAAAGGAATTTCTTTCCCCCTTTAAGCTTAAACTTAGCAGGCTTGCCCTTGGCATACCCTATGGTCTTGAGATCCAGTTTGTCGACCCTTTAACCTTAAGAAAATCCTTAACGGATAGAGAGGTCTTAAAGAATGGATAAAGATTTTTGTAGGAAAGCTATCCTTGGAGCCTTTGTTCAGGGCTATTTTCATAATCTACGCGGGTCGCTCCAAGGCGTGTATCTTCCTCTTCAGCGTATCATGCTTAATCCTTCAAAATATTTAACAGAAGAGGGCTTAGCCCTTTTCCAAAAAATGATGTCCTCCCTTGATAAGCTTAACAACCAGCTTAACATTGCCTTAGCTGACCTAATCTGCGAGGATGAGGGACCTTGGGACCTCTTTGAGGTCATGCAAAAAGAGATGCTCTTTTGGGAGGCTGACTTAAGGTTTAAGCATAAAATAAAAAAAGAAGTGATAGAAAAATATAAAGCTACGGTTAAGCTTCCTTACAACATACTCCTTGGCTTACTTTGTCTTGTTGAAGCAGAGCTTTATCATGCTTTAAACGAAGGAAGCGAGTTGAAGATAGCCATTTCCTCAGAACCCAAGCCTTGCGTTACCTTCAGTTGGAGTGGATCCTTGAACCTTCAAAATTTAGAAAAGGTCGCAGAGCTTATCAAGCCTTACGCCACGCTAAATAAGAACGAAAACTCTTTAACCCTATGCTTCAATCAGTAGATGAAGCTCCCCTTGACCTTGAAAAAGAAAAGCTTTTGCTTCTTGGGTTTTATCTCAAGGAAAGGGCAACTTTTAGGCTTTGCAAAATATTTGAGGAAGAAGAAACAAGCCAAATCTTAAAGGGTTTTCCTTATTCTGAAAAGGAGATTTTTAGAATTGCTAAAGAGGAATTAAAAAAATGCGAAAGGTTAAAAATTCGGATTATCTTTTATAAGGAAGAGGACTACCCTGAATTACTTAAAAATATCCCCTACAAACCACCTTTTCTTTATGTTTTAGGTGAGCTTCCTTTTAATTCTACTTTAGCCATCGTGGGGACAAGAAAACCAACCCCTTATGGCAAGGAGATAGTCGAAAAATTTGTGCCTGAACTTATCGAAGCAGGGTTGACCACTGTCTCAGGATTAGCTCGAGGTATAGATACTTTAGTCCACAAAACTACCCTAAAGGAGGGAGGTAAAACAGTTGCCGTCCTTGGAACAGGGCTTGACATCATCTATCCGCCAGAGAATAGAGACCTCTTTTTGAAGATCCTTGATTCCGGCTCGGCTATCGTTTCCGAGTTCCCCTTAGGAACCCGCCCAAAAAGAGAAAACTTTCCCCGAAGAAATAGGGTCATTAGCGGACTTTCTCAGGGTGTTTTGGTTGTGGAAGCTGGAAGAAGAAGCGGTACATTAATCACCGCAAAATGGGCTCAGGACCAGGGGAGGGATGTTTTCGTCTGCCCGGGAAACATCTTTTCCGAGCAGTCCCAAGGAACGCACTACCTCCTCAAAAACGGGGCTATTCCTGTCACCTCAACAGAAGACATCCTCTATCATTTAGGAATAGAGTATAAACCTCTTGAGAAAAGAAAGGAAGATGTCGCATCTTTAGAAGTCTCTCAAGAGGAAAGAAGAATCTTAGAATGTTTAAGTCAATATCCAACGCATCTTGAAAATCTTCTTGCCCAAACAGGTTTTGACCTTCCTCAGCTCTTATCCTTGCTAACCGAGCTTGAGCTTAAGGGGTTAGTGAAGAGCCTCCCTGGAAAGTTTTATCAAAGGTGTAGCTGAGCCTTAACTAAATCCAAGGTGTTATTTACCCGAAGCTTAAGAAAGATCTTCTCAAAATAACCTTCCATGTCGGAAAAGATGCTGTTTAACACATCTTGAGGTAGGTTCCACCAATCCTTTTTAAAGGCTCCAAAGCCCTTTTTCCTTGTTTTGTAGATAAATTGAGCTTCAGTAAGCCCTTCCTTCCATTCCTGAGCAAAGTTATCTTTCAAATAAGCGTATATTCTCTGTCTAAAATCCTCGGGCAAGGCTCTGTGGTCGTAGATAAAGTTCTGCAAGCCTGTTGCCAGATGAACTTCAACGCACTCGTTCTCTGGGAAAAGCTCGAAGTATTCTTCAGGAAGGGTTGAGGCTCCGTGCTGAACCGCTCCTGCTAACCCAAACTCTTCACGGGCAATCCGAGAAAGGGTTCGAAGAACGTTAAAATCTAAAGCAACCTGTGCTATTGACCCATCAGGTAAGACCACTCCTCCATGGCTTGTGCCCGTCTGAACGCTGATCTTTGAGAGACCAACCTCGCCTTTGAAGGTTCGCTTAAAGCCTTTAAGGAAGGCTCTTAGCTCTTCAGGGGTGCTGTTTTTGCCCCCGATCTCTCCGATTTCTCCGCCAAGGTTTACTGTTATCCCCTTAGGCTCTATGCTTCTTACGAACTCAGCAAGCTCAGCGGTAAGCTCGTAGTTTGCCCTTTGCTGTTCCATGATGTCTTCTTTTTCAAGGTCAACAATGGTTGAAGCATCGATGTCAATGTTGTAAAACTGGGCGGATATTGCTTGTTCAATCAAGTTTATAAGGAGCCTTTTTTCAGCGTCTGGGTTAGCGAAGTAGGATTTTCTGTTTGCTTGGAAGTGGTCTCCCTGAAGAAAAACTGGACCAGGATAGGCTTCATCCCGCGCTGCTGCAAGGACACATACTGCATACTCAAGGGGGCTCTGCTTAGTGTAGCCCATCTCCGAGCGGGCAATCTCAAAGATTACCGCGCCTACATTTAGCCTCTTTGCAACTCTAAAGATAGTCCTTGCAAGGTCATAGGTCAAAATCCTAAGGTTAAAGGCTGGCACAGTAAACCCAAGAAAGCCTTCGCTAATTTTCTTGTAAAGAGGATAAATAGACCTTCCTACATATCCTTCATTGTTTAAGCTTACCAAAAGGGCTTTTAGTTTTTCCTGCTTTAAGCTTGCGTTTTCCTCAAACACTGCTTCATAGACTTTTTCTCTGAGAGTTTCCATCAAACACCCCCTAAAATATCTACACTTTGAACTGGTCGGTTAGCTCTTTGATTTGGTTTGCTACCTCTTTTATAGCCTCTGCTTGCCTTTTTAGTCTTTCGGAGAGTTCTTTCAAAGCTTCGGCCTCCCTTTTTATAGCTTGAGCTTGCTCATCAGTTATCATCACCTTGTCTCTAACGCTTGAAATGTGCTCGAACACGGAGTTTACCACGATGGTCTGCTCCTCAACCGCCGAGGCAATGGTTGCTGCCGCATCCTCAACATTCTTAATCAGGCTAACAATTCCTTCAACAGAATTTGAAACATTGCCTGTTGCCTGCACCAAAAAGTCTATCTTTTGTTTTATCTCTTGAGTTGCAGACTGGGTTTGCCTTGCAAGCTCTTTTACTTCGTTTGCAACGACGGCAAAGCCCTTCCCAGCTTCGCCAGCTCTTGCGGCCTCGATCGAGGCGTTTAGGGCAAGGAGATTTGTGCTTTCAGCAATGTTGTTTATAAGGTTTACTATATCTTCTATCTCAAAACTGGCTTCCTTTAGCTTTTCGGCAAGCTCTTTGGTTTCAAACACAGCCTGAGAGGTCTCTTTTACCATTTGACTTGAGAGTTGGGCTTTTTCGCTTATCTCCCGAATAGCCTTGGTAAGCTCTTCCAAGGAGGTTGAAACATCGTTCATGGCAGAAAGAATTTCCGCAGAAGACATGCTTATGTATTCAGCCTTATCAGTAAACTCTGAGACGACCTCGGTTGAGCGGGAAACGTCTTTATAGAGCTCGCCTGAGATGGTAAAGAGGCTCTTAGTGCTTTCAATAAGCCTTTTAACGATGTTTGCTAAACTTTCAAGAAAGTTATTGAATTTAGCGGAAAGTAAGCCGATCTCGGATTCATCATGAGAGGTGAACCTAAAGGTTAGGTCGCCACCCCCCTTTGCCAGCTCATCAACCATTTTGACCGTGGTAATAAGGCTCTGAGAACGACCTTTAAGCTGTCTTGTGATAGTAAAAGCAATAATAAGGAGAAGCGTAACGACCAAGGCAGTTGAAATTAAGGCCGATAGTCTAAACAGGTTGATAATAGTCTTTTGGTCTGTGCCAATCGCGATGTATCCCATAGGGTTTCCTGCATAGTCTTTTAGTTGAAACTTAAAAAAGTATTGTGTGCCAATGTTCAAGCTTTCATCCTTTGCATTTAGGATTTTATCCAAGGTCTTTTCATCGATGTTTTTAGGCTTACCATAGAGAATACCTTGGGGAAGGACTTTGACTTTCCCCTCCTCAATAAACTTTTTATCAAAGATTTTCTCAAACTCTTTATTAAAAACTATGACATACCGATCAACCTGTTTAAAAGTTTGGGTAAAATCTTCCATCATCCGGTCTACAGGGTAGGCAACTTCAACTGAGCCAAGAAGCTCCCCATCCTTAGAGAGAATTGGAACGACGCTCCTAAAAGTTATCTCAAAACGCCCTGCTTCAAAGCCAAGAACTGGCTTTTTTGAACTTTGGGCAGTGACGATGGTTTTTCTAAACCCCGCTAGGTCATCAAGCTTGACATCCGACCCAGGTTTAAGCCAAGTTCTAACAAAGGATCTCGCTTGAGGAAGATGAAATTGAACGGAATATTGAGCGATGTTTGTCCCTTTTACTAAGGCTTCATACTCAGACCTCAGCTCCCTTCCATACTTTTCAAAGATGGGTCTGTTTGATTCATTGACATTCGTTAGCGTGCCAGCTTCCTTTGCTAAGGAAAGGTAGATATTCTGAATGTGCGGGTTGGCTAAAGTCAAAGAGTAGGTTAAAAGTTCAGCCTCTTTTTGTTTTAGAAAACCTGAGAGGGCATCCTCAAAGTTCTTCATCAGGTTGTTAGTTTGTTTTTCAAAAACCCAGCGTGTTGAGAGGTAGAAGCTAACCAAAGAAACAGCAAGGAAAAGGGCAAAGGAGAGAAGAAAGTATTTTTGGATGCTTTTAACTATGGATTTTTTTACCTCCATGCCTAACCTCCGATTTTTTTGGGTTTTTCGCTTGTGATATGCTATGATATCAAGTTTTAATTTTCTGGTCAAGGGAAATTTTTTCAAAATCTTGACCTTTTGCCAAGGCGTGTTATTAGTCAATTAGTGCCAACCTCGACCATGTCCTTTGAAGAGCTTTATTCTGAGATTAAATCAAGGCTTAACATACTTGACCTTGTTTCTCAGTATGTAAAGCTTAAAAGGGTTGGTAAAAACTATGTAGGTCTTTGCCCCTTTCACTCAGAGAGGACCCCTTCGTTTACCGTAAGCCCTGATAGAGGAATCTTTAAATGCTTTGGGTGTGGGGTAGCAGGCGATGTCATCACCTTTTACATGAAGATAAAGGGGCTTGATTTTAAACAAGCAATTCTTGACCTTGCCGAAAGATGCGGAATTTCCGTAGACGAAAGCCTTTTCGCCCAGAAAAGAAAAGAAAAAACTTTAGCCGAGCTAAACTATAAAGTCGCAAGGTTCTACCATGCACAGCTTTTAAGAAGCGAAGAAGCAGAAAAGGCAAGGGCTTACCTAAAAGAAAGAGGGATCTCTGAGGAGACCGTAAGAGACTTCATGCTGGGTTATGCCTCTTCTAACGGGAGGATTTTATCCTCTTTACTTAGAGTTGACGCTAAGGAAATAAAGCAGGCAGAGGAGCTTGGTCTAATAAGAAGGGTTGAAGACGGAGGTTACATCGACCTATTTCGGGATAGGGTGATGATTCCTATTTTTAACGAGGCTGGAGAATGCGTTGGCTTTGCTGGAAGAACCTTAGACCCAAAGGGAGAACCAAAGTATTTGAACAGTCCAGACTCGCAAATATTCAAGAAGTCAGAAATTCTTTATGGTTTATTTCAAACCAAAAAACAGATTAAACAAAAGGGTAAGGCTTACATCGTTGAAGGCTATTTTGACCTTTTAACCCTCTGGCAGAGGGGCTTAGACAATGTAGTAGCAACCTGTGGAACCGCCCTTACCGAAAGACATGTAGCTAAGCTCAAAAATTTAGCTGAAGACATAACTTTACTTTTTGATGGAGACGAGGCGGGAAGAAAAGCAACCCTAAGGGCGATCTCCCTTTTTATTGCCCAAGGCATCCTCCCAAACTGTGTTGTTTTGCCTTATGGCGAGGACCCAGATAGTTTTTTTAGGTCTAAAGGAGAAGTTGAAGGACCCCCTGATGCCATTTTAGCTTCCTTTACCTTTAATGCTTTAGAGTTTATTCAAAAAGAGTATCAAGAAAAGGTTCTCTCAAAGCCAAAGAGCGCCTTTGAGGAGCTTGTGGAGCTTTTTAAATCTTGTCGGGACCCTTTCCTTAAGAAAAGGCTTATCTCTTTTTTAGCAACCCTCTTTGACATCCCTTCTCAAGAGGTTGCCAAAGCTTTATCAACTGGAATTGAAAGAGACGAAGTTAGCGAGGAGTATCGGGAAACCGTTGAAGAGGGGCTTTGCTCCCATCCCTACCGGATAATTGCTCAGTATTTGGTAAACTACCCGAAGGAAGCTCAAACTCTCAAAGAGGCAGGTCTTTTAGAAATCTTGGATGACAGTAGCCCTTACACAGAATTTATAAGGACTCTACTTTCCGCCTACGATGCTGGTGTTGACCCGCAGGAAATCTTAGACCCCTTCTTCCAGGAGATATACAGCGACCTTTTCTTTTCTCCGCCCTTTGAGGACGAAAGGTCTGCCTTTGAGCAAATCTTGCATTTCATCATGAAGGAAAGGGCTCGTTTAAAAATAGAAAGGATAAAAGAGTGCTTAGAAAAAGGTGAAGTATCTTTCGAGAAAGGGAATATCGAACAGTATTTATATCAAATAAAGCATACTTTAAGACTAAAGAGTTGTAAAATAACCTAAGGAGGCGTCCCATGCCTCAGAGGAAGCTGTGTCTCTTTGAAGACGAACAATTTATAGATGAATTCGATGTTGAACCAATAGAAGAAGCTTTAGATGATGAGGAAGGGATAAAGTTTAAAAAGGTCCTTGATGATTCTATAACGCTTTATTTCAAAGAGGTGGCTAACCATCCTCTTCTCACTAGAGAGGAGGAGGTAGCCTTAGGTAGGGCTATCGAGGTAGCTGAAAGAGACATCATTAAAGCCTGTCTACTTTATCCAACTCAAGTTATCAAATTCTACAACCTTCTTGTTAAGCATTCACAAGATAAGACATTAGATAAGCTTTTTAAGGATTATGAAGAGTTGGCAAAAAAAGAACAAGAAGTAGAAACTTGGCTCGACTTGTTAAAAAAAGAATTAAACGATCTATATAATTTATTAACTACAGAGGAAAAACAGTCAAAAGAAGATATAGAAGTTATTATTGAGAAAATCTTAGACCTTATATATAAGGTTCGTCCAACAAAAATTCTTTTAGATGAATTATCTTGTGAAATTAGAGATTTCGCCAAGAGATATAAATCTTTGCATAATCAAAACATTTTGTCGAAATTAAGTATGAAGGAAAAAGACTTTTTTGGTATACCAGCAGAAGAGGTATTGGCTTCAGCAGAGCTTATCGAAAATCGATTTCAAGAGATAAAGAAGGCTAAAGAACAGTTTGCAAAATCAAACCTTAGGCTTATCATTTCTATTGCCAGAAAATATGCATCACATGGGGCACTTCTTGCCGACCTTATACAAGAAGGCAATCTTGGGCTTTTAAAAGCTATAGAAAAGTTTGACTATCGCCGAGGTTTTAAATTTAGCACCTATGCTACTTGGTGGATAAGACAAAGTATTACTAAATACTTAGCTGAACATACCAGGACAATCAGGATTCCAGTGCATATCATTGAAACCATATACAAAATAAGTAAAATTGTCTCTACTAAATTCTATCAAGAGTATGGACGCGACCCAACAATTGAGGATTTAGCAAACATAACTGGTATGAGCATCGAAAGGCTAAACCAAATTTTTAAATATGTGAAGCAGCCCCTCTCTTTGGAGGCAAACATCCATCATGATGAAGATAGAACTTTGCTTGAATTCATAGAGGATGGGAACTCAACCCGTCCTGATGAATACACCTTTAACAATGAGCTGTCAGAAAAGGTAAGGATACTTCTTAGCACCCTTTCCTCACGCGAAGAAAAGGTGATCCGCTTACGGTTTGGTATAGGAGAAAAAGAAGCCTGCACCTTGGAGGAAGTGGGGCAGAAATTTGGGGTTTCCAAAGAAAGGATTAGACAGATCGAAAGCATGGCTTTAAGAAAGCTCAAACATCCAAAAAGAATAAAGTATTTAAAAAACCTCCTTTTCCATGGAACATAAGCTTAACCCTGAAGCTAAAAGATTGCTCTTTAGGCTCTTACAAAAGGAGTTTCCCCTAACCAAAAGACCCTTTTTAGCCATCGCTAAAAGGGTTGGGCTAAAAGAGGTTGAGCTCATCTCTCTTCTTAAAGATTGGGAAAGGGAAGGAAGGCTTCGGCAGATTTCTGCCATCTTTAACCCGGAGTATTTTGGGCATCGATCATCACTTTTTGCCCTTAAAGTTAACGAAAAAAAATTAAGCTTAGCGATAGACCGTATCAATAGCCACCCAGGAGTAAGCCACAACTATCTTCGTAACCATGAATACAACCTTTGGTTTACCTTGGTTGTGCCTGAGGGGAAGGACCTTTTAGAGGAAGCCAAGGCTTTATGCCAGGAATTTACTGAAAACGGATTGTTGTTTCTTCCTATTTTAAAAAAATATAAAATCTCGGTGGTATTTGGAGTTGAGCAAGAAGGGGGAGAGGATTTCCAGAGCCGAAGAACTTTTAATTTTACCAAAGATGATGTTAGGATGGTAAAAGTTTTGCAGGAACCTCTTCCTTTGGTAAAAAAACCTTTTCTTGTTAAAGCCGAGGAACTAAATTGTAAGATTGAAGACATATTCGCTTGGTTAAAGAAGATGAAAAGGGTAGGGGCGTTAAGGAGGTTTGGCGCCCTTTTTAAACACCAACGACTTGGATATAAACACAATGTGATGGTTGTGTGGCAAGTAGAGGAAAAAAGGGTTGACGAGGTTGCTAAAAGCTTATCTAAAATCCCAGAAATTACTCATTGCTATCTTAGGAAAAGCTATCCAGAATTTCCATACAACCTTTACACCATGTGTCATTTTAAAGAAGAAAACTTTCAAGAAAAAATCAAAGCTTGGGCTCATACCTTAGGCGTTAAAAACTATCTTTCTCTTGAAACATTAAAGGAACTAAAAAAGGTTAGACTAAAGCTCTTTTATGATAGAGATTTTTCATACTAAAGCTTAGGATCATTCAAAAAATTTTGATATATATCTAATTGCTATATAAAGAAGAATTATTCCGAGGAAACCTCTTATCACCTTTTGAGGAAAATATCTCTGAAGTTTTGCGCTAAAGTATAGACCAAGCCCCCCTCCAATGCCAAACAGAAGTCCAAGCAAAAAGTCAGGTCCATTTCCAAAGGTCGTGTAAACTATAACTCCGATGACCGAGGTTAGAAAAGTTGCAAAGAGGGTTGCTCCGGCAAACACATAGGCAGGAAGATGAAAGAAGGCTAAAAGAACGGGTGCCATAATAGCGCCACCACCTATCCCGTAAATCCCTCCCACAATCCCTATCACGCAGGCTATGAGAAAGATGAGGATTGAGCTTACTTCATAGGTCCTACTGCTATACTCAAAAGAAAGCTTTGCTACGCTAAAAACCAAAGTTTTTGGGGGGGCATGGGAAAAGGTTGCTTCTTTTTTAGGGGGGAAAATCAGGTCAAAGAAGAGCTTCCCGCCTATGATTAAAAGCACTATGCCTACGAGAAGAAGAAAGTTCTTGAGCTCAAGAAAGTAAGAAACCCTTAGAAAGTAGCCGATAATTACGCCAGGCAAGGTTCCAAGAGAGATGATAAGTGTAAGCGGTGTATAGAGCCTTCCTTCCCTCCAATACTTATAAACTCCCCAAGGAATGGCAACGCAGTTAAACAGATGATTGGTTGCTGAGACCGAGGGGGCTGTGTAGTTAAGGATGCTTACCTGAAAGGGCAAAAGCAAGAAAGCTCCGCTTACTCCGCCTACTCCGCTAACCAAAGAAAGAAAAAAACTAACAAGAGGTGGAAGAAAGACTGGGATGGTAATTCCAGCCTTGGCAAAGTGGTATTGTAAAGGAAGCGATTTTAGAAAGTTCTGGATGAACATTTTTATATCCCCCCTTTCAGGCTTTTAAAAAGGAAGAGGAATTCCTCGAAGCAGTTGATAGCGCCGTTTGCAGTCGGAATACCAAGGGGCATTGCTTGGTCCAAGGTCAAGGGCTTTCTTGTAATTATTCAGAGCTTCTTTTCGATTACCAAGCTCCTCGTTTGCCCTTCCAGCCAAATAATAAGCATAGCCGTTAAAAGGTATCAGCTCTTTTGCCTTTTCAAAATCGATTAGAGCCTGTTGATAGTTCTTGAGATTAAGCTCAGCTATTCCTTCAAGGATGTAGGCTGAGCTTAGGTTCTCATCTAAAACTTTTGCCCGTTTAGCGTATTCTTTTGCCTCATCAAACCTCTTTTGGTTTAAAAGAATTTTCGAAAGACCAAGGAGGGCGGGAATGTTTTTAGGATAGAGTTCTAAAGCCTTCATGAACTTTTCTTTGGCTAAATCAATTTTTTTGTCCTTAAAAAGCTTTTCAGCCTCATCGCTTAACCTAAAGGATTCCGTCGTGGCTAAGATAATAGCCTTTATCCTTTGAAACTCCTCGCGGTCTTTGATCAAAGCGCCCGTTGGTTTATAGGTTTGCATCTTTTCTTGCCATTCTTTGATCCTCGACTCAGGCAAGGGATGAGTAGATAACCACTCAGGCGGGCGTTTCTTTTCCCTCTCTTTAAACTTTTTAAAAAGCTCATACATGCCCTCAGGGCTATAGCCAGCCTTTATAGAGAATTCAAACCCGTAGGCGTCAGCCTCCCGTTCCTGGTCCCGGCTAAATTTAAGGGAAAGAAGCCCTGCTGAGATTTGAGCAAGCTGATACAAAGCCTCTCCTGCCAAATTCTGAGGCAAAAACAAACTTCCAATCTGAAGAAGAAGGCTAAGGGTCATGTTTTTTTCTACAAACTTGATATGATGTCTTGCTGTGATGTGTCCGATTTCATGCCCGAGAACGCAAGCAAGCTCGCTTTCAGTATCTACCATCAAAAACAATCCCCGAGTGACGAAGACTGGTCCACCTGGCAGGGCAAAGGCGTTCTCAATCCCTGAGTTTACCAGGGAAAAAGTATAAGCCACCTTGCGAGGAGATTGCTCGGCAATTTTCTTTCCAAGGCGCTGAAGATAGGCTTGAACCTCTGGCTCAGGGAACCTCCCTCCATACTCGTCAATGGCAACATTTGCATAAACCTTCCCAAGCTCAATCTCATCCTTTTCAGAGATTGAAATTAAAGAGAAAGCATGAGCAACTGAGAGATTAAGAGAATTAAAGATGAGGAAAAAAAAGAAAAAAATAAATATTTTGAGGAAATCCTTGAAATTAGCCTGATTGTTCATATTTTTTTGTGCAGATTATCTTATCTTTTTAGAATGTAGTATACTAATTTTAAACTTTTTGGCAAGGCATAAATGGGGCTGTTTTAAAAATGTTTTTGTATAAGCCCGCTGTCACCCCGAGGCGTCAGCCGAGGGGTCTCCCCGAGCCTATTTTTATGTCGCCGTGAGCGAAGCGAGGGGGGTCCCCGGCACTTGCGTGCCTTGGGATGACACGATGGGAGGCTGCCACCCCGAGGGGTCTCCCCCTGGGGATGCCGTCCCGAACGAAGTGAGGGATGCTTAGCTCACGCTCGGTAGGACAAGGTAGGGAGGGAACTTTTTTGAACAGCCCAAGGTATAAACTAAAATGAAATTGCCATCGCGAGATATAGTTTTCTATCTGGAATCAAGCTTAAGGGGGCTTGCTAAATGGTTGCGTTTTCTGGGGTACAAAGCAGAAATTGCTCAACATAGAATAGACTTAAAGACGATCCTTGAAAATCGAGAAAAATTTTTTCTTATTACAAGCGAGGAGACCGCAAGGGTTTTAGAGAAGGCTGGAGCAGACTTTCTTCTTTTACCAAGGGATAACCTTAAAGCTCAAATAAAACGTCTACTTAATAAGCTAAATTTAGACCCAGAGCTTAAGCTTGACATTTGCACTATTTGTGGGGTTGACCTTATTCCCGTCAATAAAGAAGACTATAAAGAAAAAATCCCGCCCAAGGCTTACGAGCTTTACAATGAGTTTAATCTTTGTCCAAGCTGTGGAAGGGTCTACTGGGAGGGAGACCATGTCCAGAGGATAAAGGAAAAATGGAAAGAACTTACCAGTTAATCTTTCGCCTTAAGTTTTCGCAACAAGGCTTTAAGGAAGGAAGGAGCATCGCAAACGAAGCCTATGTGAGCCATCTTCATCATTGGTGCCTCTTTGTCTATGTTTATCGAGACAATAAATTCTGAGCCCTCCATGCCAACGGTATGTTGAATGGCTCCCGAGATCCCAAAGGCAAGATATAGCTTTGGTCTTACCGAAACTCCGCTTACCCCTATCATCCGGTCTGCCTCAACCCAGCCAGCATGCACCGCAGGTCTTGTCCCCCCAACTTCAGCTTTAAGGATTTTAGCAAGCTCAAAAAGCATCTGAAAGTTTTCTTTGCTTTTTAAACCCATACCCCCAGCTACAACAACTTTAGCAACGCTTAGCCTTGAAGGCTCTTTCTTTGGCGGTTTAAAGTTCTTGATGGTTAGCTTCGTTGACCAGTCAAAACCTTCAGGATGTTTTAACTCTTTTATCAAGGGTTCTTTTTCAGCTTCCTTTATGGGAAAGGCGTTTAAGGCTAAGGTTGCCATGATGGGAAGCCTCTGGGAGGTTAGCTTTGCTATGATGTTTTCGCCGTAGGTTGGACGAAGAAGAAAGAGATTCCCATTCTTTACTTCAAAGGCGTTGACATGGGCGCAAAGTCCAGCTTGTAAGCTTCCAGCAACTCTTGGAGCAACAGAAAGCCCTTTTTTAGTTGCCGGAAAAAATATTCCATATGGCTTATGTTCGCTTGCTAAGTAGACAAGAACCCTCTCGCATAGGTCATCGGGTAAGTGCTTAAGGTTTGGATGGATGATATACCAAACCTCATCGGCAAGCAACTTTTTTAGTTCCGGAATAGCTAAAAATTTTTCCTTGTCATCGGCAAGACCGATAAGGATCAATCTTTTGTTGAGCCGGTCAGCAACCTCTCTTAGGGGAGTTAAGATTTCAAGGCTTGCAGGATGAAGCTTCCCTTCAAAGCACTGCCCAAAGGCAAAGATACATTCAGCCATTGCTTAGCCCCCTTTAGAAGCATTAAGCTAAAAAGCCTTTTTCTTTTAAGACCTCAATAAGCTTTTCAGCAAGCTCATCCGGCTCTCCCTCAAAGATTTCCCCTCGGGAGACAAGGGTTTTCTCAAAGACATCAGCAACTTGAGTTGGAGATCCAGAAAGACCAATAGAAGCTTCATCAAGATTTAGCTCGGCGTTGGTTAAAATTTTAGGAGTTATTTCTTTTAAAGAAAGGAGGCGTTTTAAGGATGGTGGTCTAACATAATCTATCTCAGGAACGATGCTAACCACAGCCGCTGGAGAAAATTCTACTTCCTCTTCGCCAAAATCATCTTCCCGGATAGCAATAAACTTCCCGTCAACAAACCTTAGCTCCTTCACATAGGTTATGGATGGAAGATTAAGAAGGCTTGCTGTTTCTGGGGGGACCTGTCCTGTTTCACCGTCGATTGACCTTGCCCCCATGACGACAAGGTCAAAGGGGGAAAGAAGACTTAAGGCTTTGGCTAAAATTCGAGAGGTTGCTAAGGTGTCTGAGCCAGCAAAGGCTCTGTCAGAGATTAAATAGATGTCATCTACTCCTAAGGCGTAGACCTTTTGCAAAAGGGGAACCATGTTTGGTGGTCCCATGCTTATTGCTATAACCTCAAAGTTTGTTTGATCTTTTAATCTTAGAGCTACTTCTAAGGCTGGTCTATCGGGTGGGTTTAGGATGAGCTCAGCTGATTCCCGGCGAAGAGTATGAGTTTCTTTATCAACCTTTACCGTCCCAGGCTTTGGAACTCCTTTAATACAAACTACGATCCTTCCCATGAAAGAGCCTCCTTTAAGCCTCGAGCGAATTTTATACCTTTATCCATTTGGCAAGCTCCCTGGCAATGACATTTCTTTGGATCTCGTTTGTCCCCTCATAGATCTGGAGACATTTAGCATCTCTAAAGTACTTTTGCACAGGATAGTCCCTCATGTAGCCGTAGCCACCCATCATTTGGATAGCCCTTTCCGTGATCCACATAGCCTGGTCTGTGGCAAAACATTTTGCCATGGCTGAGGCTCCAGAAAAGTCTTTAGCCCCAGAATCGATATACTGGCAAACGCTATAAACTAAAGCCCTTGCCGATGAGAGCCTCATAGCCATTTCGGCAAAAGTATGGCTTACCGCTTGAAACTGGTATACAGGCTGACCAAACTGAACTCTGGTTTTGGCATGCTTAAGGCTTACCTCTAAGGCAGCTTGGGCGATACCCAAGGCTTGAGCTCCGGCTCCACATCTTGCATAATCAAGGGTTTTGAGGGCAACCATAAATCCCATCCCCTCTCTGGCTATGAGCCTATCTTTTGGAATTCGGCAATCGTTAAAAATTAGGTCAGTGGTAACAGAGGCTCGAAGTCCAAGTTTTTTTTCTTTTTTTCCTACCACAAAACCTGGGTCCCCTTTCTCAACAATGAAGGCGCTTGCTCCTCTTGCCCCTTTCGCTGGGTCTGTCAAGGCAATGACAATATAGATGTCGGCAATTCCTCCGTTCGTGATCCACTGTTTTATTCCGTTAAGAATGTAGAAGTCCCCATCTTTCTTGGCAGTGGCTTTTATGGCAAAGGCATCGCTTCCAGCTTGGGGCTCAGTTAAGGCAAAGGCGCAAAGCTTTTCACCCTTTGCAATGGAAGGAAGGTATCGTTCTTTCTGTTCTTTACTGCCAAAGAGGATGATAGGGTAGGCACCAAGAAAGCTTGCGGCATAGGTTGTTGAAACCCCAGCGCAAAAGTAGGAAAGCCACTCTACAGCAAGACACATCTCAAAGGTGCCAAAACCAAGCCCCCCATACTCCTTTGGGATGATGAGACCAAAAAGGTCAGCCTGAGCAAGGGCCTTTATGGGCGTTGCGTCGTAAGCTTCCTTCTCATCCCATTCTAAAGAGTAGGGTTTAATGTAGGTTTCCCCAATTTCTTTTATAAGATCAATCATGATTTTATGCTCTTCTTTTAAGGGAAATTCAATCAGCATGAATAGCCTCCCTTCTAAGGTAGGTGCAAAGGACGTTTATCAATCTTGTATCATCTTTGCCATTATAGCATTTTTGAGTTGTCCTCTCAAGGGAAAGGTGTTAATCTTTTAATATGAAGTATATAAAATGCGGGGCTGAAGTCTTTGAGTTTAAACCAAAACCGCTTTTCAAAACATGTTCATATTGTGAAGAAAGAGCTATCCTTCGTCCGGAGGGCACATCACTATATCTTTGTAAAGATTGTTTCCTAAAGTTTTGTGAGAAACGGGTAAATGAAAACATAATCAAGTATAAAATGTTTAGTGAAGGAGAAAGGGTTGGGGTTTTTCTGTCTGGTGGTAAGGATAGCGCAACCCTTTTAGCCATTCTTAAAAAGCTTTTTCCTACCCAAAATATTATCGGTATCTACTTAAACCTTGGCATTCGCTACTATTCGGAATACGCTCAATCTGCAGTAGAAGAGCTTTGTAAAAAGTTAGAAGTTCCCCTCCACATAATAGACCTTGTGGAAAGGGAGGGTGTTCGGATAGATGACTTTGTCTTCACAAGCTTTAAGGATAAGGTCTGTTCTGTATGTGGTGTAATAAAAAGATACTATTTTACTAAAGCGGTAAAAGAGCTTAACCTTGATGTGATCGCAACTGGGCACCATCTTGATGACACCCTCTCCACCATGCTTAGCCTCTTTTTTAACGGAGATTTTATAAGCCTTTCCCGTTTGAGACCCGTGCTACCTCCCCTTCATGCCGGTCAGGCAAAGAAGGTCAAACCTCTATTTAGCCTCCCTGAGCTTGACATCTTTCACTATGCCGTTCTTTCGGACTTACCCATTGAGGGATGTAGCTGCCCCCATGGGGAGTTAACGCCTGCTAAATTTTGGAAATCCTGGCTTAATGACATGTTAAAAGAGGATAAAACCTTTAAGTTTCGTCTTCTTTCCATCTTTATGAAAAAACTTCTACCCCTTCTTCCTAAAGAGGAACCAGAAAAGGAGGATGGGTTTTACCCCTGTCAGGTTTGCGGTGAGCCTACTCCCTCAAAATCACACATCTGCGTCAAATGTCGAAGGGTTTCCCTTTTACAAAAGGTCGAAGATAAAAGGCTTGAGTGGACTGCCGAAGAATTTTTAACATATTATTCACAAAATAGAGATAAAATATTAGTGTTCGATGTGAGAGAAAAAGAGGATTATGAAAAGGGGACCTTTCCATCAGCCATTTGGGTTGACCCAAACCTTGTTTCAGCTGAGGAAAAGGATTTTTTTAAACATTTTAAAAATTATCGACGAAAGGAGCTAATTTTTTTATGCTATTCTGGTAGGCTAAGCTATCTTTTTGTTTTGAGACTTCGCAAACTTGGTTTTAATGCCTATAATATAAAAAATCCTGAAAAGTTATTACAAAAAATAGATTAGGAGGAAAAAAATGGTTAGGGTATCCCTTGAGAGGGAGCTTCAGATACTTAAAAATTTGCTCGTTGATATGTCAAAGTCTGTTGATGAAATGATAACCGGTGCCTTAAAGGCTATTGAAAATCTTGATCCGGACCTTGCTAATAAAGTTATTAGGTTTGACGAACAGGTGGACTATTACGAACACATGGTTACCCTCTCAGCCGTTGAGATTATAGCTTTACAGCAACCTGTAGCTAAGGATTTAAGGTTTATCATCAGCGCCTTTGACATTGCCAGGAACCTTGAACGTTTGGCTGACCAAGCGGTTAACATCGCTGAAAGGGTTCCTAATCTTGTTGAGCAGAAGGCGCCTCCTATCTACAAGTGTGAAACTTCTATTCAACCCATGGCTAAAGAAGCCCTGTTCATGCTTGAGAGCGCCATAAACGCCTTCATCAGCGAGGATGTGCAAAAGGCTCATGCTGTTATTAAGCATGATGACATTGTTGACTCCTACAAAAGGGAAAACATTAAGATCCTTAAGGAATGTATGAGAAATGACCCAAACCTTATTGACATCGGGATCGAATACCTCATCGTTGTTCAGAATTTGGAAAGGATTGGCGACCATGCCTGCAACATCGCAGAAGCAGTTATCTTTACTGTTGAGGGTAAAATACCAAAGCTTGAAAGGTTAGAGCCTATCTCTATTCAAGAAATTCTTACTAAACAATATCCGTTTTTCAATCTTCTTTTGAAGCATGCAAGGCTTGTATCCGAATGTCTTATCCGTCTACCCCTTGCTTTAGAAGCCTATTTCCATAAAGATAAAGAAAGGCTTGCTGAGATAGCTAAACACATTACCGAGATTGAGAAAGAGGCTGACAAGGTTAAGACTAATATCCGGGGGCATCTACCTAAGGGGCTTATTCTTCCTGTAGAAAAGTTTGAAGTTTTTCTTTATTTGAAAGAACAGGACGGGGTTGCGGACTCGGCAGAAGAGATCATTAACTGGCTTTCCTTTAAAGATATTGATATCCCAGAAGACCTTGCCCAAAAGCTTCAAAGGCTTCTTAACCAAAATTTGGAACCCCTTCGCTACATTGAAGAGCTTGTTCAAAGGGCAACGGATTTCCTTATCACCCGTTCCGAAACAAGCCGAAATGTTGCTAAAGAACTTGTTAGGAAGATCCGCTACGAGGAATATCTTAGCGAAAATTTAGCTACCGATTTAAAAAGGGAGGTCTTTAGCCGGATCTCAGACCCCTTAACCTTGTTCTACCTTTTAAACCTTGTTGAGATGATTACTGATATTTCAGGACATGCGGAAAACGCGGCTGACCTGATGAGGGCTATGATCGCAAAATAAGGGAAAATTTTTGAGCTTGCTTTACTTAATTAATCTTCCGACCCGCTCAAACCTTATCCTTCCATTTTCGCTATCCCAGGAAAAATAGATTATCAATGCACTTCCTTTAAGGTATTTGATGGGCACAAAGCCCCAGAAACGACTATCGTAGCTTTGGTCGCGGTTATCCCCAAGCACGAATAAATGCCCTTCTGGAACTTGCACTGGACCAAAGTTATCCCGTGGGCTAACATCCCTTGGATAAACTTCAGGGTCCGTCCATCTTGCGTAAGGCTCGTTCAGGGGTTTGTCGTTTACATACACCTTTTTATTAATAATTTGAACCTTATCTCCAGGAAGCCCTATGACTCTTTTGATAAAATCAACTTTTTTGTCCACAGGATAAGTAAAGACAACGATCTCTTGCCTTTCCGGTATCCGTCTGAGGTATAAAAAATCATCCTTTATGGGATTTTTCAGCCCAAAAGTTATCTTATTCACCAAAAGGTAGTCCCCTATGAGTAAGGTAGGGATCATAGAGCCAGAGGGGATTTTGTAAGCCTGAATAAAAAAAGCCCTGATGAAAAGGGCTAAAAGCAAGGCGATTAGAATGCTTTTTAGCCAATCAAATGCCTTGTCCTTTAAGTCCATGAAAAGCCTCCTTTAATCCACCTCTAATCTCGAGGAGAGCCTCGTCATCCCGGATAACCTTTTTAGCTATTCCGAGCTACTCAATGCTACCCCAGAGCCTCCTTTCTTTGGCATCCTTGGGACGCCGTCCTGAACGAAGTGAGGAGGGACGCCGTCCCGAACGAAGCAAGGGATGCCTCGCTATCGCTCGGCAGGACAGGGTAGGGTATGTCACTCCGAGCCCCCTTTCTTTGTCACCCCGAGCCGTAAGACGAGGGGTCTCCTCTTCAACCAATATCCAGCTAAGAGATGAGCCCAATCTTTCCGGTCCTCCCCAAAAAGCGTAAATCCTGCTTCGTAAACAGTTTATATTTTTAACACCGCAAGGAAGGCTTCTTGAGGGATCTCCACTTCACCTATGGCCTTCAAGCGTTTTTTACCTTCCTTCTGCTTTTCTAAGAGCTTTTTCTTTCTCGTTACATCCCCACCGTAGCATTTAGCAAGAACATCTTTCCGCAAAGGTGGTATGCGTTCTCGAGCGATGACCTTGCTTCCAATTGCCGCCTGGATAACCACTTCAAAGAGCTGTCTTGGAATGACCTCTTTAAGCTTGCTTGCAAGCTCTCTTCCACGGTAGTAAGCTTTATCCCGATGGACGATAAAGCTAAGGGCATCTACGGGCTGTTTATTGATAAGAATGTCCATCTTAACAAGGTCTCCCGGCTTATAACCGATGAATTGATAATCCAAAGAAGCATAACCTCGGGAATAGCTTTTTAGTTTATCATAAAAATCAAGAACCACTTCACTGAAAGGTAGCTCATACACCAAAACCACTCTCTCCGGGGTTATAAACTTGATCTCCTTTTGGATACCCCGTTTTTCCTCGCAAAGGGTGATAATCTGCCCAAGGTACTCCTTCGGGGTATAGATTTCAGCTCGGATGTAGGGTTCATACACCTCTAAAATTTGCCCAGGGTCTGGCCAGTGGGCTGGGTTTTCTACCTCTATTTCCCTACCATCCCTTAGCTTAACCTTATACTTCACCGAAGGTGCAGTGGTGATGAGATTAAGATTGAACTCCCTTTCAAGTCTTTCTTGCACAATCTCCATGTGAAGTAGTCCCTGAAAACCGCACCTAAAGCCAAAGCCAAGCGCCGCTGAAGTCTCCATTTCATAAGAAAAGGCTGGGTCGTTTAGCCATAGTTTTTGGATAGCCTCTTTTAATGCTTCATAATCATCGCTATCAACCGGGAAAATCCCGGCAAAGACAACGGGTTTTAATTCTTTAAAACCGGGCAATGGAGGAGGATTTGCGTTTGCTTCAGTGATAGTATCTCCAATCCTTGCATCTCTTATCTCTTTTATTCCAGCAGCAATAAAGCCTACCTCACCCGCAACGAGACAATCAACCGAGGTTGCCTCAGGAGCAAAAACGCCAACCTTGGTAACCTCAAAGGCTTTACCCGTAGATAAAAACTTGATCTTTTGCCCTGGGTAAACCATTCCGTCAACCACCCTAACCAAAGCCACTACCCCAAGAAAGGGGTCATACCAGGAATCAAACACCAAGGCTCTGAGTGGGGCGTTTCTATTCCCTCTTGGTGGGGGTATCCTTTTGACGATGGCCTCTAAAACCTCTTCAATACCGATCCCGAGCTTTGCGCTAACAAGAAGGGCATCGTCAGCTGGAAGTCCTATTATTTCTTCAATTTCTTTTTTGGTTTTCTCAATATCAGCCTGAGGTAAGTCAATCTTATTGATAACTGGGATGATCTCTAAATTGTTTTCTAAGGCAAGGTAAACATTAGCCAAGGTTTGAGCCTCTACTCCCTGCGAGGCATCAACCACAAGAAGCGCCCCTTCACAGGCAGATAGAGCCCGGGACACCTCATAGGTAAAATCCACATGTCCTGGAGTATCGATAAGGTTTAGCTGGTAGACCTCCCCATCCTTTGCTTGATAATAAAGCCTTACCGCTTGCGCCTTGATGGTAATGCCCCTCTCTCTTTCTAAGTCAAGCTTATCAAGATACTGGTCTCGCATCTCCCGTTCACATACCGCTCCAGTAAACTCAAGGAGCCTATCTGCAAGCGTAGATTTCCCGTGGTCAATGTGGGCAATGATGCTAAAATTCCTAATCCTCTCTTGAGGTATAGCCTTCTCTACCTTTACCCTACTCATAGCAAAGTATAAAATAACCAAAAAGTATGAAAAAACAAGGCAACCGGGCTATTCACCGACCTTAGTTAGCTTACCCTGAACCTTGCTAAGCTTAAAGGAATAGCTAAATATGAAAACGCTTAGGATTAGGTAGACTAAGATCAAAAGATAGGCTTTAAAAAGAAATAGCAAGGGCACATCCTTTGCTTGAAAAACCATCCTCATACCCTCAAACACATAAGATGTGGGGACAAACTTTGCAATCTCTTGAAAAAGCGGAGGAAGAACGGACACAGGATAGAATACAGCCGAAAAGGGAAGAAAAAGTAAGGCTAAAGCCCAGGCAAAGATTTCAGCTTCCTGCCCAAAATAAAGGACCAAGGCTATAGTGATGAGCCCAACTGACCAAGCAAAAAGAAGAAGGGCAAAGGTAAGGTTAAAAAGGGCTAACCCTTGAGCAAAAAAGTTAAAATCAAAGATCAAGACCCCAAGGCACCCCATCAAAAGAGAGGCTACAGCAGCCTTAAGGATGCTAAAAAACAGAAGCCCTAAAACATAATCAAGAAGCGTTAGGGGCGAGGCAAAGAGATGAAGAAGGTTTCTTGCCCAGACATCTTCAAGAAAGCCAACAGCAAGCCCCTGCTGAGCCCTGATCAAAATGTTCCAAAGAATAAGCGCTCCAAGAAAATGATACACAATTCCGCTACCCTCCCTCTGCTGAATGTAGAGAGAGACAAAACCCCATAGCAAAAGGTCAATGGTTGGCCAGTAGAGAAGGTCAATCCATCTGCTAACGCTATGTTTTAAAAGATAGAGATGTCTAAGAAGAATAGCAAGAATTCGCCTAAAGCTAACCATCACTATTTCCTAAGGAAGCGTTGGAAAAGGCTTTAAAGTAAAGCTCTTCTAAGTTGTCAACTCCATAAAGTTTAAAAAGTTCCTCTAAGCCCCCGAAGGCTAATATTCTACCTCCTTTTATAAGGAGAAGCTTGTTTGCTATCTTCTCAAGCTCTGAGAGTTGATGGGAGGTAAGAATTATGCTTAGCCCCCGTTCTTCAGCCTGCTTCTTTAAAAATTCGGCAACTTCTCGCATGTATTCTGGGTCAAGACCAGCTGTTGGCTCATCAAGGAGGAGGACATCAGGCTCGTGAAGGAAGGCTCGAGCTAAGTTTAACCTCATCATCTCTCCAGTAGAGAGGGCTCTACACAAAGCCTTTTTCTTGTCAGCTAACTTAAAGGTTTGCAAAACCTCATCAATCCTTTTGCGGTAGTCCTTTACCTCATAAAGATGGGCAAAGACCTTTAGGTTTTCTTCCACGGTTAGAGAATAGGGAAGGCTCACATAGTTTGAGGCAAATCCAACGCGCTTTAGAATTTTGCTTCTCTCTTTCTTAAGAGGTTTTCCAAAGTATTTTACTTCCCCAGAGGTTGGTTCGATTATCCCAAGAAGTATGTAAAGAAGGGTCGTTTTACCCGCACCATTAGGTCCGATTATGCCAAGTATATCTCCTTTGAATAGAGAAAAGGAAACATCCTTTAAGACAGACTTTTTCCCATAGCTTTTAAACAATCTAAAAACTTGAACAACTGGCAGCATGAAATAGAATGAAAATGAAAAGGAAGGAGCTTGCTACGAAAGGCAAGCTCCCTTAGTTTGTGCTCTCTTCCTTTTGAGGTTCAACCTTGGCTTTTTCTAAACGGGCTAAGGCTTGGTCTAAGGTCATGATGCCTTTGGCTACGGCATAAGCAACATAAGAGTAAACCGTTGGGTCATATCCTTCAGGACGGGGGAAAAGCCCTTTCCTTCTTAGCTTAGCGAGCTTTTCTCTACGCCTTCTTCTTCTTTCAATCTCCCTTTCCCTTTCTCTCTTCTTGTGGCGTGCCATCTAACCTCTCCCCTAAAATTTTTTGCTAAATATAATCCTTTATTAGGTCTTGTCAACCACAGCTTACCCACTATGTCGTTACTATTTTGAAATGTCACATTTAATTCTAATTTGAAATGGCACATTGAGAGGGTATCCTCCCTGTATCCTCAGGGAGGTGATAGCAATGAAAACATGTCAGATTTCGGTGGTTGAATTGGACAGGCTCAAAATTTTATCCGATGTCCTCAATGGTAAACTTACTTTAAAAGAAGCTTCTCACGCTTTACACCTTAGCTATAGCCAGGCTTTAGATGCAAAGAAAGTTGAAGAGATGGTAAGAGGAGGGGTAAAACAGGAGAGATGGAAGCCAGCAGAGGACAATCCCTAGAGGCGTAGTTTTAGATTAAAGAAAAAGGCCAAAGATGTGACATCCCAAACTGGGAATTATAGGTGACATTACCATTAGTAATAACAGCTTACTTTTTCTTCTTGACTTTTAGGAAGAGTTTCTTATGTTTTATTAAAAGGCTTAAAATTAGGAAAAGAGGTGGTAGCGCATGAAGATAAAGGTTTTTATTCATGGCATAGCGGTAGACCCGGTTTCAAACAGCCCTGTCATGCTTCTTAAGGAAGAGAGGGGCAACAGGATACTTCCTATATGGATTGGGGTCCTTGAGGCTACATCCATCGCTTCAAGGCTTGAAAACATTCAGTTCCCAAGACCGTTAACCCATGACCTTTTGAAAAACATCTTAGACCTTCTCGGCATTAGAGTGCCAAAGGTTGAGATCGTTGACCTCCGGGATAACACCTACTACGCCTTGATCACCTTGGATATCCAAGGACAGCTCGTAGAGATTGACGCAAGACCAAGCGATGCCGTAGCCTTAGCCCTAAGGACAGGGGCTGAGATCTATGTAGCAGAAGAGGTGATGAAGAAAGGGCAAACCTTCACCGAGTCTCCTGTTGAAGAGAAAGAAACCATAGTTGGAGCAACAGAAAAGGACAAGGAAAGGCTTAGCGAAATTCTTGAAGAGCTTGACCCGACCCATTTCAAATACAAGATGTAGGTTGCAAGCTTGTTTGACCTTCACTGTCATTCTGTCTTTAGCGATGGTGAACTAATTCCTGCTGAACTTTGGCGAAGGGTTCAAGCGTTAAACTATGAAGCTATTGCCATAACCGACCATGTAGACCATTCAAACTTTGAGCAGGCTATAAAGTCGCTTCTTAAGTTTAAAAAAGTAGTCCAAGAGAAGCTTCCCTTCTTTATCGTTGGGGTTGAGCTTACCCATGTGTCCCCAGATTTGATCCCTGAGCTTATCAAAGAGTGCCGAAAGGCTGGGGCTGAGCTCGTAGTCGTTCATGGAGAGACAATAGCCGAGCCCGTTGCCGAGGGGACAAACCTTGCGGCAATCGAGGGAGGAGCAGACATCCTTGCCCATCCTGGTCTTATAACTGAAGAAGAAGTAAAGCTTGCCGTTAAAAAAGGGGTATTTCTTGAGGTATCGGCAAGGAAGGGGCATTCTCTAACGAATGGGCATGTGGTGAGCTTAGCTAAAAAGCATGGGGCAAACCTTGTCATCAACTCCGATGCCCATAGTCCAAGCGACCTGATGAGCAAAGATTGGGCGATGAGGGTTGGTTTAGGAGCAGGGTTAACACCTGAGGAAGTTGAAAGGATATGGAATATTGCCCGAGAAAGGTTGATAAAACCCCTCTTGACAAAGAGGTAGCAAAGAATTTAAAAGAGCTCTTTCTGGCAAAGGGCTATCCGGAACATTCTCTTAAAACTTTTGCCCCCTTTACCTTTATTTTTAACGACACAACCTTTAACCTCATCCTGCCTTTAATCGTGGAGCTTAAAGAAAGGTGTATCTTACTTTGCCATTATAAATCATCGGTCAGAGGACTTTTGTCCTTTGAGAGGGAAGCCTTAGCCCTTGCTCGGGTGTTCTCCTCGCCCCCGCCGAGGTATGCCCTATTGACCAACCTTCAAATGTTTACTCTCATAGATGTAAGGTCTGGAAAATATGAGATAGGTGGCGTCGAAAAGATACCCGATTATAATCCAAACATCTTATTAGCCGAACCTTTTGATGATGCATTCTTTGACCCAAATGTTGAAAAAAGACTGCTTTACCTTTATCTCTCAGGTGGTTGACCCACTTAGGAAAGTCTCACCCTGTATGGGGTGTTTTGGAATAATTATTTAGCAAAGCGTCTTTGCCTTTGAACTTCGTAAAGGGCTATGGCTACAGCCTGCGCTACATTTAGGCTTTCCATCCTTGGGCTTATGGGGATTTTAGCTAAAAAATCGCATTCCTTAAGAAGAGAGGGTCTAATGCCTGAGCCTTCGCTTCCTGCAAGGATGATTAAAGGGAGGCAAAGGCCAAGGTCAAAAATATTCGTCTCTGTCTTATGGGTTAGCCCAAGCACATAAACACCAAGCTTTTTAAAATAAGAAAGAGCATGCTTGAGGTTTGTGACCTTAGCTATAGGGATTTTGAAAGCCGCTCCGGATGAGGCTTTGATAACCGTTCCTGTGACTTCGCAAGCCCTATGCTTTGGTATGACAATTCCATGGGCAAACAGGGCAACAGCTGACCTAATGATTGAGCCAAGGTTCTGTGGGTCGGAAACCCCATCAAGAGCAAGAACAAGTGGTGTCTCATGAGATAAAGTCCAAGACATTTCTATTTCTTCAAGGGAAGCATACTGAAATTCAGAGATATAGGCTACTACGCCTTGAGTGTTTGCTTGAGGCGGGACTTTTGGGGGATGAAAATTCGGGTCATCAACTATCTTAACCTGAATTTCATGTTTTTTGGCAAGTTCTAATATCCGGTAGACCTTACCTGAAAGGGCTTTTTTAAAGATGATTATCCTTTCTATGCCTTCAGGATTTTCTTCCAAGGCTTCTAAGACCGGATTTATTCCCCAGACAACCATGGTTTAATTATAGTAGAGCTTTTGATGTTATAAAAGGTATGTCCTAAAAGAAAGCAAAAAGGGCTCAGCAGGTTAGGTTTTCTCTCAAGGCATCTGGGGCTATTCAAAAAGTCCCCTCTACTTTGTCCTGCCG
>WYEB01000034.1_pt1 | contig 65424 bp, 64 predicted proteins | sample 6343061 | NCBI WGS metagenome assembly WYEB01 (sample SAMN13812332, study PRJNA600296) | hot springs metagenome | biome: ENVO:00000051; feature: ENVO:00002007; isolation source: sediment sample from Evening Primrose shelf | place: USA: Yellowstone National Park, Evening Primrose Hot Spring ... | reverse complement strand
TGAAGCCATAACCTTGTTAGCTTTTTTGCAAGCAAGTGATCTAGTAATAGCTTACAATGTTGGGAAAATACTTAAAAATGTCAAAATATACACTAGTAAACAAGAAGTTGCGCTTACAGATGATGTAGATATATTGGATGTATTACTTGAACAAACATCTAGTAATGCAACAGTACATATAAAAAATGTAGCCATAGGTAAAACCAGTATACCCGTTTCTGATATTAGAGTAGAGGTAGAAGGTAATGTAAATAGAGTTGTTACATTTAAAGACGAAAATCAAGTTAAGGAAATACAAACAAAGCTAGCAGATTCAATTAACCAAAATCCAAACGGTAAAATTAAAGTGATTTTTAAGGAAGCAGAAAGAAAAGTCGAAGTGTATTATAACGATCAACTTATATCAGAGGGTAGATTGATATCACTAAATCCAGTTAACTTAGTTAGCAAAGGAACTGCTGTTATAGAGTTTGCTCAGGAATTTGATTTTAGCGAACAACAATTAAACAAAGGTAGTGGAATAGTAGCTATAAAGAAGGAAGATCAAAGTGTTATATTGGTGTTTGATGATGGTGAAGAAGTAAAAGTTGATAGGATAATCTTTGAGTTCATGAAGCCAATAATAACTGCCGTAAAACAGGAACAAGAACAAACAGGAAATCAAAATAATACCACATCAAATCATGGTAAAGGAGCAATCATAGTTGGTGCACTAAAACTTCCTGTGGTTGTGTTCAAAGTGGTTATAACTAATCTCTTTAGAGTTCTACGAGCTGTTATAACCAATAAATTTCTACTAGTGTTTCTGCTTGGTGCAGGTTTAAGTATAATACTACTTAAATTTGTCATTCCTTACATTACTTCAATTGAAGGAGTTGATCAAGTTTTAGGAAAAGTTTCATCCACATTCAAATCTATTATTAGTCATCTTGGTATTGGAAAGGGAATTGAAGAGACAACAACATCAGCAACAACAGATGTTATACGTGGTCAACAATCAATGCAACTTACGCCACCTGCTGATACTACAACTCAAACATCTCAAGTAAGTCAATCAGCTATACTTCCAAGAATAGCTATTGGTGCTGGTATAGGATTAGTTATAGCCTTTGCAATAAGAAAGTTGCTTAATAGTAAAAACAATTTAAAACAGGAATCTATTGAGCAAATGGTTGAAAAAGAGTATACTATTCCTTCAGCAGTTATTCCAGATTTTAATACTGTTGCAAGTTCTAATCCGAATTTAGCCTTAGTTATAAGTGTACTCTGTTTGTATTCAATCCTCTGGATCGGATACTACATACTTGGCAAATTTGGACAAGGTTTCCTATCAGGTATTCTATCGATTTTAAGTATATTATCATTTATTGGTTTTATGGTAACTATAGCTTACGCAATGTCTGGTGGAAAGCTAGACACTACTAACACCATTCTTGCGATAGTAAAAACTGGCTATCAGGTTGTGAAATTTATATTCAGTGGTGTTGCTTATTTATTTCAGCATTTCGGACAATTACCAGGGCTTATACAATTCATAGCAATATTTTCAACAGGAGTGTTTCTACTTGTTGCTTTCACACGTATAAGATCAATGCTAACAGGTGGTAATGCTATCGTTATGGTAAACAGAGTTAGACAAGGACCAACGGCTCAAGATGCAGCTCTAGCTTATCGTGCGGCATAATATTTTTTGTTAGCATCAGCTAAATGGAGAAAGAAGCAAAAGCTTTGCAATTCATAGCCTATCTAACAGAGCTTACAAGATACTATCCTTATAGATTTGCTTTGATATATAATCCTCTACTTAAAAAATATATTGAAGATTATTTTCGAAAAACAAAAATCGGCACAGAATTTGTAGAAGCAAGAGGAAATATCTTAGTTAGTAAAACAGGTATCTTAACACCATACTACTTTAAAAACAATTATTTGCTTTGCCCTATATTCTCTAATATAAGTTTTGCATTTGATGATAAGAGTTTGCAAACTATAGATATGTTGACTCATGCTGGAAACTATCAATTACCATATCTAGCTAACTTAGCAGGAACTATATCTATCTCATATCTTGAAATGATGAACCCTATTGTATCAAAAATACATAGCTTATGGTTTTCTTTTGTTCAGCAGGCAAGTTATGACTCCTATAGTGCTCTTGAAATTCCTTATGGACATATATTTATATTTACAACAACTCCAGATTTAAAATCTCCTTTATCAGGTATACTTTTGTTGGGAGCTATTCCAAGCAGAGATCCTATAACTAATATACTGCAAGGCAATATAGCAGATAACACATTAGTTGAGGTGCAAGTTGAGTATATGTATAGAAGTTATCGTAGGTTTTATATATCTGATCAAGTTATCTCTACTATATATGATCCAGTTAATCAAGTAATTGATGAAAACGTAGCAAATACTACTGTTTACAAATCTATATATGCAATCAAAAAATTAATTGATGCTTTTATACTAACAGATGATATTTTCTGGTTAGGAGCTCTTACCAATACCTCCAACGCTCAGTAATAACATTTTTGTAAGTTTGTCCGTACTTGTATATTTTTTGTGAGTAACTGTAATTTATGTCACATGCATGTCTATATTGTTTGCAACCATGTTCAGTTCTCCAAACACAAACTTTACCTCTGCATTTAGTGTATCCATAGTTCTTGCAATTTATACATTGATCATAACAAACACTGTGATCAAAAGATTTAGCTCTTTTGCATTCAATTAATGGCCAATTACCATCATTATACATTTGCATCGTTAACCATAATCTTTTCTCTCTGCTTTCTATGGAACTTGGATTTTTAACATGCAAGATATTAAACAAATAATGTATACCTGCTTGTATGTTTCCTGTATAGCTATAAATGTTATAGTGAGTTATAACTTCTTTTGGTATAAGGTTTGGAGTTAATTGCATAAAACCAATAGAACCAAGTCCGTCTAGTGATGTTCTCCATTTACATCCTGTTTCCGCTTGAATTAAACCAAGTACGTACCACCAAGGAGCATCATCAGCTACCATAATCTTTGTGTAATATTGAACATGTCTAGCTAGAGATCTACATTCGTTTGCGTAGGAAATACTTATGAGTGTGAACATTAGTAAAAACAATGTTAGCATATTTTTTGATTGCTATTAATGTTTAGCATGCGAGATAACACTTGTTTAAAATTATTTAAAGATATTAGTCCACAATCATCAAATAGAGTTACATATTCACTAACATTAATATACATCATATTGCAAACAACATATATTGGACTTCTATTACCCGCTATCACTAGAAATATCTTTTTGTCTTTATGTTTTGAAATGTATTGATTGTATAATCTTCTTATTAATGACTTTTGTTTAATGGGATTATCAAATTGTTTCCATTTCTTGCATTCAATAACTATATCCATAAGTTCAGGAAATATCTGATAATATAATCCAAAATCAATATCACCTTTATCTATTTTGCTAGAACCTGACGATCTTGATCTCTTAACTTTTAGTTGATCATCGTTAGGTTTTATTTTGCTCCATTCTTCTAACCAATTTTGTAGTATGTTTGCAATCTTGTCTTCAAACTTTTTACCTTTTTGTTTTCTATTGCTATGCTTCATTTTAGCGCTTAGCTTCAGCGGGTTAATAAGATGCAAGAGGACACTCTTGTTAGTTTATATAATTATCTTGCATTTGGATTTTCAAATGAAAATATTAACAATAGTCCAGATACTCTCATTGAAAGAAGTGTTTTTGGAATTAAAGATACTAAACTACATGAATACAATAAAACATTACTCGCATTAGTTGATTGTATACCTGGCTTTCATATAGCTACATGTTACTTCAATAACCAACTACCTAATTTACATACTGATTACAAATTTGATAGGTTATATCTATATAGGTTTTTGTTTGATGATATGACAACAATAGCTAAAAATCTAGAACAAACTCTAGATATTAGTTATGCTAATAATTACGTTGTATTACGATATCAAAATAGTGAACTAATACCTGGCAATCTGTATTTTAGTAACTATCCTCAGACAAAAAATTTACATTACGTTGTTGAAAAGGGAGTAGACTACTATCAGCTAGAAGCAAATAAACCTTTTGTCTACTTTTTATTGTTAACTCAAGACTTTCTCAACAAACAACAAGTACAAGCAACTGATAAATTCTACATATATTTATTTGGCTTAGCGAACTCAAGTTATTTGGAACACGAGACATCAATATCAATAGATGTTGTATTCAAACAAAACTATATAAGGAATTTGTATGGGTTTGTTACTCCATACTATATCAAAACTGTTGATACCAATTTACTATTTGATAATCAGGTTAAAATTAGAGCACAAGTTTATCGTCACAGAGAATTCTTTAATCCTTATAATGATATCATATCAGAGAAATTTAAAAAGCAGTTAGAACGCCCTATATTGCTAGCTAATCTTTACATCAATTTTATGGATAATCAAAATCTGAACAAAGATTTATATAACATACAATCATTTCTTGCTACAATAACTCGATTTGCATCCATTTATCCAAGAGGTATGCACGTAGATACATATGATACTATATTTGACAATAGAAATAGTTTGTTCGGTGGTAATATTGTTTTACGTAATGCCAAAGCTAACGGTATAGATATAAACGTTTATGCTATCAAACTACCTAATAATTTTGAACTGGATAGACAATTACATTATTTTTCCTTAGCATTCTACGAATTTGAAGAAATACCTCTAAGCAAAATCTATTCAAACTACATTGATGATTTGGTTTATGATTTTGATAGTTTTAAAGTTGAATATGATTTACCAGAGAACATACAAAATTTATGTACAGCTACTATAAGAGAAGGAAACAAAACCTTAACAGGTATATGGAAATACAGCTATCTGGGAACAAAAAGACAGAAACATTTCATAAGTCCAATTAGTGTACTATCATACAATATTGAGTTAGAAGATACTCTGGAACAAAAAATCATAACTCTATATGAGTTCGACATATGTCCGCAAACAAGATATAGGATTATAGATGCTGATTTACCATTTGAGGAAGAAATAAAATATGATGATTTAACATTTTTATTGCTACGTATTGGACCTGGTTTGTATCAAATTATGAGCAATGAAGTTCTAAACAGAATCAATATTAGCTGCGATACAGAGTATGGAGATATTTTAGTCAGAGAGCTAACATATATATATAAGCCAACTATTAAAGCATTGCTAGAAGGTAAAGTCAGTTTTCATATACATCATATCCCGACAAACAGATACTATGAGATAGATTTTAAACTGAATTTAGCTTTACCTTTTACCTCTGAGTATATTGTTAGAGAAATGTTCGATCGTACAATAGAAGAATTGTTTATAACACCGGCTATAACAAGTGATAGCTTACAAACAAATAAGTTTATGCTCGTAAACTATTATAATGCATCGAGATTGACCGAACCAAAAGATGCATGTCCAAATACCTATGTATGTTCTATATCGGATACCAGTTTAGCTTTTGCTCATCTACCACACATTCTATGTTTAAGAGGTGAAACCATATGCTATTATATTTGTAAAGATGCATTTGATATACAACAGTTAGAAAATATGTTAAAAGATAATCTGTTAGTTTACATACATGAATTGCATAGACTTGTATCATCTGCTATGCTATTACCATACACAGATACAGAGATAAGAGACTTACAAATAAACCACAATACCTATTATGCAGTTAGAATGTAATATTTTTTTTTATTTGAAAAGCGATTTCAAATCTAATGAAAATTTTCTGCCCAGAGAATTTCATTAAGATAGGAACAAACTTTTACTTGGATAATAACTCTAACCTATTGCATATAGCAAATGCAGAGATCATACAGCTAGGTAATTTACTTTATCTCTCAGGTAGTATTCCTGTTGAAGTTAGGTATAATGTCTTTGAGATAGTAGATTATGAGATAAAGTTTATCAAAACTAAGTTTTATAAACTTAAGTTATCAAACAATTTGGAAACATATATCAACTATATGAACAAAGATATTGATAAACTAAAACTAATACCTGTTGTTAATATAGATAGAAATCAAAAAATTAGAACAAATACAATGCATACAAAGATAGATAATATAGCAAAGTATAGAAGTTTGTTAAATCAGGGTTTATTAACTTATGTGGGACAAAACTATATAAGCACTAAACCAGATAACTACTTGATTGGGGATGATGGTGTTTATGTAAAAGTAGTTAGTAAGGAAGTAGTTGAATTTCCGTTTATTATTGAATTCAGTAAAGATATAAGTTTGATTGATTGTCTCTACTATTTACAGTAAACAAAAAAATCAGAATAATTTGTATGGATCTCTATCAGCTTTAATGTTTATTATACTTTCGTATTTAATCCAAAGTGAATTCTTGGGAATAAAGACTATATCATTTCTATCAAACACAAAATCAGATATAAATATCATAACATCATTATCATTCATTTTATCCTTTAAATGATTTAACACTTTTTTGGGACTTGTTCCGCCTCTTCCACGAACTTCAATATTTTCAAAATCTTTTTTGCTTCTTAATATCACTGGACCATAAAAGTCTACATCAAAGTAGTATACTTTTATTCTGCTCATCTTGATTAATTTTGAGAATTTACCAAACACATCCTCGAGAAATTCTGTTGGAATTGATGCGGATGTATCTATTACTGCATAAAGATATCTGGGATAACCTTTATACATAAATTTTGTTCCCAATAGATCAGGATTTAGTTTATTGATCTTCATAGGAGTTCTTCTCATATCATAAATTTTTTTACCATATAAATCATAATCTCTAGCAAATTTTTCAAGATATTTCCTCCAGTCGAATTGTGAATGTTCTTTTGCTTTGACCAATTCTACAAAATTTCCTGGGTTAGTTCCTACATCTTTAATGCTTTCCAATACTCTATTAATCAAAATGAATCTCATATCATCTGTTATATCCGGAGCATCTTGTATCAATTCACCATCTATCATATTGTTAAAATCAAGTGTCATATAATTATAATGTTGTATATTATTTTCTTGTTTAACAGAACATGTATTGCAATTGCTTTCGCTATTTATAGACGTCCCTTTATCTTCTTTTTGTTGCATTCTTTTGTATATTTCATATGCTAATTGTTCTGTCGTCATTGCTAAAGCATCTTCTATTCTAATATCAAATAGTTCTTCAATGTCATTTAGGAATATATCTTTCTTCAGAAAATCTCCCAAATCTGAAGATTTGCCTAGTTTAAACATTTTTTTGATATCTTCAATTTTTTCATTTTTGTTAGCATAAATTTTTGTAGTGGTAAATTTATCAATCTTATATGCTAACTGATATATGATCTCATTAATAAATGCATTGGCGGTCATGTTGTAAACATCAGGTGGAATAATTTCTTTAACATTGTTATATCTCTTTATATGGTTGAAGATTATATGCATTGCTCCATGAACTAGATATTTTAATAATGTAGACTCATCCTTTACTACATTTCTATTTACAATAATACAATCATCCTTTACTATTATGGGAACACCAGATAATGATGCTTCTGCAATCTTTATGAATTGTAACATATGTCTGAGTTCAATCGGAATCTGATTCATTAAATAAATCTTTCTTACTGCGTTTCTGATATCCATGACATTAAATTTAGATTAGTTGTTTCTAGCATCCACTCTAAATTTATAATCATGCTTGGTTTGCTAGAGTTATTGAAACCATCAACATATGTGATTGAAGTATCATTCTTCTGTGCGTTACAAAATAAAAAGATACTAGATTTAATCAAAAACATTCTACCCTATTGGAGTATGCTTGCAACTGAGGAGCAAAAACCTTTATTATCAATGTTAACTACATTTGTGAATAAGGGTATACCAGAACATGATTTCAAACTATCACAGCCATTGGAGTTTTATTACAAACTATTTGATGTAACAAATCTCGATGAATTGCAATCAACAATATTGGATAGGTTATATAAAATACAATTTATTGCTAAGGTGTATGAGAAGATTCAACTACTCCAGCATCCAATACATGACTATAATAAAGTTGAAAGGCTTGTTAGTGAATTGTTATCTGATCTTAATGAAGTTAGAGATAAAGAGCTAACAGAGAAAATCTTCAATGCAAAAGATTTATTAAATGTAACAGAAATATCTGATTTGAAATTGGTTAGTTTGATACCAGAGCTAGATTTAGTATTAGGAGGATTTTATGTTAATAATCTTTATCTGTTTGCCGCAGGATTGGGACAGGGTAAATCATTTACATTACTTAACATGGCAGTAGGATTTTCAGTTTTCCTAAAAGCATTTGAAAACTACTATAAAGATTGGTATGGTAAAAAACCAGTTGTTTTATACATATCACTGGAAAATACTAGCGTTCAGATTAGGAACAGATTATACACATTACTAAATGATTGCACATTAACAATACCAAAAGAAAAAAATACTCCTTTGAAACAATTATTCCAAGCTGTAGATAACTTCTATATTGTATCTTTATCAGATGAGATAGTGGATTATGTTTACATAGAGAATATTATGTTGTCGATGCAATCAAAAAATATGCATCCAGTTGTCATTGTGTTAGATTATATGGATGAGTTATATGCTCCTGCTAACATAAGTGAACATAGACATAAGTTAGGTTATAATGCTAGAATGTTAAGAAAGATAGCTATGAATCACAATCTACTAGTTGTATCAGCTACACAGATAAACAGAAAAGGCATTGAAGAAGGTAATATATCCATTACACATTTATCAGAATCGATAGAGCATGGTAAAGTAACAGATGCACTGATCGGTTTAGTTCCAGTAACAATAAACAAAGGTTATGTTATTACAAATCAACCTTTAACCAGAGATATTATTAAAAGCAGTCTAGACAACAAAGCAGATGCAATTGGAATGATAAATAGCATGTATCTCAAAGTATTAAAAAATAGACCAAATCTATTAACAGGATTTGGGTATGCAATTAGTAATCAAAGTTTAACAGGATTTAGATCTCTCATATATGGATTGAATTATGAAATCTCAATCTATCTTGTTCCAAGTTTACATTCATATTTAGGAGATGATTATATAACTACAAACTATGACATATTGCATAGCAGTGTTACAAATAGAATAGCACCATTCGTAAAAAATCTTGATGTCAAGGATTACAGTAAATATCAATATGGATTAGAGTTAATATCAAATCTACTTGGTATTGATATAAAACAAATAAATGTAAATAATGAAAACATAGAAAATGACTTTGTAGTAAGTAATATCAATCAAAACATAGATGCACTTGATGTCATAGATGATTTTGAAGTATTTGAACAAAAAAGTTTAGATTTAGATATATAGTTTTTTTGCTATGGAATTATAAATGTCATAGGAAAAAAGAAAGTTCAAGCAAAGATTTCACATAACTTGAATGGGATAGACAAGCCTGAGGGAACCACTCTTATCCTCTGCAAAGAAAAGACAAAGTCCATGTAAATAAAGATGGACAAAGGGATGATTTTAGCAAGCGTTTTGCGGTTCATTTTTAATGCCAGAAAGTCTTGTTAAAAGGCTTGTAAGGCAACGCCACAACCTAACCGATGTGTGGACTTTGATAAGTTTAAGGCGCACCTTTGGCGTTAGCTATGAGACCCTTATATCCCGCCTTCACGAACTCGGTGAAATTGGCGAAAAGGACCTAAACAGATTGCTAAGGGCAAACCTGTGGAATTTGGAAATAAGGCTTTTTGGAGAACCAAGCCCTCCTGTGCCTTGGAAAGTTTCTAAGATATTATGGGAACTTGTTCTGACTGCGGTAAAGCATGAACTGATAAGCATGAGTTATGCGGGAGATGTGCTTGAAGTTAGCCCTATGGAAGTTCAGGATGCCCTTTTTGATACTTGAAGATGTTCCACTGCAAAATTGCAGATTCTCCTATTGCAAATAATTTGCAAAAAGGTGTCCCATTTTTTTGTCAAATTATAGGAATACAATAAGTTCAATAACAAAAAAAGAGGGAGGAAGAGGCAATCATGAAGAGCTTCTAATTACCTTTGAACGATAAGTCTACCTACTACATTAGGATAGATTACAGATACTCCAAATCTATGAACAGCAGTCATTGCTTGACCAAGAGTATTTGCAGGATAAGGTATCATATGGGTTGCATAAGGTGCATATATTGCAGTAGAGAAGAATTCTTGTTTGGATTTGAGTACAAGTAAGTTCCTACCAACAGGAAGTATAGGTGTAGGTAATACCTTTATCCATTCTTCAGATCCATCTTTGCTTCTGGTGTATATCTTGAATGGGTCTGCTTTCGTTACAGGGTCGGATACCCACTTACCTATGTTAACAAGTAGTGAAGCATCTTCAACATTCATCACAAGTATGGGTTCTACTTCGGGAACAGGTGTATTCCTGAGTATCTTACCAAGCAGGTTAGATATTGCATAAGGGAAATGAGTCATAACGTACATGCCTGGTCCCCAACTGTAAGCAGCAAGAGCATCAGCAGTCATATTTACAGATTCTTCTATGTTATGAACAAGTGATGCATTATACAAGTTCATTAGAAGGAATGCATCAGTGTTAAGTGCAATTATAGCAGATAGTATGCTACTTACTTCGCCGAGTATGTCGAGATTGAAGAGAACTTGAGCATCAAAAGCCATTTCGGGAGATACAAGTATTGTGCTTTCAAGCCTGTTTTCAGCAAGAGTTTGTCTTGCAAGTTCGAGTCTGAGCTTCCTAGCAGGATCTCTCGCTTCATAGGCTACTCTTGCATATACCTCTATACCTTGAACTCCAGGAGCATTTCCACCAGTTACTATAACAGTTATAGTGAAATCACCAGATTTGAAGTCTACTCTACCAGTTACATTAACAGTGTAGGTATTGGCATCAATAGTTGCAGTTCCAGCTCCGGTTATAGCACCAGATGATTCAATATTGGAAGATACATTTATTGTTCCAGATATCGCACCATCAGTTATACGAACAGCTATTACTCTAAAATCAGGTGTTACTCTAAGCTTATTGTCAGGAGCAACAGTCACAGGAGGCAACAAGTTAGCATTACGTAGAATGTTATACACATTACCTCTTATTATCTCTTCTGCAGAAGAAGTTGTAGCAGGAACAAATACACCCTGCCCAGGAGCTGTTCCGTAATAGCCAAGAGAATCTCCACTGAGAAGTCTACCAGTTGTCGCGTCTACTGATAGATAGGATGAGAATGGATAAGGATTTGTAGAGTTAGTTAATTCTTCATAAAACCTGAAGAAGTAAACATAGGCACCTGGAGTAGACATATTCCTGACATCATATACTTGCGTTGCAACAAGTCTTGGATACATAAACCTTATCAGCGGTGCTAAATACATAAAGTATGGTATCACATTAGCAGATGTATTTTCTGTAGCTATAGCCCTAAGACTATTTTCATACAAAGTTTTAATGGCTTTGGATAGTGAATATACTTCTACCTCTGATAGATTACCTTGTTCTGCAACTACATCGGTTACTATTGCATTGGATATTAAATCAATTACAGTCTTATCACCTTGTAAAGCTCTTTTTGCCAGTTCTGATATTTTATCTACAAATTCTGATGGATTTTTAGATGCATTAACCTTAGTTATATCCGAATAAAATTCTTTTACTATTTTCTTGGCATCTTCAGCATTCTTATTTGCCATTTCCATTGCTAGACTGTAAATTCTTTTCGTAGATATAATTGAGTCAGATGGGTAAAATCTTGATAGTCTCACGTCTTTATCCATAACGTTCTTCTGCTAAAAAGTTGTGAGTAAACAACTTTAAATGTTAATGCAAAAAATTTTTTACAAGTATGCTAAAGATGATACTATAAGAAAACAAACATTTTATTATTGAATGCTATCATTTAATCGATATTATTCTCAAATTGCCAAACAAGATAGTTAACTGATCCAACTTTCTTTGATTCTGGTGTTACAATAGGGTCCAAGTATCCCAACATATCTGTTACAAGTCTTATTTTGTGACTTAATCTCTTCATTGCAAATTTATGAGCATATGTAGCTTTTAACTGTAACATAACTTCTGATATAGGATTATGTATTTTATCCTCTACATATTCAACTTGCATTATCTTATACAAAATGGATAGAGATGTTGAATGCTTTCTGGGCAATTTTCGTGTTCTAATTCTCTCATACACCAAGTGCATTAGTTGTCTAACCAATGGATGCAATAAGAATGTTTTGAATCTTACTGTTTTGCTTTTTAGTGAGCTATACAAACCACAATTTTTTATATAATTGTAGAAGTCATTGCTTGGAACAAATGTAAATAGAAAGTAATAGGGATCTTTAAACTCCTGTCTAACCAATGGATCAAATATAGCACTTATCTCTCCATATAATAATGTCATTATCTCAAAAGAATGTTTACCCATAAGTCTTTCTAATAACCTACTTCCACCGTAGTCCTTGAATGATTTTGCAAATCTTCTCCTATAATTGCTTTCATATGTTACATCTACAATTAATTGTTTATTGACTGATGTATCTGTATACACAATAGATGTTTCCGTTTCTTGTATTGTTATATATTTAGCTTTCTTTCCTTTTGTTACAGTAGTTACTATGTTTGATTGATTATTATCTAGCTCTTGCATAACAACTTGAAAGCCAGTTTGTTGTAAAACCATATACAACAAATCTAGCAAGGATAAATTACTTTCCATTAAACTTTCATCATTCTTGAGCAAATACAATATCAAAAAGTTCAATATAGGTAATGTTTTGTGTTTTGATTCATATAAGATTGGTTTTGTTTCATCTAAAATATTTTTAAACACTACTTTCCTATACAGATTAGATAATTTTGCATCCATACTCTCTGTTCCAAATCTATCCAAGAACTTATCTGCGATTGAGTAAATAAATACATATCGTTGTCCATTAATTATTATGTAGTTTCCAATAAACCTAGGAATGAATGTTTTATAATTACAAATTGCTCCATCCTTTTTGTCCTTCAAACTATATTTGATAGTATAAACAGATATTAATCCGTCTGTTGACATGAGATCTTCTTCCTCAATTTGTAAATCAATTAATTCAGCATCAATCAGATCGCAAAACCAAATTATGGTATTTTTAACATCTTCTGTAATATTGTTTAATACTTGTTTGCGATATGAAATGGGTTTACTGTCTATGTTTAGGTTTATGAAATACATGATAGTAAATTTAGTATGGATGCTCAAAAAAATGTTTTATTTTTTTTGTTATAGTAATATATCATCTGAATCTGATGATACATTAACAGTCACATCAGATAGATCCAAATCCAATTCATCTTCTATGGTTGTATCTGAATTAACAGTTTCGGATACTTTCTTTTTAGATGGTGCTTCTGTTGTATATTTATTGTATAGTTCCCAGAATCTTGTAGCATCTCTTTCAATTCTTTTTAATGTGGCACCTTTTCTCACTAATTCTTCAATCGCATCAATAACGCTATCAATCTCCTCTTTGACATTTTCCAATACTTCATCATTTATCTCATTGTCCATTTTTGTTCCAATTTCTCTTAGATATAATGTATGATTTTCTTTCATCACTGCTATATATGGAGATGTTTTCAATCCTGTAGCTGATGCCAATCTGTTTGAATAAATCAATGCTACTGTATATCCATTCGCATCATACAATTTGGTTCCTAATAGCAAATTCTCTCTTTTCTTAATCACAATTACGTGATCTTTGGATATTGGCTCAATTATTTTGAATTTTTTATCCGCTGGAAATCCGACTAAATTGCTACCTACTAATGTACAATAATATATTTGTTCATCATACTTAATAGGTTTGAATATGCTTGATAGTTTTTGTACAGAGATAACTCTGACCTTCATGTCTATAAATTTAGACGAGTTATAAAAAACTCAAAACCAATCAATTTCATTTGAAGTATCTTTAACAGGAGATCTACCCAAATACATAAACAAATACAAAACTAAATGCTTTGCTATGTTTGAATACGTTTGCAATGAATACTTACTTAATATATCCTCTCTAATCTTAGGTATTGATATTGTTACACTATATAATTTATTTATCTGATTCATATTGGTAGCATCCAATGGAAATCCGACTACACTTATGATTTTATTTACAATCATTTTTAATTCATCATAACTCAATTTTTGTAATTGTTGAATGTATTGTTTGAATGTTTGTTTTGATATTTTGTTTCCGAGCATCTCGATTATAGTATCAACTAAATCGTCTATTGGTTCAGGTTCCATTTTGAAGTTAATTATTGCATCATGATAATACCTACTGTAATCCCGTTCAGCAATCTCATCTTTAGTAATTTTCTTCTCTTTTGCTATATGTATTAGATTGTTTTTCAATCTGTTAGCATAGTTATTAACTCTTGCTCGCAAATAACCCGTCCACACATTATGTATTTTTTTCGGATTGGATTCTCTATCAACTAATATTAATTGAGCCTTTCTTTCTGCAATTGACTCTAATAATCCTGATATGGATGAGAAATTGCTTGGATGTAATAAGTTAGATCTGGGTAATAGTCTTCTGGCTTGTTCAAGATCATGCTTGTTAAGTATTACAACAGACTTAGTTACTTGAACTATAAACATGATAGCAGAAAACATAAAGTAAAGATTACGAAGTATGGCTAGCTTATCTATAACTGGATTGTTATCACAATCTACTAACGTAACAACATCAGCATGTAAGACAATAGCCGCAAGATGCCATCTGTTCATATAGTAAATTGGATTAGATAAACTTGGATCAAGAGTTTTATGAAATTTGAATACTAATTCCTTTAGTTCCTTTTGAACTATGCTGGTATTCGTATGCATCTTATCAAACAGTAGAGGACGAAATTTTTCTACACTGATAACATTTAAGTTGTCAACGTATGGTCTTATTTGGGTTGTAATTCTATCGGTTGTACGATACAAAGCTAGCATATAATCTTCAAAATTTTGAAAACCAAAATAGCGCACAATATGCTCAATTAGTTCTTTTTGTTGATTATTTAACCAGCGAACATATTTACAGTTTGTCATAATAGCTAAATTTAGCTGCGTTGTGTATTACTAATACATAAACAGTTGTGAACTACTCCATCTTCTACAAGATGGAGACTTTTTACCTAAATTTTTAAAAGCACATAATGAGTTATGTTTATTCCAAATCAACTTGCACCTGGTGTTTACATTAATATTGTATTTACACCTGAACCATTAATTGGATTACCCGAAAAATACAATGCATTATTCTTTATTGTAGCAGAGAAAGGACCTACAAATAAACCAGTGTATATAACATCAGCTCAAAGATTTCTTGATACTTTTGGTCAGCCAGATCCGAAATTCCCATTGACATCACTTTATGCATATGAATATGTTAGGAATGGTGGACCAGCATATGTGGTTAGATTACTTCCAAGAGATGCTACAAAAGCTAATGCTACCTTAGCTCTTGTTCCTGATCCGGTTGATGTAAATACCTATGTATGGGCATATGGATATGTAGATTACTCTACTAATACATTTATTGGTCGCGATGAAATTAATGATAGAAATGTATCACTACCTGTATCTGCAACTTATGCTCCGCCAGAACCTAACAAAGCAGTTATAATTGCACAATTTGGTGAATACGGTATGTATTATAATACCTATAGATTGAGATTTTCATTACCTTTACTTAGAACAAATAAAACATTTAATGTAGTTATAGAAAGAGTTATAGGAACACAAACTGAAAATGTTGCGGTATTCAATGGTGTTACTTTTGAACCAAATGTAAATGAATTGGGATATCCAACACAAATTAATCATACTCTTTACACATTTAATCAACCAGCATTTGAATACTTAAAGACCAACTACATAATAAAGTATAAAGATTATGAAACGAATACTATTACAGATACTAATACAAGACCAATAGATTCTGTTGACATAGTGTATTCAACTAATACAATATGGAATTTTGCAGGTGGTTCTGATGGTGGATTGAGAGATCCGCTTACAGGTTTGGTAAATTTCTCATTGTTTGCTGATCTAGTTGTAGAAGCCGTATATGGTTATACTACATTACTTCCAAACAGAATACAAGGACTTATTGATGATGAAACAATATTCATTAAATACATTGTTGATCCCTGTGATGAGAGATTTCCCTACACAAAGAGAAGATTAGTATGGAATGCTTTAGTTGATTTGGCTCAATCCAAGTATATGCTTAATGCTGGTGCTATAGTTCTGAGTAACATAGCTGATTTGTTTGACTGGACAGATATAGGACTTTTAGATTCAACCAATCCTCCTATACCTAGACATTATCTACATGCAACTTACTATTCAAAAATTGAGGATGTTGATGGCAGAATATATCCTCATCTTAGATATGTTGTTCAAAATATTGCTAGATTAAGAGCACAACAACAAAGTATTGAACCACTTGCTGGTATTATTAATGCTACGATACCAACAGGAGTAGATGTTATACCGAGATTAACAGTTCCTGAGAGATCAAGGCTGGTAGAACTTGGAATTAACTTTGCTCACAAAGATCCTTTCTATGGTGTATTTACTGATCTTGATAGAACTACATCACTTGCTCTCGGTAAATTTCTGTATGTAATTGAGGACGTTGTTGATATTAAGAGAGAGCTAGCTAAATTGCTAAGACCGTTTATACATAAATTAGAAACTTATGATTGGGAGAGCGTCAAGAGTTTAATCATAGACTTCTTACTAAAACCAAGAGTAGCAAGTGGTTTAATAAAGGAATATGAAGTTAACTTGAGATTATCCGAAGAATTAACTAGACAAAATGTACTAGGCATAGATATAAATCTACGATATGCTCGCGAAATAGAACGTATTGCAGTAACAATATATGTGAGATAATTTTTTTACTAACAAAAAAATTAAGATAGATGGATAGTTTGAATTGTTGCAGGATAAACTTTTATTTTTTGATTTCCAAATGTTGTTAATATGCTTTCAAAGTAAAAGTTTGGAGCTAAGACCTGATTATCATTTTCAACAATCTTTAAAATTGGTTTAATAATAGCAATTGGATAAAGTAAAGGTCTATTAACTTTGTTGTTTATAATAATGTCTACAATCAAGTTTTCATCTTCATCATAAAGAAAACCTGTTATATCAAAAATAGTGTAGGTTATGCCAGAACGATTTATTGTTATTAATTCATTAGTTGATTCAACAGGTAATGTATATCTGTTACGAAGCATATTGAAATCAGAAATTGGTTTTGCTTTCGATAAATTAATTGCATAACTATAAACTTCAACATTCAAAAATCTGTTACTCATCATTCTAGCAAACAATGATGAATTTTGTTCATAATCTACAATCAAATCTACTATTAAAGCATTTGTTTTTGGTAAACGAAATCTTAAAAAGTTTTGTTGTAATAGGGAATTAGCATAAAATATTGGAATCATATCTATATTTAACAATATCCGGTGTGCTAGTATTGGTAAGTAAATATAATCCAAACTACTATTGATATTTAGTTCAGCTAAAGTATGCTCTTGTGTTGTATTTGTAATTACATCTTGATAAACTATTTTGTAGATCATTTTATTTAGTGTCCAGTTAAAATTATAGACTTGTCTAAAGAGATAAGGTGTATAATATTCTGGTGTTGTTACTAACCTAGTATGCTTATCAAAAGTCAAAGTTGTATAAGAACTTAGCAGACTCGTAGGTATTTCCAGAAACAGAAGACGATAAGAATTTCTGAGTGTATTTATGTCATAAGTGTAATCTGTATGTTCTGCGTACAGATTAAAAGTTGTTGAAATTATATTTGCTTCTATTAGTTTGAGTAAATTTTCCAGATGTCTATTAACAACATACATTTGCTTTATGCTTTATCATCTATATTGCCAAGCAGAAATTTCTCAAATTCTGTTATACTATCTTGTTTACGTACAAGTAAATTAGGTATTGCTAACTTGATATTCTCAAAATACAACTGTCGTATTGGATATAAATATTTTATGGTTTGCTTAAATCTTAGCATTTTAGCATACTTACAATTACTATTCCTATACAACTTAAATACATCATCATTACAAGTTAAAGTTTGAGCAAGCCAAGTCTCGATATAAACACTAGTTATATCCAAACCTAGTAGTTCTGCTAACTGTTGTATTCTGTCAAATGCTTTTTGACCATTCAAGCCATTTATCATGTTAAGCCAATCTGCCATTTGCTCTAGTATTGACATTGCAATATCAGCAGTTAACGTTAGATTTTCTATCCTAGCAAATGGCGTTTGTTCTTCAGGATAATACAACAAAGCCAAATATACATTTTTATCTTTAATCCTGAGGGTCAAATTATCTGATTCAGTATCTTGAGATTCTGCTTCAGATAACAACCTAGACAAAGGTCTATTTGTTTTTTGTAAATTAGCTTCGTTCAAATATACACATACATAATGTATACCAGTAGTGTAATAAACATCACTATATTTTACATCATGTAAGTCTATAGTCTCTTCGTTGTCTAGCAAATCATATATTTCCAGAGCAATATCTCTATCCTGTGTAAAATATAACAATGGTATACAATAAAGTTCGTTTTCCTGTTTTAATATATGTGTTGTTTTAAGAATGATATACAAATTAGATAAATTTGTTAGCAATGTTACATTATCACTGTCTACAGTAATAGGAATTTTATCTTTACTCATTCTAGTTAGGTGCTATTTAACGTCTGGGAATTCCAGCAACTCTACTCAAATCTACTAATTCCCATTTACCATTATAATATTCAAAAACCGCTATATGAAAGTGATGTCCTGTAGACAGTCTGGATATGTATTTTGTTCCACTTATTTCATAATGTTTCATATCAACTATAACTATTTTACCATCACTGGTTTTTGCTCCTAATATGTAGTTTGCATCTCTAGAACCAAAAGAACAAATACCAAAATAGCGACTTATTCTATTTATAATATCTGTTCCCATATCTATTTCTGCACTTCCAGTTGGTATATCAGTACCTGCATGATGTCCTAGACCAGCTCTTGCATCTAACGGAACTGATGATGCAAATCTGAATCTATTGTCATATAGTATGCTAGGTATTTGGGATATTAAACTGGATGCACTATATTGTGTTGCTACAGTATTTCCGTTACAGTATAATGAAACTTCATCCAAACATAATCTACCAGAACGACTGAGTTGTTGTTGTAATTGCTTACGTACATTATCATCTTCTGTAAATTCCCACCTGTTATTTCTCAGAATGTAGGTTGTTATGCGACCTCTTTCATACTTTACCTTAACTGGAACCTGTTCTCCATTAATAATTACATAATTATTACATCTGGTTGTTTTTATTGGTTTTCTTGTTTTTGCATTTGGTTTGGTATAAGTATCTTTTTTTGGTGGAGCAATCGGTCCAGTAGCTCCAGTTCCTGTTTCAATGCTCAATCTATCCTTTGTTAGAGTCTTCAAAATTGGATGACCCATTGCTAACATAATCTCTCTAGACTGAAATTCATTATCTAGTTTAGATATATCTTGCTCCAAAACATACTTAATGGGATCAAAGAAATATGCTCCAGTAAATAGCGGTAAAGTCGGTTGAGCAAGATACTTGAGATCTTTAGTTGCAACAACTATGTCTGCTATATCAGAGACAGTTAAGTTGATAGTTACTTTTTTAGGCCATCCATTAGCAAAAGTTTCTTTGCTTGTTTGTAAATTAAAATCTGTTATAATTCCTAATGGTATGAATATTTTACCAGGAACTAAGAGTGTAACATAGTGAGGTTCACCAGCAAATAATTGAGAATAGTTTTGTAATATGGCTAATATATCTTTAATTAACCTGTTTGTTGTTTCAAATCTATTTAGATAGTCAGGTCCAGCTTGTTGCAAGGTCATACCTGTTAGATATAAAGATGGAACAAATATATTCTCGTAAAATTGTCTAGTAGAATTTGCTACCAAAGTTATTGTTATTGAGCATTGACAATTGTAAGAGGTAGATGTATACACTCTTGGTAGTTGTATGTTTTTAATTAACTTGGATAACAGTATGACTAGAGTTGCTGTTTCCATAAGAGTTTCAGGTAAATTAGTTAGTATATTTGATGTTGGTTCATTTGTTGTAGTTGATTTATTAATTCCAATTAAATCGATTATAGATTTTGCAAGACTACTACCTAGATAAACTGATATACCATATTGTCTGAGCAACTGAACAAACCGTTCATCTAGATCTAATTCAGAATCGCTATAACGATTAGTTATTGTCTGACTAATATCTACATCATCAGCTAAAAATCCTACCAAAACAGATTGCCTCAAGCTACTAACCAATTTATTAACATTAACTCCTCTTATTACATCCATTGTATCAAATCTTTTAAGTTTTTCTGAATTACCGGATAATGATAATATATACTGAGCAATTTTATCGTTATAATATCTGGCTCTGCCTCCAACAGACCTAATAAGCTTGTAAAATTCAAATACGTTGCTAGCAGACAGTTTAACTTTAGTTTTGTTCAAATCCAACGTTGTTAACAAACCGATTAGTAGAATTGATTGTATAGTTGTTAGTTGTCCTAAATTTATGTTTATAGGATCTAAGGGAAATAAATAACAAATGTCACTTGTTATAATTGTATCTTTATAAACTTGACTCATTAATGCATCTGTATTTGAAGTCACATCTTTTCCGAAGACAGTGATAGTTCCAAATCTGCTTTCTAGGGTGTACATAAGCTGACTTGCTTGCTGTTTCAATTAAATGATAACAAAAAAACTATATAACTACCTGCGCAATATAATCTACTCCGTTAATTTTTACTCTCACTTCATAAAATGGTAGAGCATCAGATTGAGTTACTGCATCCACTTGATCATAGATAACATACTCATTTGTTGTTGGATCTTTAAGCAAATACTTTAAATTTAATTCCAGACTTTCAATTAGTAATAAGAGTTCGCGAGCTTCTGTTTCGCTTAGACCATAGTTAATCATGTTACGAACTATATCCTCTCTAAAATCATTAAGCGAAGGATAATGAGTTTTACCGAGCAAATTGTATAAATAACTACCTCCAGTTAAATCTATTATAAAAGCATTTTTTGGAAAACTTAATGTTTTTATGATAAAGTATAATAACTTTAATGCTTCATCATCAATATCTCTTAAAATTGATCCATCATAAATGTTTTGTATTGGAAGCATCTACATAATGCTAGATATTAAGAGAATATATGCCACAGATAATTCAGAGATTACAAACTTATTCAAAAAAGTTCCTTTAAAAAAAGATGAAACTTCTGTTATGAAACTTTACCAACTAACTTGTAAAGGTTCTGCTTCCGTTAACTATACAGAAACAGAAAAAAATAAATTAATTAGGATACCCATATTTACTTTATCTGTCAACAAAACAACTATTTACATTCCAAAGTATGATTTATATAACGTTGACGTTGTAACTCCTGTTAAAGAGTTAGAAGAATATTTTGGAAAGTTTTATGCCAAGTTTTTAGCAACTCTATCAGATCAAGGAAAAATAGTTATAGTTAGAGATATCGTTTTACCCAGATTTATAGCCGTTCAATGTCCTACGTATGTAGCTGATAGATTTGTCTTGAATTCACTGCCCAAAATTGTTAGTGATTTATATATCATATTTAAAAGTAAAGATGAAGTTACTGTTGATGCTTTGTTATCTCCGATTAGTAAGATTAAATTGATGCTTGATATGTATAACAATATCAACAACAGGTTTGATATATTAGTAGAGTATTTATCCAGCAATATTGAAATATTTTTGGAACAGGTCTTGGAGATGTTTAAATACTTTCTATTTTCACAGAAAGGACTAAATGTTAGTCAAATCAAAGATGAAGTTCATGCTAAAATAACACTTTACATTTTACATCACTTTATATCTCCATTAATGTTTCCGAATTTGACTGATCAACAAAGAGAACAAATCATAAACAAGTTTTCAAAACGATTGAACTATAAACTTGTTTACAATCCAAATTACATACCAACACTGGGAAATCTGTTCTCATCAATATCCAAGTTAGATAAAGAGTTACACTACTATCAAGATGTAACAAGAGTTTTTGTTCGTGCCTATAAAATACATCCGTATTTGCTATGGACTTTAAGTAATATTTATGGTATGTTGCATACTCTTATTGCGAATCAATTCAACATACAAATAATGAAGATACCTTTGTTATCAAGGTTTATTACCTTACAACTTCCTCTAAAAAGAGGAGGTAAAAATGATTTACATAACTTATAAATATAACATGAGACAATCTCCTGCAACTAAATCATTAAAACACTTCGAGCAAAGAATATTTGATCGCATACACCAGATCGAGAAAGGATTACTTGAATTACAAATATCTCCTTTGTTTAAGTTTAATAAAAATGAGTTTAGATGGCTCTTGTTTTTGGATGTAGAAACCATCACTAAAATTAGAGAACCAAATAAAGGATTAACATTAAAAACTTTCACAGGTAAAGGCTTACATGTTTTCAATTTTGTTGCTTACAAGATTCGTGATATTATTAAAACTAGACAAATGTTAAAACAAAACGAATGCATAAAAAATAAGATTGATATACCAACTACATTAAGAGTAACACCAATGAGATTTTTAGGTTGCTTTTCAACAAAACATAAAATATGGCTACATCCTTATTTAGTTGAACATGGTGATTACGAACAAATAAAATATCTTGCTTCCAAACCACCGAGTGTGTATTTGCAAACAAAATTTGCAAAACAAGTTTGTGATTATTTATCCATACCATATAACAAACACAATTTAGATACGTATGCTAGAATAATAGTTGAACCTTTCAAAAAAATTATTAAAAGCGAAAGTAACATTTTGGATATTGTAAATCATATGCTAAACTGTGTACAATAAAGCTAAATTTTAAAACATGAGGAACTTTGCCATACCTAGAAACCTATTGAACCTGTCCTTTAATGTTGTTTATGCAGATAAATTCATTATTTGTGGCATGGAACCCAGTACTAGTGATGAAGATAGTCTTCTGATTGCAGGATTAGATTACACAGAAATTGTTGCTAATAATAAACGAGTAAAATTTTCCAACTTAGAAAAAGGTTTAAGATTGTATACAGGTAGTTATTACTATGTTGTTAAGGATATCGTACATGTAAAACAAAATAATCTAGTTCCATTTTACATTGCAAAACCATTTATGGAAATCGTAAAATTTAGAATCTTTGGTCCGTTTAGAGTTAATTTAGAAGTAACAGAAAATGAAACTGAGGAATATGAAATAGCTAATCTAAAAATAAGTTTTGAAAAGAAATTTAATTTGTTAGAGGTATTAGATACTAACTTTACGGCAAATTAGCAAATTGTCTAAATTTTTTACAATGAGGAAAGTCAAAGTTCCAAAAAAAGAACTTCCGAATTTAGATCAATTAATATTCGATTTCATGAATCTACCGTCAATTGACAGAATGAGAAGAATTATGTATTGCATGTATAATGTAAATACATATGATGAAGATACAATAAAAATTGATCCTTATTTGTTACCGATGTTTAGAAGATTAAAATCTATGTACCCAACGGTTAGGGATGAAGTCTTATTAAGAGCAATTCTCTAATTTTTTTGCACAACAATGCTAAATTTATCAAAATGAAAGAGTTCTTGAGTATAGCAAAACAATTAGTAGATTTAACAAAAAATGATTCATTTGCAAATCATTTTACTGAATCTGCAGAGAGAATATCAAAATACTGGACGGAGATTATGCAATTTGCTATTAATAGAAAAAATTTTGATTCTGATGTTGAATGTATTAAGCATCTGCTAACTATCAAAACTTTTAAGGATAGAATTAATGAATTAGATTTTGAAGATGAAGATATAAGCATAAACAAAAGCAAAAATTTGCTATTCGTTGGACCTATTAAAGTATATAGCGTATGCGCTCATCATTATGCTTCCATTATAGGTAATGTCTGGTGCGGATACAAGCCACAAAACAAAATCATTGGCTTATCAAAATTATCACGTATCGCTAAACTATATGCGAGACAACCCGTTGTACAGGAACTATATACTGAAGGACTATTTGATTTGCTAAAGTATTTTACTGAATCAGACAGAATAGTGGTAATAACTTATATGAGACATTTATGTATGGAATCTAGAGGAATAAATGATACAAATTCGATAACAACATACTACAAACATAATTTAGATGATGCAGAATTCCAAGCATTACTATCTACAATTAAGTTTGAGAAACCATAACTATTTTACAAGTAGTCTAAATTTTTTGTTATGAAGTTAAGTAGTTTGCTACAAATTAATATTGATCGAATGATATTGTTAGGACCTCCAGGTATCGGTAAAACATCTATTATTAAACAGATTGCAATATCAGAATCTGAAAAGAGAAATAAAATATTTATTGATCTGAATGAAAAATTTTCAGCAGATGAGATATTGAAAAATCCAGATAAATACTATGTATACTATAGGATTATTGCTCCGTATTTTAATAGTGATATCATAGAATTTCCAAAAATTGTTGATGGATATGTTAAATTATTTCCTGTAGAGGTATTTGAAGTATTACAGAAATGCGAAGGTATACTATTTGTTGATGAGATAACGAATGTTCAAATACCTCATATAAGAACATTGTTCTATTCATTACTTGATTCGAAGGAATTGGGTAGTCATATAAAATTGAGTCATTTGAAAATTGTAGCAGCTGGTAACAAAATTGAACATTCGGAAGATGCGGAAACATTACCAAAACCATTGAGAAACAGATTAATAATTGTTAATGTAGAAGTAGATGCTAATGATTGGCTAAAATGGTATACATCATCTAATTCATTCAATGAACATGTTGCCGCGTTTATACATGAACATCCAGGATATTTGCTATATGATGTTGATCCAAAGTATGACGATGGATATGTTAATTTTGCATCACCAAGAACATGGGAACGAGCTGGACTATTGCTAAATGAAACAAAAGATAATATTGATACAAAAATTAGGAGAGAATTGTTGGTAGGATTATTAGGACCAATTGTAGCTGATAAGTTTGACTCATTCTTAAAATATAATGTTGATTATCTTAGATTAAAGAATCACTATGAATATTGGAACTCATTACATAGATCACAGAAATTGATGGCAATATTCACGATTGCAGCTAATATTAACAAAGAATGGATTAAATTTCTAATGTGGCTAATTGATCATGAACCGGAGATGGTTAAGATTTGTTTGGATAAGGTTAATACAAAACTAAATGTGGATATAGTCAAAGATCTAACAATACTTAATGTTCAACTATCAAAAAAGATTTCGCTATTGAGATAAATTGATCATTTTTTGCTTCCAGAATTCTATTAAATACTTCTTTTTAAATATGTGATTTCTGCTAGCATACAATTTCAGAGTATTTTTTATAACTCTCATTGTGTATAATTTGAGACTAAAATATTTACCATCGGTTAGATACGAGATTAGCAATCTATCTTTATAGATTTCAGAGCTCATCATTAATTCCTTTAAGCCAAGCTTGGTAAAATTTGATGCTAATTTATCGCCTCCATAAACAGGCAATAAATCCACATCGTCAATATCATAAAAGTTATCATCCTTTGCATATTTGATTTGATAGAATTTTTTTGCTTTCTCATGTTGTCCAAATAATATGTGTGCTGATATCTCCTTATGTTGATCTTGCATAACAAAAAATTTAGTGTAATTGTAAAAAAAAAACTACCATTTTAATTCATTTCTCTTTGCATATGTTTGTGGTTTCTTTTGGAAGAAATCTGTTTTGGTATTGTTTATTGTCCTAAATTGATCAATCCAAGGTAATGGGTTCTCTGTTATGTGATATATTGGCTTGAAACCTAATTGAGTTATCCTCAAGTTAGCCAAATATTTTATGTACTTCTCAATCAAATCATTGTTTATACCCAATATTTTGTTTTGTGTTACATATTGTCCCCATCTAATTTCATGATATGTAGCAAATTTGAAATATTCAACAATCCATTTCTCAAGTTCTTTAAATACATCCGGTTGCTCCTCCTTTAGGCTAAGTATTATATTGCGAAACAATGTAACATGGGTTAACTCATCTCTGTTTATGTATTTTATTTGTTGAACTGTGTTTAACATTTTGCCTTGTCTACCAAGTGTATAGAAGAATGCAAAACCAGAATAAAAGTATAAGCTCTCAAGTACGTAGTTTGCAATAGTAGACTTAACAAAGTTTTCAATACTTGGATTGAATCTCAAGTTATCATAAATTTCAGCTATGACTTTTATACGTTCCTTCAATACTTCATCTTGTCTCCAGTAGTTGTATATCTCATCTACTTTGATAGGATCTACAACACTTTCAAGTATTAGTTGATAGGAATATGAATGTAGTGCTTCCTGAAATTCCTGTGCTGTTATAGCCATATGCAATTCTGGAGCGGTTAAATATCTTGTAAATTCTTTCAAATTAACAACTTGAAAACTATCTAAAGCAATTAGAAAGCTTAACACTAATTCATATGCTCGCTTCTCAGCTTCTGATAGTGATTTCTCATATTGTTTTTTGTCATCATTCATAGATATTTCTTCAGGTATCCAAAAGTTTGTAAATCCCATTGTTCTGTATAAATCATATGCCCAATTGTATTTGAGATTATTCAATTCCATAATGTTAGTTGTATTTCCGCCAATGATGCGTCTGGCATCAATATTTCTTTCTCCAAATTCGTTAAATATTTTTGTTGGACTTAAATACTTTTCCATAGTGATAAATTTAGCATAGGTGCAAAAAAAAAATGTTAAACCTTCATTTTTCTTAATTTCAAAATACACCTCGGATGTACTTCATGCATGTAAAAGTGAACAATTCTATTCCCTTTTTCTGATTCATTTGGAATGAATTTCACCGGAACATAAAACAATTTTGGAGTTATTTGTAATTTAATCACATCTGAATTGTAATGTACGAGATATTTGTTATCATTTTTAAATACCATAATTTCAATTGATACAGATCCCGGTATTAATTCTTTCATAATGGATGAAATTAAATCGTAATTTAGAATTCCTTCCTTGTCGTATATAAACACTTCCATGTTTATAAATTTAGATTGGTTGTAAAAAAAAATTAAACTAATCTAAATAAACTGTAGCTATCATATCTTCCAATCAATATTATATGTTCATCATCTGCATATATAAGGAAACAGACTCAAAAAACAGGCGGGTTAAAACCCGCCTCCGTAAGGGAGTAGTTCATCCCTCTCTCAGCACAAGCCTCTTATACTCCACAGGGTCGTATTTCCTCTCACACAGATACAGGACTTCCGCACCCTCTTCCAAATATCTAACCATTTCTTCCATCATTTCCCGATACACCAGATAGTCAAACTCGTCCGCCTCTCCAAAATCATCCTTTTCCCTATAAGGCATGACGTAGTTGTGTCTAGCATATTCGTGGTAGCTGATATACAGAATTCCGTGCTTTCTGCAGGGTCTGTCCTCGGTGATCCTCTTGATATAAAGGTCTCCTCCGTAGACATCATTAATGATTATCCAGTAGTATTCCACAAGCTTGTCTCCCGCTTTCAACCTTGCTACCAGATGAGGGACTGATCCGGCTACTACTTCCCCAAACTCCGCCAGCTTGTCTACATCTCTGATGTAGTAGGTGTGAAAATACATATACAGACTCTTTCCACTGATCTCTACAGACTCACGTAGATAAAGATTTGTGTCCTCTAAAACCTTCCTCTCCTTCATCGCTACATCTCCTTAAGATGCCTTAAGCTAACATCTTTAGCTTCCATCCCTGCTTAATCAACTCCTCAATTATCCTTCCTACTTCATTTCCGTCTGTAATCTTTACAAAGCTATCAGATTTTACATAGACAAACCCAAGCAGTTCATTAACCTGTTCATAATTCTCCATGTGTTTAATTATTTTGAGGTTCTTCACACCGCTACCGCTTGCGTCCTTCTCATACTCTATAAAATAAGTAAAATCTTCAAGATAAGATATAACTACAGCACTCAGTCCCTTTTCAAAAAGCATCAATGTCGTAATGCTTTTATAATGCTTTCTATCATACCGCTCCCAATTGTAAGCCTCAACCACCTTAAACAGCTTATAAACATCACTATCAAAAACAGAGCCCACATTAAAGATAATAGCCCTGTCTGTATTAACCTCAGATGCTTTGATAAAGTTTTCAAAAACTACCAAGCCTTCTTTTTCAGATACACATCTCATAGCTTCACCTCCTTGAAAGTTTTTCCATCATAATGGATGAAATTAAATCATAATTTAGAACCTTGTCATATACAAACACTTCCATGTTTATAAATTTAGATTGGTTGTAAAAAAATTAAACTAATCTAGATAAACTGTAGCTATCATATTTTCCAATCAATATTGTATGTTCATCATCTGTATATATGTCGATTACCTCTGGATCAAAGTCAAGTATTGTGTTTAGTGGAACTTCTAATTTTGTTTCTGCATCCAGATATATTTCTGATTCAAAATCAATCGTTGAACATACTATTTTATCATTTTCAATGTTTACATTCAATCCTTTCATAACAGAAGTTAGTTCATAGACCTTGCTTAGAATACCTGTATCAAGTCTATGGTTGTATATATTGTTAGTGTATAGGTTTATAATCTTCTTGAGCAAATCACTTTTATCTTCATTTTTCATTATAGTGAATTTAAACTTTCCAAAATTTGTTTCAATTACTAACTCATTTGAACCATAATTTACAGCAATGTTTTTGATTGCATCTTTCTCAAGAATTTGTAGTGGAGTATAATTAACAATTGAACAGTTGGGTAGAAAATCATTTGCTCCGACTAACACAAAATCATTGTTGTAAGCATACATAATATTATCATCAATCGTAACAAAGAATGCTCCAATTTTAGTTGCCGTCTTAATGAATTCCTTCATTTTAATAAATTTAGCCTGGTTGCATAAAAAATCATATATCTATATCCAATTCATCAAGTTGATGATTTTTCTTTTTTGTTTTTTTGTTTGTGTCTATATCCTCTGTTGATAATACATCTTCAGTTTCCTGCATATTAGCGAGTATGTCCATTTCTGTTTGACTATCAGAAACATTATCTTCAAACATATATGGTTTGACTAATATCTCGTATACACTACTGTTAATTAAATTATCAAGCTGTTCTCTGAACTTTGTATCATTTTTGTATAGAGTTATAACATCTTTTATTAATAAACCTTTGTTTGTAAATGGAAACTTTAATCTTCCTTGCTTTGATTCAATTACATTATAATCAACTAGAAATTGTAATGATGATAGTAAATCAAAGAACCCGTATTTGTCAGAGAATGCTATTTTTATACTCTTCCCACTAGTAAACAATCTGTTCTTTATAACACCAGCTTCGACGAATCTTATTTGAACATTACCTGCTAACTCTTTTGTTTCTTTTGCTATTAGATACAGCATTTGATTTGCTGCATACAGTAATGCAGCTCCACCCGGTATCCTGTATTTTCCCTTTATTGTTAGTAATCCAGTTGATCCAAAGGGAGTTAAACTTATGTTCTCTTTCATGTGAGCAGTTATAACAACGGTTAGATTATAGTCAATTTTGTATCTAAACAGTTTGTTTATTAGTCTGGTTAACAGATTTGCTTTTATACCTAGTGCTATACTATCTGTTAGTGAACTAAATTCTTGTTTCGTTGATAGTGCTGATATGCTATCTATAACTAACAAAGTTTTCTTATCTTGTAATTCTGGCAATAATTCTGATTCAATTGCTTCATCCAATTCTTCTATAGTTGGAGCATATTGTATGAGATCATTCAAATCTAATCCAAATGTTTTAGCTCTTGTTTCTGTTACAGCAATTTCTGTGTCCAAATAGAATATTTGATAACCGTGCTTCTTAAATTGTGATGCAATTTGAATAGATAATTGTGTCTTACCTGCACCTGGAGTTCCTACAATCAGTACTATTCCTCTTTCTTCTATTCCACCTCCTAATATACTATCCAATACTTTAATTTGAGTGGGTATAATTTTTCTCTCTACAAATCTACCTGTTTTTGTAAACATAAACAAAAATTTAGACTGAGTGCTAAACACTAATTGTTAGTTTATCTCTATCAATATGTACAAACAATTTAACATTAATTATTCTATTGTAGATATTAAATGTAAACAAAAGTTCAATGTATCCTAAACCAAATGCTTCCACATGTTCTATGTTTAGTATTTGAAAATCTTGTACAATTTCTTTCAGATACAAATTTATATCATTTACGAATGCATTAAGCGCATCCAAAACCTTATTTATACTAAGCGAATGTAGAGCACTTAATAAATAGACTCTTAATATTTTCTTCAAAATAGATATTCCTGCTATGAAGTATTCTTGATAAAATTTGTGCTTGTGTGTGTAAAGATAATCTGTTAATACATCTTCAGCAATTAACTGAGTTGTATTTGTATTCGGATCAATTAAATACTTAAAATCAACATGATCAACTGTTAAAGTTTTTTGTTGTAATCTTGCTTGTAGTAACAGAGCATAGTATATGTAAGACAATAAAATATCTTTATCTCTAAAGTAAGGAAGGTAATTAAATTGAAAGACTTCATGTGTCAAAGAATCATTATCTAGTCTGCGTAAAGCAAATAGGTATTCCTTCTGATTCACTTCAGGGTAATGATGCGAAGCATAGACAACAAAACCAGAACCGTAAACTTCCTTATATTCATAGTATAGTTTGTTTAGCCAATCATCCATAATAGGTATTTGTTCTGCATCTAATTGTTCAGGTAAAACCATAAATGTAATATCATAACCAGTTGTTAATGTTCTGTACAGGTTATATAGTAAATCTTCAAACTGAATCACCTCAATTGTATAAGTTAAAGCTTGATCATCCAAATCATTTATGTTTATATTATTTAAACTTTCCCTATCTATAAAAAATGCATCTGTGATATCTCTGCGATTTGTGTAATCAATCAATCTTAATTGAGATGATAATATCTTTGCTCTTATGTTAAGACCTGTTGGTAAAGTTCTTATTGAGTATGCAATAGTTTGATTACTTATTGATAGTTTGTAGTAGACTACTGTGCTTGTTCTTGTTTCTGGTAGAACATACACATAGAAGGGTAAGTTGTTACTTGCTAACTTCCAAGCAACAAAATAAGAACTGCAGCTATTACTATTAATTATCTCAATGGGAATTTTACTTACTAATTTATTCAAACTATTAATAAAGATTAAATCTTTTGTGTATGCTTTACCCTTAACAAAAATAATAGTTGTTAGCGGATCAAATTTTGGTTCTTCTACTTTTTCCTTTATAAAAGTGTTAAGCCGCAAACCATAAAACATTTATTTGTTAGCTCAAGTCAAAATGCTCTTCACAGAAATGCAAATATACCTTGACTTAAACAATGAAGGGGTTATCACTTTACCTTCATACACTATATATCAATACAGACCTGAGATCATGGCTTTAAGAGAAAAAAATATAATTTATCATGATCAGATAAATGATTACATAAAGTTTAACATACTAATAAATACGAAGAAGAAGTTTATATCCGATTTTGAATTTGTAGATAGATTTTAACAGAATTCAAGCAAGAAGTGGGAGTAGCTCACTCTAAATCAACGCCAAATCTAAAGGCCATGTAGTAATGTAGAAGTTTTGTGTATATGAGATCTAAAACTAGTGCTTCACTTCCAAAACATTCAATTAAAATATCGTATGTTTCCTCGTTTATAACATTTTTAAAGTTACGAGTTAATCTTACTATCTCGTTTGATACATATGATTCAAAATCTACAAAATTACCGACTATTGTATCACTAAATCGTGATAGAGCCAAAGCATTAGCTATACAATAATTTTCTACTATCTCCATACAAATTTGTGTTTTAAAATTGTCATACATGTCCATTTCCAATTCATATTCTTGATCTATATCCTCATCTACAAAATCATTAGTTTTGTCTCTCATAAAGATTTTTTTTAGCCAATCAAACATATTTCCAACAGCTGTTACAAAAAAATAAAAAACTAACATTTAGCAACGCTAGGGAATAATTTATCACGATAATATAATCCTTTCGGATCCCACTTTGGATTAAAACAAGGAACTGCTGCTACATATCTGAACGATACACTGAACTGAGATAAATCAGTTGCAGACACTTCTGCTGCTATAGCATCATTCGGTATTGATTCTGGGTAAACATTGTAGAATATGATTTTCAAATCTATTGCAGATAGGTCTGGTATTAGGTAATAGACTGTTAATCTACCGGACATTTTTGGTGGATCATAGTATATGGCTTTGCCTGAGAAGTCATCCCAAGTTTTTCTCCAAAGCAAGAAGAAATCTCTAGCAGAAGGTTTTCTTGTTTCCAGAAATTGTAAGGTTATGGTTCCTGGCTCTTCATGCTTAGGAGCAGATATAGCATATCTACCACCATACACTTGGTGCTTTGCATAAGTAGATCTCGGTACCCAGTCTGAAATAGATATGGTTCTAGCAGCTAATTTTACACCAAAATCTTTATCACCACCATATTTTGTTATGTAGTTAAATAAATCTCTATTAACATCTGGAACGAATTTTGGTAATTCTATTACAGCAAATGCAAAATTTGTTGTAGGTATTATGTCTGGTTCTGTTATTGATTTCTTTAATCCTGTCGCACCTGGAACATAAGGCATAAAGAACTTATGCTTTTGAGATCACAATATATCAAATTATTCAACCACTCTAAATTTTAGAATATGCGTATAATAATAGACGGACTTTCAAAAATTGGTAAATCATTTCTATTCAGTGAACTTATGAAATATACAAAAAAGATTGTATTTATAGAACCCAAACATAATGAATATGAGTTACAAAATTTAACAATAATTGATAGACAGAAAAAATTTATTGAGACATATTCCAAGATTACAAGAAATGCAATGAAATTTAATTCATTTGTAATGTATAGAAGTATTGTATCCGTTAATGTTTATAACATTCATTATTTCAAACTTAGATTGAACTATGATATTGATAACAATAGTATTTTGGATAGCATAGCTATTCTACAAAAGTTATCACCATTAGTTATATTTCTTCATTGTTCAGATATTAACATTTTGAAAGACATTTATTACTACATGATTTATAATGTTCCATCAGAAAGCATGTTCTTCAAATCACTAAAATCATTCACAGAGGATAATCTTGAGATAGGTTATAAGTTGCTAGAAAGTTACAATAAGTCTATGTTTACAACTAAAATTTATGATTTAAAGGATTTCTACAATGGTAATGTGATAGATTCTTTCACGAAGAGAAATGAATCAATTTTGAAAAATATTCTGTTAAAGTAAAAGTTTTTTTGATGATTCAGAGCATACACAAAAAAATTGACACAGAAGGATTTTAAAGCTAAAATCTAACCAGGATGTTTATTAGCCTACAGTTCAAGCTTGAACTAAAAAAGGAAGACAAAGAAAAACTCATAAAGCTAATGCGTAAGCAATCCTCTGCTATTCGTGTAGCATACAATATGCTAAAGGAGTTGGAAAAAGAAGAAACAAAAAACCCTCACTCTCAGATATACCACAGATTAAGACAGCTATTTCCTGAGTTGCCAACAGGATACATTCTGAAGCCATTGTTGGTGGAAGGGGTGTGGGATAGGGTGAGGAGTAGGTTAGTCCCTTTAGAGGTTGGAGGGGCGTCCCAATGAGGGATTTTTTAGAACAGCCTCATTAAGTATCTGAGCAATCAAATCTATCAAGCTAGCATCTTTATTCTTTTTTCTTAAATCTATCATCATCTCAATCAATTCAAGTTCATCTTTCTTGTCTAGTAATTGCATAACAGTTTCAATAGGAATATCCTCAATTTTATCAATAACAAACGGTAAAGTTTTGATTGTTTCTTTTGTGAAGTTCTTTCTGTTTTTCCATAATGCAACTATGAATTGTTTGCTGAGTTCAATTCTATTAATACTATAAATTTCAGCTATTGCTTTTGTTAACAGATTATCATCAATTAACTTAACATTTGCTCTCTGCACAATACATCCTTCTAATAGTTGTAGGGCATTTCTCATATTCGGATATGTAGTGTTTATTATTCTCATTAATTGTTGATCATCATATTGTATTTGTTCTTGTTCGCATATATATCTCAATCTATCAAGCATATCATTTTTTTGCATTTCTTCTATTTTTATTTGAACAAATCTAGATCTTAAGGATGGCAATAATCTTTCAGGAAAATTTGTTGTCATTATAAATCTAGCATAAGTATGCTTATCTTCAATTATATTCAATAATGCTGATTGTGCTGCCATTGTTAAGCCACCCTGTGGTGCACCTACTTCTTCCATGAATACAATCCTAAAATTATCATTTGCAGGCTTAACAGATATAAAAGGAATAATTTTGTTACGTATAACATCTATGCCTCTGTCATCAGAAGCATTCAATATCAGAACATTCTTCTCATTGTTTAGAATGTTTTTGATTATTATTCTGGCTATGGTTGTTTTACCTGTTCCTGGTGGACCATACAAAAGCAAATTTGGTGTATTCTTGCTATCAATCATTTGTTTTATTTTCTCCTTTACATAATAAGGGAGTACAACATGCTCGAGTGAATCTGGTCTGTATTTCTCAACAAGCAAACCCATAACTATAATTTTAGTTTAGTTGTATAAAATTACTTGATTATGAATGTTTAGACAAAACAGCTAAATTTAAGATTATGAATATCTCTAGAATACTGGATAGAAAAAGTAATGGATTTAGCATACTGGAAAATAACAAGGTATTTTGGAGAACAACCTCATTAGTTACATACAAGAGATGTCCATTATATTTCAAACTATCTATCATTGATCAGAAAGAACAAAAACTAGACTTACCCAGGAATATAGCTCTAGCTCACGGAATTATTGTTCATAGAGCAGTTGAATTCTTACTGAGATTATATCTATTTGGTTTAAACGGAAGCACAAATCGATTACTACTTGAAGTTATTGATAATACGATAGCTGAGATATTAGAAGAAACAAATAATGTAGAGAATAAAAAGTTATTTAAAGACTCTATAGAGTATGGATATTTAGCTAAGATAGCATTTCAAGCCATACTAAGTTTAAATCAAAAAATAATAGATGTTGAAAGTGTTTATCTGTTTGAAAATGATAAATTCATACTCAAGTTAACACCAGATGTTATTTTATCAAATGCAATTGTTGATTTAAAAACAACTAGCAAACCATTATCAAATCTATATATTTACGATGATTATAATTGGCAATTAAGTATTTATACCTCTCTATTTGATGTAGAGAAATCATATTTTATCTATGTATCATTTGCTGATATGGATGTAAGGATAGTGGATAATACTGAACAAAAAAATAAGACGGAGGTATTAGAGACTATTAATGAGCTTACAGATAAAATATTAAGATCAGAATACGAACCAAGAAAAAACTCTCTATGTAGGTTTTGTAAATATCGATACAATTGCAGTTTATTTAACAAATAATTTTTTGTTTTTATCAGCTAAACTAAAATGCAGAAATTCTTTATGATTTTTGGCTTAACTATATACACACTAATACTCATGTTCATATTTGTAGATCTAGTTTATGTTTTTAAATCTTTTGCTGTGCATACGTTACAGACAATACCATTAGCGTTAGGTGTAGAATTATTAGCAGCATACTTTTCGTTTGTAGCTATCTATTATCGTAAATTAATTCTAAAGATTATTGCTTTATCATTTGGAACATTTGTTTGGTTTTTAGTTATGACTGCAACTACAAAACTATGGACAGATATCTCTTTACTCGCAGTAGCAATAACTATATTTGTTCCTTTTGCTAACCTTGTTTTACCAAGTATAATTGCTTACATATTGAGTAATACAGAAAACAAACAAGTACAATTGAACCTAGAGTCTGCTAACAATAATAATGCAGAAACAAACACTAAAAAGAATAACAATATATCATTTGATGTTATTGCTACAGAACAAAAAATTAAAGCTTTGCAGCAGGACAAAGAATTAGTAGCAAAACTAAGTAAACTAAAACGTTTATTACACCGCTACAAAGTAATAGAGTTCAATAACGGTTCCGTCTATCTTGGTGTTGATAGAAAGCAAGCCGAAAACATCAAATATTTAACCGCAGAAGATATAAAGAAACTAGATGGAGTTAAAATTGTATACAAAAATAAAACCTAACCAGTACTATTAGATTTTTTTGTTATTTGCTCTGCAATAAATGCTTCCAATTTCTGAATGATAGCATCAAGATAATCATCAACATTGTTTATATTGGTTTTGCTGTTCATAGCAGTTACAATTTTACTTAATTCTTTTTGCAAGAATTTTAACATATACTTTTTCTCTAGATCATTTATTAGTTTCCTGTGTAATATCTGTATCAGAGTTACAATATAATCTATTTTTGAGAGCAATATCTCTTTATATAACTGTTCATCTATATCATTTACATTGATAGCATCTATATCATCTATATTGGATTGAACTTTATTTATATCTAACTCTGTATCCAAATCTATTAAACTATCATCATTGTTTTTTAAACTGTTTTCTTGTTCATTTAAACTAAAATCCGTTAAACTTAAATCATTGTTTTTCAAACTGTTTTCATTATTGTTTAAATTTGTGCTTTCTGTTTTATTTCCTTCAGACTCCAAAAAGATTATGATGTTATTTATCTTTTTTATGCTACTATCAAAACTTTCATATGAAAACATAAAATGATAGCTACAACATACATTTGATAGCACATACTATAAAAGTGAACTTAGTGAATATTTTACTTTTTTTGTATACGATACATTTCTTAAATCTTATTGCTTTCTTATCTACTGTTTTTGAATTGCATTGCATTAAAACTTCTAAACAATAGATGTAAGTCTAATATATTTGTTTGCAGAAAACATTTTAAATGTATATGATATACTGTTTCTAAATATCTGTTAGCAGAAAGATTCTTTAAATACGATTGCAAATACAGTTGTATTGAAATAAAATGAATTCTATTGCAATAGACAAAAAAAGAAATATTTCTCTGTAAACAGATTATGATCTATAGCATGACAGAATACAGTATTATATGTTTGCGAAAAACAGAAAATAGTTTTCTTTATAATCTGTAGTCACAATAGTTAAATTTCTATTGCAAGGAACAAAAAAGTAAAATTTGATTGCATAGAAACTATTGTATCGTTTTGTATCTGATCTGTTAATTGTTTTGTCTTTCTGTTTCATTGTTTGTTATGCAATGCTAAATTATATGTTTAGTATAATATGTTATATACATAACGTATAGAGGATAAATAAGCTATAAATATTGTTACTATATCGGAACGGAATAATAACAGTACAGTATACATATTATCTATAACGTTATTACAAAATAGATAGATTATCAGAAAAAAAAGATAACAATAATATAGAATACAGATACTGTATTACAAAAGAAAGAGAGACTATTATCAAATCAGTTATACAATATCTGTTAGTATGTTAGAAGATGTCAACTTTTGGCATCTATAGACTGGAGGGGTTGATGGTTAGGACCTGAAGCAGTTCTGATACGCTTAAAAGTATGCAGGCAATAGAAGTAATAGAAGAAGAAATACTAAGCAAAGTTTTTAAGTGGCACAGGTTTCCTGTAAGCCTACCTAAAAAGTTGACATCCTCATTTTGGTTTTATAAAATTAAAACTAACAAAACCCTATAAGGAGGTTTAGCCATGAGGACTTTTACCGTAATAATTGAAAAGGATAAAGAAGGTTATTTTGCAGGAGAAGTTGTTGAATTGCTGGGTTGTCACACTCAAGCCAGGTCCCTGGATGAACTAATGGAAAGGATTAAAGAAGCTATTGAACTTTATTTAGATGTTCAGGGGAAGCATTAGAGAAAGAGGTTGGGTTTGTTGGAATTCAGGAGATTACTATATGAAGTTGCCTGCTTTAACAGGCAAACAGATAGTAGAAATCTTAATCGCAATTATGATATAGTTTGATTGTACTTATGCTAAATTTATAGTCCATAGTCTCAGAAAACCAACAAAAAAAGAGGGAGGATTTATTTTGACAACTCATTGTTTGCAGTTTACATTTAGTTTTATACTGTTTGCATGTCTAGATTCTGTTCGCTGTAAAGAAAACAAAGAGGGGGATATCACAAGAAAAGACATAGCTAATATCGTTAGCAATTTTATTGTACAAAACTCTGAAACATCTATTGTAATGTTATTGCTTACTGGATTAAGATATTGTTAGCAGGTAAACTAAATTTATCATTATGACAAACGTAACTAACCAAAAAGCAATTGTACTATTCAGTTCAGGATTAGATTCTGTTGTTAATGTTGGCATATTACAACATATTTACAAGATTGAACCTATATTGTTGTTCATTGATTATGGACAAAAAGCATTAGAAGCTGAATTACAATCTACAAAAAGATTTGCTTCTACAAATGGATTAAAATTAATCACACATAAAATTAGCGATAGAATACTTGGTTCAAAATTGACAGATGGAAATAGTGATATTGATGTAAATGTATCTGATGGCAGAGAGGCTCCTGTAGATTTAGTTCCATATAGGAATTTACAGTTTGCATTGATAGGAGCACAATATGCTCGCAAATTAAACATTAACATAGTATCATTTGCATTCAATATTAGTGAAATGGGAGCATACCCAGATAACACAGATAGATTTCTTGAGAATTTGAATGAAATGTTTCTTGCTACTACATACTATCCCTATGAGCAACCAATCTTCTTCATAAGTCCAACAATAAGATTCACAAAAACAGAATTGGTAAAGCTTGGAACATATCTTGGAGTAGATTTCAAAAATTCAACATCTTGCTATTATCCTATTAACAATTTAGCATGTGGAGTATGTAACTCATGTAGATTTAGAATAGAAGCATTCAAAAGAGCCAAAGTTAAAGATCACATAGATTATGCTATTGAAATAGATTTTGATTCTCAACCGGTGAGTTATGAAGATGTTAAAATGCTCTTGGATATAACATTACAGGATAAACAGAAACTAGAACAAAAACTTAAGAAATTTGGACTTACCTTAGGAGTAAGTCATGTGTAACATAGTTTTATCCTACAGCAAGAATTATTTGGAGCCTGATTTAGTTGATTATATGCTTGATATATTGCCAACAAAAGGTAGAGATAATTACAGTGCATTGATTATTGATGATGATTTCAGTGTTAGCTTAATACATAACAAAGATTATGATACATTCAAAACATTAGTTGATTTACATATGCCAACTAAGTTGTTATTACTACATAGTAGAGCAATACCAGAAACAGAAACAAATACATACAATGGACCGAATATTTACACAAACAATAGATTTTATGTAGCACATCACGGAATAATACCAAATGCAGAACAAATAAACAAAAACATTAAGATTGATAGTCAGGCTCTGCTTGATATATATGAGACTATTGATTACGAGAACATTGACAATTGGTTTATGCAATCAGTAAAAAAATATCCAAGAGCAAGTGTAGAAATAGTTTATGATGTAGAAAATGATAAGCTAGTTATTGCAAATACATTTATGCCTCTATATTACACCATTATTGATGATGTGTACATATATGTTACATATAAAACTGATGATAGATTCTGTAGTATGCAACCGTATAGTGTTAAAGTTATTGATCTCAAAGAGATTTTAGTTTTACAAGTAGATTTGCTAGAAATCTAAGTGCAAATTCCCTGAAGTACTTTGCGGTATTGCAAGATATCACTCCATGCATTAGGAGGTGGACTATGTCATATATACATTTACCTGATGGTAAATTAGCTCATTTATTTATTGATAACAAACAAATAACAGCAAGCATTAACAAATTCGTAAACGACTTAGAAAGAGAATTAATTACAAACAACATCAATAAACTATTCATTATCGGTATACTAACTGGAGCAATTTACTTCACAATAGATGTAGCATCTGCTTTCAGCAAAATACCTATTGTTTTGGATTTTATCCAAGTAAGCAGTTATGGAAACTCATTCACATCCGGAAACATTAAATTCATTAAAGACATAAATCACAATATAAAAGATCAAGTTGTATTATTGCTTGATGATATAGTGGCAACGGGTAAAACATTGTATTTTGTAACAGAACATTTACAAAATAAAGGAGCTAAACAAATAATAACAGCTACATTGCTGGCAAACATAACTAAAGATAATGTCTACAAGCCAGATTTCAGTCTGTTCACCATAGACAATGAAAACATCTGGATTATCGGATATGGCTTGGATTATATGGGCATGTATCGCAACTTAAAAGATCTTTATGCTACACAGGTTGAGTAAAATAAATTAAAAGTAATAAAACTTTAGGAGGTGAAGCCATGAGGAAGAAGCAACAGCTAACCCAAGAAGGAGGAGAAGCTATAAGGGATCTAAGAGTGGTCTGGAGTACAGTTGATGCGGCTAATCGTATTCATACCTTTCTCATCGTAGAATTTACAGATGAGGAGGAATACGAAGAGTTTTGGAGCATTCCGCCCGGAGTAGGAAAGAGTGTGTTTCTGTCTGAGAGGCTGGAAGGGAAAAAGGTTTTCATTCCTGACGATTTTGGAGGTCGTGAAATTGAGTTTCCTCCGTATTTTGACGAGTATGGGAGGAAAAATCTGTTTTGGTATAACAACGTGTATGAAAGCTACAGAAAGGCTTTAGAGAGGCTCACAGAAGAATGGGAAGAGAAGTTAAGAGATTACTATAGAGAAGGCGAAGAGGAGGCTTTGTGGGAAGAGGCAAGAGAAAGAGCCGAAGAGGAGCTAAAAAATCTACCCGTTGTGAAAATATAACAAAGGAGGCAAAGGAATGAAGAGAAACTATAAGAGACTCTCAACTAGCATGTTATCTATTTAGTAAAAACAATAACAAAAAAATCACTTTAAGATTAGAATAAAAATCCACCTAAATTTATTAACATGGATAAAGAAAAGTTAAGTAAGGAAAGATTTCTAAGAATTTACTTCATTGAGGTAATAGCCATGAACATGAAGCAAGACATACAAACTCAAGCAGCCCACAGCAAAAAAACTTTAAGGAGGTAGTGATATGATTGAGAACAGGGAGTTTATCAAACAAACCTGCAAAGACCTGAGAAACGATTTAGACCTTCTCTTCGAGACATTCACCTTTGCTTATGAGGATATAGGTAAAGATGAAGAAGAGATTTGGAATGGAGCAGTTGTTCATCTTGTCAATGAGATTCCAAGAGAGGAGTATGACAAGGAGTATGCACCAAGGTATTTAGGGAGCATCTGTAGGGTGAGAGGCGAAGAGGAACAGAAACGGATTAAACAAAAAATAAGGGAAGTAGACCCGCAAGCTGTTTTTGTTTTGGTAACTCATGAATTCATAGATGTTTATGACTTGGAACACTGGAGGCTTCTTGTATGGAAAACTTGGGACTATCATAGATCTAAGTTTTTCGATATAAGAACATTTTATCTTACAAATTATGAAATTTATATAAGCGGTGGAGAACCAACTGAGGAACAGTCGTGGCATGGTTGGAGCGGAAAACCTTCTTACATTTATAATTTCGCTCTCGGCATAGACGAGAGCTTCGTAATAATGGAGTGGAAAGAAGCACAGGAATTTGTAAATAAACTGATAAAAGAATACGATTGGTTTTGGTATATAAAATGATTAAATAATAAGGAGACAAAGGAATGAAGAGAAACTATATTTTTTTTGTTCAACAGGTCTAAAATTTGTTCTATGAATATAGTAAGCACAGTTCTAAACAAACTATTTGACAAATTATTTTCCGTTGATGTTAAAATCAAGGTATTACCTCATGCTAGAACATTACCCATACCAAGATATATGTCAGATGGAGCTGTCGGATTTGATCTGTATGCTGCAATAGCAGATCGAATAACAATACCACCATTTGAGACAAGATTAATACCAACAGGTATTATGATTGAATTGCCTAGAGGTTATGAATTACAAATTAGACCTAGAAGCGGATTGGCATTAAACTATAAAGTAACAGTTCTGAACAGTCCAGGAACAATAGATTGGGATTATAGAGGAGAAATAAAGATTATATTGATAAACTTAAGCAATTCACCATTCATAATACAAAGAGGCGATAGAATTGCTCAAGCAGTATTGAGTAGAGTATATAGAGCAAATTTTATTGTTTCCAATGAATTAAGCGAGACAATAAGAAGTGATAAAGGATTTGGGAGCACAGGTATATGATAATAGATGTTATATTGGCTTGCTCTTTAAATTTCTGTGAATTTGATTGCTTATTTAAAAAAGTTGCTTATAATGTAAGATTGGGAGTAGAAATTTATTTATATTGCTACGAGAAAACTAAGGATAAATTATTAGCTTTGGATTGCTACAACAAGGATGAGAATAAAAAATTATCAAGAAAATCAACTTATGTGAAAAAGGTTTTGAATGTTTACAATATGTTTGATTTTTTTATTTGCAATAAATAGAAAAAGCAGCAAAAGAAAAAATGCTACAACAAATAACAAATATGGAACAACTACTCCTATATATTACAACATTATTGTTACAACCTTTTGTTAGCAGATACAATGTTTATGATTTACTTGAAGATGATATCTTTCTTGATAAACTATCTTTTTACATTTATCTAGCTTTTAGGGATATAACTTTATCTGATGAGGATAAATCTTTAATCAACTACTATGTTACAAACAATGATTTCAAAGAACAAATAATTGATATGCTCGAAGATATATCATCAAATAGGCTAGATGTTATGCAAAGCCTAGATCATTTCTATTTGGAAAATAAAGATATTGTAGATAGTGTGACAAAACTATTTATAGAGGATTTTGAATCTAGTTACGAAAATACAGAATTGAAACAAGAATCTTTGTCTTTATCATACGTAGAAACGGAAAGCACAAAAACTATTAGCAAAACTAAAACAAATACAATTGCATATAGATTTGTACTGCATAAGCATATAGCCAAAAGAGCTGGTGTACATTTTGATTTTAGAATTGAGTATGCTAAGGATTATGTTTATAGCATAGCATTCAGATATAATCCATTTGAGCAAAGCAAAAGCCTTGGTATACCACAACCAATACATGAATCATATTGGATTGACTTTGAAGGAGAGATAAAAGAAGGATATGGAGCAGGCAAAGTAGAAATTATAGCAAAAGGTTATGCTAAATTCTATCAAACAGACAAAGGAACATTAATAATAGATACTGTAAGCAAAAAATATGGTCAAGTAACATTTGCTGTCGTAAAGCTAGACGATGATAATAAAATAATGGTTGTTAAAACAAAAAAATATAACTCAGAGGAAAATAAAAAGGAGCTAAAAATACCAACAAAAAAAGAGATAGATAAATTACTTAGGTAAATGGTATATTTTTTCTTACTTTTGAGTGACCATTTGTTTAAAATTCTCTTCCAATAGATTTTCTATGTTCTTAAGATAGTCAAATCTTTTTTGTATTACATCCAAATTATATTCGACAATTTCTTTAACTTCTTTTGATAAAGTTATCAATGAATCTGGGTATACTGATGCTCTCATAATTTGCTTGTTGTTCTCATAATATATTGTCATGGGTCTCAATAGAGATTCTTTTATTGGTTCATACCTAAACTCCTTCAATCCTGTCAGCAATTCTTTGATCACTTCCATCGCATACAATTGATTTTTATTGTAGTAATACGGTTCATAATTTATGTCAATTTCTATCCTATCAAAATTATGAGCCAACAATATGTATGGGCTTCCATATATAAATCCTAGCCCTATATGCGTATCGTTCACAAATTTTTTGAGAAATGATATTTGTGAGTAATCGATATATGGTAGTATAGCATGAGTCATATCATCACCGTCATCCTCAAAATATATCTTCATGTAATAGTTGAATAGTCTGTCTTCTTTTCCAATCTCAACAAATTTTACGATTAAATTAAACAATGCATTTGTAGCCTGCTCCGGCAGTCCTAGCATGTCTATAAATTTAGATAGCTTTTATGAACCAGAATCTAATAAGAAGAATCATCTACGACTAGTCTAAATTTATTATTATGAGGTTAAATCTGTGGTCTAGGAAAGGGTTGATTAATTTTGAATATGTAATTGATAAGGAATCACAATTGCCTATGGTATTCATAAGTGCTATTCAAGGCGATTATAAGGGAGATTTCAAAGGAACTGCATTGAAAACTGATACAAAAATAACAACCAAATTATCGTTCGAGGAAATAATAAAATTACTACGCGCTATTAAGAATAAAAGTGATATTAATTTCATGAGAGACAATGTAAACAGAAACATAAATTTCAAGTTTGAAGATACATATTGTCTAATTAGCATGAATAAAGTAGGAGTAAAAATTGAAACAATTGTATTATACGAATTTCTAATGTTTGGATTGAAGGTTGCAAAAAATCAAATAAAATTGATGGAAGTAGGAAGACCTAATGTAGACAATAATAATAACAATAGTAATGATGAAGTAGCAAATAAACCAGAATTTAAGACGCTAGAAATTGGATTAGATTAATTTTTGTCATATTTCGGTATAGGATTAGCATATGGTTTTTTATGAGGAATATATGGAACCTATTAAAACACTATTTTACAGAACTTAAATTTGAATGGACAATAGTGATTATAATTGTAGTTTTTATTCAGGTTTATGTTAGCATAGCTCCATATATTGATTACTTACTACTACCCGAAATAGAGAATTTGATATTGAGATTGCTCAAAGTTCTTGTTTTCATGAATATAGGATGGATTAGTTCATACAGATTGTATAGAAATGTAGAGGATAACAAATTACAATACGCATTGAGAGCAGTACATACTGCTGCTCTAACAATAGCAGGAGCTTTAGTGCTATGATTGGTTTTATAGTTCAGTTCTTGCAAAAAGCTATAATGCTTATTCTTTCAATTGTTATTTTAACTTTGCTAGCAGTTGGAGTGTATAAGTTTTACACTCAGTATAAGTATATAAGGAAACTTGAACAAGATTTAATAAATTGTCAACAAAAGCAATTGGAATTACTAGCTCAAATATTGGAGTTGGAAAATAAATCCAATCATTACTTAAGATTGTATAATGTTACTTTAAAGAAGTTGCAGAAACAAATACAAAGATTTGATAACATATCACAGAATTATGTTATAGAGATACCAAAAGATGAAGATAGATGTAAGAGAATCGAAGTTCAGTTACAAAAATTCAAAGAAATTGAATTGAAACTACAAAATGAAATGGAGGAAGCTAGAAATGAGTAAAATCATGTTTTTGATATTAACATTAGGTTCAATTATAATGTTAGCATCTTGTGGACAAACTGTTATTCAAACTAGGTATTTATACAAACCAGTTGCATGCCCTATACCTGAAATAGAAAAAGCTAAACTTATAAAAATTGAAGAAAAAGATGATCTAGATGTTGTTTTGAATAAACTAATATACAATTACGGACAATTAAAAGAGGAAAATCTAAAACTATGGAATGTGATAAATGCTTGCAAGGAATTTGAAAAGCAAGTTGAGTTAGAATCAACTCCAAAAGATGATAATACAAACAAATAGATATGCAACTATACTAAAATTTTTTGTATGTTTGTATTACAGGAAGACAAACTATATTTTAACAATCAATTGATTGGACCTATTAATAAACTACACAAAATACACTACCCAGATGCAATTGACATAACTAACATGTTCTTTGCTGATGACAATGATATAGTTGATGCTATTATGAAACATGATTTGAATAGATTTATTGAGGCCTGTAAAAATAGACTACCTTATATTGAGGATATTAACAAGATTGATGTAGCATCGCAAAAACGTAATTTGATTTTGAAATTAAACACAGAAACACTTAAAATGATTTCACCCTTTTCTTTGTTAATATCACTAATCATCAAAGATGCAGACAAATACGAACAATCAAAAAAAATATATAGTTACACCATTGATTTCTTGAAGCAGGTTAATCCATTATTGTTAACTTACATTAGCAATAATTTGAGAAATACACTCTATAACAATAAGGGTATACTCAGTACACTCAGAGATATGTTAAGTATTGATGAATATGATGACATACTACATATAATAAACGACATTATAATATCTGCATTCACTAGCAAAAGATGGTTTATAGATAACAAACTAATTGGTTTGCAGGCAATTGGAGCTGTTGTTAATAGATCATTGTCATTGCTAATAATGAGAAAAGCAAGATATGATGTTAGATATATAGACAAAGTTGCTGGTACAACTGATACTAGAACTTACTTTATAGCAAATATCCTAAAAAAAGAAATAGTTAAGAATATTGATATGCAACAAGATATAAATCAAGCAGATATAATTAGACAAGACAACTTTATTTATCGTTACTTCATATTACCAGTTTTAAGTGTAAAATATGGTGAATCAAAATCTTTAATGTTGCTAGACGATAAAACAAGAACATTAATCACATATGCATTAATAAATGAAATTGATAGAGTTGATTTACGTAAAGCTTTAACAAAACTGTTAAACGAAAACATCATAATTACATTTACAAAAAAACTTCCAACTGCAGAGGAAATGAATGTTATATATGTTATGGAGAAAATCATAACTAAAGGATACATACAATACCACATACAATTCAGAGGAAGAAAGTTTATATACAGCATAAGTAAACTACAAAAATTCCTACAAAAAAATAATCCTATCTTAAAACAATACATATCTCAGTCAACATATCTAGAGCAATACTTATTACTAGTGTTTGCTATATTTCATGTTGCTTCAAAAGTTTTACTTAAGGATTACAATACTGATGTGTTATTAAATTACATAATGAGAGTCTATCAACGTATTATACGTTCTAGTGTACAGGAAATCTGTAGAGTATAACTTTTTTTGTAGCATCAGCAAAATATGGCTACTGTTTACGATAACAATAATAACATACTACAAAATATTCTAGAGACACTTAAAAATATAGAGAGACAAACAAGAATAACTGTTGAACAATCTCTTATAAGGGCACAAAGAGAAACAGAACTACAAATAAAATTGCAGCAAGCAGTATTACAATTACAAAAAACTTTTGAAGAGAGACAAAAATTAGAAGAGTCGGTATTTAAAGATAGCTTTATAGAGAAGATTACAACGAAGATATCTACCAAGATAGCAGATATATTCTTACGAAAGTTTCCAAATGTTCGTGATTTACAAACTGAAATTATTAGAGTACTTAGAAGTTCAACAGAACTTGGTAGAAGATACGAAGCACAAACTCGTAATTGGCTAGAGCAATTCTTTAACTTAAATAGAAGTCAGTTAAATAAAGTGCTAAATGAGTTTATTGAAGAATTGGATGATATTTTCGCTATAACAGATAGAACCAGATTTAAAGGTAAAGATTTTTATCAAGCTACAATAACTTATCTTGATTCAATTAGCAGAAATGTAGCTAGAATAACTGCTATACAATCAGCATTGTATAGATATTTCTTACCATTTAGAGGAGGTGTAGGTTTTGTTGCTCAACAATCCGAAGATCAGTATACAGAAGGAAAACAAAGAAAATCTACGATAAATATTTTGAGTAAAGTTAATCTTGGAATAGGTTTAACAGAACAAGATATTATTAGGAGATTAAATGTAGAACGAATCGTCGAAAAATATTTAATGGAGGAATTAAATATAGCTGAACAAAGGAGATTGTTTAGATTAGCAAGAATTAAATTTCTTACGCCAATATTATCATTCTTTATTGACGATAGATTTACTCAACTATTGGAAAAAGACTACTTAAGTACTAGACAGATTGCAATAAATACACTAATAGAGGAGTTGAATAAAAGAGGGTTTAACCTAACAGATGCTGAATTTTATCCTCGTTTCCAATCTATGGTGCAGATGTTATTAATCAATCCAGGGCTAATTGTTGATACGGAAGGTAAAATCAAAAGACCTGAATTGAATAAGTTGATAGAAGTATTTACATCTGAATCACAAACAAAAATAGAAAATATTGTAAAAGCTTTAAGAGAAGAAACTGATTTTGATTTGGTTAAAGATTGGCTTACATCAATGTCTTATAGATTTGGTTCCGCAATTAAACTTAAAGATACCATTGACGAGTTGGAAAAGACTCTTGGTAAATTTCAACCAATTGATTTTGGTGTGCTTGATTATCTTGAAAAAGAATTGTTACAATATGAATTTAAACAACTGGGACATAGAGCAAAAATAGTACCGTATCTACAACGATTAATAGGAATGGTCAGAACAGGAGCTATACCTCCTAATATTGCATCAACTGTTTATAGTAGGATATTGGTTATGCTCACAATGGGAGATTATGAATCTGTCATAGATTATGTATCAGATGTTTTAGCTCAGTCTCATAAAATCAGTAGTATTGCGGAGCAACAACAAAAACTATTGACACGTGGTTCTATTGGTGAAATAATCAAGCTTGCTGCTCCAGGTGGATTACTAGCAGATGCATTTGGATATAAGGATTACTATCAATTACTTAGAGATATATCAACTAGAGCAATAGCTGGTAATAGATTTAGATATATTGTAGCCAATATATCCTACGGCCTAGGTCAAGGTCTTAAAATCTTAACCGCTTTATGGTTAGCTTACAATGTAGCAACTATATTTGCTCCTCTTGCGTCACTCATACCTGTCGTAGGTCCAATCTTTGGTTATGTATTTGCTGGATTGGGAACATTATCTGCATTAAGAAGACTAACAGATAAAAATATTTTACAGATAATAACAAGTTTCTTTGCTCCACCCATCAAAATTGCAGGAAAACTAGACAAACTAACAGGTGGAAGAATAACAAAATACTTAACTGGTAGATTTACAGATGTACACCAACGCTTCATAGAAACAGTAAATAAACGTTTTATTGAACCGCTAAGGTTAAGAGATGCAATTGAAAAGATGGTAAATTTCAGAAACAGTTTTGCTAAAACTTTATTGGAAACTGCTGCTGCTATAGATAATTTCCTTGGAGGTAAAGTTGGAACTGGTTTGTTAAGAGGAATTAGTTCTCTAGTTAGTGCAACATTTGGACATTTTATAAGAGCACTAACTGGTAAAAGGAAGATTACAAGAACAGGTAATGTGCTACAAACTAATTTAGTTGGAAACGAAAATTTGGAATTTGAGCAAGTAGAGCTTGCAACTCAACAAACAGATGTTAACTCTAGGGTTTATACAGACTTAAGTAACATACTAAACAATATAAACACGAATTTGAGTAACATACTAAACAATGTAAATACGAACTTAAGTAACGTAGTAAACAATGTAAATACAGACTTAAGTAACGTACTAAACAATATAAACACGATATTGTCTAGTCTATATGAAGAATTTGGGTCGAAACTTAATCAAATAATGGTAAATGGAGAAAGAATGTATCATCTATTTACAGATCAACAAGTTGATAGAAATTCATATTATATGTTATTAAGAAGCATAAGAGATACGCTAGAGAATGTTTATGGTTCTAATAGCAATGATTATATTCCTAAAATACTACATCGAATACAAGAATGTGTCTGTGATCGTTCTAAACAAAATCAACTAAGAAATCTAGGACAAACTTTCTATGGTTTTAATCTACCTTTGTTTCTGAGTAGTTTCTTATTATCAATACTAGGAAATACACTAGGTGGCTTATCTAACCCAGTTTTGGAAAGCTTGTTTACACTTGGTGTTGGAGCTACTGCTGGACGGTTAGCTACTCGTAAACTAGGACTGTTGGGTAAGATAATAAGAGGCATTCGTTCAATCGGTAGTAAACTTCGTATTGGAAAAATCGTGAATTTTGGATTAAAAGGTATCAAGGCTGGTGCTAAATGGCTACCAAAAATAACTAAATGGCTACCAAAAATAGGACGATTTTCTCCTTTCGGTTTATTAGGTACGGGAATATCCTGGGGAGCAGATATACTAGCAGATCTAGTTGGAGAGGATAGCTTAGCTGGTAAACTACTAAAAACTCTAGGTTCAGTAGCAGAATGGGCGTCTCTAGGTGCAGTTGCTGGTGGAGCAGTTGGTTCTGTTATACCAGGTCTCGGAACTGGTGTGGGAGCAATTGCTGGAGGAGTATTAGGTGGTTTATATGGATTATACGAAGGAGTAAAAGAACAATTCTTTAAAGATAAGAATACTACAAGTATACAAACACCTCAAATAACATCAGGAGATCTCAATGATAAGAATACTACAAGTATACAAACACCTCAAATAACATCAGGAGATCTCAATACGCAAATACTTAATACAATTGCTACAAATACATCAACAATGGTATCTTTACTACAGAATATATCAAACAGTTTAAATAATTTGAATGCAACACTATCATCTGCTTTTAATGTAAATCAAAATGTAAGTGATAATTTGCTTTCTACATGGTTTGGATTAGTAAATCCTAATTTCTGCAAGTCTCCAAATTATAGTTACTTCAATCTAAGATGATATTTTTTTGTTTTTGTAGTATGCACATAATCTAAATTTATATCAATGCAACCGGTTGATTACCTAAAGCAAATGAAAAAATTTTGTAATGAATGTATGCAGAAATTGGAGCAACATGATTTTGATTTAAAACAATTTCTAATAAATGTTATAAAAGACTTTGGATTAGAACTAGATGAAAATAGTATCCCTGCAAAATTTAACAAAAAAACTATGTCAGAATTTATATCCAATTTAATAGAGTCAAATAGTAACAATCCAGATAAACCTTTGGAATGCATAGATTACATGTACAAATTAGGACACTGTTTATCTACTTTTGCATCTTTTTCTGTATCACTAGATGATTTATTACAATTAAATGAGATACGTAAGCAATACATAAAGGAGATTAAAAATACTGCGAACATCATAAATAAAAATTTATTACTCGATAAGTATTACAATGAATTCAAAACAGCCTTAAAGGAAAGAAATAATTTGCTTGTCAATATTGTTGATAGTGGAGTTAGAGCATCAGATATACAATTAAGACAAATGTTACTAGCCAGAGGTTATATAGAGACAGCACCTGGAAAACTAGTATTTATTGAAGATAACTATCTAGATGGATTATCTCTGCAATCTTTGGTTAAATCTGGAGAAGGAGCTAGAAAAGCAACCTATGATAAAGCAGTTTCAACATTTGAACCCGGCTATCTAACAAGACAATTCATTTACAATTTATCCCATATCAGATTCAAAGAGGAAGATTGTCATAGCAATCAATATATCATCTACAAAGTAACTGATTCAAACTTTTACAATCTTGTTGGTAGGTATTATTATGACATTAGAACTAACAAAGAAAAAATACTAACAAAAAATGATAAACATTTAATCGGACATAATATTCCCTTTAGATCGGTTCTCCATTGCAAAACAGATAACGGTATTTGTAGAAGATGTTTTGGAGATTGGTATTATAAAGATTACGATGAAATAGGAATAATCACTGCTCAAACTTTAGGAGAAAGAGGAGTGCAACTAACATTAAGAGTATTTCATACAGGTTCTGCTGTTAACATAGCAAACACATTTAGTAACTTACTAACATCCTATCCTGATTTATTGAGAATGGACAGAAATATCATTATACTTGATAAACCAGCTGACATAAAGTTTGACACAAAAATCTTAACTGTAAAACATATATTATTACATGAAACAAAAATGATAATAAAACATAACGATAAAAGTATAGAGATTGATTTACAACCAGGCTATCTACTCTTCATAGATAAAAACGTGGATAACTATCAAGGACCTCTGTTTACAATAAACTATCATTCAATTGTAAACTCTATCAAACTATTAAAGAAGATATTAAACAGTAAGTTTGTAATTGAAGATGAAAAGCATCTTTATAAGTTAATAGAGGTATTGTTTAGTATGCTCTCATACAAAGAAAGAATTCCACTATCTATGATTGAGCTATTGGTTATGGCTCAACTATTAACAAAAGACAATAACATTTACTTCTTTGATAGAAAGTTTGATTTTCCAATGACAAAAGAATCAATTAAAATTATGCCACATAGATTAGGTCTAGGATTGTTGTTTGAAAGAGCATCTCAATCATTTACATATGAGACAAAAAATATTAATGTAGAATCTCGTATTAAACAATTAGCAGAAGAGTAAAATTATTTTTTGGAAATCTTGAGCAGATTGAAATTAGCATTAGGAACTATAAGTCCTTTTTGAGAAGCATATTTTTTGACTTTTGCACAATCTATGTCACAAGCTATTCCTTCTACTTCCATATCAATATTTATATTTGTAGCATTTTCAAATCTTATACTTTCAATGTATGCTTCACGATGTGATGGTCTTATAACAGCATCATAACAAATAATGCTTATAGGTGGAACTGGTTTTGTGTAGTCACCTTCTCTGATCCAGCTTGCTAATACTCTAGCAGAAAAACCTATTGCTCCCATTTGTGCTAACTCAATTAAATGCTTTCCATATGGACCTGTTGGATAGATAACACCTTTAAGTAGCTTTTTGTTCTCATCAACTTCTACATCTCTAATTATATGAGATACAAACTGAGGATGAATTGTAACTAGTCTCTCCATATCGTTTGAGTAGGGATGTCCAAATTCACCAAATGCTTCTCTGTTAGCAACTAATTGTTTGAAGTTTTCTATTGCAGATTTCATTGTTTCAAATGGATAAATTCTTTTATTTATGTTTGGAACATCAAAGCTTTGTAAGGTAGCATAGATTATTGGTTTACCCTTGTCAGATTCAATTTCTACATCAAAACTAGCACTCTCATAGATAAGTTTTGTTTCCATTGAAATTAAAGCTCGCAAAAATATGTCTAGCAAGAGAAATATAACATCAAAAAAAATTATAAGTTTTCCTCTAGCTGATGGTAAAAAACTTGTCTTCAAGAGACAAAGTGAGTTCGTATACAATCCAGATATAATACAAGGTTTACTTGAATCAGATGAATTTCAAAAATTTGTTGAACAACTTGATTCACATAGTATAGAAAAGGATAAATTCAAACTAGTTGATGCAGCTTTTGAAACTATAAAACTATTAAAATCAGAACATGATGCTAATAAATACAAAGGTGTATTGTTAGTTGCTTTAGATTTTGAAACAGACAGTATAACTATGGATTTAATAAGAAGATTATATAACATTGATACAAAAGCAGAAGATGTTGTAGCCTATGCTTTGTATTTAGCTGCGTCTGGGCAAGCATCTAAACCACGACTATCAGATAATACAAGATTACGTTGGGCAGAATTACTAATACAGGTCTTCTACAAAGAGTTTGTTAAGTCCTTAAAACTATACCAAAAAATACAAGATAAACCAGATGCTAAACTATCAAGATTTTTTAATCCATCAACCATAGTTCAAAAATTGTCAGATAGTACAGCATTCGGATACCGTCTACCCGAGCTGCTACAAATAGCTGAAACATCATCTCCACTAGAGGAACTATCGTTAGCTTTCACTATGAAACTAACAGGACCAGATGGAATTAAACAGGAAGCATCAGTAGCAGACATAGGTTACTTAGATGAATCGGTTTATGGTAAGATAGCTGCTTACGATACTCCAGAGAATGCTAACACATCTAAGACAAACAGATTAACACTTGGAGCATACATATCAGATTTATCAGGTAAAATAAAAAGAATAGAGTTACCTGCTTTGGAAGGACATTATAGTATATTGTCTCCACTTGAGAGCATGATACCTTTCATTGAACATAATGATGGTAATAGAGTCTTGCTAGCAACAAACCAACTTAGATCAATTGTTCCATTAGAGAATAGCGAAATACCTATTGTTGCAACAGGTATAGAATCAATAATACCAAGGCTTACATCTGGTCTATTTGCCATACGAGCAGAAGATGATGGTGAAATTATAGAGAAAGGAGATGGATATATAGTTGTTCAATATAAAGACGGAAGGAAAGTATTTTATGATACTGGAGCAAGAATACTAAACACAGGTAAAGGTAAATATTATGTTAATATGCATATAAAAACTAAAGATGTCTTCAAAAAAGATCAAATTTTAGTTGAATCAGATTATGTTGAACAAGAAACATTATCTTTAGGAAAGAATGTGCTTACGGCATTTATGCACTACAAAGGTTATACATATGAAGATGGTATTGTGGTATCTGAATCATTTGCTAAGCAACTAGGTGTAACAAAAAAGACTTTTATAGTTAATATACCAATTTGGAAAGATCAAAAGATTGTAGCAGTAAATCCAAAATTGCTTAAAGGTGAGAGATTTAAAGATGGTGAGATAATGTTCAGAGTTGAAATGTTAGTAAATGAAAAGCAAGATATAGAGGAAGAAGAAGACGAACATCTAATAGAACAATCTGATAGCGAATTTGTATCAGATTCTGAAATATCAATAGTCAAAGAAGTAGCAGGTAGAGTTATTAACTACAGATTCAAAGGTAATGATATATTGGATTTTGCTATTTACCTAAATGTTGATATAAATGATGATAGGGTAAAGGAACTTAAACCAATGTATGATAAGTTTATAACCAAATACAAAGCCTATGTTCAAAATTATACAAAATACTATAGTGACTTTGAATCAAGATATTTAATACCGGAAGATATATCAAAACTAAAAGGTTTTAGATACAACGATAAGAAACCAATTGCTATACTGAGTTTTGTATTATCAAAATATAATCATGCTAGATTAGGAGATAAGTTATGTAATAGACATGGAAACAAAGGAGTTATTGCTGCAATCATACCAGATGAATTAATGCCCAAAACAGAATATGGTGAGACAATACATGTTATATGCGATCCATTAGGAGTAGTCAACAGAGCTAACATTGGACAGTTATATGAACTTGCTGTATCTTACATAGCAAAACATGTTTATCAAAAGTTTGTTAAGGATCTCAAAACCTTTAAAGAGACTTTTATAAAATTCTATGAAGTATTATACTTTAACTCCAATATTTTGGATAAACTAATGAAATCATTGCATGCATTAAGCGACTATGATTTTAATAGGATATACGATAGAGCAAAACAGATACAAGCCATTCCTGTTATTATACCACCATTTGCAAGTCCATCATCACATGGAGATGATACACAAGCTGCTATACAAAGGCTAGAGAAATATTTTGGTGTAAGCGCAAGTCAAAGATTATATCTACCTGAATTTAAAACCTACACTACCTATCCTGTTAGCATTGGCTACATGTATTGGTTTAGGTTGGAGCATACAACAGATGAAGTATTACATGCTGTAGCAGATGCTCCAAAGAGAGCTCTAACTGGTCAAGCAATGAAAGGTAAGAAGCTATCCGGTGGACATAGAATTGGAGAGTTTGATAGTTGGGCACTATTAGCTCATGATGCTTCAGCAGTGATGAAAGAATTGTTCATGTTGAATGCTGAATCTTCTGATTTTCTTGATAGTGTTATACCAAACATAATACAGCAAGGTAAAGCTACATTGCCAGCAGAATTAAAAATAAAATCAAATCAATTGTTACAACAACTACTTTACAGCTTTCATATAAAATCGCAAAAAAGTTAACATATTTGAGAAATAGTTTTTTGTATATCTTTTAAGACATTATTTAATTCATTTGTTAGTATATTTATGTTTTTGTTGAATTTATTTATGGTTTGATTATATGACTCATTGTTGAATTTATTTATGGTTTGATTATATGACTCATTATCAAATGGAGCAATATTCGCAATCATTCTAGACAGTTCTTGTAACGCTTTTTCATTAAAAGTTAAGAGATCTGGATTTACAAAATCTGTTAGAACATCACTTGTATTTGTAGTTGTTTGTGTTTCCATTGTGAATTCAATAACATTGTTATTGCTGGTAGTAAACTGTCCTCGTAACAAAAGATTGATTATAATTTCCCTATTATTGTTATCAATAACTATATTACCTGACTTGACATTAGCATAACCATGATTAATTGTTATATTGCCAATTCTACCAGAACCAAATTTGATGATACCAGAAGTTATATTATATTCATTCAGATTTAGATAACTACCATTGATTATTTGCAACATACCACCTTCAAGCAAAGTTATTAAGCCATCATATAAATTCAAACTATTAACAGTTTCATTGTTTATTAAACTTATCATTTGTTTTCTATCTATGTTTACATGAGAACCATTTATGGTATATGTTTGTGAATCTAATTGTAGATGTTTTCCTTTTATTTTGACTTTGTAGTCTGTTAATATATTTGGATTGCTATCATTAGTTATATCATCTATCGAATCAATAGAAAGAGCAGGATTTTTGTCACGAATTGTCGTTATATAACTTGCAATACATTCTGCCAGCGCTAATAATGGTAGAGTAACATCTAGTATATTATTAATGCTAAAGCCAATGTTACTCAGTAATGAACTAATATCATTAAGTAAAGTATTTATAGATTGTAAAATTGCAGCTAGAAAGGAAGCTAAAACATTAGATATTTGTTTTAGTAAATGAAATATAGGACTTCGTTGAATAATATTTGTAATTGAACTTATTACATTATCAATAACTCTTAAGACTGTATTAACTATACTTGATAGTTGGCTTATTAACAAAGGTAAAAAAGCCGAAGCTAAATCGATCAATAGTTGTGTTATAGCAGCTGGTATCATAGACAAAATGGAAAATAAATTACATATTTTCGAAAGTAAGTTGTCTACATTATTAGGATTTAATCTTTTAACTTCTCTTTTTATTGACTCAAACAAATTACTTAATTCTCTAATAGTTTGATCTGTAGTGTTAAGTAGCATAGTTTTTAATTTTGTTTCCGTTATAATTTTTAGTTTAGAATTTATACCTGAATTACTGTATGTTGGTGAAAGTATGTTTTGAGTATTATTGCCGTTTTGTATGTAAGATGAAACCTCAACATTATATGGCTGATAAGAAACAGATGGACCTGGTATGCGTTGATCTGCATACACAGATCTAAGTATATAACCTGTGATAGGCTTACTACTTAGTATCGATATGTTTTCACCTAGTATCTCTATTTGCTTTGCATGTATTGTAATTTTTGTAGGAGTCATTTCAATTATTGATTGATCTGCGCCTTGTTCAACTACAAGCAATATTCTATTGTTTTGTATCTCAATTGTTGAACGCGTGATATTATTGTTACTAATATTTTTAGTTTCAACTTGTAGTCCTATTATAGACCGGGTATCTGCTGTTTGTTGTGTTACTATAGTATGAACTATTGACCTTTCTGTTGCATCAAGTCCAGTTGTAAGTTGATAATAATTTGTAAAATTTTCCTGCTTTACAAATAATCTTTTTTCAAAATTAAATGTTTTGCTGACTCTTCTATGTAGATAAGGTTTTTCAAAGGGTAATGTTTCTACTTTTTCTCTAATCACAATAGTGTCATTGTCGATACTAACAAGTGGTTGGTAGTAGAATTTTTTGCTGTAAGCAATTGATTCATCCACTTTTAATCCACCTGCATTAACTATCCTACCATCTTCAGTCTTATATTCTACAATTCTAGCATTAAACAAGCCAGTATTATTGTACTGATTTATGATTAGATTATTCAGATCATATGTATGCACTTTGCTATGTGCAAGTATGTGATTCATATATGATTCTCTTCTACTAGAGATTTGATTGTAATTTTTATCATCTTGATTTAACAAATCTAACAACAAGGGTCTGCTTCTGTGTAATAAGAATGACGAACCTATTGGAAAAGATATGTTAGGAACTTTGAATTGAAAAGGTTGTTCATTATTTATTTCAGCATTTAGTCTTGTTTGTGCAAACAATGCTTTTTCATCTACATTTAAATGTTTGGATAAACCTGTAAGTAAATGAATATTGTTTTTAATCAAATCATCAAAACTAACACTGATATCAATAAATTCATTCGTTTTTGCTCCAAACAATGTTCCAATATTACACAAAGCATCAGGATGTCCAACAACTAAGCCGCTAGTGTATTGATTGTGAAAATAACTTGGTTCTGTAACAACAATGTTATTACCCAAAATAGATTTGTATAAAGCTGTCATATTTCTTAGCAATTCTCCTTCTTTTATAATTTGCGGAGAACCTATTATAATACCTAGATCTGATTCTGGCCACATATAAACCAAGACAAGAGAACCTATAGCTATGTAAGGATAGCTATAGGCTAAATTTCTTCCATACGCATAAACAGAAGTAGATATAGGAAATGCTTTGATAGTTCTTTTCGGTTCTCTAAGTAATAATACTTTGTATAAACCTTGTTCAAATGTAGGATAATCATAATCTTTAATTTTAAAGGTTTTACCCTCTTGTTGATCAAAATCAAATCCAAGTACTATACCCAACTCTAACATTTGATTAGCAGCTCCGTTATTGATGCAAGTACATGTAGCATTAGGTAAATTGTTGCAGGATGTGTCAGACAAAACAATTGAATATAACAATTGGTTTTACGAATATAAGATAGATGGATTGAGAACTCTCATTTTTAGTGATGGTAATATTGTAAGCAGATATGGAAACACTCTATATATTGATGTTAACAAAGACATAATCAAACAGATACCAAAAGGATATGTTTTAGATTGTGAAAGTTTTGCAAATAACGTTTGGCAAACTATGTCAATCAAATCAAAAACAAAATCAAAGCATATACAAAACAATATAAAGATCTATGTTTTTGATATAGTTGATCAAGACACAATACTAAAAGGTAAAGTTTATGAAGTTCCATACGAACAACGTAAACAAGAACTACAAAAGTTATTGAAATATATCTCAACTAAGGATAAGAGATTTAAATATGTCCAACATATACAAGCTACAAAAAATAGTAGAGAATATTTTATGGAAATTGCTAAACAATATTACAATAGAGGTTTTGAAGGAGCTATGTTTAAGAAAGCTGGACACTTTTATGTTCCAAGCAGAACATCTAATTGGATCAAAGCTAAACTATTTGCAGATATAGATGTTAAAGTTGTGGACGTTATCATTCAAAACAATAGAGCAAAGGCTTTTGTTTGTGAGTACAAGGGGCATAGATTTAATGTCGGTTCTGGTTTGACAGAAGAACAAAGAAGATTTATAGCAGAACATAAACAAAAGTTTATTGGCAAAAAGCTAAACGTAAAGAGTATGCATTATACAGAAGCCGGTATTCCTAGAGTTCCGATATTTGTTGGCTTCTATGCAACTGATTTTGATAAAAATTTTGCTCAGTTACTAGAACAAAAACAACTCTTGAAGTTAGCTTGAGCTGAGTAATTATGGATATTAACAAAATCACTTTTAAATCAAAAAAAGATCTAAACACATTTTTAAGACAAGTATTTGATGAATATGGACCAGAAACAACTGCTAAATTAATTGCTGCACTACAAAAAATCGGATTTGAGCTATCAACAATGCTAGGTATGACAACTAGTTATAAGGATTATGTTGTAATGGAAGTAAAGGATTTAAGTGATAAAGTTGATCCAGATACTTATGATAAAAAATTAGAGGAATATAGTAAACAATATTTTGATAAATATGCTACGTTTAATAATCCAAGTGTGTATGCTATGAAGATTGGTGCTGCAAGAAACAACATCAAACAACTAGCCATAAGCAGAGGATACTTTGTAGATGTTAGAAATAAGGTTATACCCAGGCCTGTGGTAAACTCTCTAGCAAAAGGAATCAATCAACGTGAATTCTTTGACTATGCTAATGCTGCTAGAAAAGGTATATTGGATAGAGTTATGTTTACTCAAAAGCCAGGATACTTTCTAAGACAAGCCATTTATGCTTTAAACGTTGAAGTTGATGTAAATAAAATATGTGAACCAAAAGATTTATTAAATGTAACTATAACAGACCAAAACAAACATAAATTCCTATACAGATTCATAAAACAAAAAGATATGGATATATTGTTGGATGAAACTAATATAGATAAATTTGTGGGCAAAGAGGTCAAAATGTACTCGCCTATATATTGCACACTACCTAATAACAAAATCTGTAAACGTTGTGCTGGACTTATATATGAGAAACTAAACTCAAAACAACTTGGTGTGTTATCAGCTCATGCGATATCTGAATTTGCATACACAGGTCTACTAAAGTCTATGCATACAGGTGCTCGCGCAAAAGTAATACATAAAACAGCTCAAGATTTAATCAATTCACTCAAAAAAGGTGGAATGTAAAAATTATAATGATAGTAGAGCTCTAGCTAACAAAACCGGATTAAAAATTTCACCAACAGTTTGTACATTGCTATTGATTAATATGGCATATCTATAATCAAAGCCGATGTTTTTATTAGCATATTTTTTGATTAGATTACCATCAAGACTAATATAATCAGCAGAGGCGTGAGTCGTTTCCATTATGTTATAGAGACTTTCTATAGTGATATAATCATGTTCTGTTGACAAATATAATTTGCTTAGAGGGGACAATAATTTATAGGGATACATAACAAAGGAGTTAAACCAACTTACATTTATTATGTTAACAAGATCTATATCTATGTTTGTTAATAAAGACATACAACCGCGTAAAGCTATATAACTCATAATAGGATTACTGTTAATTACATTTACCAAGTTCCTGGGTAGAGCTTTCCAGAATATAGATGATAAATCAATTAAACAAATCCTACTCTCGTTATCTGTAACGAGACTTTCAATCAAATCCATATAGTTAGGATCAGGTAATGTAATTGAATTCGGAACATCTATAGTTGTTATAATTCCGGTCTCTGTATAATTGTGTGTAATTAAATACGCACATATGAAAGCAATTAAAAGTTGAACAGGTGTAAGAGATATGATTGTATTCTCTATCACAACATTATAAACATCAGTTGAATTTAACAGTTGCTTAATTTTTTGTATGAAGTAGTTGTAATCAATATAAGCCTGATTTAGAATTACAAAATACGTTGTTTTTATCTTTTTGTTAGCTGGAATAAAGTTTGGTATGAAAAGTCTGTCTTCACTGTTTGCTAGCAAGTGAATATTTTCTTCAGCTATGTAGTAAAACAATCCATTATCATTTTTTATAATGTAAACTGGATACAGTATAACTTCATTTCCCAATATCCTCTCTATAAGCTGTTTTATGTTTTCTGGTGTTGGTTTAGTTTCACTAAATAGATGATCTGTTATAACTCTTTCAATAAATGGATTGGAAGATATAATGTTAACAAAATTACCATAGATATTTTCAATTATTTTGAGTTTTGTTGTATCCAAAGAATGTCTGATAAACCAATACTCTAGATATCCGAATGCTGAATAAATTGAAAATATGAGAGCATACAACTCAATATCTCTCGCTTTCAGAGTAGGTACGAATTTCTGTATGGTTTGTTCTGCAGCTCCGATGTTAACAAGATTAACAACATTAAACTTTATTACAGTTTTTTCCAAAACAGACATAAATAATTCATCTGATGCTAGATTATTATCTATATCATAAACCATAGATCTTATGTCATCCATAACTAATTGTCTTTCTCTTATTTGTTTTAAGATCTCTTTGTAAACCTTTAAATACTTCTGAGCAATATCATTAAATAAATTGTATATAAAATCTCGTGTTTGATATAGATTCTCTTTAAAATGAGATTGAGGATAGTTAAACATTTATCTGTTTGCTGTTATCATTAACTTACTGTGACATAAATTTGTCAATTATTTTGCTAAACAATCCTACCATAAAGCCTAGTAGCAAGATTATCAAACCCTTTATCATATCACTCATCTTATTCTCTCCTTGAGCTAGTTTATTTTTTATTTCCTCAATTTGTAACTCCGCATACTTAATTCTCTCATTCAAAATTTGTAGATCTTTAGTTATCTCATTCTTCGTTCTATAATCTAATATCTCAATCTCTTTTTTTATTGTTGCTTGCTGAACTAATATGTCACTTACTTTTGTTAGTTCTTTTGATATTCTTTTTATTTCTTCAATCAAGAAATCAACTTTTTGATTTAAACTTAATAGTTGTTGTATATGTTGTTGTTGTTCCTCGTATTTTTCTTTTAGTACAACAATATCATCGTATATGCGACTCAGATCTTGTCTGCTGCTTTGGTTTGCCATAATTCCAATGAGCTTTTAAAAGTCATGTTTGTTACATCATATGGTTTACCCATAGATGGATTTATCAGTGAGAAACAAGAATCAACTTACATTAAAAACATAGAAAGAATATTTCGTGCAAGCAAAGAATACAAACAATTTGTAACAATAATCAGACAGGAATATGATGGAGAATATTGTAGAATAACTAACGAACATTATATGGATGTAGAAGTAGAGTTACATCATTATCCACTTACATTATATGAGATATGTTTGATTGCTACACATACATTACTTAAACAGAAGCAGGATATACTAACAACATTCGATGTAGCAAATCTTGTGTGTAAGATGCATTTTGATTTGAAAGTTGGTGTAATTCCAATTGCAAAAACAATACATGAGAAGGTTCACAATCAAGATTTATTATTGCCTCGCGAATGGGTAATTGGTAATCCATGGTCATTGTTAGAAGATCAGGACTTTGTAATTCCTGAAGAGTTTATTATTTGGAAACTAAAACAAGCAGAAAATTTTACTTTACAACAATTTGAACAACTTTGTAAACCTATATTATGGCCTTACGTAAAGCAGTAAATTATGCAAACAAAAAATTATCCTTTATTCACATCTGTAGATAGAATATATGGCTTAGATCCTAATATTGTTAATCTAATCTCACTGTTTGTAGCCATGGGTCATAGTCTACTTAACAAAATCAAAAGCAAATATCTTGTAGAGAATTACAATAAATTAGATTTTGTGAGTAACATACCACAACTAACTTTCTTCAGTAAAGCAGCTAACTCCTACAATTTGATAATAAAAGAGATAAACGATAGTGTTTATGATGAAAATTTTAATTTTCTGCTAACATACGACCCTGATATTATTTTCGACACTTATCATTTTATACTTGAGGGTTTTCTGGAAGGAGCAATAAAATCATATTATCTGCAAGACAAAAATGGTGTTAAAGCATTATCAGCAGATATTTTATCATTTACAAATGAATTAATTAAGGCTATTGTAAAAATTAGACAAGAGTTAGAGAATACAAGTATACAAAGTCTTAGAGTTTTAGATGAGTATCTTGAAAAACTTAGTTCTTTTATTGTTGTTTTATGGTGAAAAATTATCTCTTAACAAGCTGTTCTTTAATTGTTAATGCTATGAATGCTTGTCCTATAGTTAGTTTTTTATTATCAACATAAATGTAATCAAAGATTGTGTACTTACCTGCTAACTTTGTTGTTAGCAATTCTCTAAGCTCTTGTATGCTATTAACATTGAATTTAAATTCCTTTGGATTATATTTATAACCCAATTCTTGACTTGTTTGTGATCCAACTATTAATCCAAACAGAGCATTTTTATCTATACCATATGTGAAATTATTTATATTTTCTGATGAAATCAAATTTTTTGAGAGTGACATTTTTTCTAAGGCTTCTTTCTTTGCTTCTTCTGTATGTAGTGTATACACTATTACAGTATCTACAACAAATATACCCGGTGAAATATGAAAGTAACAATAATTAGAGTCATCAACTGAGATATCATACAAAGTTAACTTTTGTTCTGGTTTAAACTCAAACCAAGAACAAGGTATGATAGCTAAATCTTTGTACTGCTCTATCTCTATATAATTGTTGAATAGTTTCTTTGGATAACCAATAAAACAATAGTTGTCTAGATTGCGAGAAATTTTCTTTGGTGTAGCTTTGATTATTTTCTGTTTGCTAACATCATAAACAAGTAAAGAATGATCATTAGATACTTTAAAATTAGTTTGTTTCATTTTTAGATTGTTGGCATATTCATCTTTTAGTTGTATGCTATATCCATCCAAATTTAGATGTACACTTACTTCTACTATTTTTGACCATCTTAATTGTCCATTAAGGTTTATTGTTAAAATCTCAACTTCATAATCCTTATCTACTGCAAATACAAGATTTGATAAATCTTTATTTACATATTTGATTTTAAAAAGCATATCGTTATACATTTCCAAGTTGAGAGCATATTGAAGATAAGGAATGTTGTTTATGTTCTCACTAAAGTCGTCTACATTAAAATCTTTCAAATTAGCATGTTTGAATATCTTTCTAATTTCTCTTTCCTTCTTTTTAATCTTTTCCAGTTCAAGTTTTTGTTTAAGATTGTTCATACTTAGACAATGCTGTATAAACTAAACAAAAATTATTTTCATTTTATGTTTTAATAAGCAATTAAACTTCTTATGGACTTGTTACAAAAAGATGCTCCGATTCTAGCAAAAATTTATGAAGCAAAATGCTTTTACGATTCGCAGAATAATAGAATAATCCTGTATTATAAGAATCATGTTACAGCTCGAACTTTAGTTGACGTTTATAATCTACCAACAACACCTCCACCGAATAGTTCGTTGTATGTCATATATGACTTACAAACTGGAACATTTAATGTAAGTACAGGTCCTCCAACCTATACGGTTAGCAATTCAAAAGTATATGTAACATCACCGATTAATGCTGAATACGATATGGATAAGGTTATTATTTATAGAATTAGCTGGTCTGAAACAGATACAGATATAGACTACATACTTACACAGCTAGATACTTTTGTTCGTAAACAACAAGCAGATACTATAACTGCAATCCATACATTTGATCCTACACAACCTGGTCCTGCATTTCAACTTGGACCAAACGCTCAAAACCAACTAATACAATATTTAAATGCGGACAAAGTTGATGGATTTAACGCATCTCAGACACCAACACCAAATACCATACCAGTCGCCCTGCCCACTGGCAAGTTAGATATAGGTTGGTTGCCTGATAGAAGAGTTAATTTGACTAATGCGACGAGTGATTA
>WYEB01000033.1_pt1 | contig 65579 bp, 77 predicted proteins | sample 6343061 | NCBI WGS metagenome assembly WYEB01 (sample SAMN13812332, study PRJNA600296) | hot springs metagenome | biome: ENVO:00000051; feature: ENVO:00002007; isolation source: sediment sample from Evening Primrose shelf | place: USA: Yellowstone National Park, Evening Primrose Hot Spring ... | reverse complement strand
TTGTCTGGAAAAGCCTCTTTGCCTCGTCTAAGTCGTCCGTCTGCCCAAAAATCCAGCTAAGCTTGACATATGCTGTTTCAGGGGTCATGTCCTCGGCTGGCACGACGCCCGCCTTCAACAACTCAACACCAGTTCGATAAACGTTCAGGTTAACCCGCCCCCATAAGCACTGGGATGTCATTACAACAAATACACCTTGCTGTACAATGTCTCTAACGGCCCCTATAAGCCCTTCATTTATGTGTCCCAGACCTGTGCCTTCAATAACTATGGCCTTATAGCCCCTCTCAGAGTAGAAACTAAAAATGTCAGGAGTCATTCCTGGATAAAACTTGACTAACGCGACCTTGTCGCTGAATCTGGGATAGGCTTCTACAGCTTTTTCTCTCCCCTTGTATTTGTCGGTCTTGAGCTTTAGCTCTCTCGTGTATGGATTAGTCTCTGCAAGAGGAACTGCATTGATACTCATAAAAGCATCACGTCTGCTTGTATGCATCTTACGGGCCCTCACACCCCTGTGTACAAGAATTAAGTCGTCGCTTGTAGTTGCATGCATCGCTATGACGGATTCCGCAAAGGGGGCTTTGACTGCGACTATTGTTGCTCCAATTGCGTTGAGAGCCGCATCACTGGAAGGCCTGTCTGAAGACCTCTGTGCTCCTACAAAGACTACTGGGCCCGGAGCCTTTTGTATAGCGAATGCCATTGCGGCTGCAGTATAGTGTAGAGTATCGGTGCCATGTGCTACAACTATTCCCCTTACGTCGGGCTCATCTCTGAACACTTTTTCGATTTCTTGGGCAAGCTGGCTCCAGTGATGCGGAGTCATGTTCTCGCTGAAGATGCTATAGACCGTCTTCGTAGTGATAATTGCTATCTCCCTAAGTTCAGGTATCATTGAGTAGAGCTCTTCTGCGGTAAAATATGGGTAGACTGCTCCTGTAACATAGTCAACCCTAGAAGCGATTGTTCCACCCGTACTAAGAAAGTGCACTCTTTCCCCGCGTGAAGCTACTCCGCCAGGATATAAGGCCTCTTTTGATGTTGGCTGAGCCTTGCCGCTAAATTTCTCTACCAACGTAATGGAAGATATTCTCTCAGCAGAAATCCCAATATTATAGCCATTATCAAGCTTTACAACAATCACATCTGGGTCTCCGAAGGAGGGGCGAGGCATCACTAGTCCTTCGAGGGTCTGCCCGTTTGTAAGAGACAGTTTTACGCGGTCAAAAGTAGACGCGCCTACACTTGATAAGAGTTCTTTAACCTTAGGACCATAGCCGCTCAGAGCTTCCATAGACCTCGTATTCAACTTGTAAAGTGAACTATAAAAAATCATTTATTTCGCCTTTAGGATAGGTCACTATAAAACACGGCACTTTCTTTTTGCTGGGATGCTTTCCGGCCATAAGCTTTATATACGTTTTTACCCATACATGCATCGGGTCAATATGCCGTCCCACGGAAGCTTGACTAAGGCTGGTAAAGTTAGAAATGCAACTCCAAAGATTCCACCGAAACCCAAGAAGAACCTCATTCCAAGAAGAAGGAACTTCAGGAACTATAAAAGAAGGATACTTTACGCACAGTCTGCAAATCAATAAGAAATACTTGATTCAGGTCAAATGTTCTTTGAATGCTTTATCGATTAACTCAGCGAGAGCTTCGTCTAAGTTTTTCCCCTTTTTAAGTGATCCGTATACAACTTTTACCCCATCCTCGCACGTGAACATGTTGTTTAGCCATGCATAAGCTAGAAAAGCTTCCACGGCTTCGCCCTTATCAATCCCCTCTATGTCTAACGTCGCAAGGATGGACAAGTTATAGACACTTTGGAGGAACTTTCCCGAAACTTTTATCCCAGTTGCACCCTTCTGCAGTGATAGTGCCGCTGAAGCTATAAAGTTAACAATTGCGTCGCCAAGAAGAGCTAGCTTCTTCTTTGAAAGTATCTTTTTGAAGTTCGCAGGGGAACCTACAAGACTCATTTATGCTGGGCTACCTGCTTCTTTAGTTCCTCGAGCTTGTTCTTTATATTTTCTGTTGCTTCTCGAAAAGCGTCAAGAGGAGACTTGGACCCACTGGTCCTAATCATTAGTCGTGCAGTCTTCAGCAAAGGATGTTCAACCCTATATGCTGCTTCGACATTTGGTATGCTGTTTAACTCGTCTACGATAAGATTTAGGAGTGTGTGACCTTCTCCCTCAATTTTTAGTTCAAGGAAATTCTGCGTATATTTCTCTACATATATTGCTGTTTTTTGGGTAGCGCTCACTATTAACACCTCTTGTGCATGTTTTGAGGGTTTGCTATTAATTTTATTATATCTTTACTGATTGTTTTTCTTCCTCGCGTGAACTCTCACCGACAATATAGTAGTAGATTGTGTGTGACCTTCCACCCTCGTTTACCTCTAGTATTTTTACAGGCTTCCATCCCGTTATCTGGAAATCGTGTGACACTATTCTTGTCTCGGGTTTTAGCTCCTTTTTCAGTTTCGGTTTTAGTTTCTCGTTTACACTTGTCAGAAGATATAGGAAAACTACGTCTGCTGGAGGAAAAGACACATCAAAAAAGCTCCCATTTACGATTAGTACGTTATCGGATACCCCTGCTTCAATAATATTTTTGTAGGCGCGTTCAAGCAGGTCTTTCCTAATCTCTATACCCACAGCTCTTGCCCCAAAATCTCTGGCAGCAATTATGAGGGAACGCCCATCTCCACATCCAGGGTCCAGAAAGAGTTCGCCATGCTTTAGACCAGCGATCTCCAATGCTTTCTTTATGACCTCATAGGGGCTCGGCACATAGGGGACGATAGTGGACATAGTCAAAAAACATTAATTCAGCAATTTATCATTTTTCTTTGGCAAGCAATGTCATCGTATGATGATTTTCCGTCTTGAATAAATGAACAAAAGTATATATTTATCTTTACATTTATTACAACGTGATTCATACGAGCCTGACAGAAAAACAAATCGAACTGATAAAGCATCTCTTCAAGAAAAGCAAGCCAATGAGAGTATTCACAGTCACTGACACACAGCTAAAAATCTCACAGGACATTGGAATATCCCGCCAAGCGCTAAATATACATTTAAGGAAACTGAAGGAGCTAGGCTACATACGAACAGGAAGAGGATTCATAGACCTAACAGAAAACGTGTTGCCAATCATAGGCAAACAGAGGGGAGACGCTTTCATCTTTGTAAAGCTCGATCCACCCAAAAGGCTACCAGCATACGAGGCCATCAAAGAACTACCCGTCGACAAAATCTACAGAGTAACAGGCGACATAGACGTCATTTTACAAGTGTCACAGCCTATGCTGGACGAAGTTCTAGACAAAATCAATGCGATCGACGGCGTAAGAGAAACAAAAACCTACGTGGTTATCGAGACATTAAAGTAGTGCCTCAAATTTGCTTCAAGAAAACAGGACTTCATTTATCTCTTCAACCAGTCTAATTTCTCTTTCATTTTTGTATACCCGAAGCAGAAACCTGATTTTCTGGATCTTGCTGGAGTCTAGCATTAGATTCTTCGAGAACTTTTCTGGTAAATGGGACCACTCGCCTAGAAAATATCCCATGAATTGCGCAAGGTTTGATCTCCTAGAAGAAACAGAGGCAGATTCAAAATCAATAATGTAGGGCTCCCTCTTCCTCGGATCTATAATTACATGGTTAAATGGTCTCGACAGTTCATTATGAGCTATGCCAATAGTGTCTAAGAGGTAAAGCTTATAGAGTATCCTATGGAATATCTCTTGCAATTCTTCTCGGGAATTTATACCTTGCAACCAGTCGGCAAAGTCAAGCCCCTCTATAAATCTCCATACCAAGAAGTTTCTGGATGACGCTAACAATTCAGGCCCAATGTTTGTTCCCTTGATTTTTTCTAGAATCTTGGCCTCGTGCAGAAGTGAGAAACGGTTAGCATCTATTCTCCTAATTTTTACGGCCACAGGTTCGCCCCTAAGAAAGCCTTTAACAACGAGAGCCGTTGTCCCTTTCCCAACTATTCTTTTTCCATAGACTTCACTTCCCCCTCCGAAGCAAAGGGTATGTATTCCCAGCAAGCCTAGCTCTACACATCGTCTTATAGCACATGTAAGTTTTCTAGAAGGGTAGCACAGGACAGTGCTGAACTCGTTTATTGTATACACATTGTCCAGTTCTCGACACCGGTAACCCATCGGTAAACCTCGACATAGTATTCCTGCGGAAGATACGAAACAATGTCTCTCAGTTTATTTATCTCCCATGAGAATCCAGGGTAGCTCTTTAGAGCTTTTAGCAAATAGTCTCGAGGGTCAAGTGGTATTCTCTTCCTCAATACTGCTACTCTTCCTTCGATTATTATTGGAGCGATATGTCTTGAAGCCCATTTTTTGACGAATTCGACACTGTTCGGGTGCCAGACGGGTGGACCCATGTGCAGATAAATAGGAGACTGCACCATGTTTTCAAAAAAGAACAATATTGCCGGAGACCCATTTATCTTTGTCACGTGTGTTCTAAGGACTCTAAAGCCGTAGCTTTCCATTGCACTTGAGGATTTTCTAGCTATCCTTTGAAGCTTTGCAAGCAGTGCGTCTTCAGGAAGCTTTGGATACTTTGCCGCCATAGCTACAAGGACGTCATAGGAGTTAAGGACCGAGACGAGCTCCTCGAGTGTAACTCTAAGGTTTGGGGGGTCCAGCAGGCAACACATAATGTCTTTGTTTTCTGAGAATAGTTTTCCTATCAGAATAAGTTTTGATAATGCTTCTTGGCTAACCGAGGCCGCCGCATTACGCTTATGGTCGACGGGGTCGATTACAACTATTGGCTGGCCCTGGAAGAGTTTTCTGGCCTCTGGAGATGGAGGAATGAAGATTCTTCCCGGCCTCCAATTCGCCGCTGCTAAGAGGAGATTCTCTAGACCGCCAAAATATGTGACAAGAATTTCAGCGAGATACCCCGAGAACCCGTGTACGCTTTGCTCGGCACCGTAGATGTCTAGATTCATCAAGAGCTTCTTGAAGAGCCTGATTTCGGCCTTGAGGTGCGGTTTTTCTGACAAAACCCTCTCTAGGTACTCTGTGTGTAGCTGGGTCCTATCGACAGGCGTTGCGACTTCTTGAGAGGAGGAAACCCTATAGGCTGGTACCAATTCTACCTCTTGTCCATCTGGTAGTACAAGTGTATAGTAGGGATGCGATGCGTAGCGTTCCTCTACGTACGCGTTCAGATCTCCGGCAACGCTGTGGGCAACCTTCTTTACTAGCTGGCTCATTTCTTCGAGGGTGTATCTTTTGGAGAAGAGGACAAAGAGGTCTAGGTCTGCCTTGCCTCTAAGCCATGTATCGTGCCGATAAGAACCATGATACTCGGCTTTTACTGTTTCATCTCCAATTATTTCTCCAATACTTTGCTGTACAAGCACCCTTACTTTGTCTGCCAATTGACTTATCTTTTCCCTTTCCTCTGGGGAGGGCTCTATCTGTTTAACAACTTTTTCTAGACATTCAGGATAGCTCATACCTCATTAGCTCCTTGTAAATTGGACCCCTAGGCGTCAAGATACTCTGATATAGCGCAAAATACTTTATTTCTTGGGCCCCGAATAATAAATCTTTAGAGGATTCAATTATTTTCCTAGCCTCAGCGTTGAGAGGTCCCTTGAGTCTAGCAATGGTAAGATGTGGGTGAAAATCCTCGTCTGGTTCTGGGAGCTTTATGGATGCAAGTTTTCCTCTAACTTGATTCGCCAGTGATACTAGATCTTCTGCTCCTTCCTCTACTCCTATCCAGAGAACCCTTGGCCTCGACATTGCCGGAAAAGCGCCAAGGCCTTTCAGGGAAATCCTAAACGGGTGAAACTTGACCTCTGAAAGCCTATTTTTCACTGTTTCTAATGTTGTCAATGGTATTTCGCCTAGAAATCTCAAGGTGAGATGAAAGTTTTCTGTTTCCACAAATTTGGCGTGGAGACCTGATTTTTGTAGATCCTGTTGGAGAATGCCTATGCGTGCCACGGTTTCTGGGGCCTCGATTTTCACCGCGATAAAGCTACGGATGAGCTCAGTCATCTTTCTCAAGCCACTCTTGGAGTTTTGGGCACGAATATATTTCTCTTTCTCCAGATGCACATTTTTGCATGTATGGACAGTAGAAACATGGTATATTGTCCAAGAAATCTGGAAGCCTTATCTCCTCGTGTTTTCTCGCTAACCTGAGAATATAGGTTTTCCTCCCCTTATACGTCACTTGTTCTTTTACTAGGAGGCCCTGTGCTTCTAGCTTTCTAAGAATCTTTAAACCCTTTCTACTGTCTAGGTCGAGTTTTTTCCATATTTCTCTTTGAAGTATCCCGTTGTCTCCGGCTTCCCTCAGTATCTCGAGTATACGTCGCTCTAGAGCTTGAAATTGAACCGAGCTTTCTTCTAGCTCTTCAATGTCTTTTTCCTCGGTGAAGGCTCTTGTAGTTGGTGCCACACTATCCCCCTACTTTATTTTGATAATAACAATAATATATTGTCTTCGATTTGCGCGCTAAAAGCTAATTTATTTATGAAAAAATGATTATTCTCCTAGGTAGAAAGCATGCAACACTTGCTGGTATTCATAATTGGTCCAGCTGGCTCTGGAAAGAGCACTTTCACATCAAGCTTTAAAGACTGGCTTTTGTCCCAGAACGTTCCTGTATCCACCATAAATATGGATCCGGCCGTAGAATCGCTCGAATATGACCCAGACATAGATATTAGGGAATTTGTATTTGTGCGTGATGTATTGGAAAAATATGATCTTGGCCCGAATGGTGCAATTATAGCTTCACTCGATCTCGCAGTTGAGTATCTAGATAAAGTCACGGACCAGGTCAACGAGCTACCGGAGGGATATGTCCTAGTCGACACACCGGGGCAAATGGAGATATTCGCTTATAGGCAGAGCGGAAGGTACATTATTAAGGAGCTTTGTCCTGTGGATAGGAAGTGCTCAGCAGTATTTCTGATTGATGCAACAATTTGCATGGAGCCCTACGACTTCTTGTCACAGATCTTTCTCTCGTCTTCTGTTTACTACCGTTTCAGGGTTCCCCTTTTAGCCCTCATTAACAAAATCGACCTCCTGGATCAGAAAGAAAGAGAAAAAATAGCGAAATGGGTCTCCGAGAAAGATGCATTAGAAAATGCCCTGGAAGGCATAGAGTCAGTTGACAAGGATTTCACGAGAAAAATTGCAAGGATGCTATCTGAATACATGGAAATCGTACCGTTCATACCTGTCTCTTCAAAGCTAAGTGAAAATTTTGAAGAAGTCTATTACTACCTGCATCAAATATATCGTGGCGGCGAGGACTTCGAAAAAGAAGAGCTTGAAGAGTAAAAAACTAAACTTAGAAGAACTCCTTAACTTTTTCAATACTCGGAGACTGTGTAATGTACCTTCCCACTACGTATATGTCTGGATCTAGGACAGACACTTGTTTCATGGTTTGGGGCGTTAATCCGCCTGCAATCGCGATTTGAACATCCGGGTAGGTCTCTCTAACAGTCTTCACTATGCTTACCAGCTCCTGGAAAAAGTTTATGTTTGCTGTTTCTTCGTCGATCCCTCTGTGTAGGTAAAGAATAAGGTTATTTTCTGGGAAATTAGTCTCCTTTGCTACCTTTAGAGTTTTTTCTATTTCTCTTCTAAGCTCTTGTAGAGGCACACCGATAAAGTCTACTCCTGCTTGTTTGCCGTATTCGAGGCTAGTTTTAAGAAATGACTTTACAGTTGCAAGCGGGGCTCGTGCAAGGACAGATGCTATGTCTGCCCCGTTTTTGTATGCTAGAGAGGCCTCGAGCTCTCCAACGTCCGCTGTTTTTAGGTCTGCGAGGACTGGTAGGTTGCCCGAGGCTAGCTTAAGTTTCGGGAGAAACCTGAGCCCAAGCATTTTTATGAGGGGGGTACCAGCCTCTATAATTATTCTTTCTCCAGGAATCAAGCCTTGCTTGCATGCCTGACTTACCAGTGAAGAAATTTGCAGGGCTGGTTCTTCGTCGACTAAGTCGATCGCTATCTGGAGCTTGTATTTTCTCGACACGAAATAAGCATGTCTCTATAGTTTTAAAGTTTTGGCTGGCTGTGCTGGGTAGCTGGCTACTGTTGCTTGAGATTTAGTAGGTTGAATTCTGCTAGGAGCTTGTACTCTTCGAGGGTTATTGGTTCGCCTTTTTGGTATTTCTCGAAGGCCTCTAGTGCCTTTCCTTGTAGCAGCCTCCTTCTCTCATCGATGTGTCTGGCAAGCTCTTTTGCCTTTAACAGGATGGATACTCTTTCGAGTTCTTCTCTAATGGCTCTCTCCTCGCTCAGCAAAGAGATGTAAAGCTGGTGGTGCTGGTTGGCTTCTTCCCTGATCCTGTCACGTTCCTGCCTGAGCGATATTATCTTTTTGACGAGTTCTTCTCTTTGCTGTTTCAAGCTCTGCATTGACTCCTTGAGTTTCAAGTACTCTGCCACCGTGTTTTTCAGCTCTTCATTTATCTGTTGTATTTCTTGTTTGAGGGCAGGGATCTTGTTTCTGATTTCGTCTATTTTTGATCTGAGCTCATTCAGATGCTTGACGTTAACATAGATCGACTCCAGGCTACGGATCTTGTTAATTACGATTTTTTCGACTTCTGGCGGCAAAGTGGTTGTCTGGTACTGCCATTCTAGCTGTTCTATCCTGCTTCTAAGCTCGTCTTCATCTATTCTTTTTGCGCCAATGAAGCTCCTCAAGTTTTTGTATTCAACGTTGAGGCGTTTTAGTTCCTCCCTGAGGCGGTTGAGCTCTTCTGTCTTTGCCTTTCTATCCTCCCTTAGCTTAGAAAGCTTCTCGTATAGACTCTTTTTCTGTTCCGCAACTGTAGAGATCTGTTGCTTTAGCTGTTGATATTGTTCACGAAGGGTTCTCAGTTCGGCTGATAGCCTCTTTACTTCGCTATTTGCTGTGTCCCTTTTTGCCCTGGCATCCTGCATTTTGCCCGTGACTTCCTGTAATTTCTGCCTGAGGTCGATCAGTTGTTGTTTTAGTGATTCGATGGATTCTGTATCTGCAGACATATGTTCTGCGCCTTGTATAGTCGTTTTGCAATTCGTGGATTTAACCGCTTCACTTATAAATCTTTGCTTTAAAGTGTTCGTAGTTTTAAACGAAGCATCATCAAAATTTTTGGGCTGTTTATCTTGTGATGAATAGAGATAGGTCTATACTTCAACTATGACACAGAATTTCTGGCTTACTTCTTTTATTATTCTTCTCAAGGTCAGCGACGAAACTCCTGCTTGTTTTGAAATTTTTGACTGAGGAAATTTCGTATCTAGCATGGTAGAAAAAATGTATACAGACGCGGCCGCTATCCCTCTAGGCTTTTTTCCGTGCAGAAGGCTTCCCAGTTCGTCGGCGAATTGTGCTAGGAGAGAGAGGTTGATTCGAGATTTTTGTTGAGAAAATTCTTGCGAGGAAATTATTTGTGAAATATATTTGCTTGGCTTTGCAAACGAAGACCTTTTGCTTTGGAGATAGCCATTCATCAGCAAGTATCTATAGGTTTTTCTTATCTTGGACTCTGATACACCTGTTATTTCTGCAAGCGTCCTGAAAGAGACATTTATGTTTTCCGAATTAGCAGAAACGAAGTAGATGATTGAAGAGATTATGGCCTTGTGGTTTTTCCCTTTCAGAATTCCCTGTTTGTGTAGCCTAGTAAAGATTTCTTTTGCTTCTTCAATGCTGTACTGGGGGAGATTGACTTTCTTAGCAATTACCTCTGTTTGATACAATAGATTTTCTTCGCGTGAGACTCCACTTCTAGTTATTCTTTGAGCGATACGATGTTTCTCTGCGATTTCCGGGGGTGTGGTGTCTATTCCATGCTTTATGGGATGGTCATGTACCTTTCTCTGGAACTCTTCTTTTGATCTTGCTGATCGTCCTTCCTGTAATAGCTGCTCTGGGAAAACATACCCGCAGTTTGGGCAAACATATTCTCCTGTTTCTGCATTAATTATGGGGGTAACCTTTAGGCCGCAGTTTGGACAAGTTATTTCTTGCCCTTTGGTTTTTTGCGTCGTGCCTGGTCACCTGTTCTTGAGGTGTTGCCTGTCCAGTAGAGCATTTTACCGACAAGTGACTCTGGCTTCCACCGTGACGCGTCTACTTTGACCAATACAAAGGGGGAGGAAAGTGGACCTATAACGTCATACACATAGCCGACCAGCATAGCTTTTTCATCGTAGACTTTTTCTCCTATCGGTGGCGCATTTTTTGCTTCAACTACAAGATTCCTGTTTCTCGAGAGTAGCCTTACACGACCAATGAGTTGCATAGGATTAATTTACACAGGCAAGTAATTTAACTTTATTATCTGGAAAGGGCCAAGACAAAAACCTATAAATGCTAGATTAAAGGCTACATAACTGTGAATGTTGCATGCCTCAGGAAGTCTACGTTCACTTCACGCCACTAGGAGTAATACTTTCAAGTGACGAAAAGAATATTATGGATGTAATTTGCTTGTTCAAAGACAAGACTTCAAACGAGCTGGCACAAATTCTGTATAGCATAGAGAATGCCAGCTTGTCAGATGACGTTTTAGACAAGGTGTTCTCAAAGTTTTCAGGAGGGAAAGACTACGTATTGATACTTGAGGACGAAGACTTGGCCCGCAGGGTTTCTCAAAAGTTTCCAAGTCTAAATATTCGTGTTGCACCATCAAACAAAGTTCACAGAGCAATAAGGCTCCAACAAGTAGAGATTATTTCCAAGAAGTGTGGAGTTTCTCCAGAAGAATATTACAATATAGTCTGGCAAGCTACAAACGTTCTTTCGAGGCTAAAAGTGAGAGAAAAAGCAGAGAAAAGAGACTTATACATAGCACAGGCAGTAAACGCTCTAGACGACATCAACAAAACAATCAATTTATTCGCTTCAAGAGTGCGTGAATGGTATAGCCTGCATTTCCCAGAACTCAACGATATAGTGGAGGATCACGAGGACTACTTCAAAATCGTCAGCAAGATTGGTGGACGGAACGAAATTACAAAGGAAGCACTAGAGAAACTTGGATTCAAAGAAGACGTTATTAAGAAAATTGTTGACGCGGCATCCTCTAGCATGGGGGCAGAACTAACAAGCTTCGATTTAGAGGCGCTCCGGCTGGTATCAGACATAGGTTTACAGCTCTACGACGCTCGTAGGAAACTCGAGAAATACATCGATGAAGCTATGTATGAGGTCGCGCCAAACATACGAGGAATAGTTGGCTCGGTTCTCGGCGCCAGATTAATATCTCTCGCAGGTGGATTAGAGAAATTGGCGAGAATGCCCGCAAGCACTATCCAGGTTCTGGGGGCTGAGAAGGCTCTCTTCAGGGCGCTACGCTTCGGGGCCAAGCCGCCGAAACACGGTGTCATTTTCCAGCATCCATACATCCACAAGGCGCCAAAGTGGCAAAGAGGTAAAATTGCGAGGGCCCTCGCAGGGAAACTAGCAATAGCCGCCAGAATCGATGCTTTCACAGGTGAATATAGGGCAGACGAGCTTCGAGAAGACCTTGAAAAGAGAATAGAAGAGATCAAGACACTGTATGCAAAGCCCCCTGCGAAACCACCTAGGCCCCCCAAGAAAGAGGGACATAGAGAGGGCCACGGCAAAAAATTTGAAAAGAAAAAATTTGAAAAAGGTAGAGGTGAGAGAAAGTGATTAGACCAATAAGGATACGTGATCACGAGAAGTTTCAAGGAATCTATGTAGTCGAGTTCGAGGACGGCTCGCAAAGACTAGCTACAGCGAGCCTTGCGCCAGGCGTCAAGGTCTACGATGAAATGTTGATACCATTTGAGAATAAGGAATTAAGGACATGGAACCCGTATAGAAGCAAGCTTGCAGGAGCCATATTAAAGGGTATAGAATTAAACCCGATAAAGCCGGGAACAAAAGTACTTTATTTAGGCGTCGCGTCTGGGACGACCCCAAGCCACGTCTCCGACATTATTGGTCCCAGCGGTATATTGTATGGTGTCGAATTTGCCCCACGTGTGATGCGTGAATTTGTCGAGAAAGTTGCCAAGTACAGGAAAAACGTTATACCGCTCCTCGCAGATGCCCGGTTCCCAGCCAAATACGCACATATAGTTGAACTCGTAGATGTTGTCTATGCCGACATAGCCCAGCCGTTCCAGGCAAAGTATGTGGCAGACAATGCAGACTTTTTCCTAAAGCAGGGTGGCCACATCATGATGGCAATAAAGGCTATGAGTATCGATGTAACAGCGGCTCCTTCAGAGACCTATAAAAAGGAAATTTCTCACTTAGAGGAAAGAGGCTACAAAGTAAAGGATGTAAAACACTTAGAGCCGTACGATGAGGCACACGCGTTCGTGATAGCAGAAAAGACGTAAGGTTTATTGGGAAAAGTTTAAAAATAAAGGCGGTATTTCTTCTTTAGAAGAAACAGACACTATGGTCGACAAGATACACATTCAGCTCAAGAAGCCTAATTATTGTGTTGATGAGCTTACAGTAGTTTCTCGTGAAGTTATTGCGACAAAAAAGGTAAAAGATGCCTACAGTGTTCCCCAAAGCATTGCAGATAATCTCAAATCTTTCAGCAAGTTCTTGAACGGCATTCCACTCATAGTGGCAGAAGAGTATAAGGGAGAAAACCTAGAAGAAGAAGTAGTTTACACGAGACACAATATCCCTGTGGTTAGCGAGAAAACAGCTGAATCCCTGATAGAGGGGAGGAATAACTACTTTATATATTTGAATAAGGGAGGGATTTTCGTAAAAATAGACGGGAAAAAGCTTAAAGAGATTAGAGAAAGAAAGGGTATCTCGAGGACACGTTTGGCACGAGAACTAGGGGTGTCAATCAAGGCTGTTGCTTACTACGAGGAGGGGGTAAGTGACGTAAGCCTGGAAATAGCTTCAAAGCTTGAGGAGATAATTGGAGACGAGGTATTTGAAAGACTTAATATTGAGTCTCTAAAAGAACTTGTTCCCCAAAAAGAGACAGTTGTCGAGACAAAAAACACGAAGTCTGGCAAGGAAAATAGGGACATTGAGAGGCTCATCCAGTTTTTAAAAGATATGATAAAAGAGAAATATTTCTTCGACAAAGCTCCTTTCGATGCTGGGTTCAAGGTTTCCACGAGCATGTTCCACAGGATAGCAGTGAAGACTGGTATCCAGGAAGCCGAGGAGCTAGAAGAAATTTCCAAGATCTCTAAAGCAACACATACCCCCACTATTGTACTAGGAGAAGAGAATACGGAGACAGCGAGCGATGATGAAAACCTTATAACCCTAGATAAGCAGAAAATAGAAAAAATCCGAGAAATCTTGGCTAGAAACCCCATTTCTAGACAGTTTAGCATCGAATAACTAGTATCCTAAACCGCTGGGGATAAAAGTTCAATAAAGCGTTAAGCCTTCATTTTATGCATGTCCGCGAAGAGCGACATAATAACAGTGAGGGAAGGTAAGGGGTCATTCCTCGTCTACTCGCCACAGAAATATAAGGATCCAGCGTGGGCACCCGTATTCTATAATCCAAGGATGAAGTGTTCCCGCGATATTTCATCCTCAATTATTCAGGCATACGCAAGACTGCTTGGCAAAGAAAGCCTTGTAGTTGTAGACGCTTTGAGCGCCACTGGCATTAGAGGTATAAGGTACTTGCTTGAAAACACGGCAGTTTCAAAGGTTATACTGAACGACTTAAATCCTCGAGCAGTTGAGATTATACGTGAAAATGTCGAAATCAATAATGTTTCAGACTCAGTAGAGATACGCAACGAAGATGCTGTAAGGTTGCTAGCCTCCTTGAGAGGTATAGACATTGTAGATATCGACCCCTTTGGTAGCCCTGCAGAATTCATAGATCCTGCTATTCGGTCCCTAAAACACAAGGGTATGCTCTGTGTAACTGCTACAGATCTGCCCCCTCTTCTAGGCAAGTTCCCCAAAACATGTCTACGCAAGTATTTTGCGAAGAGTATTTTGACAGAATTTTCCCGTGAACTGGCCGTCAGAATAATGATTTATTTTGTGGCACGCGAAGCTGCAAAGCTCCGGAGAACAGCTGTCCCCGTGTTTTCTTTTTATCATAGTCACCATATTAGGACATGTTTCATTGTACTGAGAAGAGAGACCCATTACAGTGGGCTAATTGATTCAATAGGGTTTGTATGGTACAACCCATCGAGCCTAGACCGGAAAGCGGTAAAGCTACTTGATTTTCGACTCGCCGGCAATGAATGGCTTATAGGTGGTCCCCTCTGGATATCTAATCTTGCATCACAAAAAATGGTAGAGACGGTGCTAGAGATTTACAGGGAGAGAAAACAGAACATGGATCTATGCAAGAATGGAGAAAAAATTGTCTCGCTAATGCTGAGCGAGAATGAGATGCCGCCTTTCTATTTTACCACAGAAAAACTGGCGGGGACTTATTCCCTAAAAGAAATGACAACAGAAGAAACTATAGAGAAACTCGTGAATGCAGGTTTTAGGGCTTCACCTACACACTTTGAACCCAAGGGCTTCAAGACAGATGCCAACATAAATGATATAGTAGCTATCCTTAGAACGGCTTAACTGGTGAAACAGCGCCACAGGCCATGCACTTTATATACATGAATTTCTTCTCCTTGACGAGGAATGTATCAGGAGCATTGCATACTGGGCATTTCACGTATTCGTTGAAAAATCTTTCAAGCAACTTGTTTAGAGTCTGCGGCGAAACTTCGCCGTGTATAACTGCGACACCGTTTTCATAAACACCCGGCAGGGCAATCTCTCTTAGTATGAACCTCAAAAGTACAGGTGGATCTCTGTTCAGAAGGTCTGCAACCTCCTTAAAGTTGTGAATATAGACCTTTTTACCAACTTTGCTGACTTCAAAGGATGGCAAAACAAACCTTTCGCCTTGGCTTCTTTTCCTTCTCTTTGGTAACAGACTGTAGCCTCTTTCCAATAATTCATCATAACTCATGAAGCCTTCACTTGTAGCCACTGGTAGACCCCTTCTCCCTATGCACTACAGAGTAATAAGAGTTACGCTTGTAGGTAAGTTGCTCGCTACTCACTTGTAATTTCTATAATCTCTACGACTCCTTTTTTCTCGAGCTCTATGGCAAGACGTTTTGGTATATGTGCTGTATCTCCCTTATTGTAGGGTCCTCCCCTGAAGTCCTTGTCCAGAATCATAGAGTAAGGCTCTAAAAATGTTACGAGGGACATTTCCATCTTTTTGGGAGCTTCTATTTGTTTCTCTTTTACCTCTTTTATTGGTTTACTAGTTACCTGTAACTCTGAGGGTTGCACTGGAGGACGGCTCCCTTCACGTTGCGAGATCATGGAGAGAACCTTGTCTATTATTTCTTTTTCCTCTGGAGGAATTTCTCGTAACTTATCCATTTCGCCTCTAATGATTAGATCAATTTCTTTTTTAAGCCGGATTAGAAAGAGAATCCTAATTGTCTGTAAAACAGTTATACGTATCTGTGAATCCTTTTTTAGCTCTTCTATCGCCTTCAAAACCGTTTGATAGAATTCAGGCTCAAGCGTTTGGAGGTTAATCTCGGTCAACTCTCTCTTGAATACATTGTAGACCTTTGCCGGCAAATCCGTACTCATTAAGCCGAATCATTTTATCTGGGGAACTGGACAATTTATATTTAGCGTGCAGAACAAGGCTTCCACTTGGCTTCCTAAGAAAACTACACATTATTGACCTAAAATGTCTCGGAGAATCTCCTCGGTTAGCCCGGCTTTCTTCAGCTCTGACAATAGGCCTTGCGGCAGAGATGCATTTTTGAGTGTTTCTCTAATCTCATACGGAAACACGACCCAGCTTGAATATTCACGAACATAAAAGTCAGGTTTTATGGGAGACCAAGACTTAACGTAGAGAGCGGCTGTTTTTAGTTCTCGTGGTTTCTTGTCAAAAATGTGTCTAAGTGTTTCTTTCAGTGTTTCGCCAGTGTCTACAATATCGTCTACGACAAGTATCTGCCTAGACGCCAAGTCTACATTCAGCTCTTGCAGTAGAGTTGGCTTGTCTCCAGGTTTAGCTACGTCCCTGTAGAACTTTACAGTAACCGCGTATACCTCTCGTATACCTAAAAGGTCCGAAAGAATTCGGCCGACAACCCAGCCTCCCCTAGCTATAGCAACCATTACATCGGGCCGGTATCCTGAATGGGAAATTTTTTTAGAGAGCTCTAGGGTGTCTAGATAGAGTTGCTCCCACGAGATATAGACAAACTCAGTTTTCTCCATACTATTTTTTTTCTCTCCAGAAAAATATTTCTTTCGGTTTTCCTAGGATATATCTTCCTCTACGCGACCCAATATTTCGGAACTGATGACTGGGCGCCCGTACATTTCTTCTATGATGATGGCCGCTGCTTTTGGGGGTATTATACCGAGCTCCGTTATTATGCCCGTGATGTAGTCGGGTGGCGTAACGTCGAACGCTGGATTAAGGATCCTCAAATTGGGATGGCTTTTTAAAAAGTCGACGCCTACGATTTCGCTGGGCGGCCTGAATTCTATGGGGACAATGTCTCCTATTAGTGTGTAAGGACTAAACTTGAATGTCTCTGTGGCAACGAAAAAGTCTACGGATCTCTCGTGGGCGGCTAGGGCGATAAGGCTCGTACCAATCTTGTTTACAACGGCGCCATTTGCCGCCACTGTGTCTGCGCCAACGATGACCCTGTCAACCTTCCTGATTATCTGTCTCACCGAGGACTCAGGGATAAGTGTCACGTTGACGCCTTCTTTTAGCAACATTTCAGAAGTGATGTAGCCCTGGTACATGGGTCGAGTTTCAGTTGCGAAAACATGTAATTTCTTGCCCTTTTTATGAGCCTCAACTATGACACTAATTGCCGCCAAGCTGTTACAGTGCGTAAGAACTGTGTCTCCGTCTCTAAGCATTTTCTCGCCATATCCTGCTATTTTTCTCAGAGCTTGGTCTGCATACTGGATAAAGGAGTTGGCCTGATTGATTACAGCTTCTCTGGCCGCTTGTAAAGTGTTCACGTTGGTGTTTAGTGCCTTTAGAACCCAGCTAACCGCGTTTGGTAGCGAGACTGCTGTGGGACGTGTAGACGTGAGAAGCTTCGCCGCTTCCTTAATATATCTTTTGAAGTCTTCTAGGTCTTCGCCCTTGTAGCTTTCAGCCGCAATCTTCAGGGCTTCCGCGGCGGCCTTTGCTATTCTCCCGGCTCCTCTTATCTTCATGTCCCTGATATCATTGGCTATTTGGTATACTTGTTGGGGGAACAAAGCCGTCTCCTTAATCATGAGAAATTACCCTGTGAGTTTATTGATTTTCTCTTTTAGCTTGTCTATGTCAGCCTGATACTTTGCCAAGGAGTGTGGCCATCCAAATGATTCCCTAAACATCATGACGGCAAACTCGGGCGCTATTACTCCTTTTTCTGTAATGATGGCGTCAATGTATGATGGCGGTGTGACGTCGAACAATGGAGATTTAGGCTTCAGCGCTTTCAACTTTTCCCAACCTTCAGGCATATATTCGCTAATCTCTATTTCTGGGATCTCTACTAGCTCGCCGACAAGGGTCTCAGGGCTAAATTTAAACGTGGAAGATACCACGTAGACCCGAACCCTGGCCTCGTGGGCGGCTAGGGCGATAAGGCTCGTACCAATCTTGTTTACAACGGCGCCATTTGCAGATATTGCTTCGCTGGAGAGAAGAACCTTGTCTACTTCCTTCATGAAAAACCTTACAGCAGAGTCGACAATGAGGTAGGTCTCTATCCCTTTGTCTGAGAGCTCTGCCGCAAATTTCACCCCCTCTCCCGTCGGCCTAGATTCTGTCACGTACACTTTGATTTTTTTGCCTTCTTCTACAGCCTTTTCGATTGTTCTCTTGACAAATAAACTATAGGAGTTTGTCATGACTGTGTCATTGTTTGCGAGTCTGCGGGAAGCTATCGTGGAGGATTCTTCAATATCTGAGAAAATCTTCTTTACTATTGCTTGTCGAGTGTTCTCGTACGAGGCAATAAAGTCGTCTAGTGTAGATACCTCCGTTACAGCGAGATTGTTGGTTAGTAACCGTACGGCGTTTTGCAGCATTGAGGCTGTTGGTCTGGCTTTCAGGATTCTTTCTAGCGAGTTGACGAATAGTGTGGGGTTCCGGTTCTCTTTGAGAATTCTCCCAAGAAGTTCAAGCGTATAGAGAACTGTCTCTGTTGAGCTATAGATTCTACCATTTATTACCTTGTCAAGCTCTGTTTCCAACATGGCTCATTAACCTCTCTAAGGCCTCACCTATGATTTTTGCTACAGAGACACGCATATAGGGATTAATAACTGTATCAGTAGCTATCAAGCTCTTAACTCCAGCTTGGAATATCTTTGCCTCGGCATCCTGGACAAGCAGAGCATGTGTGACACATACATGTATAGACGTGAAGCCGTGTTCCTTAAGCTTCTCTGCGGCTTCAACAATTGTGCCGCCAGTACTAATAATGTCGTCCACTATAACCGCTGTAGTTCCCTTGGGTATACTGCCCGAGATCTCTACCTCGGTGTCGCCGAAGCGGTGTTTCTCCAAAACAATGTAGGGCGCGTTTACTTTTCCAGAGAAAAGTTTAGCCCACTGTTCTGCTTCCTCGTCGGGAGCAACGACAAGCGCCTCTCGATGATAGTTGTAAAAATACTCTGCTAATAGAGGCATAGCTGATACTTTAAGCGTCTTCATTTTAAAGAGCTCTGACAAGTCTTTGAACCTATGAAGGTGAGGGTCAACTGTGACAAGGGCATCTATTCCGGCCTTGGAGAGCATGGTGGAAAGCATTTTTGCGCTGACAATTTCGCCGGGATTAAACTCGGAGTCCTGTCTAAGATAGGGTAAATATGGGGCCACTAGTATTACTTCGCCTGCACCGCGCTCATGTAGAGTTTCCGATAAAAATACTGTTTCAATGAGAGCGTCGTTGGGACGTCTCGCAAAGCTCTCGAACAATATAATTTTCTTCCCTTTAACATCTGTGGGAAGCCTTAAATATAGTTCTCCGTCAGGAAAGTATCTGATGGTAGAGGGGTAATGAGGAATACCTAGCTGGCTTGCTACTTGCTGGGCCAGGGCATTCGCTTGGCTTCCAGAGATGATTACTATTTGTTCCACAAGTTTTTCTTATGCATCTACATATTAGTTTATTGCTTGGCTTCTAGTCCTGGAAGCGAGGAAACAATTCTTTTGGCTTTCCGAAGTGTTCCAGTTACACGGATTATCTTGAACAAGTTATTGTCGTCCAGGATAAAAATTGACCTGAATAGGTCTTTGGCATCGGCATTTATGCTGTATATGTATATGTTTCTCTCGTCGCTGTAAACCTCTTTTAGATGTATCCTAGAAAGCCCATAAATCCCATAGAGCGCCTGTATCCATCCTTTGAGTATATCTTTGGGACTTTCTGTCTGGAGAAGATTACTTTTCAACCGCACTATGACGTACCTCTTTTTACTTCTCAATCTCTACACCTCTAACAGGAATCTTGCCGCTCCTCTTCAGCTGGTTTTCACTTATCCTTTTATATATGCCATAAGACATGTCCTTTGAAAGCTTTGCCTGGTCGATCTCCAAGAAAATTTTTGCAAAGCTGATTAATGCTCTAGGATCCCTCGGCGAATATATCTGCTGGGGACCCGTTGATACTATTATTTTGAGATTTTTCTTTTTGATGGTTTTCAGAGAATCTCTCAGCGCCCTGATTCGATACGGGTTAAGTACGTTGCCGGAGAAAAGACTTGAGACTGTCACTTCGATGAGCTTCTCTTGGACCTTTAATTCTACTATGTCGCCTGAAAAAAACGGGGGAGCCTTTTCTGGGGGCAGACTAATGACATCTATTCTATGATCCCTACTACTGAAGGCCATTAGCTGCCTATCCTGTGGAGATACAGATATCAAGTCACAATAGCGTCTAATGTTTCCTAGAATCTTTTTGAGTTCTGGCTGATTCGTTACTTCAATGTGGCAACGCGAGAATACGAGTGCACCTTCTTCCCTAGCATTTGCAACCGCTTCATCGAATTTCCTTACAAGAAGATACAAGTCCCCTTTGTACCTAGTAATTCTAGTGGTAACGGCACACCCTGCATATCCGGCTTCAACAGCAACAGAATAAGTGTCGTTTATCCATTTGTGAAGGTCCTCTCCCGACAATTCTCTAAGCTTATCTAGAGGTAGCTCGGCGGCGTAAGCATCTATGTACTTGGCTTTTTTACTCATGTATGGGCTCCTCTCACGCGGCGCGGGTTGGAGCCTTTCTCAACGAAATCAGGAAGTTTTCAATACTTTGGGGACTTCTTAAGTGTGGCTTCAAAGAGACAACAATCCTTATTACGTCGTCGCTCTCGCTAAGAGAAACGTTTCCCCCATATGCTTTTTGCTTGTCAACGCGTATGTACAGTTTGCCGTGGTCAAATCTCTCCGGTATAGTTGACACAAGTGATTGAAAATCGTCCTCGCTTAGGCTAGAAACTATGTGAGAAAAAGTATTTTCGGAGTCCTTTTCGCTCGACAATAACACGCGCAAGATGACTATAGGGTTTCCATGGTAGCCATGAGTAACCATTTTATAGATATTTTTAGTAACGTCTTCTCTTAGTTCCTCTGGAAAAAGGTTCAAAACTGCATTCGTGACTTTTGATTCTTCTTCAGTTGCATGGACAAAACAGGAAAATTCTATCCTGCTTACTGAATTACTGTGAGTCTTTCTGATCATTTTCTACATCTAGCTTGGCTTTAGAGAGTATCTTGAGCAATAATTCTCGGGATGGCCGTGTTTTTTCTACTTTGTATCCGGATACCCAGCGGCGCTCAATATCTTTCTTTACTGCGGGGTGGTTCGGGTCGACCATTACCACTTCGTACCACTTGTATACTCCGTCTTCTCCGACATAGTAAGACCCTAGCACAACAAGGTTCGGGAACTTCCTAGCGGCTTTTTCCTCTGCAATAAGCTGTGCACTCTTGTGTGGGGAATAGCCGTACACACCCATTCTCTTTGGTCTCCTTCCGCTGGATGGACGCGGCCTATTTAGACCGCCCTTGCGAATCCTTACGCGTGCTACAACAAATCCCTGCTTGGCCTTGTATCCCAGTGCTCTTGCTCTGTTAATTCTGGTCGGCTTCGGAATTCTCACGACTGTTGGCTCTCTCCTCCAGATAAGCATCCTTTGCCTCATTAATTCTGCGTGTTCACCTTGCATGGGTCTTTTCCACTGTTCAGCCATGTATTTTAGATACCCCATTTTGTTATCCCTTTTGCTCTTCAGTAAAACCCTGTTTATAAGTTTTCCTGTTAAATCTTGGCGTTTTTGCTTTGAAAATACTCTATAATCTCGTTTTTCAGCTTGTCAATGTTTACTCCTTTTTCGGCAGATATTATAAAAAATTCATTAATGTTAAATTTCTTCTTAAAGTTTTCAACGTCTAAGGGAGAAGCTATGTCCGCCTTATTCAATACTATCCAAACGTCACAGCTGACTATTGACCTAACGCTTTCTAGCACTTTTTTCTGGTAGTCGAGTGAAAAGCCGCATGTTTCAGTTGGGTCAACAATAAACAGTACAAGGTTAGAAATGTGTTTCAAGGCGATGACCGCCTTTCTCTCTATGTTTTTCTTCTCCTCTAGTGGAGAATCCAGAAGACCGGGAGTATCTATCAATTGGATTTTTCCAAGCAAGTGTTCTAGGTGGCCAACGATTAGTTCTTTGGTGGTAAATGGATATGGTTTTACCTCGGGCTTTGCCCTTGATAGTCTCCTTAGTAGAGATGATTTTCCAACGTTTGGGGCTCCAGCTATTATAACGGTTGGAAGGGAGACATCTATGTCGGGAAGGTTTTGAAAGGTTACCTGGAAGTCCCTGACTGTTGAAAGACAATCTTCAATATCTTTTAGAATGGAGTATGTCCTGCCAAAGAACTCTCTCTCGAAACGAACTATTTCGTCTGTTTTCTGGCTTCGCTTAACTTTTATAATATAGCCGCGCCCAATCCTGTTGATGAGTTTAGATGCACTGTAGACGCGCGAGGCACAACTCTTATAGTCCTCTATATTGACACTTATCTCTAGGAGTTCTCTGAAAAATGGATGGAGATCCTCAACAAATGGACTCTTTAATGCAACATTCTTTAGTTTATCAACGGCAAACCTTGTTGCCGACTTGATGCATTCAAGTGTTCTTATTCTCTTAGTCTCAAGCTTGTTTGCGCCTTTTTTCGTCGTCCTTTTTCTACATTGTCTGACAATTTGTTCGAAAAGCTCGCTAGAAGTCTTGGGTGCAAACACTATCTGTTGCTTCAGTCTAGCTATCTCTGCACACATTCAATATGTATCCACAGACATAGTTTTATATGTGTGTTCTTTCTTTCTTCATAGGCGAAGTGTATGGAGGCATTACCGGGCACGACAGTAGGCATAAAGGTTGACGGGGGCGTTGTACTAGCTGCCGAGAAGAGAGTGGCTTATCAACTTTACCTAATGAGTAAAAGCGGGAAAAAAGTCTACCTCATACTGGACAAAATGGGACTTGCTAGTGCAGGATTGATGGCTGACATGCAGACACTTGCCAGGATAATCGAGGCAGAGATGAGGCTGTACGAGCTCGACTCTGGAATCTCGCCAAAGGTCCAAACAGTTGCAAAGACCCTTTCCTATATCCTTTATGAGAGAAGATTGTTCCCATATTATGCCGAGATCCTGGTGGGCGGAATAGATGAAGAAGGATCTCATCTTTACACACTTGACCCTATAGGTGCAATAATTGAGGACAACTATTCTGCCCTAGGCTCTGGAACACAGCTTGCAATAAGCATAATTGAGGCAGAGTACAAGCCCGACATGAAAGTGGAAGATGCAAAAACTCTTGCCATAAAAGCCCTCTACGCGGCCATGAAGAGGGACGCGTCTAGCGGCGACGGCGTGGACGTGCTTGTCATCAGCAAAGACAAGACATATGAGCAGACATACTCCGTGGGAGACATAGAAAAAATGTTTTCCAAATAGCCTTTCCGATTTTTCCAAGGTTTCTTCTAGAACTCTAAACTTTAAATCATTGTGCTTCATGTAAAATACTGTAGCATACTATGGCGACAAGCTTTACTCAAACATCTTCTAATGGAGTTTCAAGCGTAGAGTTTTGGCTACTAGACATAAACTACGACGTAATAGACGAACAGCCCATAATCTATATGTGGGGAGTAACTAGAGATGACAAAAGGATAGTTGTAGTAGAGAAAAACTTTAGACCTTACTTTTATGTCTTGACAGACCCTGGAAACATAGAAATAATAAAGAAAAAATTGCAGCCATACAGGGTTCTCAGCATTGACCTAGTCGAGAAAAAGTACTATGGAAGACCCGTCACAGCAATAAAGGTCACGCTCAGCAATCCACGAACTGTCCCAGAAGCCAGAGAAGCAGTGGCGAGTTTAGCCGGCATAAGGGAAGTCCTGGAGGCAGACATACGCTTCTATATGAGATACATGGTTGACAAGGGGATTCTCCCCAGCTCATGGCTAGAGGCAAAGGTTCGCGAAGTAGAGGTTCCAAGGGGCTGGCAAGTAGAGGAGGCATACGAAGTCGTCGGTGACGTTACTGTCCTTGACGAAAAAAGGGCGCCAAAGCTGAGAACCTATGCGTTTGACATCGAATGCTACAATAAATATGGTGAGCCTGACCCAGAAAGAGACCCCGTAATTATTATTAGCAGGATGCACGACGCTGGGGAAGAAGTTTTCTCGGCAGAAAACGGGGGAGAAAGAAGACTAATTGAAGAATTCGTCGAAGACCTGAGAACATACGACCCAGACATTATATTCGGATACAACACGAACCTCTTTGACTGGCCATACCTACTCAAGCGGGCGCATGTAAATAACGTGAAACCCAAACTAGGAAGAAACATGGGAGAACCAGCGCAAAGCGTCTATGGGCATTTCTCGGTGGTCGGCAGGGCAAACATAGACCTATACGACTACGCTGGCGACCTGCAGGAAGTAAAAATAAAGACCCTAGAGAATGTGGCCGAATTCTTGGGCGTGGTTCCGAAGTCGAGGAGGATACTGATAGACACCAATAGGATATATGAATATTGGGACGACGCTTCTAAGAGGCCTATATTAAGGCAGTATGCGCTGGACGACGCGAAGAGCACGTATCTTCTTGGACAGGTGGTTTTACCTTTCGGGATACAGCTCTCGAGCCTCGTTGGGCTACCCCTTGACCAGGTTTTTGCCGCTTCGGTTGGGAATAGGGTTGAATGGTTCCTGATCAGGCAGGCGTATCGGTTTAATGAGCTTGTTCCAAATGTGAAGGAGAGACGTGAAGAAACATATCAAGGCGCAATCGTTCTAAAACCGAAGCCTGGAATACACAAGAACATCGCGGTGCTGGACTTTTCCTCGATGTATCCAAACGTGATGATAAAGTACAATGTCTCTCCTGACACGTATGTTCCGCCGGACGAGGATGTCCCCAGGGATATGGTGTGGGTCGCCCCAGAAGTTGGCCACCGCTTCAGAAAGGAGCCTCCCGGTTTCTATCGGGTTGTCTTGGAGAGCTTGATAAGGGCTAGGAAAGAAATAAGGGAAGCCATGAAGAGGCTCGACGTCAAAAGCGACGAATACAAGATTCTCGATGAGAGACAAAAAGCCATAAAGGTAATTACTAACGCGACGTATGGCTATAGTGGCTGGAGCCTGGCACGGTGGTACAAGAGAGAGGTTGCCGAGGCTACGACTGCCTGGGGACGCGAATTAATCAAGAAGACTATTTCTTACGCCGAGGGGCTCGGGCTGGAAATAATCTATGGCGACACAGACAGCGTATTTGTAAAAAACGATGAAGAAAAAGTTGCAAAACTAATAGAGTTTGTCGAGGGAGAGCTAGGATTCGAGATAAAGGTAGACAAGGTGTATTCAAAGGTGTTCTTCACAGAGGCAAAGAAAAAGTATTGCGGCCTGCTTGCAGACGGCAGGATAGACGTTGTTGGGTTCGAGGCTGTTCGTGGAGACTGGGCAGAGATATCAAAGGACATACAGGAAGAAGTCGTCCGTATAGTTCTAACAGAAGAGGATCCATGGAAGGCAGTGGACTACGTAAAGAAAACCATAGATGAACTAGGCAGAGGAAAAGTTCCTCTCCAGAAACTAATAATCTGGAAAACTCTCTCAAAGGACCTAGAAGAATACGAGGTTGACGCCCCCCATGTTCAGGCAGCAAGAGAACTCAAGAGGCTTGGCTACAGGGTTGGCAAGGGGTCCAAGATAGGATACATAGTTGTCAAAGGCTCCGGCAAGGTTTCTGAAAAAGCGAAGCCCTATGTTGCCGTAAAGTCTCCAGACGAGATAGACATAGACTACTATGTTAAGCGTCAAATCATACCGGCGGCGTTGAGAATCCTTGAGTATTTCGGTGTGAGAGAAGAACACTTCTTGGGAGGCAAGAAACAGGCTTCCCTGACAGACTTTTTCTAGCTCAGTGTTTCTAGGTGATTTCTAAGAGTATAATGTAGAGGTTGTTCACGATGTCGTAGAGGGTGTCAGAGCTGTCTTCCAGCATCTCTGCTATGCTTGTTAGCAGGAGCATTGTTCCGCTTGAGATGTTGGACCCGAGGACCTCGAAGATTGTTTCTCTGTATAACGCGTCATTGGCGTGCTCGAGTTCGGCGATTTTTCTCAGGTCTCCTAGCGACTGAGAGGGGTCGTTGAGCAACTTGTTCATAGCCTGGCTGAGTAGCTCGGTCATTGCTGAGACGTTGTCGCATATCTTGACGAGGTTTGTTGCGACGTTTTCGGGGATAATCCAGTTTTTGTCCGTCAGGAATCCCAGCCTGTAGGATATCCCGCTCAACTTGTCAATTACAGCGAGGATCTGTGAACCAATTCTTACCCATTCTTCGCGATGCATCAGTGCACGCGAGGCCTTCGTTAAGTAGCTCAGGTAGTCTGTTTGGAGATTTATTGTTTCTTCTTTTGCCTTCTGTATCCTGTTTATCCGTGCCTTCTGGTCCTCCCGATACTTCTCGTCATTAATAGTCTTTATTATCCTCCGTATCTCCTCTAGCATTTCCTGTGAGAGCTGGAGCTCTTTCCTCAATGTCGCGATTAGTTTTGCGTCCGCGATGGATAGGTTGGACATTTATTCCACCCTTTTCGCCCTTATAGTAGCTATCGAGTTGTCTGCAACGCCATTGCTTTTAAGTTCATCGGTGTTACACCAGACTTCTCCTCGTGGTACAGACTCGTTTGGCATGGCTGTGAAGTAGAGTTTTTTCTTGCCGGCTATAACTACTTCTATGTCCGAGGATATCGAGAGCTCGTTCATTGTGTCGGGGTGCATGAATGCTTTGCCAGCCGGGACCTCTTCGCGCCATCGGAGCCTTAGCCTTCTTTCCTTGCGTTGCATAGCCATATGGACTCATGAATGTAAACGCTTGTAATAATTATTTTTTTCGCAGTTAGGATAAAAATACATGTTCAGGCATGCTAAATCTATTCTACCCGTGCATAGATCTTTTTGCTCTACGCACCTTTAACCTTCGTATCCTACAATTCTCAGTTATACATAATACAACGCCTCTTTTCAATTTTGTGTATTTCAGGAGCTCGGAGGCTTGAAGCTGGCATCCAAGCTTCTGGAGTTCTAGCTGGGTAAAACTGGTAAGCAAAATATAGCGCGAATTATAGACTGCCCTCTCTGAGAGGTCGTCTAGCCGCTGGGACACAGCTATCACGAGTTCTCCGTACTTTCTCAGTTCGAGAAAAAGCCTCTCACCTATAGTTGGCTGTTCCCATCTAGCCCTATATGTTAGTATGTTCCATGCCTCCTCTATTACGGTTGCATGCATGATTCTCCCTGGCTTGGTCTTGGACGTGACGTAGTCGTACAGATGTTTCAGTATAATGAGTGAAAGAAGGCCGCGGTATCTTACCGGTAGACGGCTCAGATCGACTGCGACCGTCTTCTCAAATAAAAAACTCGGTGGATTGTCTCCGTTAAGGGTCTTTCCAAGTGTGCCCTCATTGAGTATCGTTAGCCTCCTCAATAATGCAGACTTTATCTCGTATTCCCGCCAATCCCGTACAGCCTCCTCTTCAAGCAGAGAAATGACATCCACTAGCCTGTAGGGCGGCTTCCCCCTCTTCAAGGCCTTCAGCAAGATGTACCACTGAGGCTCTGATACCTGAAATACAGAGCTGAGAATATCCACTATGAATTCAATTTCCTGTGTAGCCAGCATGTTAAAAGAAAGATCTTCGCCCGGAGTAACACGGGGCAGTTCATCGTATTCCCCGTGAAAATCGAGAACAAGCGATGGTACCTCGTTTTTCTCGAGCTCCTCCAAAACAACCTTAACAGTATTTGTCTTGCCGCTACCAGTTGGCCCAACGACAAGCATGTGTCCCTGGTCGATTACAAGCCTTGGAAAAGGCAGGGAGCCCAGCGAGAGCTTTATCTTTGAACGGATGACCATCAATATTTTCTGTCAACTAGCTTTTAAATTGGTCGAGGAAACATTTTTTACCGTGGGATATATTGCCATTGAAACAGGATGCAGGAAAACAGCGATACGAGGGAAATCTATCTGGACTGTTTTCTGAAAATCTACCCATGGGAAATAAAAACAAACAATGTAAAGCGAGGCACAAACGTTTTCGTTAAGATACAGCTCGGCAACATAGTTCTTTACTCGAGGAAGGTTTCCCTCGCAGGAAGGGTAAAAGAGATCTATAAAGGTGAAAAATTCACAGACATACTCCTAGAGGCAAAAGAAGATGTAGTACTCCTAAGGCTCTGGCCAGAGAAACAACGTCTCCTCGACGTAAAGAACATAGAGGAAAACTCTTTCCTTAAAGCCTTCGGCACACTTAGGGAGGACCGGGACGGGAATATATATGTATCCGTTCTGGCTCTCAGCCGCATCCCAGAAAACCACATAGAAAGCTTCTACACAAGTGTAGAGGAGGATAGAAGGTTCTTCGAAAGATTCCTGAAAAACAATAATATAGGCGTGTCGTAGATATACGCGTCAACCTTAAATCCTTGTTGAATGCATTTCTAAATGAAAAGAGATAATGAGCGAGAAGACAACAAAAAAGACAAAGAAAGAGAAAAAGACTGAGGAAAAGTCGCAATCAATAGACCTAACGGCATTTCTAACTGGGCCGAGCCCCGAGACAAAAGAAAAGTCCCCCGAGGAAAAAACCGAGGAAAAAGCATACTTCACAGACGAAGTGGAAAAAATAGTTCTATCAGAGCTTGCCCAGGCAGGCAACAAGCTTCCAAAATCAAAGCTCTACGAGAAAGTTGTCCGTAGGGGAGTCAAGCCCGTAATATTCTACCAGGCCCTAACAAGGCTAATGGAAAAAGGCAAAGTCAAGCGGATATTCGACCCAGAAATAGAGGAATACGTCTATGTGGCCAGCTAGCATTATACCTTTGAGAACTTCTTTTTCAGCTCTTTGTATTCTTCCTGCTTCATCTGTGTAGCTATAGCCTTCCCCGCATCAGTCAAAACGACTTCATATCCCCTGATCTCTATGAGCCCCTTGTCTCTAAGCCCCTGAAGAGCCGACGCGAATCCTTCAACCACACGGTTAAAGTTGGGATTCTTGCGTGGCAGGAACTCCTCGGCTATAAGCTCGGCTATAAACTTCTCCGCCTCACTGCCCCCGCTCTGGAAATAGATCTTGCCCCAGTATTCATAGTAAATATACGAAAGCAGAAACTTCTCCACGCCCGTAGTTGCCTGAGACATCCTAACACCGTCAATACTCGAACAAATCCATTTTTAAGCTTTTCTCCAACACCAGAAACAGTGGTGCGGCCGCCGGGATTTGAACCCGGGTTCTGCGGCGTGGAAGGCCGCCATCCTACCAGACTAGACTACGGCCGCTACAACAATTTATCTAAAAAGAGCCGGCCTTAAAAAGCTTTCCACAAGAACGCTACGGTAGTGCCGGGGCCGGGATTCGAACCCGGGTTGACCGGATTATGAGTCCGGCGCCCTTGACCAGGCTAGGCGACCCCGGCTTGCATGCCATAAAGGAAAATGCCTGGTGAAGATTTAAATCTTTTGTAGAGGACATGCTCGATACCTCTTGGAAAAAGGATACCATGGATACAAAGCTACCCGTATTGTTGCCTCCTAGAAGGAGACTCTGCTACCAATGATTCTCTTTTCTGCCTCGTCTAGGAATATTTCGACGCCTTTCACTCTGGGAAGACGCGTCAAGACATCTCTCTCCGTCAGTACGCCGGTGATCTTGCCGCCCCTAGTGACGACGAGGGCGCCGATGCCGTGCTTCTTCATGTGGTTGACTGCTTCCCCCACGTCTGCCTCCTCCTCGACTGTTATCACTGGCTTGGAGGCCAGGTATACCAGGGGAGTCGAATAGACGGCGTCTCTGTCGCTCTTGAGCTTCGAGAGGCTCTCCTCCTTCGAAAGGTAAGCCAGCACGTCCTTGACTGTCACTATGCCTTTCAGCTCTCCCGAAGACGCCAAGGGCAATCTACGTATACGCCTCTCAGACATAACCCTCATGCAGTGCTGCAAGGTATCCATTGGCGAAGCCGTGACAACCTCTGGAGTCATAATCTCCTTAACCTTGACATGCGTATCAACGTCGGCCAACAGTGAAATCACGTGCCTCTCAGACACAATACCAACAACACGGTGAGCCTTGTCGACGACGGCAAGCGCGCCAAGCCCACGCTCAACCATTAACTCGATAACCTCGCGCACATCGGAATCATTGAACACAAATGGCGGATCATAACGGAGTATATCAACAGATACGTCTCCCAGCGCCCTGTAAACGTCTCCACCAAACCTAGACACGACAATCTCATCGTATCTCTTGCCCCCAAGAAAATCAACAACGCCACGCGCAGAAACCATTCCGGAAAGCTTCCCATCATCGTCGACCAATGGGACATGACGAACCTTGTTCCTCCCCATAGCCAGCAATACGTCCATAACGCTTGACCTCCTAGGCAAAACCGCCAACGGAGGAAAACGGCCGATCGGTAGTTCTGCTACACGCATAACAAAAAAACCACAAAAATGACTAAAAAACTTTGCCGTTAGGCAAAAACAACTACAACAAAAAACGAAAAGCGCCGCACAGAGAGATTTGTGCCCAAGCTTACACCGGTAGACAGCCTCGGGCTATTGGGAGTGGCCGGCTCGCACCTCGGAAACCCTCGGTGCATACACCGCCACCCCATCAACCCCGTCTTCTACGGGTGCCCTCGTCCCGACCCAGCCCCCGTCACCGGTAGGCCACGGTCGGGAGCGGCCGCCTCGTCTCGGGGTGGGTTTCCCGCTTAGATGCCTTCAGCGGTTACCCCTTGCGGCGTGGCTGCCCGGCAGTGCCCTGCCGGACAACCGGTACACTAGAGGCCACGGCCCGCAGTTCCTCTCGTACTGTGCGGACCATCCCCTCAGGCGGCCAACGGTCCCGGCAGGTAGAGTCCGACCTGTCTCGCGACGGTCTAAACCCATCTCACGTTCCCTTTTAATGGGCGAGCAGCCCCACTCTTGGCCCCTGCTGCAGGGCCAAGCTAGGAAGAGACGACGTCTGGGTACCAAACCGCGGGGTCGATGTGAACTCTCGCCCGCGACGAGCCGGTTACTCCCGGGGTAACTTTTCTGTCATGCCCGGCCCCCACCGAAGGGGGCACGAGCGTTCGCTAGGCCCCGGTTTCCCGCCTGCGCCCCGTGCGTTTAAGGGCGCAGTCAGCCCGGCTTTTGGCCTTGCCCTCTACGGCGGAGTTCTGACCCGCCTGAGCCGAGCTTTGGGCACCCCTGATACCTTCTCAGGGGTGTGCCGCCCCAGCCGAACAGCCCACCTGGCGCTGTCCCCCGGGTAACGCCCCAGGGTTAGGGACACAGTCGCGAGTGGGCGGTGTTTCATGGTCGCATCCCCTAGCCCCGGAGGGCTAGGTTCATAGCTCCCGCCTACGCTACGCACCCGCAACCGTATCCCAACGCCAGGCTGCTGTGAAGCTCCACGGGGTCTTCTCGCCCCACCGGGACTCCCAGGACTCTGCACCTGGTTGCGGGTTCAGCGGGTCCCAGGCTGGGACAGTGGGGACCTCGTTGATCCATTCATGCGCGCCGGAACTTACCCGGCAAGGCATTTGGCTACCTTAAGAGAGTCAGAGTTACTCCCGGCCTTCGGCGGCGCTTCGCCCGGTTGGACCCGGGTTTCACGTACCGCCAGTGGCCAGGATTCAGCCCCCGTACTCACCCTTTCGGGCTCGCGGGGACCTATGTTTTTATTAAACAGTCGGGTCCCCCTTGTCACTGCGACCTGCGGTTCCGGGGGTATGCCCCAAAACCGCAGGCACCCCTTATCCCGAAGTTACGGGGCTAATTTGCCGAGTTCCCTAGCCTGGGTTACCCCGCCACGCCTTGGGCTTTTCACCCAGGGGCACCTGTGTCGGTTCTCGGTACGGGCGTGGGGGCTCCTTCCCTGCTCCCTTTTCACGGGCCCCAGGAGTCGGGAGAACCCGCCTAAAGGCGGGCCCATCGCGCCTTCACCCGCTTCTCGCCATGACGGCACTCAGCGGGCTTCAGCGCTTGGATGGGACGGCGGTCCCACTCCCCCTATCCCGAGGCGTCAGGAGCAGGGCATGCGTTACCGCGAAACGTACCCCCACGGCAGGGGAATATTAACCCCTTTCCCTTTCGGCGGCACCGGTTAAGGGCCGCCTTAGGACCGGCTAACCCTCAGCCGACGACCGTTGCTGAGGAACCCTTGCCCTTTCGGCGGAGGGGATTCTCACCCCTCTTGCGCTCTTACTACCGCCGGGATTTTCATTCCGAGCGGATCCATCGGACCTCACGGCCCGACTTCTAGTCCACCCGGACGCCCCCCTACCGGATCACTCCGCAGTGCGGAGTGCCCCGGGGTCTCGGCGGCCGGCTTAGTCCCGGTAATCTTCGGGGCCTCCCGCCTCGGCGGGTAAGCTGTTACGCACTTCTTAGCCGATGGCTGCTTCTAAGCCTACGGCCCCGCTGTCTAAGGCGGGAGACACCCTTCTAGCTTGACGCTTTAGCCGGCACTTTGGGGCCTTAACCCCGGTCTGGGTTGTTCCCCTCTCGGCCTGGCGGCTTATCCGCCAGAACCCGTCTCTCCCCTTCTACGGTGCCAGTCGGTTCGGGGTTCGAAAGGGGGCTGGGACCTTTCGGTCCCCGGACCCCCAATCGGTGCCCTACCCAACTGGCCACCTCTGGGGAGGCCGGGTTGGGGCCCGCTTCGGGGGGAACCAGCTATCACCGAGCTTGATTGGTCTTTTGCCCCTAGGCCGAGGTCATGGGAACGAATTGCACGTCAGAACCCCTTCGGGCCTCCACCCGGCTTTCGCCGGGCTTCACCCTACCCCGGCCTAGATCGCTCGGTTTCTGGTCTCATGGCTGTGACTACGGGCCCTTTCAGACCCCGCCCCACACCAGCCTTGCGGCTGGCTACGGGCATGTCGGTTTCCCTACGCCTACGGGGCTTGGACCCCTTAAGCTCGCCACAGCCATGAACTCCCCGGCCCGTGTTTCTAGACGTAAGGCGCGACCCCGGTCCCCTCCCCTCGTACTCCTCGGTCGCCCGAGTTTCCTTCGGGGAGGATCTACCCTTTCGAGCCGCGCCACCTGTAGCTACCCGGTTTCAGGCTCTTTTCACCCCCCTTCCGGGGTACTTTTCAGCTTTCCCTCACGGTACTAAGTTCGCTATCGGTCTCGGGACGTATTTAGCCTTGGAGGTCGGTGCCCCCCAGCTTCCCACGGCAAAACCAAGCCGTGGTACTCAGGGACATCCGCTATCCCCCACCCGGATTTCGCCTACGGGACTGTCACCCTCTACGGTGCGGCATTCCAGCCGACTTCGGCTATCCGGGTTTGGGGGAGCGCGGAGCCCTACAACCCCACATCCGTCCGTGCTCTTCGCACGGAAGTTCGGTTTGGGCTCTCCCCCTTTCGGTCGCCCCTACTCAGGGGATCCCAATTGGTTTCTTCTCCTCCCCCTACTAAGATGTTTCCGTTGGGGGGGTTCCCGCTCGGTACTCCCCTTGCGGGTTTCCCGAGCGCCATGGGTTATCCCCACGGCAGGAGGTCCCATTCGGCGATCCTCGGATCGAAGCCTGCCTGCGGCTCCCCGAGGCGTATCGCCGCTTGCCACGGCCTTCCTCGGCGCCCGAGCCGAGCCATCCACCGGGTAGCTTAACGCTGTCTACCGGTGTAAGCTTGGTCTGCACACTCTCTGTGCGGCGCTCATATTCTCCCACTGGTACCCCAGTGGGAGTTCACGCCCTTCACCCGGAAACGCTCTGGTTTCCGGGTTGCATCTCGGTAAGCATGAAAAGTGAGGCACGGTGTGCGTTTCTCGACCGGATCGAAAGGAGGTGATCCGGCCGCAGGTTCCCCTACGGCCACCTTGTTACGACTTCTCCCCCCTTGGGAGGCCCAGATTCGACCTCCCACCTCGTCGGCAGGAGGCCTCACCTGGGCCTCCCTCGGGTGGAGCGACGGGCGGTGTGTGCAAGGAGCAGGGACGTATTCACCGCGCGTTGATGACACGCGGTTACTAGGGATTCCAGGTTCACGAGGGCGAGTTGCAGCCCTCGATTCCTACTGAGGCGGGGTTTAAGGGATTGCCTCCCCCTTTCGGGGTCGGAACCCGTTGTCCCCGCCATTGCAGCTCGCGTGTAGCCCGGGGGTTTCGGGGCATACTGACCTGCCGTAGCCCCCACCTTCCTCCGGCTTATCGCCGGCAGTCCCCCTAGAGTGCCCCGGTCCCGAAGGACCGGGTAGCAACTAGGGGCGGGGGTCTCGCTCGTTCCCTGACTTAACAGGACACCTCACGGCACGAGCCGGCGACGGCCATGCACCTCCTCTCAGCTCGTCTGGCAAGGTCGTTAGCCTGGCCTTCATCCTGCTGTCGCCCCCGGTAAGGTTTCCGGCGTTGACTCCAATTAAACCGCAAGCTTCACCCCTTGTGGTGCTCCCCCGCCAATTCCTTTAAGTTTCAGCCTTGCGGCCGTACTCCCCAGGCGGCAGGCTTAACGGCTTCCCTACGGCACTAGGCGGGCACGAAGCCCGCCTAACACCTAGCCTGCATCGTTTACAGCTGGGACTACGGGGGTATCTAATCCCCTTTGCTCCCCCAGCTTTCGTCCCTCACCGTCGGGCGCGTGCTAGCCGGGCGCCTTCGCCACTGGTGGTCCTCCTGGGATTATAGGATTTCGCCCCTACCCCAGGAGTACCCCCGGCCTCTCCCGCCCCCTAGCCCGGCAGTATCCCTCCGCTCCCACGGTTGAGCCGTGGGCTTTAAGGAGGGACTTACCGGGCCGGCTACGGACGCTTTAGGCCCAATAAACGTCCCGACCACTCGCGGGGTTGGTATTACCGCGGCGGCTGACACCAAGCTTGCCCCCCGCTTATTCGCCCGGCTTTTTAGACCGGGCAAAAGCCACCCTCATCGGGTGGCACTCGGGGTGACTCCGTCACGGTTTCCCGCATTGCGGAAGTTTCGCCCCTGGTGCACCCCGTAGGGCCTGGGCCCTTGTCTCAGTGCCCATCTCGGGGCTCCCGCTCTCACGGCCCCTACCCGTTATAGGCTTGGCGGGCCGTTACCCCGCCAACTACCTGATAGGCCGCAGCCCCATCCTCGGGCGGCTACGGCAGGGATGGTGCCGTAGCCCTTTCGGCGTAGACCCATTCCAGAAGTCTACACCTATGGGGGATTATCCCCAGTTTCCCGGGGTTATCCCCCTCCCGAGGGTAGGTTAGCCACGTGTTACTGAGCCGTCCGCCGGAGCCGGCCGTGCCCCCGGCTCCTAGACTTCCATGGGTTAGCCCCACCCCGATAGCGGTCGGGTCCGGCAGGATCAACCGGAGTCTGGCCGCGTGCGGAGGAGTCGATAAGCTTACGCACACCGTGCCTCACTTTCTTATCCCCGAGAGTTCCGAGCTAGCGCTCGTTTTTCTCGGGGACGCACTGTGTAGCCATGGGCGGAGGCCGCCTTTTCATTGGGAGAGGTTGCCTCTCCCGTTATCTAGGCGAGCCGCCGGTGCCCATGGCGGCAAAATTAATGGATAGTGGGGTTGTTTATAAATTTTACTATTAGGCTATACTCCGGGAAGCATACGTGTCTATGTAGAATTTTGCTAGTGCCTGGGGGTTTACTGTGCCTGCGAGCCATTCTAGTAGCTTGCTCATATATAACGTTGCCGGGGGCAACGTGTCCTGCTTGTAGACTGCTTGTAGCTCGTTGATTGTTGTTGTGGCTAGGGGGTATGCTGTCCTGTGCCTTGCCTCGAGTTTTAGCCCCTCTATGTTTCCCCTTATGAGCTCGTCTAGGAAGTATGTTGCGATCTCTTCTGCGGTGAGGGGGAGTACGACGAGTTGGTGTGGCGAGGCTTTTTCCAGTATTTTGAGCTTGAGCTGGGTGTATGTTGCAGGCTCCGCGTCTATGGCTATGGTCTCTATGCCTGGCAGTTTTTGGGCTAACTGGTTGATTTCTTGGGGGATGTTTCGGCCGATATGTATGTGGCTTATCTTTACTTGGAACTCTTTCTCTATGTCTACGAGGAGGTCTAGTGATGCTTTTGACTGGAGGTTTGGCAGTGTCGCTACTAGGATGCTGTCCTGCCTCTTTATGCCTGCTTTCCGGAGGTTCCTCTTGTACCTGTTTCTAAGCGCTGTCTTTGTGACCATGTTTTTCACTCTATGCACGGCAAAGTGACAGTTTTTATTTTGTGGGCTTCAAATAAAGTTATGTGGGCTACGTAAAGGAGGCGTATTTCCTGCTTAACGGAGTGTCGAGCGATCAGCTTGCAGAGGTCTTGCTGAATATGGGTGGATGGGGGGTGAACTACTTCATCGAGGAGAGGAGGGGCGGCAGGTGGATGTATGCTTTTTTCAGGGAGGTGAAGAGGCAGGACGACTACTTCTTGGTAAAGGTTGGCCTCAGGGAGAAAGATAGGTGGAAGTGGGGCGAGGTCTTCATGGTGAGGTTGGTGGAGGACGGTGGAGGGGTAAGGATGGTTGTTAGGCGTGTGAGGGGTGTGGGTAGGATAGGTTCCGACCTGGTTGGGTACTGGATTGTAGAAAATGCTAGGAAGCATTACCCAGACGTCTTACTTGAGGACGGTAAGACTTTCTAGACTCTCGCATAGGATTATAGGGGGCGCGCCTACTCTGGATGCGGGATCTTGGCTTTGCGGAAGAGCTCAGGGTTTTTGTGTAGTGGACGTGTAGCGTCTATGCCGATCTTCGAGGTTTGAAGTGTTTCCTGGTCTGCTGACGGGTCGAGGCTGCTCCCCCTTGCCCCCCTTATGATGATTATGTCCTCGTCTGGCTGCATCCTTGTAGCCAGCGCCCATTCAACGTCCTGTGGATTGTCGGGGTCTATGTCTGTATCCACAACTACTACCGATTTCAGGGAGGGGTGTGCAGCGAACGCCGCCATTATCACGTTTTTGGGGTCGCCCTCTATTGTTTTTTCCATCGAGATGACTGCGTGGAGCCACCCTCCGCCCCCAGGCGTGAGCCTAACCTTTTTTATGCCTGGAGCTGTCTTTGACGCCACTGTGTAGATTGCTACTTCCCTTGGAAAACCCATCAATAGCAGGTGCTCGTAGCCCGAAGGCAGAATAGTATAGTACAGGTACTCCTGCCTGACACTTATCGATTCAACGTGGAAAACAGGCTCTTTCCTAACTATGTCGTATGTCCCGAGGATATCTACGAATGGCCCCTCGTCTACCCGTTTCCCAGCTACGAATTCCCCGGTTATGATTATCTCCGTGGGAATAGGCAACGCGACTCCTTCAAGGAAGCTGTCAGTCCCCCTCAAGGCGCCGTTTACAAGTGTGTTTGCGACCTCGGCCTCGTAGACGCCGAACGGCGGGCTCATTGCTGCCGCTAGATACATTATCGGCGGTGCACCTATAAGTATGGCCGCTGGGAGGTTCTGCCCCCTCGCCTCTGCCTTCCTGTGTATCTGGTAAAGGTGCCTTGGGACAAGCCTTACTGCTAGGTTTTCCTCGTCTAGTACAAGTGCCCTGTGAATGCTCGCGTTTACTGCGCCTGTCTCGGGATCTTTCGCTATGAATATGCCTGAAGTAATGTATCTTCCAGCATCCTTCTCGAAGAATTTAAGGATTGGCAGCTTGTAGAGATCGACGCTCGTTTCCTTGAGGCTGGGCTTTTCTAGAATCCTTATTGGTGTAGGGTTTTCCATGGCTCTCGCTACACGTGTATATATCTCTGCGTCGGAGCCTCCGCCTAGAACCAGCGACAGGTTCTCCCGTTTGGCAAGCAGATTTGCAACAACTTTTCCGTTTGGCGTATCGAGAGCTACGGGGTATGGCTGGGCCTGCTGGATGTGCCAAGCGGCCTCATAGTCTAGCGCGAGTTGCCCCGGGATTTTTCTAAGCAGGCCAGATTTGTCTAGATGTGTCAAAAGTGCTCTAATATCAAGGGAAATATTTTGCTCCATGAGTACTTTAGACACATGGCTGTGTAAATAAACCTATACTCGGCTGTCATCCATATGCAAGTAGACAGACTTCTAGAAGATGCGCTAAGACTCTCCCTCTGCCTTCTTTATGACCTTTAAGTCTTCGGCACTTATTGTAACTGGTAAAACAAAGACAGCCTCGGCCAATTCTACTTTTACCTCGTTCCTTGACTTGTCGATGCCCACAATTTTGCCACGCATTCCAGTGAAGGGGCCCCTAATTATTTCTACAAGGTCGCCAACATTAAGCTGTTCCACAAGTGGCTTGGGCTTCAGCATTTTCTCCATTTCGGCGAGGCTAACCGCGCCCCCTATGACGCCCCTGACATGTTTCAGGCCATAGGCAAGCCTTTGTGCCTCGTAGAGGGCGTCGCTTTCAACAAACACTAGGCCCTTAAGTGCGGGGATAACGAGTATCGAGTACACCTTGTAGTTTCCAGAGGTTGCACGTCTATACAGGAGATAGGCAACGTTGTATTCCTGGCCCTGGGTTACCCTCAGCGCGTAGAAACGGGAGATCTCAACCTTCTTCTCCTCTGCCAACAATCTTCACCCAGGGGCTATATTTCTTCGCGTCTGCGTAGATAGACAGCGAGGACGAGGATTACCACTATGATTATTATACCTCCTAGGAGTACGTATTCCCTAGAGATGCCTCCCAGGCCAGCAAATTCTAGGAACGAGCCCATCAGCTGGAATACGAAGCCTATGGTTCCTAGGAGGCCCAGACCAATTAGCACTACTCGTAGCATCATCTTGTATTCTTCTGGTTCTGGGCGTGAAACCATCCTCAATAGCCGGATAATTGTGTCGCTGAGTTTGCCACTTTTGCTACTCATGTCGCTCGGTTCTTCTGAGAAAAATGTAAAATAAATATCTTGTGTTTCGGGAAAACTTTACTGATGTAAGGGCTGTTTGCCCAGATACTTGGTCCACTCTGGGTACAGCAGGTGAAGGAGAACAGCCTTAGACGTATGCAACCTGTTTTCGGCCTGATCAAACACCACGCTGTTTTTCGACTCTACAACCTCGTCGGTTATCTCTTCGCCCCTATGCGCAGGCAGGCAGTGCATCACGATAAAGTCTTCCCTCCCCACGTGTTTCAAAAGCTCGCTGTTTACCTGGTACCTTGGGAGAAAAGCCTTGAGCCTGGCCTCCTTCTCTTTTTCTTGCCCCATGCTCACAAACACGTCTGTATAGATAACGTCCGCGTCCTTCACAGCCTCATATGGGTCTTCCGTAACCTGGATCTTGGACAAATACTCTTTTCCAACTAGATCCTCCCTGGGCATGTAATCTCTTGGAGACGCCACTGTAATCTTGGCTCCAAGCTTGACTCCAGCAATTATAAGCGAATTGAGAACATTGTCCGTGCCGTCCCCTACAAACGTAATCTTTACTCCGTCTATCTTGCCCATCTTCTCCAGGATAGTCATATAGTCGGCTAGCGACTGTAACGGGTGATACTTATCGCTGAGCAGGTTAACAACTGGAACAGTTGAATATCTTGCAAGCTCCTCTATATCCTCGTGCCGATAAACCCTGGCAGCTATGAGGTCGTGGTACCTGGACAAGACGCGCGCAACATCTTTTACGGGTTCTCCCCTGGCAAGCTGCAACTCGTTAGAGGAGTAGCTTACGGGGAACGCCCCAAGTTCATATGCGGCGACAGTAAATGAGGCGCGGGTCCTTGTAGAGGGCTTCTCAAAAATCATTGCAACTGTTTTCCCGGATAATAGATTCAGGGACCTTGCACCTGCATTTCTAAGCTTTTTGAGCAGGATTGAGTCTTGTAGAAGTGCAAGTATCTCTTCTCTAGAGAAATCTCTCAAGGTTAACAGGTCTCTTTTCTTCACGTTTCAAAAATTTTTGATCAAAGATTTAAAAGTGACGCAGGTAAACTAAGAAAATATATACCAGTTTATCAGACTTTGTGTCTTTGAGTCTGCATGTGGTCGATGCTGTATCTTTTAAGGAATAATCCCCAGCGTCTCATAGACAACATGAAGGCTAGGTTTCTGGATACGGGTCTGGTGGAGGAGGCTATAAGGCTTGACACTGAGTGGAGGGCGAAGAAGAAGGAGTATGACGAGGCAAAACACGAACTGAATCTTGTCTCCTCCCGCATCAGGACGGCGCAAGGCGAGGAGAGGGAACAGATCCTGGCCAAGGCACGTGAATTGAGCAGGAAAGTGGACAATATCGAGAAGGAGTTGGCCGAGCTCGAGGCAAAGAGAGACGAGGTTTTGAAAAAGTTGCCGAATGTTATCCACGAGACAGTCCCCATTGGTCCCGACGAGAGCTATAACCAGCCAGTGAGATACTGGGGAAAGCCGAAGGTTTACATTGGAGACGTTGAAGCATTCTTGAAGGAAACCAAGGAGAGGGGCTTCAACGTTGACTATGAGGTAATTGACTGGAAACCGCTGGGCCACGCAGATTTTCTGGAAAGCAAAGGGCTCACAAACACTCAGAAGGCAGGCGAAGTTGCAGGAGCAAGATTCTACTACATGTTCAACGACCTTTTGTGGCTCGAACTCGCGCTAGAAATGTATGCACTGGAATTCCTGGCTTCGCAAGGATTCACTATACTTCTGCCCCCCTACATGCTTAGACGTGAAGTCTTGGAGGGAGTGATAAGCTTCGAGGACTTCCGAGACATGGTCTATAAGATTGATGGCGAAGAACTGTACCTGATCGGCACAGCTGAGCACCCGATAGCCGCGCTACACGCAGGGGACGTTATACCAGAAAAAGACTTGCCACTGCTTTATGCTGGCCTCAGTCCATCGTTTAGGAAAGAGGCTGGCGCGCATGGAAAAGACACCAAGGGAATCTTCAGGGTCCACCACTTCGAAAAGGTAGAACAATTCGTCTTCTCGCATCCCGACGAGAGCTGGAAATGGCATGAAAAGCTGATAGAGAACGCCGAGAAATTGTGGCAGGGACTAGAGATACCCTACCGGGTCGTCAACATAGCTTCTGGAGATCTAGGAATAGTGGCCGCCAAAAAGTATGACTTAGAAGCATGGATGCCTGCCCAGGCTAAGTACAGAGAAATGGTGTCATGCTCGAACTGCACTGATTGGCAAAGCTACAGGCTTAACATAAGGTATGCTGAATACAAAGGAGGTGTAACGAAGGGTTATGTCCACACCCTAAACAGCACCGCCCTCGCTATTCAGCGGACAATCTGTGCTATAGTGGAAAACCACCAGACAAAGGACGGCTACGTAAAGGCACCGAAAGTACTTCATAAATACCTAGAACATGTAGAGAAAAACCTTAAGGTACTTGTACTTGAATAGTTGCCATTCCTCTTCTCATGGTAAAGATAATCTTTTATATACACATTTAACCATTTATGCTTGATGAAATATGAGTACACGACCCGAGGAAGCTGGAAACATCAAGGTTGGATCGTTCATAGTTATCGACGGTGAACCTTGCAAGGTAGTTGAAGTCGAGAAAAGCAAAACAGGAAAACATGGATCCGCGAAGGCCAGGATAGTGGGCATAGGCTTCTTTGACGGGAGCAAAAGAAGCATCGTTGTGCCAACAGACGCACGCGTAGAGGTCCCAGTGATAAGGAAATTCACTGCACAAGTCGTTGCCATTGTTGGAGACAACCTACAGTTGATGAACCTGGAAGACTACTCTACATTTGAGATGCCGATGCCACAGGAAGAAGAACTAAAGTCAAAGCTCAGCGAGGGCGTTGAGGTCGAAGTCTGGGAAGTAATGGGCAGACCAAAGATAATGAGGGTTAGGGCTTAGAGACTATTTTCGTGATGAGCCAGGCAGGAGTGAGCCAAAAGCGATGACCGCGATCTTGAGTGCTGACACAAATTTTCTCCTGGCTTACACCTGAGGGATGCATACTGCCACAAAAAGACTGCAAAATTGGGCTTGTCGGTGGCACTTTTTCTCTCCTTCACCGGGGACATAGACACCTTCTGAGATATGCGGCCAGCAAGTCTGAGAAACTTATAGTTGGCGTGACTAGCGACGAATATATTAGGAAAAACCAAAAAAATCATCCGGTAGAGCCATACGAGCTGAGAGCGTTATCTGTGATTCTATTCTTGATGCACGTTGACCCCTCGCTAAACATACTCGTAGTGCCGATCGACGATGAGTATGGACCAGCTTTAACAGAGGTTGAGGCCGACTGTATTTTCGTAAGCGAAGAAACATTCTCAGGCGCTGTAAAGGTAAACCTGGCCAGGAGAGCGAGGGGTCTAAAACCTCTCAAGGTGTATTCCGTTGAGCTCTTAGGACAAGAGGGAGAAAAACTCTCAAGTACAACGTTATGGAGAAAAATATTAAGCAGGCAGACTAGAGGCGATTTTTCTCCGTATAGCTTCAACAAGGAAAATTACTAATAGCCCCCATATAGCCAGGATAAGTATTCCCAGGAGACTCCTTGCAAAACTCTGTGGAACAACTATTGCAACCTTCTCAGCCAGTGCTACGAGGGCAATAAGAGACCCCCAGAAAACTAGTAACACCCCAGACAAGAGGGCAATGGTTCTAATCTTCCTATTTATGCTAGCCATCTACATCACCCCACCGGTGTTAACAAATAGGACAGAAAAGCAAGAAAAGCTGCTACAACTTCCAACCATATGTACATTTCAGCAACCTCTTTCTCAGTTAACGGCCCAGAGAAATGCAGAATCAGTCTAGTCAATGTCAGAGGCGACTTTGGGTCTGGGTTAGACCTTAATATTCCGCTCTCTACAAGAACCGGCCTCACTTTTACTTCCCTATGCTCCTTGAACCCTCGAAAACTTACAAGGACAAAGAGCCCATTAAGTATATGTGGCAACAGAAGAACAAGAACAACGAACTCCAGGTGGAAAGCTACGGCAATTGCTCCAAGAAGACCGCCCAGGAAGAGACTGCCACTGTCTCCGTTAAATATCTTTGCGGGGTAAGCGTTGAAGGGATAATAGGCGAGTAGAACGGCTAGAGATACAACTGCTAATGCAAAGAGGAGCATGTCTCCTTTCAGTAAACTGATTATGGCAAGTGTTGTAAATATGACTATTGATGTGCCTGGGACAATGCCGTTTAAAACGTCAAGCATGTTGACTACGTTTGCCGCGCCGGCAACGGAGACAGGTAGGAGGAGCCAGTAGATTATTGTCATTCTCATCCTTCCAATTATTGGAACTACTGGTCTGCCCCATTCGATAGCTTTTGGGTAAAGAAAACCTATGATGGCAAGGGGAACAAATGTAAAAACGCTTAGAATAGTTTTCGTCAGTCCTCCCAGAATTTTTTTGTCATCTATGTATCCTATAGCGAAACCTATCCCAGCGCTAAGGGCAACTCCTACTAGTTTTGCTAGAGAAGATGCGTCCAGAGGATAGAAAAGCATGAACAGTATCAGTCCAGATACAAAGCCTATAAAGAGGGCTACGCCTCCGCTGTGCGCGACGAGAGGATTCCCGAGCTTATGTGCATCGGGCCGGCTTAGGCCATGCTCCAAGTGCAGCTTAATTATTTTAGGCGTGGCTATCTTTACCACTAGAAAAGCTACAATAGACGACAACAAGACACCTAAAAAGGCTTCCGGCATACCTCATTACCCCGCTAGACAACACCTGTTTTTTTGGCTACATAGCCCATCAACAATGGGAACAATATAGTTACATCCCCCGGCACTGTCACATGTTTGGCCTGAGGCTTTATTTTTCCCCAGCTTATCGCCTCCCTGGTCTGTGCTCCAGACAAGCTCCCGTCCCACTCTGGAGCCGAAGTAATTTGGACTGCATAGTCTAGTCCACCCCGGAACTGCGACCACCAAATAAGGTGGTGCTTAGATATGCCGCCGCCAAGAATTATACCCGTCAAGTTGTCAACACTGTATATATATTCGGAGATTTTTCTCTCGTCTTCTAGCAAGTCAAGCTTGACTTGCTTGGCGTTGGGTCTGAGGCGTTGCTCCTCGTTAAAGGTAAATATGGCGGTTCCAAATGCAGAATCGAGAACTCCGGGTGCAAACAGGAGCTTGTTTCTCTCATAGACGGCTCTGAGAATAGATGACTCGTCTCTGAGTCTTTTACCAGACTCATGTGCAAGCTCGCTGGTTGTCCATGTATCTTTTATTTTTATTAGTTCCTCGAGCATCTCGTGGACGAAACGCTCAATTGGCGGGCCATAGTTTTCGACGGGAATAAGGATGTTTCCCAGCCTATGTATTTCGAGCTCTTTTAAAAAGACGTCGTCCATCGCGAATTCGCCTATATAGTAGTTGTTCCCTGTTCCTCGTGCAATGTCATGGTCGAAAGTGCCGCCAGTCGTCATGAGTAGTTCACATATCCCTTTATTGACCATATCGGCTATGATGCCCCTTAAGCCCGTAGAGACAAGGTTTGCTGGAAAAGCCAACGCAATCTTGCTAGAGGTGGTGATCGCATCGACCAGTATATCTGCGGCTCTCACTAGGTATTTTACCGAGAAGCCTCCCATCTGTTTATACTTCTCCATTAATTTTTCCGAGGCATCAGCTATGTCGGCTAGCCTAATGTCTGTAACTGGCTCACGCAAGAGTTCTCGACGGATTTTTATCTTCTCGCTTTCATTCACAGCCACGAAGAAAACGTCCTTTCTAAAAAACCTAATGCAGGCTATACTGTACAGCTATTTCGGAAAAAGAAAGCCAACGCCCTAGTGCACCTTTATACTGAACACTCCTTTCTGACTTATCGACAGCATTTTAGCGGCTTCAGACTTCTCTGGGTCAATCACCGCTATAAAGCCATCCCACTCCTCGGTGAACTCTCTAGACCCGCATATGGGGCAAACCTCTACAGTGTCCTGGACAAGCGTTTTACACTTTACACATGCCTTTAACGGGAGCTTACGTTTCTTAGCCACTCTTTTCACCGGCTTGCTGCGTCTTAGACTTTTCGATAAGCTCCTTAATAAACTCTAACTTGCCCAAGTAGGGCTGACGCATCGTCAACCTAATTTTTAGCTGACCTTTCTGCTCATCATAAGCAATACCAACTACTCTCGCCCTTACAATGTCGCCCTTCCTTATTGTCCTGGTACCCTTTTCGTCCTGTATAAGAACCACGCCATTTTCTCGATCATACGTTATGTTCTTCGATGGATAGATCTGTGACTTGTGCACAAAGCCATCAACGGGTCCTAGCCTCACAGTTAGGCCAATATTTTCAACGAGGACAACTTCTCCCTCGACAATCTCGTTATTGACAGCACTATAAACCAATGCCTTGAACCTCACATCGTGATATGGCGCGCCATCCCCCCAAGTCAAATAGCCATACTCAGATACATCCACGTCCAAAACTGTGACAACCATCCCGATTCCCTGGATAACTCTGCCCTCAAACTCCTCTTTCAAAATCTCCAGTGCAACCTCTTTTAGGGGTCTGCCAAACATTCTCGGAGGAATCCTAATTACGTCTTGAAGCTCTACTAACTTGTACACATCTTTGCTTAGACAAACAGATATTTTAAACATTTTCTTTAAAGACAATCATCTCAGAATAATCGCGAGCAACCGAAACGTAAATAAGACTTCTCAGAACAAAAATAAATGCCCGGCGGGAAAGCCCCAGGGGGCTAGCCCTCCCCTGCACCACAAACGGGCTTTACGGTGGGGGGCGTCAACCCCCATGGGCGTCCAGCCTGCTGTGCGGAGACCCGCAAAGGTACCAATGAAAACCGTTTCCACGGGACGCCTCGTCCGCGTAAGGCTCCTCGTAGGAGGAGTCCTTGCGTGGCAGAGGCCGAACCGGGTTAGGCCCGGGAGGGAGCGGCCCTAAGGCCTCCGAGGCGTGTTCGTGGAGGCGACGGTTAGAGGACTGCCTTTGCGGGGACCCCGCACAGTAGGCTGGGCCACCGTGGGGGGATGCCGCCGGGCATTTCTGTATGCGAAAAAAATGTATAGTATCACTGTAACCATTTTTAATGGGCGCCAAGTGGTCCGGCGGGCGGCCTCCGGTCCGTCTCGGCGACGAGACGGGCTGTGGAACCCCCTCACCGCCGCGGACCTGTAGCCGCGTAAGCGGCACGGCGAGACGCCGTGGATCAGCTGTTGCTCTTGCCACGGATGGGGATGACCTACTTTTAGTGGTAGCGACGACGTGGCAAGCTTGCGTGGAACGCTGATCCTGCAGGGGGAGGGTCAAGCAGGAGCCTATGAGGCTCCGCGGGGAGGCTCCGGGTAGACCCTTAGACAGATGCCGCCTAAACATAAGGGGGGGTACGACCGGCCACTTGGCGCCCGGTCGTAGAAATAGTTATTTCTGGTGCCGCGTTCCATGCATGGAGTTTGCAATGAAGGTCTTAGACCTGTTTGCCGGCGCTGGGGGGTTTAGCAGGGGGTTTCATCAGGAAGGGTTCGAAATTGTGGGGGCTGTAGAGCTGGACAGTAATGCTGCCTCCTCTTTTGCCCTGAACTTTCCTAAGGCCCATGTATTCGTGAACGACATAAGGGAGCTACACTCACTGGATATTTTGAGTAAGCTTGGGGAAAAGCCAGATGTAATTATCGGGGGTCCACCGTGTGAAGGCTATACGAGGGCTAACCCCAAGAGAGAAAAAGAGCCGCTAAACAGGCTTTATGTGGATCCGCTTGGATCTCTTGTCCTACATTTTATCCGTATTGTCGGGGACCTAGAGCCAGAAGTCTTCGTAATGGAAAATGTTCCGGGAATTCTTGACGGTGGACTAGGTGAAGTTATTAGGGAAGAATTTGCACGCGTCGGATATTCAGAAGTATACTTCAATGTGCTAAAGGCTGAGGACTATGGAACCCCTTCTCATCGTGTACGCGTATTTATCTCTAACAAAAAGATAGCCCCGAAAAAGACGGGCAGACAGGTTACGGTTTGGGAGGCGATAGGCGACCTGCCGCCGCCTGACCCATACTATGAAATTCCAAATCATGAGCCAGTCTCCCTAAGCGTGGGGAAGCTCAAGAGAATAGCAAAACTGAAGTGGGGCGAACCACTGATACATTACAGAGGCTACGGAAAACGTGTACTAGGGAACTTGGTTAGGCTACACCCTTATCGACCTTCTCCCACCGTGATGGGGTCTACACGGTTTGTTCATCCGTTTGAAAACAGGCTTTTAACGGTACGTGAGCAGGCACGATTGATGGGGTTCCCAGATAGCCATGTTTTCGTGGGAAGCAAGGATTCACAGTTCAACCAGGTTGGGGAAGCTGTCCCAGTGCCGCTGGCGCGTGCAATAGCTGGAGAGATAAGAAAGATCCTATGACCCCAGCCATTGGAGAGTTTCCAAAAAGTTCTTTACCCAGTATGCATCCCTTGTAGCGAAAAAGTATGCTTGACAAATTCATACCGGTGCTCCACAACACCAATAGTTCACAGCGTGTAGCAGACACTGCCAGAATAGCCTTCGGCCTGGGATACAAGACACTCGTTATATCTAAGGCAGTGGGGCCGGCGGCACAGATAGGGCTCCCCGAGGCGCAGAAACTTGCGATCCGCTACAATGCAAATATAATTTTTCTCTCGGACCTGTCAGAAGTAATAGAGCTTTTACAGCCAGACGTAACCCTAGTGGTTGTGCCAGGCAAGTATGGAGGAGCGAATCTCTCGGAGACACTTAGCAAACTATCCCAGAGGCTTAGCGAGATAAAGAAAGTGCTCCTAGTTTTCGGAGGCTCAGAGCCCGGGCTTACCCAGAAAGAAATGAAGCTTGGAGAGGTAGTACACCCGGACGGGGTAATAGAAGATATAGGCACCGTCGGAACAGTAGCAATAACGCTTTACACGGTGTCACAGACAATACAGACTAGACAAGTCTGATGCGTGTAACTGTTTTCTTGTTCTGCCAGCTGTATTTTCGAATCCTTTTAGACTTTCCAAAGCCGCAGTGCGCACAGTAGCCCTTCCTAATGTTGTAGCTGTGGTGTCCACACCGGCGGCAACGTATATGTGTGATCTTTTTACCCCTTTTGCCGAAAGATGTTGTACCCTTAACCATTCCTCAACACCCCTCACGGGACTGGGGAAACCAGGATCACGTTATCCCCCCTAACAATTATCGTACCCAGCTGCCTGGTCTTGGCGTTCTTTATTTCTTCGGCGTTTTCTAGAACAAGGTTCAAGTGGTAGTCATAGCTTTTTAGGAGCCCACGTATCTCTCTTCCACCCTTTAGCCTTACAAGCACGTTTTTGCCCAAAGATTCTGCCAGGATCGAGATTGTCCCCTCTTCCATCTGATACTCGCCTCACTAACAGCCCCCTAGAAACTTTATAAAGTTTTTCTTAGCACAAGCTACACTCAGGGACGCTGAGAATTTTTGTACTCATTTATTAGTAACGTGACAGCGTGCCTGACGAGTTCACTCATAGAGGAGTATTCTCCCCTTTTAACGAGTTCAAGCGCCCTATTATAGTCCTCAACGCTCAGGCGAAAATTAACCTTTACCAGGTCGCCTTCCTTGCTCATCATCTTATATATGATATAGCGCTCTATTAAATATTTGCCACGAGGACGGGGTCCATGCTCATGCAAAGCTAAAGTTTAAAAAGTCCGTTTTTGTCTATGTTGAGAGGTGTTCACGTGTCAGCTAAAACCTCATTCAAAATCGTAATTTCCGACCCAAAGACTGGAAAAGCAGAACAAGTCGAGGTAAGCGGTGAACAAGCCCTGAGGCTGATTGGACACAAGATTGGAGACATAATAGACGGCGCGCTCGTAGGAAAGCCCGGAATCAAGCTCCGCATCACCGGTGGATCTGGAAGAGCTGGAGAGCCAATGAGGCCCGATATCCAGGGCGCCAGGAAAGGGTACTTCCTGCTCTCTGGCCCTCCAGGCTACTGGCCCAAAGAAAAGGGTGAACGCAGAAGAAGGTTTGTCCGTGGAAATACAATATCGGAAGACATTGTACAGATAAACGCTGTAATCGTCTACGAGGAACAAGCAAAAGCCTCAAGCTAGATTGTTGTAGTTTAAGCCGGCTTTCTTCAAACCAGAATTGTTGTAAATAGTTTTATAAGTGCGGTCTACCTAGCCTTAAATATATGAGTAAAACACCTGATGAGACAGAAAAAACAGAAGAATTTCCGCTTCCCGACAACCAAACGACACTTCTCTGTATAATCCAGCAACTATTAGGATTTGATAGGGCACGTGTCTACTGCAGTGACGGTAAGATCAGGCTATGCAGGATACCTGGAAAATTCAAAAAACGCATGTGGATGAAGGTCGGCGACGTTGTACTTGTCGCTCCGTGGGATTTTCAGCCAGAGCGTGGCGACATAATTTATAGGTATACCTCTAACGAGCTACAAAAATTAGAGAAGAAGGGGCTTTTGAAGGAGCTGAAGGACCTTCTCGGATAGCCCTACTCTCTGAGACAGTTTTTAACTGTGTGGGCCAAGTCGGAAGCGAGGTCTCTCGGCACGCCCGAATACCTCTTGACTTCCGTTCCTTTCTTTATCACAACTACTGTCGGGAGACCTAGAACCTCAAACTTCTCGGCGATCCCCTTCTCTACGTCAACATTTACCCTGACAAAGCATACAGATCCATATTTCGCGAACAACTTGCTAACCTGTCTAAGTATCTCGTCAACAGCTTTGCATGGGACACACCAATCTGCATAAAAGTCTATAACAACTACTCTCATGTTTTGCAAGAGCTGTATCAAGATGTCGCCAGTCACGTCTACTAGCTGGTTGCATGTCTCAGACATACCTTATCCAAGGTGTCTCAGGCACTTAATTTATTTAGCGCAAGGCATTAAATAGAACAGAAAGATGGGTACATATCTAACTCCTCTGATAAGCCCTAAACAGGTTGAATTGGACAAGCTTCAGGGAAGAATACTGGCCATAGACGCTTTCAACTCTATTTACCAGTTCCTGGCCCTCGTGCGAGACAAGTATGGGAGACCCCTAACAAACAGTAGAGGACAAGTTACCTCTCACTTGGTTGGACTCGTGTCCCGGTATTCTAGGCTTGTATACGAGTACAACATGCTCTTTATCTTCGTATTCGATGGGCCACCCCACCCATTAAAGAGAAAAGAGCTGGAAAGAAGGAAAACCCTGCGCGAAAAGGCTAGACAAGAATATCTTGAGCTTTTGAGGAAAGGCGACCTAGAAAAAGCTTTCTCTAAGGCAGTAGTCTCAGCCTCGATAGACGAATGGATAGTTGAAAGCTCAAAGAAGCTTTTGAGACTGATGGGCTTCCCAATTATACAGGCTCCCCATGACGCCGAGGCGCAGGCAGCCTTCCTGGTGAAAAGTGAGCAAGCGTGGGCTGTGGGCTCCATGGATTGGGACTCTCTCTTGTACGGTTCACCCAGACTTGTCCGGTACGTTACGCTTACAGGGTTCGAATGGCTACCTTCTAAGATGATGGCTCGAAAACTTATGCCAGAAATAGTCGAGCTCGAGGAGACGCTGAGTATGCTCGGCATCACGCATCAGCAACTAGTTGATTTAGCTATCCTTGTCGGCACGGATTACAATGACGGGATTCCCGGGGTGGGACCTAAACGTGCACTCTACCTGATAAAAAAGTATGGATCCCTCGAAGGCTTGCCGCTGAATCTGAAGAAAATGCTCCCAAACAACTATAAGGAAATACGTGAACTATTCTTGAATCCTCCTATAACCACGAGCTATGATATAATCTTTGGAGAGCTCGACAAGGAGGGGCTTAGAAAGTTTCTCGTAGACGAAAACGACTTTTCACCTGAAAAAGTAGAAACATATCTTAAAAGGTTAAGAGAGGCGTTCCAGAGGCGAACTAGGACTCTAGATTATTTTTTATAATGGTGTTGCAGAGTCTATTATCATGTGGCATTCTTCAGGGACCTAGTAGAAGTAGCAGACAGGGTTACACAGGTAGCTAGTAGAAAAGAAAAGATACGCCTACTAGCAGAGTTTCTTGAAAAGCTGTCCCCAGAAGAAGTGCCCATCGCGGCAAGGTTCCTGGCCGGCGAGGTTTTCCCAGAATATGACACGAAGGAGCTCGGCGTGGGGTATTCTTCGCTTAAACAGGCATATAGTGTGGTGAGGCACGCATCTATCCTGCCTATAGCTGTACAGCCTTTAACAATTACTGAGGTTTATCGTACACTTGAGAGGATAGCTGGCGCTACTGGAGAGGGAAGCAAAAACAAGAAGATCAAGCTTTTGCAGTCTCTCTTTTCTAGGATGGAGCAAAGAGAAATAGACTTTCTGCTACGTGTACTGTTCGGCGAGGTCCGGATAGGTGCAAGCAAGGGCCTCCTTCTCGAGGCGGCCTCAAAGATTGCAAATGTGCCAATAAGCGACGTACTGCACGCATACATGGTTCTAAGCGATGTGGGTGACGTGCTATTAATGGCCCGCGAAAAGCCTTCAATGCTTGGAAGAGCAGAGCTGAATCTTTTCCATCCAGTCAAGCCCATGCTTGCAGATATGGCATACAGTGTGGAAGAGCTTTTCCAGGAGCATGGGGCTCCACTATACTTAGAGTACAAGTATGACGGTATACGCTTGCAGATACACATAGACTCAGGAAGGGTTGAGGTTTTTTCTAGGCGGCTGAACAGGATTACCGAGTTTGTGCCGGATGTTGTAGAAAAAGTCCTAGGAAACGTTAAGGCGGAGAAAGCTATTCTTGACGGCGAGGCCCTAGCTGTTGTCGACGGCAAACCTGTAGCTTTTCAGGATCTGCTGAAGAGGGTGAGACGGAAAAGAGAACGCGAAAAGTTTTTCCGCGAGCTTCCGTTCCAGCTCCATCTTTTCGACGTAATATATGTTAATGGCAGGACGCTGGTTAAGGAACCCTATAGTTCGAGAAGGAACATCTTGCAGGAAATAGTTACAAGCGACGAGCTACTTGCCAAGATGAAGATCGTATACGAGAAGGAGGAGGCCGAGAATTTCTATAAGGAGGCGCTGAGCGAAAACCATGAAGGCGTAATGTCGAAGCGTGCATCTTCAATTTACAAGCCTGGAATAAGGGGGAGCGACTGGCTTAAACTTAAGTCTTATGATACGATTGACTGCGTCATCATCGCGGCAGAATGGGGGCACGGCAGGAGAAGTGGATGGCTCAGCAACTATCATCTAGGCGTTCTAGATGAGGAAAGTGGAAAGTTTCTGTCTGTAGGAAAAACATTCAAGGGGCTCAGCGACGCGGAGTTCGAAGAAATGACAAAGAAACTTTTACAGCTGAAAACCAGAGAGGAAGGCTACACTGTATATGTGAAGCCCGAAATAGTTGTGGAGGTCGACTATAGCGAGATACAGAGAAGCAAGCGATACCCCTCAGGCTTTGCGTTGCGTTTTGCACGTATCAGAAGGATACGCTTTGACAAAAGCCCCGATGAAGCCACAACGCTTGACGAGCTTAGAAGAAGATATCTCCAGAAAATGCAGAATAAAGAACTGGATGAGGAGGAGGAGGGATAGAGCATTGGCAAAGATAAGTATAGAGCCTATTGCCGACGAGAGCCTCGGAGTCAGATCAATGGCGCTCTATGCAGATATAGCGGGACTAAAGATTCTCTTCGATGCGTCTGTTTCTCTTGGCCCGGAAAGGTATGGCTTACCCCCGCATCCAGAAGAATTCAAAGCATTGGCTAAGCGCCGAGAAAAGATTCTAGAAAAAGCTCGACAAGCAGAAATAATCACAGTGTCACACTACCATCGTGACCATTATACACCGCCCTACCCATCTCTCTTTGAATGTACAGGTGGAAACGAGTACCTAGAAATATATTCTGGAAAAATACTCGTAGCTAAACATCCCACTGAAAAGATAAATCCCAGTCAGAAAGAGAGAGCTAGAAAGTTCCTTAAGGCTATCGAAGGCAGAACCAATGAGATACACCTAGTAAACGATTCTCTCCTAAGCTTTGGAGACGCTAAAATTGAAAGCTTCCTGGCCCCTCATGGAGAAAATCTAGGCTATGTGGTATGTTTTATCGTTTATTTTCATGACAAAGCCGAGCTAGCCTTCTTGCCCGACGTGCAGGGTCCCTACAGCGACGATGTCCTAGAAAAGATAACAAAAATCAAACCTAGAATCATAATAGTTGGAGGTCCCCCAACTTATCTCTCGGGGTCAAAACTATCAAAGGATGCTGTGGACAGGGGGATGAGAAACCTCTCGAGGCTTTACGCCCAGCTCTCACAAGAAAGCAAAATCATTATTTCCCACCACCTTCTAAGAGATCCCGAATGGAGAGAAAAGCTTGAAAGCTATGGTATCCCTGGGAACAGCATAAAGACTTATAGCGACATTCTCGGGCTCCCATACACGGGTTTGGAGGCATACAGAAATTTCCTCTTTGAAAACAACCCGCCGCCAAGCAACTACAGAGAGATACTGGAGGCATTGAAAAAAGAACGCGCGAGATGTGATAAGCTCTTTGATTTCCTGGAAAAATAAAGACTTATTAACTCTGCATCTGCTATAGCAAACTCCTTGTTGTGAAAAAAATAGTGAAGGTGATAAGGTTGAGGGGAATAATAGTAACCGTGCTATCTAAATCCCCAGAAAAAGCACGTGAAATAGCGGGGAGCATTGCAAAACTCGAGGACAAAAACAAGGTTGAAATCTACTATAGAAAGCTTTCCCCAGACCTTCTCCTCTCTGTACTTGTACCCACAGACTACCCAGACAGCATACTCAACGCTGTTTCCACGGCTACTCTCTCTGATGTGATCATATTTCGAGGCGACGAGCCACTAAATTCATTTGATGGAGAACTCCTACTGTTGATGAGCACACTCGAGAAGAAAAGCATGATTATAGGTGGAGACGAAAGAATTAAGAAACTCGCGTCAAGCGCCGGAGTCAAGAACGCCCTCTTCGTAGACAGCCCCCACGAGATCCGCTTTGAAGACTTGGCAGTAGATAAAGATGCGGGCTTCATCTATATCGACAGAGTTTTCCCGGTGAGGGGTGTCGGCACAGTGATGCTTGGATACGCCAAGACATCCATAAGAGCACATGACAAGTTTGTCTCTCTCCCTGCAAAAAAGGAAATAGAGATAAAAAGCATACAAGTTTTAGACGTTGACTTTGAAGAAGTGGGCTATGGAACAAGGATAGGCCTAGCTATTAAGGGCGAGGAGTACGAAAGGCTCAAAGAGACTTATTCGCTGGTAAGAGACAACATGACTGAAAAAATCGAAGGCAAGATTGTAAAGCTCCCCTGGACCGTCGACCTCAAAAATGGCAATGAGTACCATATATACAGCGAGGGCTGCTATTCTACTGGAATAGTTGAGGTTGAAGGAGACAGCATCAGAGTACAGCTTAGGAAACCGTTGCCTGAGGCAAAGGAATACTTGATAGCAACGCCTAATACAAATGGGAAAATGTCACGGATATTAGGCAAGATAACATTCTAACGCATGGCTAGTCAAGAAGCATTTCTAGGTACCATTCCGGATCGAATTCTTTTAGGTCTCGTATACCCTGCCCGACGCCGACAAAAATTATTGGCTTCCGTGTTATGTATACAATGGACAGGGCAGCACCTCCTTTAGTATCTGCATCAAACTTGGTGAGAATAGAACCGTCGAATCCGACCTCGTTGTAAAATGTCTTGGCCTGCTCTACTGCATCGTTCCCTACAAGGGCGTCTCCCACAAATATCTTTAGGTCTGGCTGGGATACTCTAACTATTTTCCTCATCTCGTCCATTAGATTCTTCTTTGTATGCATCCTGCCCGCAGTGTCGATCAAAACAACCTGAGACAAACCCTTTTCCCCGCGTTTCACAGCCTCATAGGCAACAGCGGCAGGGTCAGCATCATATCCCAGAGACACAAAGTCTGCACCAATTTTGGACGCCCAGTACTGTGCCTGCTCTATGGCACCTGCTCGAAAAGTGTCAGCCGCCGCTATGGTAACCCTATAGCCCTTTTCCTTGTATAGATTGGCCAGCTTGGCCACAGTAGTTGTTTTTCCGTGGCCATTTGGCCCTAGGAATACAATTGTGAAATAGCCTTTTTGTTGAATAGTCTCAGCAGTTCTCTGCCATATATCTATCTTCCCCGCCTGGGAGAAAAGGTCTTCGAGGAGCCTCCTGAACTCTTTAAGGATGATTTCCTTCTTGTTTTCTAGTCTGCCTACTTTTTTCCCAGAAATACGCTCGGAAAGATCCCTAAAAATAGACTCTGCAACTTCTAGGGCTACTCCTTCTTCGACGAGCTTCAATACATAGGTCGATGAAACCTCTTCTACAGCCTTGGGGTCAAGCTCCGTATAGGCAAGCTCCTCTACAAACGACTTTAAAACATTTTTCAGGCTAAAGCTCGGCATTAGAAATTACTCCCGGCAAACTATTTTGTTGCCTTGATTATTCCTTCGATTTCTCTGATCCTAGACACGATTTTGTTCAAATCGTCTACTCTTTTTTGTATGAGCTGGTTCAGTTCTTCCTTTCTCTTGCTGAGGAAATCCAAAGTCTCTTCAAAGGTTTTCTCAACAAGTATGTCTCGCGCTATTGCCACTAGGAACTTCTCTTGCTTCTTTACATTTGCCCTGATATATATCCCTGAGGAAACTGGGACAAGTATCTCCTTTGAGTCTTCCAACGAATTTATATTTTTAAGAGCCGAAATAGCAGCTTCAACTTCGGCGACTAGGCTCTGTGCAAGGGTTATTTCCTTCTCGAGTTCTTCAGCTATTTGGGCCAGGTAACCGTATTCCTCGGCCAGCCTCTCCCTGCTTATCTGTGACAATTATATTCACCTTAAAATATACGCGACGATCTTGTCTGCCTGTGCCAGATCCCTGACGTATTCGTCCTGAACCTCTTCTAGGGGAACCTCTCTAATACTTGCAATCTTTATGTGGTTTCTAGTGAGCTTGTGTCTCGACCCCAAGATACTGTATACTTTTTCTTTTGCTTCGTCCTCGCTTAGCCCCCTTACGTAGATCCTAAACTTCCTTTGTTCGCCGAGCCTTAGACGCATTGTTCCCGAAACTTCAAATGTTTTCACTGAAACCATAACGACCCTCAGAAAAAATGTAACAAGATTTATAGTTTTTTTGCTTCACCACGGCCAAAACTTCCTCACAAAGCATTTGTCAGAAAAATGGTGGACCGGCCGGGATTCGAACCCGGGACCACCGCCGTTCTCGGAACCCCAACTTTCATGGTCCTTGCAAAGGCGGCATCCTCCCACTAGACGACCGGCCCCCTTTGTTTAGAATACTTGAGATTTTTAAAAGTTTTTGCGCTGAGCTCCATTGCTTTTCTTTCCAGTCATTGTTTTTTGTATAGGAGAGATAACTTTCAGGATTATTTTCGGAAGCAATTTCATGTTTTTGTTACAAACCTATTACGGGGTTCATATGGTCAACAAAGGAAGTGACACTTTTTTGATTAGCGGAGGAGATTCCCTATTTAGGGTGGAAAACACTATGAAGAACCTAGTCTTGTTTGTTGGTAGCGATGAGGACTCAAAGAAGCTCCTCGAAGACATTAAGATTTGGGGGGCACACGACAAGATAAAAATTGTAGATGTGAGTGTTAATGGACTAAGGGGCTGGCTTCTAGTAGAATATGGGTCTACAAAGACACCATTACTCGTCACTAACAATACGATTCTCTCGGGCTACGAGGAAATTAGGAATTACATTAAGGCCTCATTCTCAAACCAGTAGTTCGTGGGAAAAGATAAATTATTATCCTTTTTCTGTTTCTGGATGAGCCATGGATAGTGCATTTACTGCCATTGACAATGTTCGCAAGGCATTGCTTTCAAGCTTCCTAGTGTTCTATGGCTTCTACGTGTTTGTCCTTTTGGTTTTATTCTTCTTCACAATGGGGCCCAAAGCTCTTATGAATGTCTTTACCTTGCAACACGTGGTCAATGCTATAATCTGGATTTTACCTGCATACGTAGCAAACGGGTCGCCCGTAGTCATTGGAAAATTTTTCTTGTCAAAAAACATAAAGAGACACCCAATAGATTTTAACAAGCATTTCTTTGACGGTAGGGAAATTTTCGGCAAGAACAAGACACTTGAAGGATTCCTCGGCGGACTGGCCGCTGGCTGTCTCGCCTCCCTTATACTACAATACATGGGTCTTCACGACTTAGCCCTAGGGTGTTTGCTGGCGCTGGGAGCTTTGCTGGGAGATTTGGTCGGTGCCTTCATAAAACGTAGAATAGGAATAAAGCCGGGGGATCCCGCGTGGATACTTGACCAGGTGGACTTCCTATTAGGATCCTTCATTTTACAGTTTTTCTTCTTCGGAGACCTAGACATGGGCCTCGCATTCATTGCCATGGTTCTAACGCCTCTCATACATATCTTAACGAATTTCGCCGCTTATCTTCTAAAGCTAAAAAATGTTCCATGGTAAAGTGCTATTCTCTTCTCAAAGAAGTATGTTGCCCGTTATAGATATCCGATAAATTTAACCGTTTGAAGATTTCTCGATAAACAGTGAATCTATGACAAGCATCGTTGAGCTCAGCGAGCTGATGAAAAAATACACACAAGAGTTCTCTGACACAGTCTCGAGAAAAGACTACGACGCGGCAATCTCCCTTGCACTTATGGTGCTAGAAAAACTCGTCGCGATAGCGAGAAACGAGGTCTTAGGGGTGATAATTGACCCTACTGTACGTTCATTGGCAGACAACTATATTTCGGGGTATGAAAAGACACTCTCATACACAAAGGGTGTCCTCGAGGGGCTGAAATACGTGAGCCCCCTCTATGCCTACGGGGAAAAAGAACAACTAGTCCAGCTCCTGGCAAGCTCTGTTTCAGAACTATTCTCATTCATAATGGGGGCTTTGATAGTCGTTGCTTCTCTTTCTCCGCCCACACACGAGGAGAGATTCGGAGTAGTTTAGGACTCCAGGAAACACACATTGCTATATAACGTCTTTTGGACGCCTTATTTCAACTATCTCTACCTCCATGCCTGGGAGAATACCCAGCTTCTCTCTAACTTCTTTAGGTATGGTGAACTGTCTAGAGTCTGTGAACCGTGTCTTAAGCAACCTCACAAAAACAGTTACAGATTGATCGCCCCTGCGTAAAACTATTTCCGCATATTCAAGGGTCTGAATTCCCAGGGCTCGTACAAGCTGAGCAGGGATCAATACCTGATTGTTGGAATAGACTTTAACCTTGTAAGGCAAAGTCGTTATGCTGAGTCCCCGTGCTCCCCTTCTTCCCCTTGAAATCATTTATCATCACTATTTAAAATAAGAATTTTCATAGATTAAAATTTTTTGATTAAGTCACCCAAAAATTCAAAACCACGAAACGGTGCATGTCTCGATACAGCCTCATGACACGCAATAAGCCATTTTTACAATAGTAACCGTGGCATCTGCTAGAAAAACTTTTAAAGAGGGGTTGTCTGAAAGCCTCTTGAGGGCATGTGATAGCTAAAACTGATATTGAGAAAAAAGTAAAGAGCCTTTTTAAGGATGCCGAGATAGACGTCAAAGTTGACGGAAAAGGTGTTAAGCTAGCGATAGAGGGAGTAGGCGAAGAACTCAACACGTTGTTCGTCAAGCTTGGCGACCTCGTCTCTGGCATAGCGAAGCTTACTGGCGCAAAAGACGCAGATGTCATAGTGAGCATACAAGGAGCCGCGTACGGTGTAGAAGTAGAGATTTACTAAGTCCGGTTGAAGTTGAATAGAGAACATATTTCCTTAGATGTTTAAAGACATTCAGCAGTTTTCTTTCTAAGATGCTCTATTCTAGACTGCATAGCCTTAACAATTCCGGGTTCCGATACGGTTTCCCGGTCAATGGGTCCAAGTTCCTTTATGCATTTGCCTGAAACGCACGCCAGCATGAGGGCCCAGAGCCTCGCCACAACTTCGGGCTGGTAGCCTCCCCCTCCAGTCATAAGTATAGGTATTCCCTTAGATGCATACCTCGAAAGCATCAACGAGAAAGCGTAGTATGAATTATCAGTCAACCTGAGGCCTACAAGGGGGTCTCCTTTATACGCGTCGCCCCCCGCCTGAACAATTATGAAGTCGGGACGATACCTTTCAAGTATTTCGTCGATAAAATCTAAAACGGGCCTGAATACGTCGTCCCCACCCGGGAAAGGCATCGGAAGATTAATGTTTCTACATTGGCCCTCTTCCTCGCCTAGCTCATCTATCCATCCTGTCCCCGGATAAAATCCATAGCCGTAGCCATGGCTACTAATTTTTAGAATTGCATCCCTATAGAGTATCTCTTGTGTTCCATCACCATGGTGAGCGTCGATATCCACTATGGCTATTTGTTGCACTCCATTTCGCGACAAATGTCTCGCGGCGATAGCAATGTCGTTAAAAACGCAGAAACCGCCTGCAGACGATCTCCTGGCATGATGAAAACCTCCCTGAGGATTGAAGCCTATCCCCCCTCTTTCTCTCAGAAGATCTGCAAGCATAAAAGTACCTGAAACCGCCAGCAAGGCTTTCTCGTATACCCCTGGAAAAGCCGGAGTGTCTCCATAGTCGAGAAGACCGACACCGATTCTAGACATCTCTCTGACAAACGAGACATGTTTCTCATCATGTGCAAGAAGCAATACATCTTCTTGAATAGGTCTAACCTCTACAATCCTAAGAGGCAATACGCTCTGAAGAAGCGGCAAAAATCTATCATAGAAAACTCTCCGGGAGCCTGTCCACCTATCCTTCAAAGAGGGAGGAGTAAAAGATATATCTCGATATTCATTGTGCCAGGCTACCAATATTTCCATGCCTATGATTTATATTCCCCCTTATTAAAAACATTTTTATCCCACATATCTTTAAGTAGCTTGACGAGAAATGGAAAGAGAGTTTTACGAAGTCCGTTGGCATGGACGTGGAGGACAAGGAGTAGTCACAAGCAGTGAACTTCTAGCCCTCGCCGCCCTAAAAGAGGGTAAACACGTTTACCATGCTCCCGAATTTGGGCCGGAACGCCGGGGAGCTCCTGTGAGAGCCTACACTAGGATAGGGAACGTCCCTTTAGAACTGCACTCCGGCATATACGAGCCCGACATAGTTGTCGTGATAGACCCCTCAATGCAGAACGAGCCCTTCATATTTGCTGGGCTCAAGAAAAACGGGACACTATTAATAAATGCGAAGACTCCTAGCGAAAAGGTTCTAGAAAATGTGAAGAACCTTGGATTAAATCTGTGGATTGTGGACGCCTACAAGATAGCAATGGAGGTATTTGGGCGCCCATTCTATAATACGCCTATGCTTGGAGCACTAGTAAAGGCAAGCAACATTGTTAGTCTAGACTCTGTTCTCTCAGCCGTCTCTGAGCGGTTCTCCAAGGACAGCAAAATTGCCCAGCTAAATGTTCTCGCAATTAAAAGAGCTTATGAGGAGGTGAAGAAATATGAGTAAGAGCACACCATTTGTCTTGAAGACCTGGAAAGAAATGCCAATTGGAGGCATAATTTCGGAGCCCAAGACGAGCCTATACAATAAGACTGGGAACTGGCGTGCGTTAAAGCCCGTCCTTAACAAGGACAAATGTATAAGATGCCTGCTTTGCTGGACCCACTGCCCCGAGCCTGCGATCATTAGACATGATGACGACTATGTATCGATAGACTATGACTACTGTAAGGGATGCGGGATATGTGCGAATGTTTGCCCCGTACACGCAATTGAAATGGTGATGGAGGAATGATGGGAAAACGTGTCGGAATGAATGGAGACAGAGCTGTAGCATTTGCCGCTAAACAGGCAAAGGTCGACGTGATCTCCGCTTACCCAATAACCCCCCAGACGATAATCGTCGAGACACTTGCCGAGTACGTGAACAATGGTGAACTTGATGCCGCTTTTATCCCAGTGGAGAGTGAGCACAGTGCTCTCTCGGCTGCTATCGGTGCCTCACTGGCTGGGGCAAGAGTATTCACTGCAACGAGTAGCCAGGGACTTGCACTAATGTGGGAAATCCTCTGGATAGCCGCTGGTCTAAGAGCGCCGATAGTTATGGCAATGGGCAACCGCGCGCTCTCGCCCAACATTAATATTCACTGTAGCCACGACGACGCCTATGCTGCACGCGACACGGGATGGCTTCAACTATTCGCTGAAAACGTCCAGGAAGCATACGACCTAACACTGTTGGCTTTCAAAATTGCCGAGGACCACCGCGTCCTACTACCCACAATAGTCAACCTAGACGGATTCATACTTACGCACGCCGCAGAGGGGCTCTACGTTCTAGACGACAAAGATGTTGACAGCTTTCTTCCGCCGCGGAAGCCAGTAAACCCAATAGACCCAGATAACCCAAAGACTTATGGGCCACTCGACTTTACCGACTGGTACATGGAGCACAGAAAAATCTGGTACGACACGTATCCAAATGTACCACAGGTAATTAAGGAAGCCTTCGCCGAATATGAGAAACTCACCGGGAGAAGATATGTCCAGATAAAGACCTTCAACGCCGAGGACGCCGACAAAGCCATAGTTATTCTAGGCTCGTCCGCAGGCACCGCAAGGTATGCGGCTAGGAAACTAAAAGAAAAAGGACAAAACATGGCCGTTATAAGTCTGACGCAGTACAGGCCATTCCCAAGAAAAGAGCTAAGAACCATACTTGAAAAATTCGACGTGGTAGCGGTCCTCGACAGGAGCCTAAGTTTTGGAAGCCCTGGAAACCAGCTCTTCATGGATGTTGCCACATCCCTGTACAACGCGAAAAAGAAGCCTCTTCTAGTTAACGTCGTCTATGGTCTCGGCGGCAGAGACTTTACTCCACGCCACGTGGAGCAGGTGTACCAGTTAATGGAGGAGGTACAAAAGAAGGGTGAAGCTCCCGAAGAACCCATATGGGTGGGATTAAGGGAGGCATGAGGTGATGTATGTGAGTGTAAAGGCAACACCAATTAAGAGCCTGAAAGAACTGCCACGCACAGAACAGTTTGCGCCCGGACACCGTCTATGCGCGGGTTGCGGAATCCCGCAAGTAGTCAGGTTTGCATTAAAAGCTGTCCCAGACCCCAAGGTGGTCGTCAACGCCACTGGATGCCTAGAGGTTGCAACAACTATTTTCCCATACACTAGCTGGGGCGTGCCCTGGGTGCACGTAGCATTTGAAAACGCCGCCGCAGTTGCAAGCGGAATTGAGGCTGCCTTCAGGGTGCTCTCCAAGAAGTACGGAACAAAGAGGCCGAAGATCATCGTGTTTGGTGGCGACGGAGGAACATTTGATATCGGTTTCCAGGCTCTTAGCGGTGCACTAGAGAGGGGACACGACTTGATCTATATCTGCTATGACAACGAGGCATACATGAACACTGGTATCCAGCGGAGCGGAGCCACGCCGAAAGGTGCAAGCACCACCACGAGTCCAGCCGGTAAGGCTGTTCCCGGAAAAATGGAGAGAAAGAAAAACCTGATAGAAATAGCCATTGCGCACGGAATTAAGTACGCGGCCACTATGAACCCGGCCTTCCCGATAGACATGTACAACAAGATTGTAAAAGCCGCAAATACCCCTGGTCCAACCGTGCTACACTACTTTACTCCTTGTCCAACTGGATGGTACTTTGACCCGTCGAGAAGCATTGAGATCGCTAGACTGGCAGTGCAGACCCGCATCTGGCCACTCTACGAGTATGAAGACGGCAAGATCAGGATAACCGTGCCCGTGAAGGATCCCAAGCCAGTGGAAGACTACTTTAAGCTTCAAGGCAGGTTTAGGCACCTGCTTGAACCCGAGAACAAGTGGTTGCTAGACGAGATTAAGCGGGACATAGAGGAGAACTGGAACAGGCTCCTAAAGCTCGCAGAACAGAGGTAGGGCTTCCCCAGGCTACACCTGTAAACTACCCGATAAACATTATCTTTTTTTATTTAGAGTGACAATTCATTTCTGAAGTTTACATGCATGATTACGAGCTGGGCGCAGTCTACAAGTCGATGTGTCCTAACTGTGGCGGGGACATCAGTGACCACCGTTTAGCCAGCAAGACCCCCTGTAGGGTATGTTTACCAGAAGACAAGCTATCCGAGCTAAAGCATATAGCAACTGGAAAGAAGCATAGAGGAAAAAATGTCGACGACTTCCTTGCACATCTAGAACAGGTAATCCGGCTACTTGAGGCTCAGGGTACAAAGAAAGAACTGGAAAAGTTTTACAATGTGGAAAAGAAGCTGCTGGAGTTTGGAGAGTTTTTCTCCCAGGCACTAGGTAGCAGTCCCTGGAGTGCCCAGAGGACTTGGGCTAGGAGGGTTTTCCTCGGAAAAAGCTTCGTGATTCTTGCCCCTACGGGTGTTGGTAAGACTGTTTTCGGCATTCTCACGGCCCTGTTTCTCTCAAAGGAAAAAAGAAAATCTTACCTTATTTTGCCTACCTCTGCTTTGGCGTCTCAAGTATACGAGAAGGCTAGAGCCTTCGCGTCAAAACTCGGCCTGGATCCTGAGAGCATCGTTATTTATCATGGCAGCTTATCGAAGAACCATAAAGAAGAAGTCATTGAGAAGATTAGAAGCGGAGGATACTCTGTTCTCATCACAACGTCCCAGTTTTTGGCCAGGAATTTTGACAAGCTGGAGGGTCAAAAATTTGACTTCATATTTGTCGACGACGTGGACAGCATAATAAAGTCTTCAAAAAACATTGACAAGCTACTCGTTCTGCTCGGTTTTTCCCGGGAAGACATTGACCTTGCTTTAAGGACTATAAGAGAAAACTCGAGACTAACTCGCCTACTGCGGAATGGTAATGTATCTGACGAAGAGAGGTTGCAGGTCGAAAAGTTGCGTGAGAAACTCAGGGAAAACCTGTCTAAGAGTGAACACGGGGTTTTAGTCGTGTCAACGGCGACCGGGAGACCCCGTGGGACAAGGATTAGGCTCTTCAGGGAACTTTTAGGATTTGAGATTGGTGCTCGAGGAGAGTTCCTAAGAAACATTGTTGACACTTATACCATTGTTGCTAACAAAGACATGGTCGAAAAAGCTGTAGAACTAGTGTCAAAACTTGGGGGAGGGGGTCTTGTCTTTGTTCCTATAGGGACCCAGGAGGACTTTGTCCTTCGTCTCGCTGGAGAGTTTGAAAAGGCTGGCATAAGAGCCAAAGTGCTGTATGGCAAGCACAAAGACAAAAACGCCATAAAAGAGTTTGAGGCGGGAAACGTTGACGTCCTGATTGGGGCCGCTAGCTACTACGGGACGCTTGTAAGGGGCCTTGACCTTCCACACGTCGTGAAGTATGTGCTCTTCGTGGGCGTGCCACACTTCAAGTTTTCATTGGACCTAGGCGATATCACCCCGCTGCGCCTTGTCCAGATCGCTTCTAATGTCAGAAATATAGCTACAAAAGAGGATCAAGCATCCCTGGACCGACTAATCCTATACCTGCGAGAGACCCTACAAAACATGGAGCCTGGAGAATACATGGCTTTCACTAATTGTATAAAGGATAATTCCTGTACCGGAAAGCTGGCAAGGGTCGCAGAGAGAATAGACTTGTTGAAAAGAATAGTCGGGAAGTATCTTTCCTCCCCTGAATACCTGGACAGGCTCTCGAAAGAGACATCCCTCATGATAGTGAAAGACGGAGAAGCATTAAAGCTTCTCTTGCCAGACGTCATGACATACATACAGGCTTCTGGCAGAGCTTCACGTCTCTACGCCAGGGGTGTTTCAAAGGGGCTCTCAATAGTCATATGCAACGACGAAATGTTCTTTGAAAAATTCAAAAAATTCACCAGTTTCTATGAGATTGAGTGGAAGCCTCTAGAAGAAATCAACCTGGAACAATTAATGAGTGAAATATCACACGAAAGACAGGTTATTAGGGAAATAATGGAGGGAAAGATTCCTGCAGAGCTAAAAACAGACCTAGTAAAATCTGCCCTTATAATTGTAGAGTCGCCGACAAAGGCAAAAACCATAGCTAACTTCTTTGGCAAGCCCAGCCGAAGAAGACTTGGACCCCTCATAGCCTACGAGGTGTCCTATTCTGGATACATAATGAACATCGTGGCCACACAGGGCCACATATTTGACCTAACCACCCAACTGTACAGCTACGACTCTGCCAGGGATTTCTACGGCGTCCTCGTAATAAGACGAGACTCGAAACTAAGGTTTGCACCCGTCTTTACCACGATCAAGAGGTGCTTGAAGTGTGGGGAACAGTTCACCGATCCGCCTCTCCAGAAAATCTCCCTTCACGGCTCTGTGCCAAACACCCCGGTAAAGCCCGGTATAGTGGTCTGCCCGAAATGTGGCAGTGACAAGATCTTTGACAAAGCAGAGGTCATCAGGGCGCTACGTGAGCTGGCAATGGAGGTAGAAGAGGTCTTTATAGCCACAGACCCCGACACCGAGGGAGAAAAAATCGGCTGGGACGTCTACCTATCACTTGCCCCCTATGTGCGCAAAGTGAAACGCATAGAGTTCCACGAGGTTACACGGAAAGCGTTTGAAGAGGCCTTGAACAATCCGAGAGAAATAGACCAGAACCTTGTTCATGCACAGTATGTACGGAGAATAGAAGACAGATGGCTAGGATTCGCCCTAAGCAAGGCACTCCAAAAACAGTACGGGTTAGCATGGCTTTCTGCGGGCCGCGTACAGACCCCGGTGCTCGGATGGGTCATCTCGAACTATGAAGAATCACTAAAAAGCAAAAAGTATGTCTTCTGGCTCACATTAAAGAGCATCGACAATACAGGCAAGCTCCAGCTACTCGTTGACACCGTACGGCTCGACGGCAAAACCCCACGCACAGTTGCAAGCGAAATGCAAGGCGCAAAAGTGTTTCTCAAGGAAGTACAACGCTCAGAGAAAACAGTCAATCCCCCACCTCCATTTACAACAGACACATTGCTCCGCGAGGCAAACACAGTCCTAAGACTCGACGTAGACAAAACAATGAGGCTGGCACAGGACCTCTTCGAAAGCGGTCTCATCACCTATCACAGAACCGACAGCACGAGAGTATCCGACGTGGGCCTAGCAGTCGCCAAGAGCTACATCTC
>WYEB01000031.1_pt1 | contig 69086 bp, 75 predicted proteins | sample 6343061 | NCBI WGS metagenome assembly WYEB01 (sample SAMN13812332, study PRJNA600296) | hot springs metagenome | biome: ENVO:00000051; feature: ENVO:00002007; isolation source: sediment sample from Evening Primrose shelf | place: USA: Yellowstone National Park, Evening Primrose Hot Spring ... | reverse complement strand
ACAATGTTGATTTATTAGTAATTATTCCAAATGATAAATTACAAACTTTATATCCAAATATTCCATTGATGCAAGCATTTAAAGTTGCAGATTCATTATTAGCAAATGCATTAAAAGATCTAACAGAATTGTTAACAAAACCAGGATATATAAATGTAGATTTTGCAGACTTTAGATCAATTGTAGTTGGTTCTGGATATGGTATATTTGGAGTTGGAGAATCAAATTCAGAAAATAAAGCTGCAGAAGCTGTTCAAAGAGCACTAAACAATCCATTAGTTGATGTTGATGCTACAGGAGCTAAAGCTGCATTAGTAAGAATTGTTGCGTCACCAGATGTAACACCTACAGATATAAATAAAATATTAGATACAATAAAATCTGTATTAGATCCAAAAGCAAAATTAATACAAGGTATTACATTTGAAGAAGATAAAAAGAATTATGTAAGAGTATCATTAACAATTACAAAATTAAAAGCACCTCCATCATTTATATTAGGAATAAAATCTGGAGAAAAAGAATTAAAACCAGAAGAACAGAAAAAGCTAGAAAGCGATCTTGGAATTGAAGTTATTTAGATTTTTCTATTAATTTTAAACTATTTATAGGTACATTTAATTGTAAGGGAACTGGAACATCAATTAATTCTATTGTTACTTCCTTTTTCTTTTCATCTATGTTTATTATTTTCCCTCTAGTTCCTTTAAATGCTCCAGATAATACTTCTACTATATCATTTATATCATATTTAACTTTTTCCTCTTCAAAGTATTTCAATAAATCTTCTATTGGAATTTCTTGAGGCAATACTCTTTTAACATGCCTTATCCCTAAAACTGCTCTTTGTAATTCTAAAGAATTAGTTGTTTCAACAAATAAGTATCCTTTTACACCAGGTATTTGCATTATAGAATATATAGCATACTTTCCATTTTTTCCTTCATTTGCTAAAATATCAGCTACAAGTTCTTCTCTTCCAGATGTTACAACTATGGCGTATATTGGCATATCATTATACTATACTGTAAGCTTATAAATATAGGCAATACAATAGCTGCAACCAATGCAAAGAATAATAATGTAACATAAACTAATTTCTTTATTTCATCCCATGTAGGTTTGCTAGCTGTTTCATATACTTCCTTCATTTCCTTTATACTATCGCTAATACCCATTATATAATCTTTAAAATATATTTTAAAAAACAAATCTATATGGGCAAGGAAGTTATAGAATTATTAGTAGAAGGAGGAAATGCTAAACCAGGACCAAATATAGGACCAAAATTGAGCCAACTTAAATTAAACATTGGAGAAGTAATAAATAGAATAAATGAAGCTACAAAAGAATTCAAAGGTCTACAGGTACCTGTAAAAATAATAGTAGATACAGAAACAAGAAAATATGAAATAGAAGTAGGATTACCACCAACATCATCATTATTAAAGAAGGAAGCAAATATAGAAATTGCAAAAAGAACAAAACCAGATGAAGTAGTTGGAAATATTACAATGGAACAAGTAATAAAGGTCGCAAAAATAAAGATGAAAGATTTAAATACTAATGATTTAAAATCTGCAGTAAAAATGGTTCTAGGAACGGCATTATCTTTGGGATTAACAGTAAATAATAGAAATCCAAAAGAATTAATAAAAGAAGTAGATCAGGGATTGTATGATAATCTATTAAAATGATATGTTTGATATTTTAAGTTTTTTTATTGGTTTTATATTAGGAATAGTTATAACAATTATTATAATTTTTCTAATTATAAGGTATTATATAAAGAAATATTTCTCATCTAAAAAATCAATAAAGGATATAATAGAGTTATTTGTTAAAAAATAATTTTTAAATATTTTCTATATTTCTTTTTTCTATGGATGTTAAAAATATACAATCTCTCATAGAAAAATCAAAAAAGAGAAGATTTAAACAGACAGTAGAATTAATAATTAATTTAAAGAAGGAATATGATTTAAACAAAAGCGAAAATAGATTTACAGAATATGTTGAATTACCTAAAGGTAGAGGAAAGAAAATAAAAATTGCTGCAATTGTTGGACCTGAATTAGAAAAACCTGCAAAAGAAATATTTGATTTTGTATTGGTTAAGGATAAAATAAAAGAAATAGCTGAAAATAAAAGGGAAGCAAAAAAATTAGTTAGGAGATATTATATTTTTGTAGCACAGGCATCAACTATGGCAGATGTAGGAAGATATTTAGGTAAATACTTATCTACAAAAAATAAAATGCCAAATCCAAAGTATGGAATGATAATTCCAGATAATGCAAACCAGGATTTCTTAAGATCAATTTATAATAAATTACAAAATATGGTTAGAATTGTTGTAAAGAACCATAAAACTATTGGTATACCAATTGGAACTGAAGATATGAAATATGAAGATATATTAGAAAATGCAAACCATGTATTGGAATATTTTATTAATAGAGTTCCTGGGAATAAAAATAGCATAAAGAGTGTTTATATAAAGCTAACAATGAGTGATTCAATAAGAATAATGTAAAATGGTATCCCAACAAAAGATATTATATGTAAATGACTTATATTCTAAATTATCTAATTCTAAGATAATTGGAATAGCAAATATAATGGATATTCCAACAGCTTCTCTACAAGTAATTAGAAAAAAGTTAAAGGAAATGAATATTAATGTAAAAGTTGTTAAAAAGAATCTCTTTATTAAAGCTTTAGAAAAGATTAATGATCCAAATATTAAAAAGATGATAGATATAATTGAAGGAAATAAAAGAATTACAGTTTTATTAATATTACCAAAAGATGAGATAAATCCATTTTTATTAAATAAAATATTGGAAGAAAATAAAAGTTATAGATCTGCTAAAGAAGGAGATATATTAGAGGAAGATGTAATAATAAGAGCTGGACCTACTAATTTAACACCAGGTCCTGTATTAACTGAATTAAAGAAATATAATATAAAAACAAAGGTTGAAAATGGAAAAATTGTTATAACTGAAGATGCATTAGTAGCAAAGAGAGGTCAAAAAGTTGACAGTGAATTAGTATCATTATTACAGAAATTTAATATAACTCCAATACCAGTAAGGATAAAATTATTGATAGTATATGATGGAAAAACATTATACACATATGATATATTATCAACACCTTTAGAAGAATATATAAATCAATTAAGATCAGGATTTAGAAAAGCTATATCATTAACATTGGAAATTGCATTCCCAACAAAAGAAAATATAAAGATATTATTAACAAAAGCATATCAAAACTTAGTAAAATTATCACTAAATACTGGAATACCAACAAAAGATACAATAAAAGATTTATTAAGAATTACAAACAGAAGATCTGCAACATTAAAGGAAAAACTAAATATTAAAGACTAATTTAAATATCTTTAAGTAAATTTTTGCTATTTTTTATCTAGATAATTATCATAAAATTCCTCATTTGTAAATAGTATGAATTTAATATTTTTTATTATTTAGTAGATACTTTATAAGTAACATTTATAAATTTTTCTTTACTTATTTTTATATATGCCACATACAATATCACAAGACATATCAAAGGAAAGTTATAAATTAACTGATAAGCTTACAATAAGAAACCTTGAAAGTATATTAAAAGCATTTGCTAGTGATTATGATATAAAACCAATATTAATAGGAGGAATAGCTGTAGCTGCATATGCAAAATATTATAATGAAAATTATGATAGAGAAACTAAAGATATAGATTTCATAATAAATGAAAAATATAGAACAAAAACAAAAGAAATAATATATAGTAAATTACCAAATTTATCAATTAAGGAGGGAAGAATATTTGGATACAATGGAATTGAAATTAAATATGAATATGGACCAAGCGTAAGTATATTATTTAAAGATAAAGAAGTACCATATAATATAATAGAATTAAAGCTAGGTAAAAAGATAATAAAATTATATGTTGCTAAAATGGAATATTTACTAGTAGATAAAATATTTACTTATTTAAGAAGAAAAGAAGAAAAAGACTTAAATGATATAGGAATTCTAACTTATTTAATGACAAAACATGGTTATAATAGAGAATTGCTTTATAATATATTTTATGAATATTCAAAAAAATATGAAAAATACGCTTCTCAAGCCAAAGATATTTTGGAAAGTATTATATTATAATTTTATCAGCGTAGCCGTATTCATCATTTTTCAGTTTCAAGCCAACCACATCATTCTTCTCCCCTACCTGGAGGAACTGGTTCATATATCCCCAGTGCATGGCAGGCAGGGATAAAATTATAATATTTTTATTATTTAAAATTTTTATATCACAAAGTTTCTGAAATATAAATGAATGAAATTATTGAAGAATATAAAGTATGGTTAGAAATACAGGGAAAATCTAAAAATACAATAAAAACATATTCTAGTATAACAAAGAAATTTTTAGAATTTCTAATAAATAATGGAACAATTATTACAGATACAAAATCTATTAATAGTTCTTTAGATAAGAATATAATTCTAAAATTTTTAGCTGAATTAAAGGTTAAGAAAAAACTAGATTCAAATTCATTAAGATTATATGTTAGAGCTATATCATCTTTTTTAAAATTCTTAGATAATGAAAGTTTAGCAAAGCAAATAAAAGCTCCAAAGGTAGATAAAAGATTACCAAAATTTATTACATATGATGAATTAAATAGATTATTAGAAAATGCTGAAAATTATAGAGATAAACTAATTATTAAATTCCTATTTTATACTGGGGTAAGAGTTTCTGAATTAATAAAAATAAAAAAGAGTGATATAATCTTTGAAGAAGGCTTTGTAAAAGTATATGGAAAAGGTGGTAAAGAAAGAATAGTACCAATACCAAAAGAATTGTTAAATGAATTAAAAGATTATATAAATAAAATAAATACTGAAAATATATTTCCATTATCATCAAGACAGGTTGAAAGAATTATAAAAAATATTGCAAAAAAGGCTGGAATAAATAAAAAAGTAACTCCACATATATTAAGACACTCTCTTGCAACAACATTATTATCAAAAGGTGTTGATATAAGATATATACAAGAAATACTAGGACATAGCTCATTAAATATTACACAAATATATACTCATGTTGTTCCAAACCAATTAAAGGAAATATATCAAAAAATATTTGAATAAAGATTATAAAATAAAGACTGCAGCAGATACAACTGTTGTATAATCCTTTACAGTAGCTTTTTTGAATATCTCAAACTCTTTATCTATTTCTATATTATACATAGACTTTAACATATTTTTTGCCATATTTTTTGCATACCCCTCTTCTTTTCCAGTATAATATCCATGATATTCAGTAAAATATCCATTATATTTTTTATCCTTAGGTAATGCTACTCCAACTGATGAAAATATTTCTTTACCTTTCTCATTTGATGTAAATCTTGCTAGAACACAAAATACAATCTGACCTGCCTTTAAATATTTTAATCCCTCATCTATATCTATAATTTTTACATTTGGTGGTGCTATACTAGATACTGGAACTAGATTAAACTTTTCTATTTTTGCTTCTCTCAATGCATATTCAAAACTTAATAGTGGATCATCCGCTATACCTATACCAGAGGTAAAGAAAACTTTTTTCGGTACGAGACTCCGCGGGCTCATAAAATAAAAATTACTTTTATAGTTTTATAAATAAATCATCTAGAAGAAGAAGCCAATCTTTCTAGTTCTAATTTCTTTTGTATTGCAAATGATTCTACAGAATTATTATACGCATTTATTATTTCTTTTGCCAATGCACTTGCCATATCTTTTTTATTTCTAGAACTATGATATGCTCCCCAAACAATATGCCTTATAGCCAAATCAATTCTTCTTAGAGGTGAAATATCTACTGCCTTTGGATATCTTGCACCACCCATTTCTATATTTGTTATTTCTTCTCTTGGAGCAGCATTTTCTATTGCCTTTGTCAATACTTTTATTGGATTTTGCTTTGTTTCTTTTTCAATTATTTCAAATGACTTTATCAATATTTTTAATACTTTATGATATTCTCCAGAAGCATAATATGATGTAAACTTATGCTTTCCCCCATAATGACCTGGTGTCATTAATCTACCAATTAATCTCTCTATAATTGGCATATTTTTTCTTCCAAATCTTCTATTTTGATATCTACCATTTGTCTTTGGAACAATATATGGTTTTAAATTCATAAAAGCTCTTAATGTTTCATCTTCTACATCTATTTCATATTTCCACCTTCCAAGAAATTTCAAATCATCAATACTATTTACCATTAAAAATAATATTAAAAGATAAATTAAAAAATTATTCTGATTCTCTTATTGCCTTAACTAAAATTGGTATTAGTGTTAGTACAAATAGCACTACGAAGCCCCATGCAAATATGCTCTCTATACTTGTTGAAATATTTGAATATCCAACAGTTAATACTGATAGCGATGATATAACGAATATTGAATATATAAATACTTGAATGAATGGTTTTACATTCTTATAATATGCATTTTCGTTTACATTTTCTGTTATATACTTCATTACAATTAATCCAATTGATAATACAACAAATACGCTTATTATATTATCAAATAATGTAGACTGGAATCCTAATAATCCTAGAGAATAATATGTTATTATCCATACAAATCCTACAAATAGTAATAGTTTCAATAATTCTGCTACATATTCATTATATCCTTCAATTAATATATATAGATATGATGTAAAGAATATTGAGAATATTACACCAGCTGCTATTATTAATACAACTATTGATATTAACAATAATGAAGAAGAAACCATCATTGTCCATTGTAATACATTAGTTACATAAGAATACTGTGTTGCTGTTAATACATTTGGCATCAATGACAATATATCATTAAATACTAATATTCCTAATATTATTCCAACTAAATATGATAATAGGCTTGCTACATTTATTTCTGGCATTTTGCTAAATGTTGATTTTAATTTCTCATATACATTCCCTATTTTTATATATTTTGCAAATAGCCAATCCAATACTTTATATACTATCCATCCAACAAAATAACCTATTAAGCCACCTACTACTAAAAAACCAATATAATAACCTATAGCTACCAATAGGTCATATACCATTTATTTTTTATGTAATAAAATTATATAAATATTGTTTTTGTTATTAGAAAATAGCAACTATTTCTTCTTCTTTCTATAATAAAATTATATATATATAATTATTAAAATAAGAAACTATCTTCTAGCTTTTTCTATCTTACCCTTTCTTAATAATTCCAAAGGTTGTCCATTTACTAGTATTACCTTATATCTTACTCCAGGTATTGAACCTATAGTTCTTCCCTTTGGTCCACCTATTCCAACTATTAATACTTCATCATGTTCATCAATATATTTTATTGCCTTATCACCTGGAGCAAATGATGTAACAATTTTTCCATTTTTCTTTAATTGCACTTTTACACATTTTATCATTCCAGAATATGGCTGTCTTTTTTCAATCTGTACTTTTTCTAATACAATTCCTGATGCCATTGGACTTCCTTCTAAAGGATCATATTTTTCTTTTAATTTCAATATTCTTCTCTTCCATTCTTTCTTACTCCATCTAAATTTTTTTCTATTTTCAATTAATTTCTTAGCAGCAAATAATCCATTAGCCATTCTTTAATATAGATATAACAGAAATTTTAAATGGCTTTTTCAATAGCAAGCCTACTTCCTCATTTGAATAATTTAATACCTCTACTTCAAAATTTCCCAACTTCTGATAATATTCTATGTCCTTTTTTATGTTTTCAGGAACATTTTTTGCTAAAAATATTTTTTCTACCTCTCCTCTTTTAATCTTTTTCAAAGTTCTGTTATATCCAATAACTATCTTTTTCTCATCAACAATTTTCTTTCTTAAATCATCAAATGTTACCATAAAATTTATCTATATAAAAAATATTTTTATTCCTTATCTTCCTTTTTATTTCCTACAAAATATATATCATATAAACCTGTACCTAAGTATATTGGTTGATTCATTATAACATTATCTATTCCACTTAATACTTTATCAGACTGTCCCATCATTGAAGACCTAACAAATATAGAAATTGGAGTTTCAAATGCTGCTTTTGATAATGTAGATTCTTTTTCTGCATGTAATCCATATCTATTTATACCTAAATATACACCATACCATGTTAACATATCTGCTACTAACATAAAGTGTCTTACATTTACACTAAGACCCTGATCTTCATATAATTTAACTAATTCCTGTAATATTGCAGCTCTAGTAGCTTCTATTCCAAAAACCTTTTCTATTTCTCTTAGATCATTTGTATATACCCTTGTATAATCTACCTCCGGTATTTTCATAATTTCTAATAAATTAGATCCAATAGTATATATTACATATTCATTATCTTCTTTATTTATAGTTACATCTTTGATTCCTTTTATTCCTTTTATTAATATTTTCTTTACCATTTCTTTAAGCAAATATAATTCCCTAGCAGATAATTTTGAAGCAATTATATATATATTTTGTTTATCGCTCTCAACCTTATATTTCTTTATTTTCTTTTTTAATATTCTATATACTTCATCAAATGTTAATTCTTCTTTCTTCAATTTTTCTTTATTCAAACTAATAATTATTTTGTTTTCAAATACATCCAATGTTATTGATGACAAGAGATCTTCCAATAATAATTCCTTTATCTTTTTTGCAACATTTTGGACTACATTTAAATCATTTTTATATTCATCCAATAACCTTATTATCATATATTTTCTTTTCATTTTCTTTTTTGCATCAGTAATTTCTGTGATTCTAGGTAAACCCAAAGAAACCTGCTGAGCAGATATACCTACAAAGTGGAATGATCTTAATATCATCTGTGTAGTTGGTTCTGCAATTGATTGCGCAGCAACTATACCAACAGGTTCACCTGGATCTATTATAAATTTATATGAAAAATCTTCTACAATTTTTCTTAATTTTTCATCTTCTATTTTTTCTAGATCCTTTTTTATTTTTTCTGGTAGTTCCATCTTTATTATTTTCGACATAAGGTTTTAAAATTTGGGCCAGTAAATTTACATCTAATTTTCCATTTATTGATTTATGTACTGCAACACCATCACCTCCATAAACAAATTGTACAATCCTATTATAGGCATCTCTAACAGTTAAATCATCATTTACATGCAGATCATATAAACTTAATACTAATCTTCTATAGAAATATCCAGATTGGGCAGTTCTTATTGCAGTATCCATTAAAGAATCCCTACCAGGTAATGCATGGAAGAACATTTCCCATGGTTTTAATCCATCTCTATAAGAGCTTATTACCCAACCATGATATTTTGGATGATATACATTTCTTTCAAATATTGATAAATTCCTTCCTCTATAACCAAAATCTATAAATCTTCCTCTAAATGCTTGAAATCCTAAAGATCCAACCATCCTAACAGCATTCTGCCAATCACCTCTTGCACCAGTTACAGACATAATATATGTACCAGTATCTTTTTTCATATATTTTCTAAGAACATCTTGTATTTTTGTAACACTTTCAGATATTGTCTGCATAGATTTTAATTCATATGTTTCCTGTAAACTTCTACCAGCAATCCTTTCAAGAGTTCCTTCAGTATATTGCTTATATAGATCATCCACTGTTTTTTGTGTATCATCTATTATCTTTTTTATTTCTTCTTTTGCTTCTTTTGGTAAATCAAAATCTGAAATAGACATTGTAATTCCTAAATTATATTGATAATATATTCCTAATAAGCTATATTTTTGTAATAAATCGGTTAAATATTCTTTTCCATATAATTTATATAATACAACAAATAATCTACCTTTTTCTGCCTTTATTAAACTTGAATCAAGATATCCTCTAACTATCATTCCATTTTCTATCTTTATTTTATCATTTTCAAAATTAAAGTCATCTGGCAAAAATATTGAAGCAACTTCTTTTCCAGTTAAATAATCTCTACCTTCTTCTTTAGCTTTTTTAATAATATTAGACAATTTATCTAAATCTTTATCATTAGCATTAGACATATATACTAACTGTGCAGCTTGATTAATTGGTATTTTTACATCATCCTGCGTTATTAAATACAATCCTGTTATCATTTCTTGAATCATACCAACAATAAAGTCCCCATACCTTGGAGTAATATAATTATTTGATATTTCTGCTAAAAATTCTGTTTCTGCTCTTGCTTCCTCACTTCTTGGTAAGAATACATTCATCTCATCTCCATCAAAATCTGCATTATAAGGTCTACATATTATTGGATTTATTCTAAAAGTATTTCCTGGAAGTATTTTAGCATAATGACCCATCATTGATAATCTATGTAAAGAAGGATATCTTAATAGTAATACAATATCTCCATCCATTAAATGTCTTTCAACAATCCATCCTGGTGCAATCATTGAAGCAATTGTTTCTTTATTTTCTTCGGTAATTACTCTTTTTCTTCCATCTGGTGATATTACATAATTTGCACCTGGATATTTTTCAGGTCCGTTTAAAATATATTCCCTCATTTTTTCAATATTCCATTCAGTAACCCTTTCAGGAACTGTCAATGTTTTTGCAACATATAATGGTATTCCAACCTCATTTGGTTTTATTTTTGTATCTGGAGTAATAACTGCCCTTGAACTATAATTTATTCTTTTTCCAAGCAAATATCTCCTAATTATCCCTTCCTTTCCGGAGATTCTTTCAATTAATGATTTTAATGGTTTTCCAGATCTATGTTGAGCCTTCGGGACATTTGGTAAGGTATTATTGAAATATGTAAATACATGATATTGTAATAAATTATATATATCATCTACAATAACCTGAGGGGCTCCCGTTGTTATATCTTCTTTTAATCTTTGATTTGTTCTTACAATATCAACCAATTTATGAGTTAAATCATCCTCTGCCCTCTCTCCAGTTTCCAAAACTATTGAAGGTCTCATTGTTACTGGAGGTACAGGTAAAACTGTTAATATCATCCATTCTGGTCTAGAAGATGATGGATCAAATCCAATTAATGGTAAATCTTCATTTGGTATTTTTTCAAATATTGCTCTTATTTCAACAGGATACATTCTTCTTTCATTTTCCTTATCCTTAACATAAAAGTAAAATGGTTTTCTAAATTCAACTTTTGGATTTTCATATCCGCATACAGGGCATTTTGATCTTTTTTTAGCTCTAGAATATACAAACTTAACTATAAATTTATATAATCTATTCCATCTTTTTGCATTTTTATACTTCTCAATTTTATTTAATGCAAATTCTCTTTCTTCTTTCGTTAATTTTACATGGCCACAATTATGACAAACAGCATTTACTAATTCTTTAACAATTGGCAAAAATTCTGGATGCAATACTGGTCTTGCTAATTCAATATGACCAAAATGACCAAGGCATTTTCCTGCAGTTTTTCCGCATGTTTCACATACATAACTTGGATCTACTACTCCCAATCTTAAATCCATTAATCCACCCCTTATTGGGGTTCCATCTTCATCATATAACTCTGATACAATTATTTTTGCTGCAGACATTTTTCTTATTGTATCTGGACTTAATAGAGAATATTGAATTTCAGAAATTCTTTTGAAAAATATATCGTTCATCATTAAAACTTATAATTTAACTTAAGCTTAGGCCAAATTCCAAGAGAAATTAATTCATTTAATAATAAATAGAATGCATAAGAAACCTTAACTTTTGATATTTTTTCAGTTTCACCACAAACAGGACAATAAACCCTATTTCTTATATTATCTTCAACAGCAAGAGAACCACATTTTTCACAAACATAAATTGTTGTATCATCAGAAGAATACATTTCTCTTAATAATATAGAAGCACCATGAGCAGCAAGAACTTCATGTTCCATTTCACTGAATTTCAAACCACCTTTCTTTGATTTACCTTCTGTTGGTTGTCTTGTTAATAATGTAACAGGACCTGTTGCTCTTGCTTGTAATTTGTTCTTTGCCATATATTTTAATCTTAAATAATAAATACTTCCAATAAATATTTTAACTTTAAATTCATCTCCAGTTAAAGGATTATATAATGTTTCTGTTCCATCTTCTCTAAATCCTAAAGATAATAATTCTTTCCTTAATTCTTCTTCACTTTCTCCATACCATGGAGTTCCATCAACATACCTTCCATTTAAACTACCAACCTTTCCAGCAAGCAATTCTAATAATAAACCAACAGTTTCTCTTGAAGGAATTCCAGCAGGAGAAAATATTATATCTGGAACAAGACCTGAAGATGACCAAGGCATATCTGATGGGTCAACGATCATTCCCAAAACACCTTTCTGTCCATGTCTTACAGAAAATTTATCTCCAAGTTCTGGAATTCTTAAATCCCTTAATTTTATCCTAACTAATAAATTTCCATCATCAGATTCTGTTATTACAACCTTATCTACCCATCCTTCTTCCCCACTACCAGTAGTTAATGAAGAATCCTTCTTTCTTAAACCTGTTGCAATAGATTCGGAAGTTAAACCAATAAATCTTGGAGGTGATACCCTACCAACAAGAACTTCTTCAGGTTTTACAAATGATTCAACAGAAACAATTCCATCCTCTTCTAAATTTTTATATTTATCTTTTCCTCTATATAATTCCACGGAAGGATCTGGAATTGTAATTTCATCTTGTAATCCTCCAGAATATCTTAATCTTTCTATTTCATAAGATCTAAAATATACAGATCTAAATAAACCCCTATCTATTGAACCTTTATTCATGATAATTGCATCTTCAATATTATATCCTTCTTGCGTCATTACAGCAACAATTACATTTTGTCCTATTGCATAATCATCCTTAAATATATTAAAAGAAAATGTTCTAGTAATCGGATATTGAGGATAATATAAAATTGATATATCAGTATCAAATCTATTATGGAAATTCAATGAATATATAGCATGAGCCTGTCTCTGTGGTCTAACACCTCTATTTAATCTTGCAGATTGATTTCTATTTGAAAATGGAACTAAAGATGTAGCTATACCAAATATTACTAGAGAAGATAACTCTAAATGAGTTGTATTTTCCTTTATATCTTCAGGATATAATGCAACATTCAAATTTTCTTCTTCAGCAGGATCAACCCATTCAATTATGCCTTCCTTTTCTAAATCGGACCATTTTATTTCTCCTCTCTTTAATTTTTCAATATGCTCCTTTGTTAATAATGGTTTTCCATCTTTTACAACAATTAAAGGTCTTAGAATCCTTCCTTTTCTTGTTAATATTTCTATAACATTCCTTGTTTCATCAAAATGTATATTTACAAAATACGGAATAATACCTTTTCTTCTCTTTTCCTTAAATTCTTCAATAAATTTATTAACATCATCAACATATCCAACAAAAATACTATCTACATAAACCTCATATGCCATTTTTATTTTTTATCTGAACCATTTTTAACTATTGGCCTTAATCCTATATCCTCCAATTTCCTAATTAATTCATTTTTATCAATCTCTTCAAAACTTATTTTTGCTAATATTGTTTTATTTTTTCTTAATCCAGTTTCATGACCTTCAGGTGTTTCTATTAAATCTAATCTACCCCAATGAGTACCATGAGCCATTCTTGCTTCTAATAATTCAGCTTCACTAGATATTGAAGAAACAACCCTTGTTAGATGAGATAAAACAGAAATTTTATTTGTTCTATCTAAAGCTTGAGCAATTCCAGTTCTATTCCTTGTCCATTTTCCAATAGCCATTACATTTTCAAATCTCTCACTAAATATTTTTGATCTAAATATAGATGTATATGAAGGTATCTTCCCTCTTTTCACCAATCTTTCATATTGATACATTGCATCTGTCATCAATGTTCTTAAAGTAATTAAGAAATATTCTCTCATTAATTCTCCAGGTGTTCTAACTATTTTATTTGCAAAGTGATCTTTTACATCTTCATCAATTTTTTCATGAGCTAATAATAATAACTTTCTTGCCATCTTCAATAAATTGTACGCCTTTAATAATCTATCATTCGGTGATGTTCCAATATTCGGTAATAATAAATTATCTAGTATTGATAATAATTTTTCTTTTTTAACTTCTGGAGATCCTGTTAATTTTAATTTATCAGCCAAATATCTTATTGCATCTTCAGAAGTTTTTATATCTTGGAATTCCAATAAATTAATATATACTTCTTCAAAATCATCCCCTTCAGAAATTAATTGATTTATTTCAACATCCTTTTCTAAGCCCAGAGCCCTTACCAAAGGTATTAAAGGAATCTTTTTATATTTCTCAAATGATAAATATAATAAACCATCTTTTGTCATTTCCATTCTATGAGCCTTTAATTGAGTTAAAGATTCTGATAATAAATATCCACTATATTTTATAGAACCAGATTCTTTTTGAACATAAAATTTGTTTGTAGCAAGTTCTTCAGACAATATAATTAATTTTTCATTTCCATTAATAATAAAATATCCACCTCTATCTGTCGGATCTTCCCCAATTTTTATTAATTCCTCTTCAGATAATCCATAAGTATTACAATATTTTGATCTAACCATTATTGGCAATCTGCCAATAGCTACCTGATATTTACTCTTAAATGTTTCATTTTCATATACAGAAAATTCCATATATACTGTTCCAGCATATGTAAGTCCTCTAATTCTAGCTTCTATTGGATATATTAATCTGGAAACTCCTTCCTTTTCCATAAAATCTGCCTTTCCCAACCACAACCTTTCTATTTTAAATTGTAAATCTCTTAATCCTGGAGCCAATAATCTTGGAGAAAATGTTCCCAATTCCCTTCCAATCTTTGTCATTTCTACATCAACGAAGTATTCAAAGGACCTTAGTTGTACTCCTAAGAGATCATTTTCCTCCAAGTATTTATAGAATAAGATATAATTATCTATATTATTATTAGCCACTTTTTATTTATATATATGATATCCTTATAAGCTTAATCCTCAACAACAACTCTATAATATACTTCTTCCCCAATCCATGGATTATTCCTTATAATCTTAACAACATCCCCTGGCTTAGCATTTAGATTCTTTAATGCAGGATCCGAGATTTTGATCTTTGGTAAATCTGATAAAGATACCTTATACTTTTCCAATAATTCCTTCTTTTCTTCTTCAGATAATATTATATGTTTTGGTACTAAATAATGTTTTGTTATATCAATTTCGGATAATTCCCTTAAATCTTTTTTAGGTTTATTAACCTTAGAAGTTTTTTTAGATTTAGACCTTTTAGTAGATTTACCCATTTATTTAATTTTTCATAAAAACTTATAACTTTACCTCCTAGATATTAAAAATGGGTAGAGTAGCCATATTCGTAAAAACCGATTTAGAAGATTATAGAATGGTAAGATTAAAAGAGGAAATAAAAAATTATAATAACATTGGCATTATTGATATAGAAAAGGACAATATATTTCCATATAATGAAAAAATATTAAACTATGATGTATATTACTTTTTTGTTGGATCAACTTTTTTATCAGATATACACTTTCTAGCAAAATATCTTGAAAAAAATGGAAAAAAAGTAATAAATAGCATACATACTAAAGAATCTATAATATCAAAAACTTTATTTTATAGCATTCTCAATAAATATGTAAAGATTCCAGAATTTGTGAAAATATACTCAATAGATAACATAGAATATGTAATAAATAAAATAGGATTTCCAATGGTAATAAAGCATCAGTTTGCTCATAGAGGAGAATTTGTGCATAAAATAGATAATGAAAAAGAATTATATAATTTTTTGGAAAAATATTTATTAGAAAAGAAAATAAATTTAAAAAATCTAATATTTCAAAAATATATACCTTATGAGAAAGATATAAGGGTAATTTTTGTAGGAAAACCAATTGGTGCAATGGAGAGAATTAATAAAAATAGTTTTAAGGCAAATATTAGTCAGGGAGGATATGGAAGACCATATGAATTGAATGAAGAAATAATAGATATTGGATATAAAATTATGGAAAAATGTGACTTACAAATATTTGGATTTGATCTATTATTAAAAGACAATCAATATTATTTAATAGATTTACATCACATATTTCAATATGAAGGATTTGACAAATATTTAAATAGAAATGTTACAAGAGAAATATTAAATTACTTAAATGAAATTAGTAATAAAAGCTAGGGGAAATAAATTAATAAAAGCAACACATAAAAGTACTCTAGAAATTACTAAGGATAATTTTTTAACTAAAAGAGGAGATTGCATAATTGGGATAAATGCAAATTATTCTGTAAAAGATCTACCAGAAGATCTTAAAGATCATTTATTAAATGAAGGAAAAATAAAGATTGTAATTAAAGTTGATGATTTGATAGATGATATAATTGCATATGGTTCAAAAAATTTATTATTAACAAATGATAGAAGTATTGTTATAAGAAAGAGTAATTATATTGACGATAGAACTTTGGCAATAAATTCAAATAAGAGTGCTATTGATATTGACAGAAAAATAATAGAAGAATTAAGGAAAGAAAAGGATATGGGATTTATAATATATTATTAAAAATATTTATAAAGAATAAAATATTTATCCTTAATTATGAAAAAGAGAGGTATAGATATGGCTATAGAAATAATATTTGTAATAATAATAATGTTAGTAGTGGCAGTTATTGTAATTAAATTATTCCAGCAACAATCTTCAAAGATTAGCCAAATATCAAATACTCAAATACAACAAGCAGTTTCTGATTGCTCAAGCTATTGTTCAGATCCAATAACATTTTGTACAAAGTATGAAGATATAGGAAATGGACTTGTACAAGCAAGTCCTGGATATTATGTTTGTTTAAATGCTGTTCCATGCAGTGTAGTATTACAATTATATGGAGGATCTTCTAGTCAATGTCAATATGAAGGATATTCTATATCACCTCTTGATTGTATGTATTTAGAATGCCAATATTATATTTATCAATTATATTATAATCCAGTACAAGCAACAAGTTATGTATTTGGAAATTATTCTTCTGCTACATATTTTAATGTAACAAATGGACAAGAAAATATTTACATTTCTTCTCCATCACAAATATTAAATCCAGGTCCAGTACAATGTTCTGCACAATTACCAACATGGATTACAAATCAAGTATTTGGTGCATTATTGGATATTGCTAACTATTATAATACTGCAGATGGATGTAATTTGAATTTAACAGTTAGTAATGGAATATTAACAGTAACTGGAAATTGCACAGCATTGGGTATAAATAATAATGTCAATGGAATGCCATTATGTCAATTCTTATTACAAGTACCATATTCCCAGTTAAATAATATACCAAGTGTAACAAGCTAAATGTAATGAGCTTTTTTGAATATTTTTATAATAATTTTAATTTAATAAAATTAAAGGCCCCTAGTTCTATATATAAAAAATATGCATTTCATTTATGGTTAAATAGACTAAATACAAATCCAGATAATATATTTTCTTCCGTAATAACTCTAATATTATTTTCTATAATTATATATTTTATTTTAAGTTTTGTTAGCTTTCAATTAGCTTTTTCTTTATTAATTTCTTTATTGATATTATCATTTTATTTTGCATATTACCCAATATTCTATACACAAATTGTTAGAATACAAATAACATCAGAAGTTATATGGATAATATTATATTTATCATTATATCTAAAAAGAAATCCAAATTTGGAAAATGGAATAAAATATGTAGCATATTATATGAAGGGTTATATTGCAACAGACTTTAAATCATTATTATATAATTTAGAAACAAATAAATTTAATGATATTGAATCTGCATTAGAATATTATCAAAGAAGATGGTTTTATTTAAGTCCAGATTTTGTATATGCAATGACTCATATTGTAAATATTAAATATAAGAATTCTATTGATGATATAAATAAATTATTAGATAGAATTTTGGGATGGGTATTGAAGAAATCATTAGAAAAATCTCAATTATATGTAGATGCCTTAAAAGAACCAGCAACAGTTATAGTATCTTTCTTAGTAATGCTTCCAATAGTTAGTTTAATGATGTTACCAATAATATCTGTATTTTTATTAAATACTGTAAGTTTCTATTTCATAGCATTTTCATATATAATAATTTTACCAGTTATTACATTTCTAATAATTCAAAACTTTTTATCAAAGAATCCATTTGCATTTTCTGTTCCAGATTTATCTTTAGCAAGAGATCTACCAAAACCTGGAAGATTTAAAATTGGAGATAAAGAAATTCCAGCAATAATAATTTCAATAATATTAGGATCAATTGCAATTTTGGGAATATATCATTTAATTTCTTTAGCTATAAAAATTACATTCATTCCACAAGGATTCTTAAGTGATTATTTAAATATAGTTTATCAAGATAGAGCATTAATATATTCTGTTTTAACTTTAGCATTACCTTTAGGATTGGGTTTGGGTATAGGATCCTATTATTATTTAACATCTTTCCAAAGAGTTAAGAAAATATATCAAATTGAAGAAATAGAAAATGAATTCCCAATTGTTGTATATGAGTTTGCATCATTATTAGAAGATGGCTATCCATTTGAAATGGTAGTTGAAAAAACATACTATAATTATAGAATAATAAAATCCTCTGGAGTTATGGAAAATTTCCTAAAAACAACATTATATAATTTGAGAAGAGGCTATGATTTAAATACTTCTATATTTGATCCAAAAATTGGTTCATTAAATCTATATCCATCAAAATTAGTAAGAGAATCCATGCAACTCTTAGTTACTTCTTCCATGAAAGGTCCTGAAGTTTTATCAAAGATTGCATATAATGTATCAACAAATTTAGAAAATGTAGATAGCATAAGATATAATGTAAGAAAGATATTAAATGAAGTAATTGGATTAATAGATATGACATCAAAAAATCTAGTACCATTAATTTCTGCAATGGTTACAGTTTTTAATAATGGAATAGTTTCAATGCTTTTTGCACTTGCATATTTCTTTCAATTAATAGATCAATCCTTTGGTTTAAGTAGTGGAGCTAATCTATATAATTTCGTTGCAAATACCTTTAATCTATATAATTTAATACCACCAACATTCTTTGAAGCAATAATTGGTATATTTTTTATAGAATATGTAATAATAACTTCATATATGAGCGCCGGAATAAAATATGGATTTGATAAAACAATGACATCATATTATATAGGTAAAAACTTATTGTTTGGAACAATATTTTATGTAATATTTTCAATAATAGGAATATTAATAGTATATACAGTATTTGGCCCATATTTACCAATAAATATACAATTATGAGATTACAACAATCAATATATTGGATTATAATAACCTTTATATTAATTATAATTGCCGGTTTATTTTCTTTTTATTATATTTATAATGTAAAAAATAATTTGGGAGGAAATAGTATACAAACTATTAATTGCCAGCAACTAGAAAATTTATATAATAAAAGTTTTCAGGAAATAATAAATATTAAAGTATTTCTTAATGAAAATTGTACAATAAATGGAATAACAATTCCTTCTGGCTATAGAATTATATATATTTATAATGGAAGTATTAATTATATATGAAGAACGATATAGCAATAGATACTATATTTATAATAATAATAGCAATAATATCTGTTGTAGTTATATTAGATATTATTTATACAAAATTTTTTAGTAATTCTCAAGCATATTATTGCCAAACATTAATATCACAGGGTGGTTTTTCCCCATCATGCGAAAAATATTATCCTTCTTCAATAAATATTATTTATACAAATGAAAGCAATGATACAATTTATTCAGATATAACAGGATTAATATTAAATTGCTATAATAATAATGTAAATACAGATAAATTATTTAATGTATGTTATGATGTTTATATAGATGAGAATATTACTTTGAATTCATCAATATTAATTCAATATGTGCAAAATTATACTGAATTTAATCCAAATAATATTATATTTCATTTAAATAATAATAATGGAAATATTTATCCATATAATAGCATATTTATAATATACAACAATAGTTATATTGTAATATGGCAATAAAATCACAAGAACTTCCAATAAATTATACATTTTTAATAATTATTGGAATAACTGTTACATTGGTAATTTTGGGAATAATATTTTTATTAAAAGGAAATATAACTTCTTACATTAATAATATAATGCCAAAATATAATAATACACAGACTGTAGTAGAAACAAATGTAACTTCAATACAAGATGTTGCAATGGATGTAGTATCATGCTATTATAAGAAATCCCAGGGTCTTTGCTATTTAATTAACTATCAGGGAAATCCATTTACATGTCAAGATTTAATAAATAATGTAAGTAGTATAGATCCAAATGTAGTAATGCAAAATTGTAATTATAATATAAATACTGGAGAATATATATTAGTATATTCGGCAGGAAATTATGTTTATATTAATGTTCAGGGATAAAAATGGAAAATTGGTTTTGGATAGTTGTAACAATCATTGCTTTTGGTTTATCTATATATTTATATTTTAAATTTTCAAGTATAAATAATCAAACACAATTATTATATCAAGATATATATTCATGCCAAAATCTATATTCTACAGTTGAAGAAGTATGTTATTCTAACAATGGAACAGGAGTATATATTGACATTGAAATAAACAAATATTTAAATTATATTTATGGTAATAACAATTTATTAAGTTGTTATATATATGATAAATATTATAATTATACAATACCATGCAATGTAATAATAAATACAACAAATAATATGATTCAATATTATACTTCAGGATTATTTTATGAATTATCATATGGAAATCCAAATGAAAAAATTCCATTACTTGTCGAAAAAACATCTCCAACGCAAGTAACAATTTATATAGAAAATCCAAGTTAAAATTTTTTAAAATTTTTAAATATTATTAGATCATAATGAAAAAGAATCAATTAAATTTACTTTCAATAGCAATAATATTGGTAATTATATCATTATCTTTCTTAATATATTATCAATATTCTTTAAATATTAAAAAAGAACAGGAAGAATATATATTTGAAAATTTTATTGACAGTTTACAGAATTTACAAAATACAATAAATAGTATTCAAGGTACATATTATATAAAAGTTGATATACCAAATGGAGTTTTATTATATACAAATGGTACAGAATTAATAATACAATATGATAACAATAATTATACAATTAATTTTTACAAGAATATAACATTATATAATAATCAAAATGTGAGTTTTCTATATCCAAATAATTATATATATCTTGTTAGTACAAATAATACTGTTTTTATTACAACAAATTTTCAGAATTCAATTACAATATTAAATGAATATTTACCAAATGGAACTCTTGTATATATATCTCCTGAAAATAATCAAAACCCTCCAAATAATAATCAAAATTCACAATGTTTATTTACATATAATGGACAAACAAGCTTTTTCTGGGGTGATGTAAATGGAAATAATTATTTACCTCCAATAGGAGATCAGGGAGAATGCGGAGATTGTTGGGCATTTGCATCTTCAAATGGAATCGCTTCAATATATATGATAAGAAATAATGAACCTAATGAAGAATTACAATTATCTCCTGCATATTTGGCAATAGAATGTAATAATGGTTATCCAAATACTCCAGGATATTGTAGTATAAACGAAGGTTGTAATAAGGGTGATCCATACCCTGCTATATTTTTTGCATCTCAATATGGAATTCCACCTGATCAAGGATGGAACTATTATGATTCTACTTTATATAATTGTTCACAGAACTTTAATCAAAGCTATCCAGGTGATGTATGTAATCACAATTATAATGGACCTACTTCTCCATTATATTACCCAGAAGGCGTTATTTACTTATCTGAAAATGGACCCTTATCAGATCAACAGATAATCCAGGACTTATTATGCTATGGACCATTAGTAGCTGCTGGATTTCTAGCAGGAAGCGGTGGGCCATATCCAAGTCAAATAGCATCCAATTCTGGACATGCCATGTTATTAGTTGGCTATACTACTGGCGATACTGCATATTCTCAACTATGCGGAGAAGTATATGGAACACAGGATTGCTGGATATTTGAGAATCAATGGGGAGATATTACAGGCTGTATAGTTTATACTACAAACGGAGTACCAGAGCCTGGACCAGGCGACCCTAGTTTGTGCGGTGAACTATACCAAAATTATCAAGAATGCACTGCCACGTATAATGTTCCATGCGGAGGCGTATATTGGATGCAAGATGGATATTTGCTTGTACCATTTGATCAATCTCCTTATGGCCTAACATTTCCCTACTATATAATCGCAATCCAAAATGTCACTCTTTCACAATAAATATTTGATAATATTATCTATAGCCTCTTTCTTAATTTTATCTTATAATATATATTCTATGATAAATCCACTTGCAGTTTATTGTGAATATGGAGGAGGAACATATTATACAAATAGTACAGGTTCTTATTGTATTATAAATGGTACATACTTCAATGCTTTACAATATTATGAAAATAATGTACCTCCCCAATATTCTTTTTGTGCTCATTATGGATTAATATATGTAAATAGTAGTTATTGTGAATATCCAAATGGAACATTAGTTAATCCATATACATTAATTCCTCCATCAGCATATCAAGACATAATTATACCTGTACCAATATTATGTAATAGTTTATTAAATTGTTCAAACACGCCCTGGTATTATCAACCATGTTCTAATCAGATTTATCCATGTTTTAATCCTCCATATATACCTCAATCTTATTTAATAAATAATGAATCGTATCAATCAGTGTTGAATGCATATAAAATAGAATATCAATGCGGATATTGCCCAGAAAACTTATCTTTTGAAGGAGATTGGTTTAGATGTCCATATAATTATTCATTAAATCAGTTATATCAAGAATTTTTACAGCAATGCCCACCACCAAATATTGTATATATATCATGTACAGGAGTATTTGAATGTATAAATCAAACTGAAGTAAATTTAACAAATAGTACCCAACAATTAATTTATCCGCAACCAAATGTAAGTAATAAAAGTAATAATGTTAATTTAATTTTACCAACAGCAATAGTAATAGTAATTATAATAATAGGCCTAATTATACTTTTATATTATCTAAAATGAAAAATCAGATTAATACATTAACATTTGTTATCATTATTTCAATAATAATTTTATCAATTCTTTTAGTTTTTCTATTATCAACTAGTTCTAGCTCTAAAATAACACAAACATATAATGTAGAAAATCAATATACATTAACAATTCAAAACAGCATTGATTTATTACCATACATTTATGACAATAATGTTAATTTATCTTATGCATTTTTATTATCATATTTTTCATCTTCTGGAAATGATACATATTGTATAAATCAAAATACATGTACAAACATATCAGAAGATTTTATAAATTATTTTGATAGCATATATGGAAATAGATGGAACCTTACAATATATTTTATCCCGCCAGTAACAGGATGGATTGTTCAGATGTTTATAATGGGCGGTAATATTGGAAATTGGGATCCTTGTTCAATGAATCCTCCACCGGATCCTGACGGTACACAATGGTATGAATGGAATTATACATATTTCTTTGTAAATAATTACATAGAGAATATTAATATACCAGTAAGTCAAACTTTATATGGAGCAGGATGGGTAAATGCAACAGCACCATTTCATCAATCACAATCAATAAGTAGTTGGGGATTAACATCATTATATAATGATCTATCTCAATCTCTAGCTGTACAAAATGGATACTGTACACCATTAACAAAAATATTTCCAAATTATAATTTTACAGAAGCCTCTGTATATTGTCCTCAAGATGAATGGAATTTATTTCCAAATTTTGGAACTTCGCCAACTTTTTCATTACCACAATTTTTCTCTGGTTGGATAGGATTTCCAACTCCAGTAGCAGGTTCTCAATATTTAACAGATGTTCCTTACTATTATTATGGACCCCCAATATATAAAACAGCTACTGATATAAATAGATTAGCAGAATTTATAATCCCACAACAATATTTAAATGACATATGCCAAGAAGAATTTAGCACTCAGCAATGTGAAAGTCCAGAATTGATTGTTGGGTCATTTTATAGAGGTGTAGTAAATATACCGCCAAATTGTCAGCAAGTATTTATAGATTACCCATGGCATGAAGTAATAAGATTATATATTTCATTCTTAAATATAAGTGGAGAACCAGATTATGTATTTCTAGCAGCAGATCCTTTATGCGAATATAATCTAAGTGGAGAGATAATAGACTGCCCAACTGGTGTATATAATGATATACAAAATGTAAATGGAATTATTGTTGGAAAAGAATGTCCTTTAGTTTATTTAATTAATCAAAATTCAAATGCAGAAGGACTTTATAGATTTAATATTACTAAATGGGTAATAGATGATAGAGATCCAAATACAAATCAATTCATAATTTCTGCAGTATATTATGATCCTCATCCCGGAGGAAATGGCGTTGCAATGGCAAGAGTATATTGCATTACAAATACTGGAAATAAAGAAGAATTAAATGCATATATTTATCAGGGTAGTGGAGAATTCATAAGTCTGGGATATCCGATACCTCCAAATACAAATACATATGTTTATTATATATATTTACCAGTAGATTTACCATTCTTAGGCGGATATTTGGTTGCTAAATTAACAGTATGGTAAAAAAAGAAGATAAAATTTTATTTCTTTTATATTTAATATTATTTTTACTTTTTATTTACATTAGCAAATTTAATATTAATATAATTATTTTTGGTGCAATATATTTGTTCTTATTATCTTTTATATTAAAAAATTCAAAGAATACATCTTTAATATATAAATTGATATTTCCATTATATATACCAATTGGAATTTTTGGAATTTATACTAATTTACCTTTGCCTTTTCCATTTCCATCAATATTTACTTATATAGTAAATTATTGGATATTTTATTTTATAGCATTTTCTTTAGGATATTATTTATTTGAAAACAATTTATACATTTCAAGAAAATCATTAATATTTTATATAGTCTCAATAATATTATTTATAATATTATTTTTCATTGAATTAATATATAATTCTGCAACTACAGATCTTGATGCAAAAATAAACTATATAATATCTCTATTCATTAATTATGCATATTTACATCTCTATACTTTTGAGATAATATATACTTCATTATTTATTATATTTACAATTTTCTTATTCTTAGTTATTTATTTTAATAAAAATGAAATATTAATAGTAAGAACAAATATATCCAAAAAGATATCAGAAATCTATAAATACAAAAAATATGTATTTCTATCAATATTCCTTATTATAATATTGCAAATTATTATTGCCATATATAAATTATCATTTTACAATAATCTAGTTATAGAAAGTTTAGTTGGAAAATATTATATATATGTATATGAATCATTAATATTTTTATCAATATATGAATTTATTATTTACTTTTTAGTTTATAGAAATTTAAGATATAATGTTCCAACAAATTATTTTTTACTTTTTACTATGGTTTTAATAATATTTTTCGGAGAACTATATTTATCAAATGTAGATTTTACTTCTGTAGCTTTACATACTAGATATTTAATTGCTTTATTATTTTTCTTTATGGGAATCCATTATGAAATATATAGGAATAGTAAAAGAATAATAACAAAAGCATTGGGTATTACAATTGGAATATTAGTTTTGTTACAAAATATAACTGGAGAATTCCTTGAATCTGTATTATTTGGAGGGCCAAGTAGTATACATTTAATATCTATACCAAATATATTAATTGCACTTGGAATTATACATGGATTAGTAACGCCAATTCTTATCTTAACATTTATATATTTACATATTAAATTAAAAATATGAGAAATCAATTAGAAACTGTTTATGTAGTTTTATTTTTAACAATTGCAATATTAATAATTCTTCTATCTTTTTATGCATTAACATATAATTATAATCAAAATATTGTTTTTAACAGATTTACTTCTTTATCCACATTATCAAATTATTTTTTAGGATATTTACAAACATCATTAACACAAGAAGGTTATGTAGAATCATATATAGCAGGAACTAATGGATGGGGAAAGGAAGAATGGGCCTCCTATCCTTATGGATGTATATTACCACAATCATGTCAAAATGCAATTCAATATTATAATAATTTATTATCTTCTGGATATGAGACTTTATTAAGTTTTGGAGAACAATATTTGTCTGCATATCAATATTATTATCCATACAATATATCCTTCAATTTTTCAAACAATTATCAAGCAGGAATTCTTGGAGATTGCAATAATATAACTTCCGGAGAATATAATTATAATTTTCCCGTTTATGTTCAAGGATTATATATAAATATTATAGGTCCTTCTTCAGGTTCAATAATTCCATATTCAGTTACATCAAATATAACAAACAATCCTGCATTCTATTTATATAACTTAGCATATCAATTTTCCCAAAATGGGGAATTTTCACAATGTTCATATCAAGATTGTTTAAATACATTGAATAACAATCCAACATATACATGTGCACAGGAGTTTGAACAATTTTCAAATAATCCAAACATCCAATGTAATGAAACAATAATTCCATATCAATGCATAAATATTCCATCATGTCAAATATGTTTAAATCCACAAGGAATTGCATGTAGAGTAATATTAAAATGCTCTGATAATCAATACAATGTATATTGCAATGGTAATACTTATCCTCAAACTATAACAATTACTTCTATAGTTTTTTATGAAAATATAACAAATCAATATTATTTAAATTGTATATATAAATGTAATGAAACATACAATTTAACAAGTAATCAAATAATATCTCAAAGTTGTACATTAGAAAATCAGCAATATTCTTGTTCTTATGAGAATGAGTGTGGTAATGTAAATATAAATCAGCAAGACTGTGAATTAACATATACTTTTCCATATTATTATTCAATCCCAATTGAATGCTATATGTGTATAATTGGTGGACAACAATGCCCTGCCTGTTTACCTGGAAAATGTTCAAATAATCCAACATGTCCAGAAACTATACCTTTCCCAGATCAATGTGTACCACAACCACCTAGTCAATCTTCATGTGAACAAAATGGTGGGGGTGGATCTGGCGGAGGAAGTTAAGAATATAAGAGATGTTTTAGATAATTAAATAAAATGAAAGAACAACTATCTATTATATTTATAACAATATTAACAGTATTATTTTTAGTTGGAATGATAATTTTGTTAGCTATATTTTCCAATATAAATTTAACAAATTATAAAGAACAAACTTCTTTTTCATATGAACAAGAAATAATATATGATCTATTTTCCCCAAATTGTTTAGGATATTCAAATTATCCAATATATTTTACAACTCTAGATAAGATAGAACAATTTAATCAAACATATTATAATGAACTTCCAAATTGTACAATATTTCCTTATACATTTAGAGCAGAAATAGATAATTACAGTTTTGGAATAATAAACTTTAATGGAAATTGTAATACATATGAATATCCAATTTCCATATATTATTCTTTAGATTATATTAAACTAACAATATGCAAAAATTATTATTCAGATTTCTATTATTTTTTATATAGTTTCTGTTTAAGTAATGAAAATACTTCAAATCAAACATTTGTATTTTTATTTCCAACAAATTTATCTGGAAATATAACATGTACAGAAAATACAAATGGAAATATTATATGTAATTATATACCATGTTATTCAATAAATAATATTACATTTTATCAATTTGTAACAGTATATTTAGAAAGAATTAATCAAACATATTTTAGGATTGCATAAATTTATTAAAAATTGCTATTGATTCTACAATAATTTTAGCAGCTAAATTATCACATACTTCATTTGAAAATAATTCTACTAAATCGAAACCAATTAAATTAATATTTCTTAATTCCTTTATAATCTTAAAATAATGATATGGTCTGATTCCAATACCTTCCAACCAATGTCCACACCCAGTATCAAATACATCTACATCAATTGAGATATATACATTTTTATTCTCCAATATATTCGATATTTCCTTTGAAATTTCTTTTATATTATCCCAAACATCTAAAGGATTATAATACTTTATCCCCCATTCCCTTATTATATTCTTTTCTTCAAATGATAAATTAGATATACCTACAAAAATAATTTTTTCAGGTTCAATGTAATTTTCTTTTATTAAATGATAAATAAAACTTTGATAATTTGGATATGGATCTGGATGAATATCTGGATGAGCATCAAAATATAATAAATAAAAATCTTCCCAATTCTCTTTAACAATTTTTAATATTGGATACGTTATTGAATGATCTCCTCCTAAAAATATATATTTTTTATCCTTTCTATATATTTTTTTAATTTCATTATATATTTTCTCATATAATTTATTCAGATCTTTTATATCTTCTAAATCTATATCTCCATAATCATATATATCTTCCATATTTATTTCTCCAAATATTGGAGAAAATATTCTATAAGATGCATCCCTAATTGATTCAGGTCCTTCCATATAATTTTTTATATGAGATAAACTACCAATTTCGGATGGAATTCCTACTATTATCCATTTAGATTTATTATATTCCCCCTGAGCATGTGCAAACATTAAACTAAAATAATTATCATACTTATATTTTTAATGGATAAAGAAAAAATGATTGAAGAATTAAATAATCAAATATTAAAGTGTACCAGATGCCCTTTATATAAATTTAAAACAAATTATGTTCCTGGAGATGGAAATCCAAATTCAAAGATATTATTTATAGGCGAAGCACCAGGTAGAGAAGAGGACAAACAAGGAAAACCTTTTGTTGGAAAAGCTGGACAAGTATTAACCGAAAATATAAAAAATATATTAAACATGGATAGAAAGGATGTATATATAACTAATGTTGTTAAATGTAGACCTCCAGAAAATAGGGAACCTGAAGAAGAGGAAATAAAAGCATGTTCTTTTTGGTTAGAAAAACAATTAGAAGTAATTCAACCAGATATAATTGTAACTTTAGGTCATTATTCAACAAAATGGGTTTTTGATTATTTTAAATTAAAATTTTCTTCAATAACAAAATTAAGAGGAAAAATATTTAGGGTAAATAAATGGGGAAAAATTGTTACAATAATTCCAACATTACATCCAGCATCTACATTATATCATAAAGAATGGAGAGAATATCTTGATCAAGATTTTAAAACAATAAAAGAAATATTAAATAAGGATAAAAAGGAAGGAATACTAAAATTTATATGATGATGTTGCGCGCGACTGAATAAATGATGAATACACCTCCTCCCTGAAAAAATATAAAATAGTTAAAATATTAATTAATTATGGATAATATTCAAGATTTAGAAAATCAGTTATTAACTCAAATCAAGAATTTATTATCACAAATAAATAACAATATTTTACAATTAGAAAAATTAAATGAATATGAAAAAAATATTAGTGGAAATCAATATTATTTATATAATTATCAAATGCAAGAAATTAATAATTTGATAAATTCAATGAAATTATTAATAAGCATTTTAGAGAATATAAAAGATTATGTAACATTATATTATAAAGAAATAAGTGGAAATCCATATATAACACCAAATATAAAAATAGAAATCCTTGGACAAATAAATAATGGAATAAAAGATATAAAAAGTATGATCGATAAATTATTTGTAGAAATAGAAATATTAACTAATAATTTACAAAGATTTTAAATATTCTATTGAATATTTTAACATATCATCATTTATATCCAAACCTTCAATTATATATCTAAATTTTTTCTTTGGAATCAAAATCTTAAATGGTTTTAATTTTTTAGAATATTGAATCAATTCAAAATTTGAATTATATAAATAAATATCTAATGGTTTTAAACAAAAAAATGTATGAACAAAACCATCTTCAACATCTTTTTTTAGATCTAAAATATATATTGTATCCTTTTTTGGTAATTGAAACATTAAACCAATAAAAGATCTAATAGGACCAAAATATTTTATTTTATATTTGTATTCCAATTTCTTTTATATATCTTCTTTCTATATTTTGCTTAAATTCTGTATATCCACAATATCCACAATGATATCTATCTTCATGTTCTGCCATAAATCTTCCACATCTTGGGCATATTTTTTTCAATCTAACTACCTTATTATCCTCAACCTTGTATAATTTTAATATTCTCAAATCTTTCTTTTCACTCATTGTATAATTTTATTCCTTTTTAATATATGCTTTAGCTCTAATTTTTTCATATCCTCCTCATTCTGATATACATTTATAAATGCTTTTGATCTTTGTTTTCCAAATTCTGTCAATATTTTTTCCACTACAATTAAATTTTTGTCTTTTCCAATCATTGCAGAAACTTTTTCCCTTATATCATCTCTCTTTGGTGTTGGTTCATTTTTATGATCTATCAAAACAATAATTTCTTCTCTATTTAATAATTGATTATTTTCCCTACTTATTATTTTTAGATCCATGTAAATAATTTATATGATATAATTTTTTAAAATGATGAACGACATTATTATAAAATGAATGATATCATAATAATGACTTATAGCTTGTCATTCTTAGTAGGATATCTCTCAGCAGATTATATAATTAGAAGATTTTCACCAGAATTCTTTATTGAAATTAAAACAAGAACAAAAGAATATAGAGCAAAAATACATCATATATATTTATCAGCATTTGGAATAATACCTGCAATAATTGGAACGATTACATATTTATATGACTTATATATATTAACAACATTATTCTTGGGTGCTGCAATTCATGACGCAATACTGGAAATAAGAAAAAGATTAAAAAAATTAGATTATATTAAACAAAGCAAGTAATCCTACTATTAAACCTCCAATTCCAATTAAACCTGCTGGAGATATTTTCTCAGATACTATTATTTGAGATTGAGTATAGTTTGCTATTAAATTATTTGGTCCAAATACATATATCGGAACTTGAGTACTAAATGAAGAGGAACCATATGTAGAATTACATACTACACCATATAATAAACTACTTATACCACTAGAAGTTCCTAAAATATTTATATCTAATTCTGAAGATCCGTAAGGACCTATAACAAAATTATTACTGCTTATTCCATTTATACTATAATTTGTAACAATTGCTTTATCATTCGTAGTTGATGGAACTGGTACTAAAGAACATTGAATATTTGTTGGTACTAAATTCTTTATTAAAACAGGATATTTATATTCTTGTCCAACATATAAACTTATTATATTTGATGCAATTGCTATTCCTATTATTGATGATTGATTAGTTAAATAATTATAGTATACATAATTTTCATAGAATTTTGCATAATTATTTATTGATTGAATTTGTGTATTACATAATGATCCTGCACACATGGATTGCTGATATGTGAAATCTGAATTACAATTTCTAGAGAATTGTGCTCCATTAAATATTATATAACATGTTTGTGCATTCTCATCTACTATATTAAATGTTGTTATTGATTGCAATTGTGCTCCATTTGGTGGAGAAATTATATAACTTATTGGTAATATTATTGAATAATTATATACATATGTATTCCATCCATAAACTGTAAATGTTATATTATAATCCTGTGGAGAACAATATGAATTTGTTATATTAATTTCTACATTTAAGTAACCTACTTGATTTGTATTTAATGAATCTATTTGACCACCAGTATTTAATACTTGTATACAATTTGAATTATAATATACATTTTGTACAGATATATTTTCAGCAGGTACTGGTCCTGTATTTTGTACTGCTAATGTTATATATGAAGGTTGTCCATATGTTACTTGCGTTAATGATGGATTAGTATATATATTTAATGTATCCCAATTAATATTTACATATCCATAATATGTTACAGGACTATATACTGTTAATCCATATGCATTCTGATATGCTACACTATAATTTACTGTACAATCTTGATGTAAACATAGATTTGTTGGAAAATAAATATATAATGGAGAATTTTGTTGTTGCTGTAATAAGAAACTACTATTTAGATCATTTGGAAGAGACCAATTTATATTTATTGTAAGATTTCCAACTCCGACATTTGTTATATTACCAACATAAATTGCATCACCAGGATTTATATTATAAATATATGGATAATATGTTAAATTTTGTAAATATACAGTAGCGTTTGGATTTATTACTAATAAATAATATCCTGGTTCTGGAGATATATTTAACCATCCTTCTGCCTGTCCTGTTATTTTACCGATATTACACAATTTTCCATTTGCATCACATATATAATTTGATGGATTATTACATATTGTTTTTATATAATCTTGATATATTACGTAATAACCTGCATTATTACTAAAATTATATAAAGTAAAGTAAGAACTTCCTGAAGGGAAACCTTTTGAAATTGATAATCCTTCATTTGGATATATATTATAAACAGCATTTCTATCTATATTATATTGTGTGAAATTAAATGGTAAATTTGATATACCTTGTACATACTCAAATGAATTTGGGTTATAATATTGATTTGAACTGTATAACCAAGCAGCAACAGAAGGCGTAGTAGTACCTGTAACACCATCACTACATAAATAGTTATATCCATTACTTACATTAAATCCTACAGAAGTATTTTGCGCTAGAACATATATTCCATTATAATATGTATAATATGTTCCTGAATTTGGTCCATAATATGAGAAATATATAGATAAAGGATTTGAATTTGAATTAGCACCCGATATTGTCCATGCATGGGAACATGATCGAGTAGTAAATTCTCCAGAACTTGCTACTAATACTTGTAATGGATTATTAATAAATGATTGATTAAATGAAACATTATCATAATAATATTCTCCATAATATGTATAATTTCCTGCATTAGTATCATAATTACTTACATATAAATCACATAAGTTCTGACCCCAATCTGGATCTCCAGATCCTGGACAGTTTGTTCTAGTAACTACACTTGTTCCATTTGGTAAAACTAATGTAAAGTTAAAGTATGTATTATTTAATAAGTTATTCGAAGAAGGACAACCTGTGATTATTTGCGCTGCATCATCAGATCCTTGATATATTGGATTTGCATAATATTCAAAATAATATGGATAATTTAGATATATTGAACCATTATAATTATACTGATCACAAGAAATTAATGTACAATTTTGAACAGTTATATTATAATCTATTATTGTAGAATTTATATTATTTGATAAATTTAATGGCAAATTATTGAAATATACTGTATAATTATAAATAGATATATTGTCACCTAAATAACTATAACTACCAATTGCAAAAATTTGTGAAAGATTTGATGAATTATAAAATATATAAGAAACTGTTACATATCCATTGAATCCTTGTGTTGTTATATTTAATGAATCTGAAGGCGTACATATTTGATTTGAACTTAGATATAGTTCCTGAGAATGTATATTAAATAATATAGGTAATAAAACTAATGCAAGGATAAATAATTTTTTCTTTCTCGATATCATAAATAATATTATTGCAATTAAAATTATTAATATTATTAAATAATAGTTTGTATAATTATAATAACTTTTTACATTACTTATTGGTTGAGTTTTAGTTATACTTATATTATTTTGTATTATTGTATTGTTTATTATCCATAGATTTGAATATTGAGATGAATAGAAAGAAATATAATAAACTCCATTACCTAATGTATAATTTAAACAATTATTATTTATATTTGCAGTATATATTACATTTGATTCGGAATTATACCCTATATTTAATATTCCAGAAATATTTGAACATATATAGAAGTAATTATTTGTATAATTTACATAAATTAAATTATTTAATGGAATTCCATAAGTATTTGATTGATTTATAATATAATATGTACAATATCCATAATCTAAATTATTATTGGAATATAGATTTATACATAAATCAAAGCTAGTAGAATTCAATGGTAATTGTAAATTAACATAAGTAAATTGTGTACTATTCCAGCTTATATTTCCTAAATATATACTTTCATTAAATCCCAATGTATTTGAATAAACTTCTGCTACTACATTCGGAGTAACTGGATATGTATAATGATCAGGAGATGGAGCAACTATAAATGTTAAATTTCCATTACCTTGTAAATAAACACCATCTAACCTTGTTGTTGGACCTAAAACGATAAATCTTAACCTATATATTGATTCTGTTTGATTATTATATAATAAAGTTATTATTAACGAATAAGCATTTGGATTCAATGTTGCAACATTTATATATGGAATATTTATTATCTTATATCCTTCATTTAATTGTATATCTTCAGTATAATTGTACACAGGATTATATAAAATATCATCCCATGGAGATATTAAAATATTCAATGTAGCATTTGTATTTATACTTGAATATATACCAACTGTTAAATTAATATAATTTGAAACACCATATCCAGAAGGTCCACTTAATGAAGAATAATAATATCCTGAGGATGATAATAAACTACCCCATGTATATAAAGCAGGAGAACTTAAATATGTATCATTTTTTACAATATAAATTTCCGGAACATTATTTGGGTTATTTATATAAAATTCTTGGTATACTCCTGAATAATATATAAATGGTAAACCATCTATTTCACTTAAAGGTGTATATAGATAAGCAACAATATAATAATATCCGGAAGGCAAATTATATGGAATTGTATAATTTAATGATATATTTAAAGATTCTCCTGGTTGTAAATATATATTTTTTATTACATATTCATATACATCATTGTCTGAGGTAAATTGAAATGGATAAATATTATTATTATCATTTTTTTGTATTATTTGTATTACTAATGATACATTTGGTATATAATAAATATCTCTATAATTTATATAAACGTTATAATATAATGTTTGACCTACATACAAATTATTGCTTGATAAATTTATACCCAAAAATGTTACTGGTTTATATAAAGATTCTGAATGCCATATATTATATCCTTGAGAAAAAATTGAATATAAGAAAAATAAAAGAAATGATAATAAATATATCTTTTTCATAAAAATTCATTCATAAAAAATTTTTTAAATCTTCTTACCAGTTGCAATTTCTATAACTTCATCTATTGTTTTTACAGGTGTTATTTTTATCTTATCAAATAAGTCTTCAGGTATATCATTATAATTACCTTCTGGCACTATAACTTCTTTTAATTTAGATTCAATTGCAGCTTCTACTTTTGCTATTATACCACCAACAGGTAATACTTCTCCTCTTATTGATAAAGAACCTGTCATTGCCAAATCTTGTCTAACTGGCCAATTCTTTAATGCAGATATTATTGCAGTTGCAACAGTTATTGAAGCTGAATCTCCTTCTACACCTTCATATGTTTGTAAAAATTGGACATGAACTTTATATTTCTTCAAATCTTCTCCAAATTTCTTTTTTACTACTGCAGATACATTTACTATTGCTTCTCTTGCAATTTTTCCTAAATTTCCTGTAGCAATAATTTCCCTACCACCTTTTCCAGGAACAACTTCTGCTTCAACTGGTAATACTAATCCTGAATAATATAATCTTGATCCAATTACTGCCAATCCATTTACCCTTCCAACTTCATATCCTTCAGTTTTTATTATTTGATATTCTTTCCTTCTTTCAATATAATATTTAGATAATTGTTCTTCAATTGTTAATGCCTTTTCCTTTGCCTCTATAACATCTTCAGGTTCAACATATTCTTTTCCTTTTGATTTTGCAATATCTCCTGCCAATCTTACCAATCCTCCCAAATCCCTTAATCTTAATGTTAAATAACTTTTTCTTCCAGATCTTCTTTGAGCTTCCTTAATAATTTCTATTACAGCTTCTTTTGTAAAATGAGGTATATTACCCGTCTTTTTTATTTCCTGTGCAACAAATTGAGCAAATTTTTTTGCAGTTTCCTCAGTAAATAATATTTCAGAATTCATAAATACTTCATATCCATATCCTCTTATTCTTGATCTAAATGCTGGATGCAATTTTTGTAATGTTTCCAAATTTCCAGCTGCAACTAGTACAAAATCGGCAGGAGCTGGTGTAGTTCTTACCATTGCACCAGCAGATCTTTCAGATCTTCCAAATATTGGATATCTCTTTTCTTGTAGGACAGATAATAATTCTATTTGAACTTCCGGTCTTAATGTTCCAATTTCATCTATAAATAGTACACCTCTGTGTGCCTTATGTATTGCACCAGCAATTACCCTTTGATGGGCTGGAGTTTCAAGACCTCCAGATTGAAATGGATCATGCAATACATCCCCAAATAACATGCCTTCAAATGCACCTGTAGCATCTACAAATGGTACAGATGTCCTATTTGAGTTATCTACCAATAATTTTGGTACATTTTTCATTATTTGCTTTTGCATTGCTTGGAAAGAAAAAGATAATCCAGCCATTAAAATCATAAATCCAATAAATGTTGCACCAGCCATTATATAATTTCCTGCATAATAAAAGTACATTGGAGTAAATGCAGATATAAATAATAATAAAATATAAAAATATTGGAACATCTTTGCTTGTTCTAAAACCCTTTTTCTAATTTCTTCTACAATTTTTTTACCAGCTCCCATTGGTACTGTCTTTATTATTGGTTGATATTCATCATTTGGATTTGGAAATACTAATATATCTTCTAAATTTTTAACTTGTTCCTTATCTTCTGACAATATTTCTGCCAATGCCTGTGCTAGCATTGATTTACCAGTACCAGGATCTCCTATCAATAAAACATGTCTTTTTTGTTTAGCTGCTTTTTTAATTATATCCAATGCCTTATCTTGTCCAATAATTTGCTCTGATATTTTTTCAGGTACATTTATTTCTTCTGTAGTCTTAAATGTAAATATGTTATATAGGTCCTTTATTGATATTACATTGTTTTCAGACATAATATATTTTATAAAGTTAAAAAATAAAAAGATGAAATATGTTTGAATATATAAAAATAGATAGAAGAATAGTATATTATTTAATAATTGTAGGTTTTTTCCTATCTTTTAATCATTGGGATAATTTATTTATTGGATTAGCTAATCTATTTTTCTCAATAATTTATACAGTAATTTCATACTTTATACTTTTATTTATATTTAATTTAGTTTCATCATTTTATGGTTTATACATTTATTTAGATAATGTTATTGCAGAATTGAAAATATTATTTTATAAAAGAAGCTCATATGCATTTTTTTATTATCTATTAATTATTTTAGAAATAATATTATTCTTTATATTTAGATATAACTTGTTTGTATATGTTATGATATCTATTTTTGTAATATTATTCTTTTATAATTATATAAAACAAATGAAAATAAAAAGTTCAAAGCAAGAACAAATAAATTTTACATATATAAAGAGACACAATCTAAGTTATATAATTACAATTATAATATCAATAATTACTCTTGGATTATATGTTCCAATAATATTTTCCATGAAACCAATAGTAGTAGAATATAAAAGAATTGGAAGAAGTAAAAATATAGAAGTAAGAAATGACGAATTATTAAGGATATTTTTAATTTCTACAATAATATTATGGATAATATATTCATCAATAAAATATATATCAAACTTTTCAGCATTATTACAAGGTTTTGTTTATTATTTCTTTTATTTCTTATTTTTCTTTACATATACATCAATAATACCAATAGGGATATTATTATCTCCACTTTTATCAATTAGAAAAGGATATACATATCCAAATAAATTTATTGGAGATATATTAATATTATCAACTACACCATTTTATATTGCATCTATTATAACTATTGCTCTATTACCAATATTTTCTATAATATTTAATCCAATAGAAGTAATAATATTTTCATTAGCAATATTTTCTATAATATGGATAAGAAAACAATTCGATGTTCTAACAAAATGATATAAAAAATACTAAAGGTTATATTCATTGATTAATAGTAAAAAATTGGTAATGCTTAAAAGGTTAACTTTATAAACATAATATTTAAAAATTTATTATGGTCCAAAAGCTTATAAAAAATCCTGAATTGAAATGTCCAATATGTGGAAGTACGGAATTTATATACAATGAGAAGACAGCAGAATTAGTATGTGCAAAATGTGGATATGTAATTGAAGAAGTTCCATATTTGGGAAAGGAATATAGAACAATAAATTCAGAAGATGCAGAAAAATTATCAAGAACGGGTAGTGCAATGAGATATACAAATATACCAAGTATGATATCGACAGAAATTGGAAAAGCAGAATCAAAAGATGAAGATATTGCATTATCTAGAAAACTTAAAAAATGGCAGCAAAGATCTACAAGTTCATATGAAAGAAATCTAAAATTAGCACAACAGGAATTAAAGAGGATTTCTTCATTCCTGCAATTGCCAAAACAAGTAGAAGAAACAGCATTAAAATTATATCTAGATGCTGTTGAAAAGGGATTAATTAGGGGAAGATCTGTAGAAACTGTTATTGCTGCATGTACATATATAGCATGTAGAATACATGATGTTGCAAGAACAATAGATGAAATAGTTAAAGCATCAAATATACATAAAAAAGAATTGGGAAGAACATATAAACACTTATTACAGGCATTAAAGATAAAAATACAACCAATAGATGTTACAGAATATGTACATAGATTTTCATCATTATTAAACCTACCACCAGAAGTAGTATCTACTGCAATAGAAATAGTTAATAAAGCAAAAGAATCAGATATAACTGCAGGTAGGGGTCCAGCAGGAGTTGCAGCAGCTGCAATATATTTAGCATGCGTAAAACATGGAATACAGAAGACACAAAAAGATATAGCAGAAGTTGCTGGAATAACTGAAGTTACAATAAGAAATAGATATAAGGAAATGTTAGAAAAATTAAATCTTAAAGATATTGAAGCAAAAATGAACAATGTTGAGGAATGGTAATATTGCCAAAGGCGTTAAAAATTAAAAATAGATATATCTTATTAGATTTTTTTGATGAAGAAAAATTAAAAAATGATTTTATTAAATATTTTGGATATATAAATTATTATGATTTACATTTGAATAAAATAGAAATAAATAAAAGAATAATTTTGTCTATAAATAAAAAACATTTGTATAAAATAATCTTTTTATTATATTTACAAAATATAAAAAATTTTAAAATATTTAAAACATTAAAAAGTGCAAAATCTTTTTTAAATATATCTTAAACTTTATCTTTATGGAAACTGACCTTGGACAATTCGGACCAATGGATAGAGGATGGGCAATATTTTCACCAGAAGGAAAATTAATATTAGTAGAATATGCAAAACAGGCTGCTAAAGCTGGATCAACAGCAATTGGAATATGTACAACAGACGGTATATTAATAATTGCAGATAAAAAGATTCCAAGTAAGTTAATTATAACAGATTCTATTGAAAAAATTATGGAAATTGATGATAATATAATTGGAACATTCTCTGGATTTATACCAGATGGTAGAGTACTAATAGATTATGCAAGAGAAATTACTCAACAACATAAATTACAATATGGAAAACAAATAGATATAGAACTATTAGTAAGGGAAATAAGTGATGTAATGCAATCCTATACAAGATTTGGTGGTGTAAGACCTTTTGCTGTATCATTAATAATTGGGGGAATAGATAAAGATGGTGAACCAAAGTTATTTTCATTAGATCCCTCTGGAATATTCTATAGATATAAAGCTGTTGTAATTGGAGAAGGAGAAGATAAAATTACACCAATATTAGAAGAAAGATATAAAGAAATGGATTTAAATGAGGCAATTAAATTTGGAATAGATATATTAAAAGAATATTTAGGAGATAATTTTGCATATGAGAGATTAATATTATCATATGTAAAGAAAGGTGATAAAGTTAAAACAGTTGAAAATCATGAAATAAAAGAGTTATATGAAGGATAAAGATACAGAAATAAGTATAAAATATAAAAAGGAAGGTTATAATTTTGAGATAATTGTATATTTAAGGAAAGCTCTTGAATATAAAGAAGGGAAAATAAAAGATATAAGAGAAGTATTAACTATAGAAGAAATTTTTAAAGATTCTAAAAAGGGAGAAAGAGCATCAACTGAATCTCTAAAGAAAGCTTTTGGAACAACAGATATTCTTGAAATTGCAAAAGAAATATTAAAAAATTCTGAAATTCCATTACCAACAGAATATAAGAGAGAATTAGTTGAAGAAAAGAAAAAACAAATTATTGAATATATAAGAAGAATAGCATATGATAGCAAAAATAATATGCCATTAACATATGAAAGAGCAAAAGAATTATTTGAAATGGTAAAATATAATGTAGATATAAATAAACCTGTAGAGAAACAGGCTGAAGAGGTTTTAAAGGAAATAAGAAAAAAATATCCATTAAAGATAGAATATAAAAATATAAGACTTACAGTATACCCAAATAAATTCAAAATAATTGGAATAATAAAAAATAAATATAAAATTATAAAAGAAAATTGGGGTGAAAATTATGAAGCAATATTAGAAATCCCAATCGGATTATTATCAGAATTTTATTCAGATATAGGAAAATTGTGTGGAGAAGATTGTATGGTTGAGGAAATAAAAAAGTAATTATCCAGATTTTCCCTTATCTCCACCCTGTTTTTCACTTTCAGAACTAGGACCAGTACCAGATAATATCAAAAATACTCCTATTAAAACAAAAAATATAGCTGCAAATAATATATAAGGATTAAAAGTTATTATATAATTCAATGCTCCTGGAGATGTAGCAAAAGTTATTGATAAAAAATAACCTTGATATGCATAATACATAGCTAATAAAGCAAATAAAATAATAAATATTACCATTATCAATGGTATATATTTAGCATTACTTTGTCTTTCACTCGAAAACATTCTTTTTTCTATTAATTCAAATATTTTTCCATTTGTTAAGAAAGCTCCCAAAAGTATAAAGAAAAAGAATACTAAAATCACTGAAACTATAAAAGCTACAAAATATTGAGTATATAATACAAAACCAGTAAATGTTGTTAATAATAATGATGCAGAAACAGATATAATAAATGCTAGTACACTATTTATATCTTTCTTTCCTTCTTTTTCATCTTTTTTTCCAATAGCATCTAATAAGAATTTTATTAGAAAATATAATATTCCAAAATAAAATAGAAAAGTAAATATTAGATTTATTCCCAATATATTTACTAGGTTTATTATGAAACTTGCAAACGATACCATATATCAAAATTAATTTTTGTTACTTTTAAATTATTACATAGACTCATAAATATTTATATATTCATTTATATTATTTTTCCAATCAAATTTCTTAGATATTTCATACATTTGCTTTTTTATTTCCATTTTATCATATAAATCCAAATTATAATATTGCAAAAATTTATTATATATAAATTCTTTATCCAAATTACTTGGATCTACACTAATTATATATTCATGACTTATATTTTTATTTATTAGATTTCTATAAAATCCAGTTTTATTGGATAAAACAATTGGAACAAAATTGTTCAATGCTTCTAATGGTGTATATCCATAAGGTTCATATCTTGATAAAAATATACCAAAATCAAATGCCGGCAATATATATTCTTGATCTAAACTAAATAATACATCATTTCCAAGATAAACAGGAACATATATAACTTTTACATAATTATTTTTATCATTATTTAAATTATTTTCTCTCAATTTTTCAATTATAATATTATTTTCTACATCATGAGTACATATTGGTGGATTTTTATTCTTTATTCTATCTAACTTATCCAATATATTTTTTCCATTGTATAAAGATCTAATAATTAAATGAATATTTTCTTCTATATTTTCCTTCAATTTAATATATTCTTTATAAGATCTAATTATATTATCATTTTGTCCTTTAATACTATAAGGAACAAAAATAAATGCAATAGTATTTAATTTATTTTCATCCAAATATTTTAATAAATCAATAAATAAATCCAAACCTTTATTATATGGTTCATATCTACCAATAGTATATATTAGTAAATATTTTTCTGGTAAATCATAATATGGATAAAAATACCATGTTAAAAATTCATCTATCCATTTTTTTGAAATTTTATAATAATTAAATAATTCTTTTTCTTTTACATTTATATAATTATATGTTATATAATCTGGTTTTCTCTTATATATTTTATATGCTTCTTCTCCCAAATTATCAGATACAACTGTAAATATATCTGAATTCAATATTGCCTGTTTTTCCAATTGATATTTTGAATTTATTCCTAATCTATATGAATCTTTATCAGGATCTATTATATTCAATGCATTCTCTACATTTACATTTTTTTCAGATAATGTTCTTCCAATAACTGTTCCATGAATTGTTAATATTGTTTTATAATTTAGATTGTTCTTCTTTATATATAATATTGTACCTCCAGATAACCATTCATGTGCATGTAATATTTTTTTCTCATTAAAATATTTATCTAATTTTTCTAAAAATATACCAACAGCAACAGACCATAATAATGGTTCATCAAACGTAAAATCTGAATTTAAAGAATCTATTTTATACCATTCCCAATATTTATATTTCCATAAATTTCTTTCTTTATTAAAAAATTCATCAAATTCTATTAGAAATACATTTGGCTTTGATTCAATATTCCAATATCCATAATGTACTTTAATTCCATCTAATTGATAATTTATTTCTTTTATATAATTTGGAGGATCTAATTCAATAAATTCTGAATTATTTTTATATGGACCAATCAAAAAATATTTATCCTTATATTTTTCTTTTATATATTTTGCTTTAGTAGATATTACAGTATATATTCCCCCTACTTTATTACATACTTCCCAAGATTGTTCAAATAATATCATCTAAATATAATATCAAATATGCTTCTTTTCTTTTTATTACCAGTTATACAATATGCTAATTCATCTATATATTTCAATGCTTTTGACTTTTCGTTATAAAATGCTATTGGTTGATATTGGAGTTGATAATTAATAAAATCTTTAACTATTGGAATAACTGTATATACTTCTTTATTAAATACATCTTCTATAAAATCTATTTCAATACTTTTATCATATTTATTTACTACTATTTTTACCTTATTTTTATCTAAAAGATCATATAATTTTTTATTTACATATAAAGAATAGAAATCTGGATTTATTACTAAAAAATTTATGTCCGATATTTTCTCAATATTTAATATATAATTTATATTTGGAAGTACATCAAAAATAATTACATCATAATACCTTTTCAAATAATTTAGATCATTAACATTAAAATCTAAATTATCTATAATTTTTAAATGAAAGTATGGTAATATCTTTATTCCTTCATATATTTTATTTCCAAAGAATTTTTCATTATTTAGAAATATTAAATTCGAAGAATAAATTCCATTTGTATCTATTATCAATACTTTATAATTATATTCCTTTTTTAAATATGCTGCAAGATTATTTGCCAATGTAGTTTTTCCAACTCCACCCTTTAATGATATAAAAGATACTATCATAATCCTAATAGTTTTGAAAATTTTACTTCAGCTTCTTCTTTTGAAATTTTTTTCTTTACATATATTTCATGAGCTTTTAAGAAATTTCCTATTATTTTTATATATTCATCCTTATCTTTTGCTTCCTTTACCTTTTCATACAATCCCTCCTCCTTTAATGAATTTTTTATCCATTCTGGAAAATGATTTTTATGATAATTAAATTTATCTTGATCTGCATTATATAGCCAAATTAATAAATCTTGAAGACCATATAATTTTTGTCCATCAATAGTGATAAATGCTTGTTTTTCATCATCAACTTCAATCATATTAAATTTTATATTGTTATATCTTTAAAAAATATTTATGACAGGCATTGTATTTTATTTCCATGCACATCAACCAAGAAGAATAAGATATTATTCTTTTTTTGATATTGGATCAAAAAATTATTTCAACGATGATCTAAATAGAAAAATATTAGATAGAGTTGTATATAAATGTTATAAACCAGCATTAGAAATGATATATGATAATATTACAAAATATGATATAAAAGTATCTTTTTCAATTTCTGGAACATTAATTGAGCAATTAGAATTATATCATCCAGAAATTTTAGAATTATGGAAAAAATTGGTAGATACTGGAAATGTAGAAATTGCATCTGAAACTTACTATCATTCATTGGCATATTTAATTGATAAAGATGAATTTATTAACCAAATAAAATTGCATAGAAAGAAAATAAAAGAAATATTTAATTATAAATCTAGAAGCTTCAGAAACTTTGAACTTGTATTTAACAATGAAATCGGAGAAATTATATATTCTTTAGGATATAAAGTAGCATTAACTGAAGGAACTGAAAAAATTTTAGGAAATAGAAGCCCAAATTATGTTTATAAATTAAAAATAAACAACCTAAGGTTATTATTAAGAAATTATAGATTATCTGATGATATAGGATTTAGATTTACAAATAAGAATTGGTCGGAATATCCATTAACTGCAGATAAATATTATTTATGGTTAAAGAATACTCCAGGAGATATAATAAATATATTCATGGACTTTGAAACAATTGGAGAACATATATGGAAAGAATCTGGAATATTTGAATTTTGGAATAAGTTATTTGAATATATTGGAAAAGAAAAATATTTTGAGACATATAATATAACTGAAGCTACAGAAGAATTTAATTATAAAGATGAATTAGATATTCCAGAATTAATATCGTGGGCTGATATTGAGAGAGATTTGTCTGCATGGATTGGGGATAGTATACAAAGAGAAGCTTTAGATTATTTGAGAGAATTATATAAAAAATATAAGAATGATGAAAAAACACTAAATATATTGAGATATTTATCAACTTCAGATAACTTCTATTATATGAGTTTAAAATATAATAGTGATGGAGATGTACATAAATATTTTAGAGAAGAGGCTTTTGCAACACCATATGATTCTTTTATATCATATATGAATATTCTAAAAGATATAGAATTAAACCAGGCTATTGAAAATAGAAATTAATTTTTCTACAGAATTTTTCCAAGATAAATTTTTTATATCATCTAAACATAACTTTATCTCAAATTCTCCTAATCTTGGATAAGATAATAATGCTAATATATAATCTGTCATTTTATTTACATCCCAAAAATCAACTGCCAATGCATTCTTTAATACTTCATATACTCCTGTTTGTTTTGATATTATAATAAAGTCCTTATATTTTAATGCTTCAAATGGTGTTAAACCAAAAGGTTCTGATACAGATGGTAAAACAAATATATCTGCTATTGAATATAAATATTCTGCTAAATCATCATCAATCCATCCAGTAAATATTACATTTTTTGATATATTTAAGTCTGCAGCCATTTTTATCAATTGTTCCAACATTTCTCCAGTTCCTGCAAATATAAATAATACATCTTTCCTTTTTTCCAAAACTTTTTTAGCTGCTCTTAATAAATAATCTGGACCCTTGTGCATTGTCATTCTCCCAAGATATAATACTATTTTATATTTTTCTTTTATTTTACTATTTATTTTTTCTCTTATATTAAAATCGTCATCCGGTGCATTATATATTACATCAATCTTCTTTTCATCACAATTATAATATTTTACCAATATATCCTTTTCCCTTTTACTTACTACTACAATTTTATCTGCATATTTACAAGCTTCCAACTCTATTCCATAATCATAATCATATAAATATTTTAATACATCTGGATTCCCTCCAACTCTGTCATATACTAAAGAATGAAAATGAATAACAAGTGGTTTTTTGTATATTTTCTTTATTTCTATACCTGCTAAGGCAGTTAACCAATCATATGCATATATAACATCGAAATCTAATTTCATTTTCTTCAATATATCTAATATTTTATCTTTATATTCAATTACCGCTCTTTTATAGTCTATAATTTTCCTTTTATATAATGTAAAAGATTCATATTTAAAATAATCTATATATGATTGATATAATTTCATATTTAATCCAAAGATTTTTGAATTCTTTAATTTATTATCCCAAAAAGATTTTACATCATCAGTCAAGTTTAAAATAAATAAATAAACATTATTATTAAAATAATCAAGATATTTTAAATAATAATATGTTACTTTTTCTAATCCACCACCTTTTTGAGGAAACACTCCCCATGATAAAAACAGTATTTTCATAATTAAAAAATGAAAAAAAATAATTATAAATCTTTTAACAAAAATATTTGTATGGAAAAGGAAATTGAATTGGAAAATTTTAATTATGCTGTTATAAATAATAAAGGTTCATTTTTGTTTTTACCTTTACTATATAACAGTAGATATTTCGGTTTATTACAATATTATAACAACAATTTTATCAAAATAATAGAAAAAATAGAAAATAGGGATATAAATTATAATGAAATTGAAAAAGTAATATTGAAGGATTATAATGATATAAAAATAATGTATAAAAATGGATGGGAGGAATATAAATTAATAGATAATAAATTAATATATAAAACAAATAAATACTCTACATTAAATGTTTATTTCGATATAAGATATTTATACGATATAGATGAATGGGGAAGAATATATAATAATGAAAAAAATAAAGATTATGTAAAAATAAAATTTAATAAAGGTGATTTAAACTATGAAGTAATAATAAAGGGATTTGAAGTTTATCAAGAATTAAATAAATGGGTAAAGGTAAATTATAATTATGATTTATATAGAAAATCTCCTCCATTTGAAAGATATTTATATTTGCCATTTTCTTTTTATGCGAAAGAATTAGAAATAATATATAAAAATGATAAAGAAAACTTAAATGGAAAGGATTTGATTGAAAATAGATTATTATCTTTTATTTATGATAATAACATTTCTGCAGGTTTTCCATGGTATTTTCAGGAATGGAGTAGAGATCTATTAATTTCATTAAAAGGATTATATTATATTAATAAAGATATTGTAAAAAATAAGTTAATTGAATATTCAAATTATTTTTTATTAGATGGAAGATTGAAAAATATAAAAAATGAAAATGTTGGAAATTCTGATGGAATTGGATTATATATTTTTAGATTATTTCAATTTAAAGATTTATTTGAAAAAGATATATTTGATAAATTAGTAAATAATATAATTGAAAAATTAAAATTATTTGAAGAAAATTATTTAGATGAAAAATTATTTTTATTTAAAGCGTATCCAAATGAAACATGGATGGATACATTAAATAGAATTTATCCAATTGAAATACAATTTTTAATGGCAAATGCATATGACAATTTATATAATTATACAAAGAAAGATGAATATAAAGAAAAATTAGAAAAAATAAAGAATTCAATTAGAAAGAATTATTTATCAGATTATTCATTATATGATGATATAAAAAATAAAAAGATAAGATGTAATGTATTTTTATCCTATTATTTTTATCCAAAAATTTTTTCAAATTATGAATGGGAAAATATATTTGATTATTCATTAACTCATTTATATCTAAAATGGGGAGGAATTAGTAGTTTATCTATATTTGATAAAGAATTTATTCCATATAGTAATGAGGATAATTATTTCAAAAATGAGGGAAAATCAATGCATAATGGAGATTCATGGATTTTTATAAATAATATTGCTGCTATAGATTTATACAATTTAAATAAGGAAAAATATGGAAATATAATTAATAGTATTATAAAAGCTGATGAAAGATTGATAAAAATGATAGGAACATTACCAGAAAGATCCGGTGCATATGAACTAAAACCAGTAGGGGCCTTACATCAATTATGGTCAATATCAACTTATATAGAATTATTAAATAATATAAAATAAGATGTGGTGGAAAGAATATGGGTTCTCTAAAAATCCTTTGGATATAAGACCAAATGAAAATTTAGTTGGAGTAGATGATATAATAAAAAAAGTAAAAGATTCAATAATAAATGGAGAAATATTTTTATTATATGGACCAATTGGATCTGGAAAAACTTCTTTAGCATTTAAAATTAAAAGGGATCTTTCAGATGATTATAATGTAATATATATAAATGGAGAATATGAAAAAGATAAAGATATAGATGAAATAATTGAAGAAAATAAATATATTAAGTTCTTATTCTTTAAATTTGAAAATAAATTACCTATAGTATTGATATTAGATGAATATTATAATTTTCCAGAAGATTTATCTAAAAAACTAAAATATTTATATGATAATAAGATTGTTCATTCAATAATGCTAATTCAACCATCTCCACAAGTAATGAATGCTACCTTATCTTTCTTAAATAGATTATATAGAAAGATTGAAATGAAATTCCCTCCAGAAGATGAAATATTAAAATTGATAAATAAAAAATTAAAGGGAAGAATAAATATAGATGAAAAAATATTGAGAAATTTAATAAGAAGGAATAATAATAATGTTAGACAAATATTTATTGAATTAAATAATTTATTAGAAGAGGGAATAGATAATATAAATAAAGAATTAGAAGAAATAAAGAATTTAGAAGGTGATATAAAATTGTCAAATACACAAAAAAGAATTTTAGAGATATTATATAAAAATAAAATGTCTTCAAAAGAAATATCAAAAATATTAAATCTTCCAAGGAATACTGTATCAAAATATTTGAATAAAATGCATAAACAAGGTATATTATTAAGAGAAATAAATAACAACGAATATATTTATAGTATAAATCCACAATATATAAATATTATATCAAAAAAGATAGGAAAATAGCCACCGTAGCTCAGCGGTAGAGCGCTACCCTGGTAAGGTAGAGGTCCCGGGTTCAAATCCCGGCGGTGGCATAAATTTATATTTTAAAAAACGAAATAATATTAAAATGATAATAAACTTTGGCATACAAGAATATCTATTTCTTTTTATAATATCAGAAATAATTGTAGGATTAATATTGCCATTTATAATAATAAAGGAAGAAAAGGAAAAAATAATAGAATTAAAAATATACTCATTGGTAGGTTTTATATTATATGTACTATTTGGAATGACATTTATAGTTATATTAGCATCAATAGATTATTATTATAATTTTTCTCTATTTAATTACAATTTAGGTTATATTATTGGATTTTCATTATTTATAATTGGATTAATATTACAAGGTGTTGCTGAAGCAACCCTAGGAAAATATTATTTACCATCTATTGGAACTGTAGAAGGTCAAAAAATAATTAAAAATGGTATATACAAATATATAAGACATCCTGGATATTTCGGAGAAATAATAATATTCTTTGGACTTGGCTTTGTAACATATAGTCTATTAGGAATATTAGGAGCTTTTATTGTATCATTAATGATATATTTTGGAGAAGTAATTCCAGAAGAAAAATATATGTTAGAAAAGTTTGGAAAGGAATATGAAGAATATATGAAAGAAACTTTTAGATTTATTCCCTATATATTTTAATTTTTTTTATATATTTTATCTGGGACCGTAGTCCAGCCTGGAAGGATGTCGGTTTGGGGTACCGGTGGTCCCGGGTTCAAATCCCGGCGGTCCCATTAGTATAAAATATATAATATTACCACTAGTATTCCAATTATTCCTCCAATCAATAATCCAATATTTAAATAATTATATTGAATTTCCTTATTAAATTGTATAGAAATATTTAATGGTTGATTTACAATATAATTATATCCATTTTCATAATAAATTGTATTATAAAAGAATCCTGGATAAATATATTTTGAAGGTAAAATATTTATTAAAGTTCCATCATTTAAAAAGATGGAAATGTTTCCATAAGTATTTATAGAATTATTTATAGAAATATTTACTAAAAATGGTGTATTAATATTTACTAAATATTGATATATACAATAATTGATTAAATTAATATTTTTTGGAGAAGTTATATTTAAAGTTATGTTGTTTTGACTGCAATATAATCTTTCCTGATTATTTATATAATTAATTGAATTTATTAATATATTTATATTGCTATTTGCATTTATATAAAAACTATTATTTCCAGAATAAGTATTATTATTCATTGTATAATTGAATGGAGAAGATATATTTAGTTGATATTGCAAATAACAATAATTGGACAGATTTATACTTTCTGAATTATTTATATTTAATGTTATATTATTTGGACAATAATATTGATAATTTCCAAAATTATATGTTTGATTTAAGTAAATATTCAATATATTATTTGCATAAAGGGAATATATATTATTATAATATGTTTCATTTAAATAATTTCCAGAAATTGTAAAATTTATTCCAATGCTATCATTTATAGTAACTAGATAATATTCAATATAGCTTGCAGAAATATTATAATTATTATTTACAAGCAAACTTATATTTAAGTACTGTTGAGAATAATTGATATTATAATTTTCTCCATTTATTGTTAAATTATTTAATAAATATAATGTATTGTTTTGATAAATATATACTGGAATATTTATATTAAAAATTGTACCAAATGGATATTGATAATTTATATATGAATTATTGTAAGAATAATAAACTGATATACTATAATTTAAAGTATTTATACTTCCCAAATATTCTGGATAAAAATAACCTGTAAATAAATTTACAAATCCCTGAGATATTATATTCTCATAAATATTTGAAGAAGATTCTTGTGTATTAAAACCATAATTAAATATTGATGGATCTGGAGTAAGATATTGATTATTATATAAATAATATAAACCTAAATAACCACTAATATTGTTTACATCTATACAAGTTCCATATCCAGGTCCTCCAATAACAAATTCTAAATCTTCTATATTATTAGAACCTGTAAAATATGGAGAAATAATTATCTTACCATTTGATGGAATTAACAATGTAACATTATCATACCAATTTATATTTTGTCCATCAAAACTATATCCAAATTGAACTTCTGGATAGGAATTGTTTAGAGTAACATTAATTATTAAGTACATATTTAATGGATATTGTAAAGAAGAATAGTTTGTTTCATATACATAAAAATATTCATTACTATAATTACTTATTATTCCATTACCTCTAATTAAATTACCTAATAAATAAGAATTTAAGGAAGTAAAATTCCATATATTATCGGCAAATTCGTAATATCCACCAGTATTATTTATTAATAAAACATTTTGTAACCAATAATATTGACCATTACTTAATTCTAAAACTGCATTTAATTGTATAGAACCAGAATTTTCACCTATAAAATTATTAGAACATAAAGGATCGACATATGAACTAAAATTATTTAAATAAACTTCTCCAATAACTTCATTTGTTGTAATATTGTATCCATAAATATTTCCATTACTAATATATATACCATAATCAGAAACTCCTATTGGAGAATAAATATTATTTTCACTTTGATTTGTTAAACTATATATAAGATAATAATATGCATTTTGAGTATTATTGTTATAAATTACTATATAATAATTTCCTGAAGGTAAAAATATACTTTGTTCTATATAATTTGTATATTCTTGATAAATTGATGTAAAATTCCCACCATTTTGAAAACTTTGAAAATTTTGTTGATCCATTACATAAAAATTTAAAGGAATTGCTGAATTAAAATATATATTTAAATATTGATTTGATGAATTTATTGGATAATAAAAATAATATGAAGAATATAAAATATAAAAATAACCATAAGATCCTTGTCCTAAATTATATAGATTTAATTGATTTACATTTATTGAATTTATTGGAATATTAAATAATGTTGGTGAATAATTTTGTGAATATATATTAAAAAAATTAAATATTAAGATCAATAATGTAAATAATTTTAGTTTTTTCATATGATTTTATTATTATCTCATTTTTTATAAGATTTTATTTAAATATTTGATTATGAGAACATTTATTTTTTATTCAAATACAATAAGAACTGATGGAAATTTTAAAAATATATATTATTCTGGAAGATTAGATATTGCAATTAATTCAATTATACATGCTTTTTTTGTATCAAATGGATTAAGAAAAAATATTAGATTTGATCTATATTTAAATGGAAAACCTGTTCCTCCTAGATTAATAAGAATAGAATCTAATATAAATACTCCATGGTCAAAAAAGGATATATCTACATTATTATCAATATCATTAAAAAAATATAATAAAAAGAATATTAAAAATCCATTTCCAGGTATATATGTTGATAAAATTGATTTCTTCGATTTATTAAATGAATATAAAAATAATGGAAAGAATATATATTTATTAGATAAGGATGGAGAATTTATTGAAAATATAAAAATTGAAAATCCAGTATTTATTATTGGAGATTTCTTAGGAATACCAAAAGATATAAAGAAAAAAATAGAAAATGATGTAATAAAAATTTCTTTAGGAGATATTAATTATTTTTCATCACAAGTTATTGTAATATTAAATTATTATTTAGATAAAATGAATTTTGAAAAGGATATATATGATACTTCATATAAATTTGTTTATAGAGAATGATACTTGGTTTAGATCTATCTGCAAAGGAAAATAATAGAACTGGATATTTTTACTTTAATAAAGAACCAATCTTTGGAATATTATATAAAAATGAGGAAATATTAAATTTAATAGAAAATGAAAAATTCAAATATATATTTATTGATGCTCCTTTAAGTTATGAATATCCATATAGAATAGAAGAAAAATTATTATATAAATATGGATTTAAACCATTACCATTATCTTTAAAATCAATGAAATTATTATATGAAAGGGCTAATTTATTAAAAAGTAAAATAATAGAAATTAATAAGGATATAGAAGTATATGAAACATTTCCAAGAGCTGTAGAAAAAATATTAAAATTTAAATATCAATATTTTTCAAATGTATTTAAATATAAAGATATTTATGATGCATATTTATCCTATTTAGCCGGTTTATTCTTTAAATTGAATAAATATGAAAAATTTGGAAATTTAATACTACCAAAGATATAATATATATAGGACCCGTAGTTCAGCATGGACAGAATTCTCGGTTGCGGTCCGAGAGGTCCGGGGTTCGAATCCCCGCGGGTCCATATAAATTTTTATTACTATATGATAGCATATGCTAGAATATTTATTGCTTAATACAAGAGTTTACGAAATAGAAATAGAAGGTACAAACTCATATAAAATACGTGCGCATTCACTATTTTCTGATGAATCTAAATTTTATAATGACTCTAAATTTTATACTTTTAAAACAAAAAGGAATATTACAAAAATATTAGAAATATATGAAAATAAAGAAGGAAAAGATATAAATTATCCTGAATTAATCATAATACCTACCCCACCATATAGAACATATAATCATCCCATCCCGCTTGATGGTAACTTTTATTTAGCTATAGGATATACAAGAGAAATACCACTTTATGTAGATTTAAATAACTTAATTATTACATCAGATATAACAATTTATGGAGAAAAAGATAAAATAAAAGAGATGCGTATTATAGGTTCCTGTGGAACTTATAGTTTTACTTTTAATAAAAATATAAATCAAAGATCTTATATTATAAATCTAAAAAAAGCTAAATTAGATGATATAATTGCTTTTATTAAATATAATATCATAAATCCAAAAATTATAGAAAAAACAGAAATGAAAAAAGTTGGTTGGCTTATTATTATTAATGGAGAAAACGTTTGCGAAGAATATAAAATAACTCCTAAGGAGATTAAAATACTTGATGTATATATGTAAAAATTTTATATGCGGCGGAGGGGATTTGAACCCCTGGCGGATCTTATCCAATCGGACCTAAACCGACCCCCTTTGACCTCTCGGGCACCGCCGCTTATAAAAATTAATTGATTTTCTTTATATAAAATTTATCAACTTTCTTTTCCCCTTCTTTTAGATTAATTATTCCATCTTTACACTTTAAATTAATATCATTTATTAAATCTTTATACTTTAAAATATATTTTATTACATCTGAAACATATAAATTAGTTTCTAAATACAATTTTCCATCCTTTATATTGTTTTTAATATATTCTTCTAATATTATATTTAATTTTTTATTATATTCATCCCTCTCTTTACTTATTTTCTCAATATAATTATTTAAATTATTTATGTCAATATTATACTTATTTTTTATATCCAAAATTTTTTCCTCATAATCTTCAAATTCTTCTATAACCCTATCACCAGCAACAAATCTAAACCTTATTAATCCATCTGCAATTTTTTCTACACTTTTTATTTTTACTAATCCAATTTCTAACGTATTATCTAAATGTGTTCCAGAACATGCTTCAACATCTGTATTTTCTATTTCAACAATTCTTAATTTTGTTTCTGGTATGAATCCTCCCTGATATATTGTAAATCCATATTTTTCTTCAGCTTCATTTCTTAATAAATAAAATTTATTTATTTTTCTTCCTTCCAATATTATTTTATTTAATTCTTTTTCAATTAATTTTATTTCATTATATGAAGGTACCTTATAGTGAGTAACATCCAATTTTCCTTCATATTCATTTTTTTCAGCTCCAGCCTGCCATATATGATTTCCATACATTTTTCTTAATACAGATGTTAATAAATGTGTTGCAGTATGATGCCTTGATATTCTATATCTTCTATCTTTATCAATAATTTGCAAAACATTTGAATTTATATCCCAATTAATTTTTCTATCTATTTTATGTAATATTATTTTTTCATATTCAATTACATCAATAACTTTTGCAAAATAATTTTCAAATCCTTCAATTTTATTACCATTTAAATAATCTTTTAATATTTCTTTTACATAATATGGGAAATTATAATTATTCAAAATTTCCTTTGAATAATTTTTTATTTCATCTAAATTAAATATATATCCAGTGTCATTTACCTGACCACCTTTTGTTGGATAAAATACAGTTCTATCAAATATTAAATATTCATCTTCTATCCCTATTAATTTTCCAATATCATAATATTTTTTCCATGATTCATAAAATGATTTATATGTTTCTAGATAATTTAATTTTAAATTTAATTTTTCTTCCTTTTTTATTTTTTTAGATTTTTCTTTATGTTCTTCAATTAATTTATTTAATTCTTCTCTATTTATTTTTATATTTGGATTTATATCTTCTATAATTTCTAAAGAAATTCCATATGATGTATATAATTCAAATATTTTCTTTGTATCAATATTTTTTAAATTATTTAAAATTTTTTGGGCATTTTTCTTTACTTCCAAATATTTCTCATATTCATATTTTAATATATCAACAATTTCATTTATATTTTCCTTTAATTTTTCTTCATACCAATCTTCAGAAATTTTTATTAATAATTTTCTCAAAAAATCTTCTATATCATTTATTTCAAAATATTTATCAATAAAATAAAACATCCTTCTTGCAATCAATCTTAAATTATAATTTCCACCAATATTTGAAGGTAATGCTCCATCAGATATTGCAATATATAATGATCTAATATGATCTGAAATTGAATATATTGCCCTCATTATTTCAACATTATTCTTTGGATCAATTCCTTTTCCCTTTAAAAATTCTTCAAAAGATTTTATATCATTTTTTTCAAAATCAAATAATGAAGAATACATTGAAATTTTTGATAATAAATCTAAATCAATTTCATATTTTATATTATCTAATAAGAATTTTATTGTTTTTGGAAATACAATATCATATGATGTACTTGTACCATTTGTAATCCATGCAACCCTTTCTTGTCCCATTCCCATATCTAAAACTTTTAATTTATCCAATTCTATCCATTCATTATTAATAATTTTATATTGCATATATACTTGGTTTGCAACCTCTAATCCCCTTATAAAGAATTCAATTGATGTACCACCATTTCCTCCACCTTCCCATTTATCTTCATGGAATATAAATTCATTCATTGGAAAATTATTATCTTCAAACCAATAATATAAATCTAAGAAATATTGATTCATATCATATTCTTCAGGTCTTACAAATGCATGTTGTCCAATCATTACAAAACCAGTATAATGTCTTCCAGTCAATCCAACATTTCTTACATCATTAAATCTTAAACAAAATTGAGGAACAGTTAATTTTTTTGAAGGGGGCTCTGTATATCCTTCCACAACCCATGGCTGAAAATCTGCAATTGATGCAATTACAAAATCTATATCATCCCTCCATCTTGCTACAACAGGATATCTATTTATTATTGCATAACCTTTTTTATTTAAATATTTTGAAAAGCTTTCCCATACTTCTTTATATTCCAATTTTTTTCCAACAGGATTATTTATAAAACCATAATTTTCATGATCTCCACATATTTCTCTATTTTTATCAGAAGTCCAAAAATATCTCCCACAAATTTTACATTTTTTTCTAAATAAACCCAGACTTTCTAAAGATCTTTTTGGATATAATTTTTCATAATTAGATTGCACCCTTTTTCTTTAATAATTCATATTTTTGCATTACTAATATTTCATCCATTGATAGTTCAGAACCATTCATAATTTTTTGTTGTATCTTTGAATATTCTTCAATTATTTTATTCTTTTCTTCATCTGATATTTCAATTGTTTGTTTTTGTAATCTCTGACTTATATATTTTTGTAAATCTTCATTTAATTTATCTTCAAGCTCCCTTATTCTATCTTTTATTTGTTTTATTTGTTCTTTAAGTTTATTATATTCATCCATTATTTGTGTTAATCTTTCCTTTATTTGTTTTATTTGTTCTTTTATAACCTTTCTTTCATCAATATTTTTTCTAATATTTTGACCTATTATTGATAATTTAGATCTATAAGCATTATATTCTTCTTTTAATTTATCAATTTCTTGTAAAACAGAAGATATTTCTTCATATTTACCTAAAAGTTTTCTTAAATATTTTATTCTATTCCAAATTTTCTTTTCTTGAGAATATGATAAAACTTCAGTCTGTAAAACATATTCTAATGTTTCCAACTCTTTTTTATATTTATTTATATCTTTTGCAATATCCTTATTCTTAAATATATCTTTTCTTGCTTGTTTTATCTCATCTAATTTTTTCTTTAATTCTTCTAACTTTTCCAATGTTTTTTGCCTTTCTTCCATTAAATTATCCAATACTTTACTATATTCTTCTTTCTTACTTCTCAATTCCTTCAATTTTTCCAATAATTCCTTTCTTTCCTTATATAATGCTTTCTTTCTAGAATATAAATTTTCCTTCTCCTCTCCTAACTTAATCAATTCCTTTTTTGCCAAGATAATGCCCCTATAAATCTTATCTGAATCAGTCACCTTAAAATAAAATTATATATAAAAATTTATAAATTTTAGAAACCAAACAGTGATGATAAACCTTCTAATGCTTGCTCTTCTTTCTTTTCTTCTGCCTTATTTTCTTGCTTTTCTTCCTTCTTTTGCTCTGTTTGCTGTGGAGTAGGCTGTGCTGGAGCAAATGATAATGATTCTTCCTTTATTTTATCCAAATCAACCCCCTGTAGGCTTGCTAATACAGCATTTATCATTGCATCATTTGGTTCTATTCCTACTGATGTTAATACCTTCTTTATATTATCTGCATTTATTTCTTTTTTAGCTTCATGCAATAACCATACTGCATATATATATTCAAGACCCATTTATTATTGTTAAAAAAAATATATTTAAAAATAATACCTTCCTTACTTTATATCCTCAAATCTTTGAATTAGTTTATCTAATATGGGGTTTACTGTAGTTGTTAATAGATCTTCATAGGATACCCTATGTGGTTCAAATGGACCATGCCTTCTTATATAATCTGCAATTTCCAATGCTTTATTTCTTGTATAATCAAATGCTGGATCATCAAACATATCTTCTGGTCCATATAATTTATCCTTTTTTACCTGAAATCCCAATGCAATTACCCTTGGAGGTCCATCAAATCTTGTTGCTCTCGCATTTTTTAAACTTACAGGTAATAAAGGACCCCAATATGATCCCCTCATCCATCCATTTACCATATATGGAAATGAAAATGCTTCTAATATTTCTCCAACAGCTGGAAATCCTTTTTGAGCTCTTACAATCATTACTGGATCATCTTTTCCAGCATATCTTCCAGCCTCTTCATATAATCTTTCTGTAGAAGAAACTGCAACAGGTTCATCCTTTGGATATTTATCAGATCTTGGATATATCCTTTTTATAGCAAATCTTTCAGATGTTCCAATTAATAATAATAAATCATAAATTTCTTCTGGAGAATTCAAATATATTCTTTTATGATTATATAGATCCCATACTTCAAATCTAAATCCAGGTCTCATATCAGGATCAATTACCAAACCTGGTGTATTAAATGGATTTGCAAACATTTGGAATAAAGGATAATTAAATGCTCCAGATTCTGTTTTATCTGCAGCAAATACAATTATTGATTCTGAAGATCTTAATGTAAATTCCATTTCTGCAACTCCAGGTCCCATTCCAATTAATGAACCTGTAAATTCATTTTTTAATAAATCCCCACCTGCACCATATAAATTCATTTCTTTTGCAATTTCAGAATTTTTCTTAAATATTTCAAATGCTATTTGATGTATTTCCCTATTATTTTCCCCTTTATTATGCAATATTATTAAATTTAAATCATCCCCAACATGAGATACAAAATAATCAAATATTTTTTCTCCCTTATATTTATCTAATATATCTGAAGCTGTTTCTTCAAATATTTCTGGAATTGTTGAATTTCCAACTAAACTTCCTATATCAGCTTTTAGAACACTTATTGTTATTTTTTCTGATGAGGTCATATAATAAATTTTGATTTCATTTTTTATAGTATTATTATACCACCTTGAGGTATAAAAATTTCAATAGTTAAATACCTTTCCTAAAAATATTTAATAATGGCAAAGACTTCACCACCTTACATAAAGTATATGATACATGCATCAGTATATATTGATGGAGTAGTTGAGAAACCAGATGTAATAGGAGCAATATTTGGACAAACAGAGGGACTATTAGGATCAGAAATGGATTTAAGAGAATTACAAAGATCTGGAAAAGTTGGAAGAATAGATGTAGATCTTAAGGTAGAAAATGATAAAACAATTGGGGAAATTAGGATACCAACAAGTTTAAATAGATTTGAAACTGCATTAATTGCAGCAACATTAGAAACTGTAACAAGGATTGGACCAACACATGCAACAATAAAAGTACAAAAAATAGAAGATATAAGAAAAACAAAAGTACAACAAATATTGGAAAGGGCTAGAGAATTATTAGGAAAATTAATAAATGAAGAATTACCAGATCCAAAAGAATTACTATTATATTTAGAATATTCGCATAATATGAAAACATTAATTGAATACGGACCTGAAAAATTACCTGCAGGACCTGATATAGATAAATCTGAAGAAATAATATTAGTAGAAGGAAGAGCAGATGTTCTAAATCTATTAAGATATGGAATTACAAATGTAATAGCATTGAATGGATTAAATGTTCCAAAAACAATAGTTGATTTATCAAAGAAAAAAATTGTAACAACATTCTTTGATGGAGATAGAGGTGGAGACTTATTAGTAAAAGAATGCATGCTAAGTGGTGTTGATATTGATTTTGTAGCAAAGCCAGAACCTGGAAGAGAAGTTGAAGAATTATCTGGAAAAGAAATATTAAAGGCATTAAAGAATAAGATATCATTTGATCAAATTAGAGCATATTATGAAAAATTAGAAGGAAATATTGAAGATATAAAAAATATTAGGAGTGAAAAGAAAATAAAGGATCCAATATTACAAAAATTAAAACCATATATGAATGATATATTTAAAACTGATCAGGCTTTATTATTGGATGAAAACTTCAATATATTAAATAAAGTACCTGTAGATAAATTGGATGAAACAATATTAAAACATAATAATCTAGCATATATAGTAATGGATGGAATATTAACAAGGGAGTTATTAGAAGAAATAGAAAAAAGTACAAATATAAAATATATATTATGTATAGATAGCATACAAAAGAGTAGTAATAAAGTAAAGATATTTACAATAAGCGATCTTGATAAAGTCTAGCTTTTTTCTACTTGATAATTTATTATTCCACTAATAGAATTATTTCCTATAGATGAATAATATAATGTTAAATATAAAATTCCACCAAGTTTTTCCCATTGAATAATTGTCAATCTTGTTTGTTCATCCAATTCAAAATTATATTGTAATGTAATATGATTATCTGGTTGTATTATATATATATTTTGTAAAAAATTTCCAGAGGTAATTATTGATGATGTTTGATATGAATTTCTTAATCCTAAATATGAAAAATATATTTCAATAGAATAATTGTTTGGATTATTTACATTAAAAGAAAAATAATCCCCACTTACAGTAAAGTTTGATATATATAAATTATATATATTTTCAGGATTTACCATCTTATTTCCACTAAAATATGTTGAATATGAATAATATATTAGATAAATTACTGGTATAGAAAACGCTAGGAATAATATATTTAATATTATCTTTTCTCTATCCATAATATATGGATGAATTTAATAAATTAAAAATATATCATATGAAAAAACTTAAAGAAGCTAAGGAAAAATATTTAGCAGATCAACCAATATATCATGTTTTAGATCTTATTAATTCATTAGATTTCTTTTTTACAACATCTTCATGTGCAGGCAGGATAATTTTATTAAAAATACCAAAAAGTGGAAAAAAATTTGAGGCAGAATTTTTATTTAAATCACATTATTATGTAAACTTCTATTATATATGGAATAAATTGTTAGAAGTATATAAAAATTATGATGAAAAAATATACTTTAAACAAGAACCATTTATTTTGCATGTATCTTCAAAAAATATAGAAAAAGCATATGAATTATTAAATATTGCAAGAAAATCAGGATTTAAACATTCTGGAATATTTTTAATAAATGATAAAAGAGTAATGGTTGAAATTGTTGGAAATGAAAAAATTGAAACAATTGTATCAAAAAATAGAAAAATATTAGTAAGTAAAGAATATTTTTATAATTTAGTAAAGGAAGCAAATGAAAAATTAAAGAATGTAAGAAAAAGGATAGATATATTTTATAAAAATCTCTTATCCTATTATATAACAATATAAATTATCACAATAATCATTTATTGTTTCATTATTTATTTCTACAAATTCATATAAATAATAATTATATGCAAATTGATTATTTATACTTGTCTCTGGAACAGGACATGTAGCAATAAAATAATAAACTATTGAATATCCGTGTGCTTTCGCTGCATAGCATGTGTGTTCGATTGTACATAAATTTGATAAATAGTCTTGTGCTGATGAACAATCAGAATAATATTTATATGGTCCAAATAGTAATGTTTCATTATATATAGAACAACTAACATTGCTATAATTTATTTGAAGATCTACAGGTATTAAAGCTGGATAATATCCATCAGTATAATATGCATAATTTTCTAATATATTTTCAACGAAATTTTTATCAACTTCTACATTTTCTTCATTAATAATATTTACACTAGTCATGTTATACCAATATCCATTGAATATATTCTCTTTATTTAATATTATATAATTGAAATTTGACAATGTATTATTTATATTTGAATATAAGCATTCATTCATATATTTACTATATGTATCATTTACAATACATTGATTATTTACAATCTGTCCAACAGATTCACATGGTATTACAATTGTTACATTTGTAATATTTGGATATCCTGGCGGCATAAGTTGAGATGTATATAAATCCAGAATATAATAATAAGTATTATTAAATGACAAACCTAAATATAAATTATCACCCACTGTTTCATTAGAATATGAATTTTGATATAAATATGTATAATCTGATTGATTTATTAAATTATAATATATGAATTGAAATGTTTGATTATATAAATAATCAATTAATTCATTATAATATAATAAAAATGGATATACTGAATAATCTATTTGATTATTTAATTGAGGAAAAGATAAATTTCTTTCATATTTGCTTAATACAAAGAAAGAATATTGGGGATTTGATAATACAAAACTATTAATAGAACTGTCATAATAAAAATTCTGATATGAAAAATTTGCATATTTAAAATTTAAAAATTCAATTTCTTCGTTTAAATTTTTCTCTACAGTATTTGCAACACTATAAAAAATATTATTATTTATATCATTTAAATTACTTAAAGGAATTATTGGAACGCATAATGAATAATTTATATAATAATTATTTCCAATAGAATAAACAGGATAAATTATAGAGTTACTATTTATATTGTATTTTATTCCTAAATAAAATAAAAGAGGAATTTCACAAGAGTAATAATAATATGGAATACTATTTCCAAATACATAAACTTGATTATAAACAGGGTAAAAAATATTTGTTAAAAGATTATTTATTAAATTATATCTAATATCAAATGGAATATAAACAAATAATAAATATAAAAATCCCTGATATGCAATATAATCTTCACTTAAATATTTTAAAGATTGGGTTGAAAGTTCCATCTGAGAATTTAAATAATATATACCAAAGAGGGTTAAAATTATTACACCTATTAATAATGCCAATGGTGCTAAAGATGTTTTCATATAAAATCAATGAATTTTAAAATTATTAACTTTAAGTTAATTGATTATATGGATTATATATACTATAACTGTAATTTACATAAAAATTATATAATACTGTTGGCGGACAAACATAGAATGTATAAAAGTTACCATCTAAATAAACATTATAAGGTATATATTCTTTATTTGGGCATACTCCAATAACTGTATAATTATTTAAATAGAATGATAGAATTGTAGCTGAATTATTTAAATAGTATAATTCATCATTTGTCAATTCATTTATTATATAATTATCCAATTCTTGGTCATTATAAAACCCTGCATATATATCTATTACAGGAACAGTTACCTTATCAAAGTAAATTAAAGAATCTAAAAAGCCATTTGCAGATTTATATTCAATACCAACAGTATTTAAATCTGCAATATTATTTAGTGTTGGATTTCCATATGAAAATATACCAAAAATAAATATAAAGAATACTACTATAATAATTAATATTGCAACACTAAATGATAAAAAGAAACCAATTTGTATTCTCATTGTACTTTAGTAATATGACAAGAAGATATATTTATTTGGCCTCCAGCAATTGTATTACATGTTTCATTATATATTCCATTCATATAAAGATTTCCTACTCCATATAAAGATACTATTACAGGTTCTCCACTATCATATTCTGGTAAAGTAATATAATATGAAGCTATTGGTTGTATATATATTTCATTATAATAATCCCCATCTACATAAGCATAATATATTGCAGTATTATTTATAATTTCATAGTTTTCATATGCATTTTTTGTTTCATTAAATATATATAAACTATAATTATAGAAATAATTGATTAAAAACTGATCTAAGGATGCTAAACTTCCATCATATGTATAACTAACATTATTAATATTATATGCAACATAATTTGGATTTACACTTATATTATTTTCAAAACTAAGGTTATATGGATCATAAGAATATGAATTATTTATATTGTTAATATCATAGAAAAAGAAATATATATAATCATCATAAGAAAAATCTAGATATGTATAGTTAACCTGATTTGATTGATTTGATTGATTAATATAATAATAAAGTGTTCCAGATACATTCATGAAACATTGTTGATATATGTTATTATATTCATCAATAATCTGCAAATTTGGAGCATAAAATAATAATAATGGATTTCCTGTATTTTCATATAAACAATAATTTAATCTATCAATCAATAAACTATTAGTAAATTGCTGATAAGTATATTCTGAATATGACTCAATATTAAAAAACGCATATAATATTGCTACAATAAAAAATGCAAATATTATAATAACTGCAGCAGCTATATATTCAATTATATCTTTTAAGGATAATGATCTCATGATTCTGAAGATAATACTGATATATTTAGATATTGGCTTCCTCCAGATTCCAAGCCTGTCTTTGATATAATAATAAACTCTGGAAATACTTCTTGACCCTTATCATTTATATTTCCTAAATCTAATTTAAATATATTATCTTCTGATTCTTCAGTTGAATTATAGATATATGTAAAGCTTGTATTACATAAGTAATAATCTGTACATCCATTATAAAATGTGAAATTTGGATTATAATATATTGATAATGTTAAATATGGCTGATATACCGTATATTTACCATTTGGAAATATATAAAATACATTACCTTGACTTATAAATTGATTATAATAGCAACTCGTATATGGATTTGTTGTAGCTTGCCAATATTGTACTAAAGTGATTGCTGAGGAAAATGCTAAATTAAATGCAAAACCAGCTGCAAAATCAGCTGGAGGTGGTAAAGTTTCGTCTAATATCATATCTACAACCTGCATTATAGTAGCTTCTCCAGCAGCCCATAGAGAAGGCCCTACTGAAGATTGCAATGCATTAAAAATATCTCCCCATATATTATGATTTCCATATGAATATTGCAAATATGCAGATTGTTCTGTATATGAAGTATATGCAAGGCCAAAACCTATTAATGATTGTTTAGCAATTATTGCTTTGTTTTTATATACATCATTTAAAACTTCTATTATAGGTTTTTTTGAACCAAAACTCTTTAATCCTGGTAAATATGAAAGTCCTTCAGCTATAAAAGAATTTAGTGCATCATCTGCAAGTTGTTGCCATAAATCATGTATATAGCATATTCCAATACTAACTAAAAAATCATTATTATTATATAAAGGAATAAACAGAGCGGATGATTGTATGGGAGGAATTATCCTAAATTCATAGAAAAAGGTTGGTCCATTAGTTACTAAAAATACTGCATCCATAGTTCCAGGCTCTGATGTTGAATATGTAATAAAACCAGCAACTTCTAATATTAAATAAGGATTATGAGTACCAAATATTCTTGTAACAATATATGGAAAATATATTCCTATTAACGATACAATTATTAAAAATATTGATGCTATTATTGCATCTAATAGTTCATCATCCATATTATGAAACAGTTTCTCCTATATATATATTAATATCTGCCGTTCCATCATTACTATTTACATCTATATACATTACTGTTGGTGGTAAAGAACCTGCAAAGTATAATAATGGAAAATCCTCTTGAAAGAGAGTTCCTAATGTAACAGCATGTATTATTTCACCTTCCAAATTACTAAGCTGTACTTGAGAATTCTGTGGAAATCCTGATAATTCAACGCATACCGATGGATTATATGGTAAATTGTTGTTATTTGAATTCATATTTGGATATGGAGAACAATATATACTACCACTTTCTCCAGTTGAAGAAGATGTATATGTACATTCCGAATTATTACATGTTATATTTGTATCATTTAATATAGCAAGAGATGTATATGAAAAGAAGTTATCTGTTAGAGGCATGTTAATTATAAATCTATTTAAATTATCATTAGAATCCAATACTAGTAAACCAGCATTATCATTTAATCCTTGTATTGTTATATTTATTTGATTTACATTTAATGATCTTTGTTTTATTAATTTACAAAATGCTAATGCCGGTGCAAATACAACATCTCCATTACTTGTTGTAGAAACATTCCAATATACTAATTTAACAGATAAAAGGCCTACAACAAAGTTCGGAGGAAAACAATGATATAATTGTAAATACCATCCATTGTTATATGTCAATACAAAAACATAATTATAATCATAATTATCTATAAATATCTGTCCATTAGCATTATTATTTATAGCATCAGCAATTGAATTTAAATATCCGATATATTCAAAAGCTTTCCCCATAGCTAATCCAATAAGTGCTATAATAATATAAAATATAAAAATTACCAATACAATTAATACTATTATATCAAAAATTATTTTAATAGAAAAATCTCCTTTCATATTATCCTAATCCAGATTGATTTAATACTTTATACCCAACACTTGTTGCATTTACCTGCATAGAATTATTTACTATATAATAATAAAATAATATTGCTAAAACAATTATTACTATTGCGATAATTAAAAATATTAAAAAATTTACTGCATTATCAGCCATAGTTATTACTATTTATACTATTTACAACATTTGTGCCATTTGTTTGATTTATACTATTAAATAAATTTACTCCACCTTTGAAATAAAAATACATAAATATTACTAACAATACTAAAGCAACTATAAATAATATTATTGCTATTAAAAATGTATCTAATTGGGTTCTTTTATCCATTTCCTCCTATTAATTGATATTTTGCAAATATATTTATATTTAGCCCTATTTTTGGTCCCAATATGTCAAAAACAAATATTAATATTAGTACAATAAATATTAATGCTAGGATTATCTTTAAAAGTTCTCCAGTTTCCATTATAAATCTAAAAACTTTGTAATTTATAAACTAACTTCCTCCTGAAACTGATGTTAATAGAATTACTCTATTTCCCCCTTCATATGTATATTCTATTATTATACCATTTGGTAACGTTAGATTACCTGGAATAATTGTAATATCATTTGGTGAAGGGTTGTTTTCAGTTGATGATAATTGATTAATATTATTATTATTACTGGTGCTGTTGTATACTTCAAATGAGTTTACTAATAGTTTATTATATACATTTGAATCTTGTGGATTTTCTGACATTAAACTACTATTTACATTGCTTAAAATCTGACAGGCAATATTATTAGTACTATTTGCTATTACCTTATCTCCATACATAACTTCCAATGGAATATAATTATAATATTTCATCATTTCCAGCATACATAAAACATCATTTAATGTAACATTATATGTACTATTATAGTCAAATAATAATAATACATATTCATTATGATTTCCTGCTATAGTTACACTTTGTCCCAGTGTTTCTCCATATGTATAGAATAAATATTTTGCAACTAAATATGTTGCATATAAATTTTGACATGCTGATGATGTCGGATTACTACAATATTGGTGTTGTTCTATATTATTTACATATGATTGATTTAAATCATTAAGCATTTCATTTATTTGGGAACCACCAATATTACTCAAATTCACAGCTACTACACCCTCTGGAACTAAATAATATAAAATTGGCCCTTGTAATGCATGAGCTAAATTATTTAAAGCATCAGATGATAAATCTAAACCAATAGTTCCAAATAATAAACCACCACCATAGGGATTTAAAAATACTGTTTTATATGCACTTGTAATACCCCCCACAATATAATCTGCTGCAAATCCTCCAGTCTGAAGATTTGTAAATAACTTCTTAAAAGTACCTATGTTCTGTATCTCTTCTTCACTAAGTTCTGTATTTTCTAAATATTCCATATTCGCATTATAATTTTCATAAACTCCTTTAACCATACCGACAACAGTTGTGACGGCAATAATTCCTATTAATACATCATTTGCAATCGTTGAAGCATCAGATACCCCTTGTGCTATTGGATTTACCATAAAACTTATACTTCCTGATAATGCATATCCAAACTTTGCTTCTGGTCTACCTGCATAACTAAGACCTTTTAATACATTAAAGAAAACTAATATTACAAATATTATTATAATAATTACAATAATAAGTTCTATTACACTATCACTTATTGATTTCATATCATTTATAAAAATTTTGGATTTTATTAATCTTTATATATTCATTTAATATTAGTTGATTTTTGATAATTAGACTATTTTAATATTTAATTTATTTTTAAACTAAGGTTATGAATATTTATAAAACTTATATAATAGAGTCTATTTATTTGATAATTATAAAAATAATTACCTTTTTAAAACTTTACTAAAAATATATTATATGCAAAAGCAGCGTATTACTTTAGATACTATTTTAAGAAGCAGAGTAGAAAATATAAAAAGTAATTTCGGAAAAATTAAAGAATATTTAAAAGAATATGGGCCAGCAATAGCAGGTTATGCATTATCATTATCTCCTTATACAAGAGCTTCACTTTCATTAGGATCATATTTGGAAGGAAGACTTGGCGGTCGTAGAGGTATAGCTGCAAAATATGCATCAATAGCAGTTGGTGTTATTGCTACTGCTGCTGCTATAGGTGTATTATTTGGAATACATGCATTACCTTCACATAATGAACATATACAATATTTAGGATCTCAAAATGGTTATGAAGCATTTGTACCAAATGGTCAAACAATAAATTATAATGGACAGACAGACCCTGTAGGTAATTTAATATTAAACAATGGGACAACAGTACATGACGTAATATGGAATGGACAGTATGCAAGTACAATAATTAATAATCATAACCAGATAGTTCAATTGAACAGTCAATTTGTTGGACAGACTGACCCAGTGAATCATCAACCATATGTACCCTTACAGGACCTCTATGTAATTAAGGGCCAGGTGCCAATTGAACAGGCAACAATAAATGGACAAACATATTATATAATAGAGGCAAATAAAATAAACCCAGCAGATATTGCAGGATTCTACACATATGATAAATGGGTATCCAACTTCGTAGCGGCAATGAATACACCAGGAACATATGCAGCAG
>WYEB01000027.1_pt1 | contig 73024 bp, 79 predicted proteins | sample 6343061 | NCBI WGS metagenome assembly WYEB01 (sample SAMN13812332, study PRJNA600296) | hot springs metagenome | biome: ENVO:00000051; feature: ENVO:00002007; isolation source: sediment sample from Evening Primrose shelf | place: USA: Yellowstone National Park, Evening Primrose Hot Spring ... | reverse complement strand
ATTAAGGGGTATTGCTGCATCTCCTGGTGTTGGTACTGGAAAAGTAAAAATAATATTATCTCCAGAAGAATTTGATAAATTTGAAGAAGGGGATGTATTAGTTACTGTAATGACAAATCCAGATTATGAACCATTAATGGCAAAGGCTTCTGCAATAGTTACAGATGAAGGTGGACACTTATCGCATGCTGCAATTGTTTCAAGAGAACTTGGTAAACCTGCAGTTGTTGGAACAAAAGATGCAACTAAAATATTAAAAGATGGAATGGTTATAACTGTAGATGGAACACATGGTGTTGTATATGAAGGAGAAGTAAAATTGGGAGAATTAACTAAAAAAGAAATTGCAAAGAAGATAGTAAAATCTACTCCATTAGAAATTACAGCTACAAAAATTATGGCAATTGCTGATTATCCGGAAACTGTAAGTAAGGTAAAAGATTTGGTAGATGGTATAGGATTATTAAGGATGGAATTCTTAGTATTAAGAAATAGAAAGCATCCAAGATGGTATTTAGATAATAATAAGTTAGATGAATTTACAAATATTTTAGTAGAAAGATTAGAAGAAATATTAAGAATTATGTATCCAAAACCTGTAATAGTTAGAACATTAGATATGAGGACTGATGAATATAGGAATTTAGAGGGAGGAGAAAAAGAACCAAAGGAAGCAAATCCAATGATGGGATGGCATGGTATTAGGAGAGACTTAGATCAAGAACAACTATTTAGGGCTCAAGTAAAGGCTTTTAAAATATTGGTAAAAGAAAGGGGATTAAATAATTTATGGGTAATGTTACCATTTGTAATATCATGGGAAGAAGTATATAGGGCAAAAGAAATAATTAAAAGTGAGGGATTAATACCTGGAAAAGATATAAAGTTTGGAATAATGGTAGAAACACCTGCTGCTGCATTAACAATTGAAGATATAATTAAAAAAGTTGGTATAGATTTTATATCATTTGGAACAAATGATTTAACTCAATTAACATTAGGAGTAGATAGAAATAATGAAATGGTACAAAAATTAATGGATGAAGGACATCCTGCTGTTGTTAAATTAATATCAAGGGTAATAAAAATATGTAGAAAATATGGAGTATATACATCATTATGTGGACAAGCCGGTTCTAGACCAGATTATGCAGAACTATTGGTAAAACTAGGTATAGATTCTATATCAGTAAATGTTGATGCAATAGAATTGGTAAGAGAAACAGTAACAAGGATGGAGAAAAAGCTTTTATTAGACAAAATAAGAAAATTATAAATGAATAAAAGGGATATATTATATATATCTTTAATAACCCTTTTTTCAATATTTTTCATATTCTTACCAATAAATATTAATATATTTGTTAAAATCGGAATAATTGTATTATTATATTTAATTTATTCATTAAAATATCTTCAAGAATATTTAGAATATGAAGAGATGGTAAATAATTTTCCATTATTTTTAAGAGATCTATCACATTATTTAAAAATAGGGCAACCATTGCCAGTTGCTTTAAAGAGTGTATCAAATAATTATTATGGAAAAAGATTGAATAGAGAAATTAAGTATATAATTTCTGAAATGGAATATGGAAAAACTTTCTATGATGCATTGAATGATTCTGCAAAGAGAATAAATAATCTAGAAATATCTGAAGTTTTATCAAATATAAATAATGTTTTAAGAAGTGGTGGGGATTTAAGTAACTTATTAGATACATTATCAGAAAGTATAAGAAATTTAGAAATGATTAAAAAGGATAGATTATCTCAACTAAAACTTACTACTTATACATATTATGGATTATATCTTGGAGTTTTATTATCAATTATTGCAATATATTATTTAATAATTAATATAAAATCATTGGGTTTCTCATTTAATAAAGAATCATATTATGAATTAATAAATATATATAGATTTTTATCTTTTTTACTATTATTAATTAATGCAATTTTTACAGGTTTGGTTATTGGAAAACTTGCAAAGGGAACTATAAAGTCTGGTATAATTCATAGTATAATTTTAACAATTATATCTATAGGATTCTTCTTTTTGTTATAATTTTAAAATTTTTTCATTTAAGGAATTATAATGGTATTCAAGAACTATAATGTTAAAATAAGAAAAATCAGGGAAATAAGAAAATTTATGAGACCACCTTTTTGGGCAGCAATTAGAAAATTTGGTAGGATAGTTTCGCCTTATAGATTAAAATAATTATACATTAGGTTCTACATTTCTTATTATAGGATCTATATCCATCCCTTCTCTTCTATTTTTTATTAATACAATTCTTGAATCAATATCTTCTTTAAATATTTCATAACCAGGTAATTTTTCTACTAATCCTTTTGCGAAATTTCTTACATCTTCCATACTTGGAACATTTTCAAATTTTAATCTTGATCTTGAGTATCCTAAGAATGAATAAGATTTTACTTCTATAAAATGAGGATTATATATTTCAATTAATTTTGCCCATTCATCAAAGTATTTTGGATCATCATTTATTCCTTTAATTAATGTTATTCTTGCAACTCTTCTTGTTTTCATTTTTGAAGCAATTTCTAATGATTTTAGAAATCTTTCCCAATAATCTTTATATAAAGGTGCAGATATTTTTTTATACATTTCTTTATTTGGAGCTGTAAATGATATATATAACTGTGTTGGTAATGCATTCTTTTCAATTAATCTTTTCAATGCTTCTGGAACTTGTCCAGATGTTACTATAAATATTGATTTTACCCATGGCCAATTTTTCTTAATATATAATATACTTTCTGCAACATATGGATATAATAATGGTTCTCCAGATAATGAGAATGTAACATGTGTTGGTTTATCAATAAATTTATCTAATAATTCTTTATTTGCTTTTGGATTTCCATAATATCCAATTAATAATTTCTTTCTTAATTCTCTCAGTTTTTCCATTATTTCTTCAGGTTTATCTACTTTATCTTCTGGTAATATATTATAATAAGGTTCAAATTTTGTATTTGGTCTCCAGCAAAATATACATCTATTTGTGCACCAAACAACGGATTGAGTCATTTCCATACATCCTGCAGTATCTATTCCATAGAATTTATTTTTATAGCATGTTCTCCCATTTATAATTGATTCTTTTGTCCAATGACAAATCTCAACAGCAGAATGATTGTAAATCCCATATCCAGCTTTTTCTAATTGTTTTAAAGTATTTAAATCATGTACTTCCCATTTTTCAATATTTTCAGGCATTGAATAATATATTATATAACACCATTATAAATCTATCAGTGAACTTGGCATTCATCATTTATCAGCTGAGAAGGCTTTCCTCACCCAGATAATCATATATCTTAAAAGATTTTATTTCATAATTTTTAAAATATTTTTTAAGTAATTCTTCTAATTTTTCTTTATTTAATTTTTCTCCACTGCACCATGCAGCATCTATATCTATATAAATTCCATCTTCTTCAGTATAGCTACTTATTACTATATGGGATGTTGCCAAGATTCCTGTAAATGTTATATCTTTATTTCCCTCAAAATCTGCTGGAAATAGATAAATTTTATAATATAATAATCTACTATTTAAAATTTTTGCAAAATCATTAGAAAATTCTCTAATAATATCTATAAAACTCTCATTTTTTTTTATCTTTACTATTGCTATTAATCTCTTTACGTCCTTAATGGATATTCTTTTATATTCCTTATTCATTTATGAATAAATCTATATATTTTTATTTTTATAAATTTATATTTAGGAAAGCCCCGTCGTCTAGTGGCCTAGGATTCAGGGCTCTGGTCCCTGAGACCGGGGTTCGAATCCCCGCGGGGCTATTCTTATAAAATTAATTATTTAATAATTTTTATGGTTAATAATCTTGAATCAATAATTCAGAATGTTAGAAATATAATAAATAATGCTAATAAATTGTCAAATCTTCAAGATTATCTTCCAACAATTTCAGAAATTCAAAATATGGTCTCTTCACGTCATGCAAGATTTCATGAAAGAATAAAAAGGGAAAGGGTACCCCTTGCTGAAATAGAAGGATATATGAAGTTGGATAGCATACTTATTGATGGTTGTTCTACAGTTGGGAATATAGAAATAGCAAGAATCTTAAAATTTAGAGAAAAAGATGTAAGCAATGTAATTGATATAGTATGCATAGATCAACAAAGAACTATGGAACAAAGAGATAAGATAACAAAATATATTGAAGAGAAAGGATATAAATATGAATTTCTACTAAATAATGTTTATGGATTTGAGTTAAGTTTAAATGAAGAAGAATTAATAATTCCAAACTTATATGGAATATATTATTATATAAAAGTAGATTTACCGAATTTTAAATTATATATAATGATTGATACAGAAGGAAATATATTAATTAAAAAAAGTGGTTTGGAGAATACATTATATTTTTATAATTTTGGATTATTTTCTTTATTTTATAAATTCTTTAGATATAAAGATAAGGATATAAAAGATTTAAAAGAATATGAAAATAGGTATAGAGATAAAATTAAAGAAATAATAAGTAGAGGATTTGATGATAGGGACTTAAATAATTTAAGAAAGGCATTTAATGAAATAGATATTTATAAAATAACAAGAAACTTAGATAAATATATTGAAAAACATCCAGGTTCTGTTTATGAAAATTTACATAATATTATTGAACGCGTTTAATAAACTTTTTTGGTGAATTAATTATTATAGATTTTTCTAATGGAATATTTAAATAAATAGAGTCTAATAAAATCTTTATTAATATATTTATTCTATCTGGAACATTCTTTATAGACCCATATAATTCTATTCTTTTATGTGGTAAATCAATATTTCTAAATAAATATTGTGTTGCATATTGCCAATTTAGGTCAATATCAACAATTCCTCCTAGAATAAATAAGTTATATTTATTTAAATCTTCGTCGTTTAATATTTCATCTCCATAAGGATCTAATATTATTGCTTTATATTTATAGAAATCAAAATCTTCCTGTTTTTTATATATATTTACGAGATTTTTACCTAAAAAGGAATAATCGATATCTCCAATTAATATTAAATTACTATCAAATAAATATTCTCTTATAACTCTTAATGATTGAGAAATCTGTATTTTTAAACTAATTTTTCCCTTATTTGGTAATAAATTATATAATGAATTATCTATTAGGAATTTCTTTTCACTCTCAATATCTTTTAATATTTTTTCTTTTGGTATATCTATTTCTTCTTTTGCATCTTCATTATATTTTACTTCAATAAAATTTTTGTATATAATTTCTCCATCATCTTTATACAATTTTTTCCTATTTAATAAATATTTTACAATGCAATCTTGCCCAATATATTTTTTGTTTTTATTATAATTTCTTACAGTTATATAATTAATATATTTTGAGGCAATTTTTTCTAATATCATAAAAAATATTTTTTATAAAAATATTTTAAGGCCCGTAGTCTAGGGGTATGATGCCGGACTCACTATCCGGAGGTCCCGGGTTCAAATCCCGGCGGGCCTACAATTAATGAAGATTATAATTGTTTTGGGTAATTTTATTAATCTTAAGTTGATAAAAGCTAAAAAAGATTCTATTTTTATTATTGTAAGCTTAATTTAGTTTATAAAGGTGATCGTTGTAGATTGGTTAATGGATGATAAAAATGATATTATTCTTATACTCTTATCTGGAATTTTTAGAAGTATTGCAACTGGTGCTCTTGGAGTTATTATTGGATTGTATCTTTATAATGTCCTTCACCTGTCTTTCATGTTGATAGGAATTTTCTTTGGTGTTGGAGTATTTTCAGCTCCATTAATGAGCATTTATTTTGGTAGATTAGGAGACTATTATGGTAGGAAGAGAGTACTTATGGTTATCCTACCTTTTTTATCATTATCAATACTAATTCTCCTTTTAACTTCAAGCTATCCTCTTCTTTTGGTAGCTGCTGCACTGGGTAACTTTGGTACAGCTGGTGCATTAGCAAGTGGTAGTGCAGGTGCGGTGGCAGCTCCAATAATGAATGCTTTACTAGCAGATAAGACAAATGAAAAGAACAGGACTAAGGTTTATTCTCTATTTTTCTTATCTTTAAGTCTGGCTGGGGCAGTTGGGGCATTATTATCTCACTTAAGTTATAGGGAAGAATTTATAATAGCTTTAATCTTCTCATTAGCTTCATTAATTGCAATATTACCTGTTAGTGATAGATATGGTGAAAGTCTCAGTAGACATTCCTTTAATTCAAATAATAAGCATGAATCAGATAAGAAAATCATCAAAATGTTTGTAGCTACTGGAACTTTAAATGGTCTTGGACAGGGATTGGTATCACCATTTCTACCCTTGATTTTTGAAGTATTACTTAAAGTTCCTAATGGTGAGATAGGTAATATATTTTTCCTTGGTGGTATAGTAGCTGCATTTGCGTCTCTTTTAACTCCTATAATAACTGATAAGCTTGGTTTTGTTAGGACTGTTGTGTTAACTAGATCTATATCTACTGTAGCTCTAGTATTATTACCATTTGTGAATAGGTTCTCTCAAATCTTAATTTATGATCTAATAATAGCATTAGTGCTATATTTAATCTATATTATGTTTAGAGTTATTTCATTGCCAACTCAATCATCTTTAATGATGAGTTTAGTTAGCCAAGATTCAAGGTCTACAGCAACTGGCATGAATCAAGCTGCCAGGTTATTTCCATCTGCTATTGCAGCAATATTTAGTGGATTTATTATGGATTATTTAGCTTTACCAATTCCCTTCTTATTGGCATTTATAGTTAATATTGCAAATATATATCTATATAAAAGGTTCTTTAAAGATGTTGAAACAAACGATAGTATAAAAAGTATCTTAATTGAATAGTTTAATAATTATTAGAAAGATTATACTTAACTAGGTTGGTAGGCTATTTTTAAAATTTTATTATATAACATCATTATATGACACTGAGATGTGAGCTATTTGTAAAAGAATTGCTTCCTTCAATTAGGAAGGAATTGTCAAAAATATTGTATGATAATTATAAAATGTCTCAAGAAGAAATTGCAGATAAATTATCAATAACTCAATCCGCAGTTTCTCAATATTTGAAAGGTATAAGAGGTAAATCTTATTTTGAATTTGATAAAGAAGATAAAATTATATTAATTAAAATGGCAGAATTATTAAAAAATGATAAAAATATCAAATTATTAGATCTACAGTCTATGTTATGCCAATTATGTGAAAAAAGATATAAATATGTAAAATGCTATATTAAAGTATGAGTATATTTGATATAAAATCAGTTGCAATTGTAGGAGCAAGTAATAAAGAAGGAAAGGTTGGAAATATAATATTAAAGAATTTTATTAAAAGATTTCCTGGAAAAATATATCCAATAAATCCAAATTATGATAATTTATATAATCTAAAATGTTATAAAAATATTCTTGAAATAAATGAAAATATAGATGCTGTTGTAATAGCAATACCTGCGGAAGGTGTTCCTGAAGTTATAAAACAAGCTGGAGAAAAAGGAGTAAAATTGGCAATAATAGTTTCTGCTGGTTTTTCTGAAGTTGGAAGAAAAGATCTTGAAGAAAAAATATTAGAATATTCAAAAAAATATGGAATAAGAATATTGGGGCCAAACGGTATGGGAGTATATGATCCATATAATGGTATAGATACATTTTTTGTTGATGATAAAAGATTAATAAGACCAAAAAAAGGAAAAATTGTTCTATTATCTCAATCTGGTGCAATTGCCTTGGCAGTTATGGAATGGTTATCAAGTAAAAATATTGGTGTATCAAAGATAATTTCTTATGGAAATAAAATTGATTTGGATGAGGTTGAAATATTAAAAGAATTAAAGGATGATCAAAATTCCAAGGCAATATTTATATATATGGAAGGGTTAAGAGAAGGAAGAGGTAAAGAATTTTTAGAAGTTGCAAGTCAATTAAATAGACCAGTAATAGTATTAAAATCTGGAAAAACAAAAAGGGGTTCTGTTGCAGTTTCTTCTCATACAGCATCCATGGCAGGAGATTATGAAGTATATAGAAATTTATTTAAACAATATAATATAATTGAAGCAAAAAGTATGGGAGATTTTATGATCTATTTAAAAACTCTATCATTCTATTTATAATAATGGTAATTTATATATATACAAATGGAGGGGGTGAAGGTGTTTTAACAACAGATGCTTTAGAAGAAAATAATATTAAAATAGAAGAAACACCAGATGATATTAAAGAAAAATTAAAAAATATTTTACCTTCTTTTGCTTCATTTCATAATCCAATAGATACTACAGCTCAGGCAAGTGAAGATCAATATGTAGAAGGATTGAAGATTTTATTAAATGATTCAAGAACAGAAGGAATAATTGCAATATTATTACCTCAATTACCTTTTTTTACAGAAAAATTTCCTGAAAAATTATCAAAAATAATCAATAAAAAAGTTCCTTTAGTATTTTTAATATATGGGGGAGGATTTACAGAACAAATAAAAATATCTGTTGAGGAATATTTACCAGTATTTGAATCTCCAGAAGAGGCTGCTAAAGCATTATCCTTTTTATTAAGATTAAAGAGAAATAATTGGATATAAATTTTATAAATATTTTCTTTAAGGATAATATATGAAAAAGAAAGTATTATTAATTTTATTATCTTTCCTTATATTTTTATCAACTAGGAGTATTTTCTCTTATCAAATTAATTATTATAATCAAAGTTATATTCCAAATATTACAATTACTCCATATTTATATAATCAAGAATTTTTGGCTGGACAAAATATTACTGGATATGTTTTGATACAAAATAATGATCCATATTATTATCCACAAATATTTTTAGGAATAATGCTAGTTAATGAAAATTCATCATTTGGTACTCAGGTATTATTTGCAGAATTAAATAGTATATCAAATTTATTTCCATATGAAAATTATACAGTAAACTTTTCATACCAAATTCCAGAAAACATATCTTCAGGAAATTATGAATTATTATTTTATCTATATACTGCTACAAAGCATATAATTGGTAATCCGAATAATTTTTCTACACCAGTATTTGAAAATATTTACATAAATAATCCTAATATTGGTAATTATCCATGGATTGCTATTGTAAGTAATCAAACAGAATTAATAAATAATAATGGGATATTAAATTTAAACTTAAGTTTATATTCATTATATAATACTAATGCAACAATAAATATCAAACTAGCTAGTTGGGATGCTATATTATATGGAGCAATATATAATAATTCTTTTAATGTGGAATTAAATAAAGGATATAATTATATCTATGATAATATTGATGTATCAAATCTATATCCAGGAATATATTATATTTTAATTGAAGTATATTCTGATAATCTATTACAGGATCTATACATTATACCTTACTATGTTTATGGAGAGTCATTATCTTTTAATGGGATATACTTAAATAATAATGGAACTTTATTAGTAATTTTATCTACATATCCAAATGATAATAAGAATCACATTTTATATAATGTTGGATTGACAATATATTCTAATAATCAGAATTTCCAAGATTCAATTAATATAGGAAATTTATTGTACAATTCTACAGAATATATATATATTTATGATAATGTTCCAATGATAAATGGAGAAGATTTATGTTTTAACTTAACATATCAAAAAGAATTAAATGGATTAACATATCTTTCAAATATATGTTATACTTATTATTTAACAAATCAAGCAATAAGTTCTTCTTATAATTATAATACAGAAATAAAAGTTGTAATAGTTTTAGTAATAGTTGCTGGTTTAGTTATTTATTTGCTTATGAGAAAATAATGAAAAAGCTTTATAAATTATGCTATATAAAAAATATTTTATAATGTTTGATAAGGGCAGAAGTAAAGGAAGTATTGTGTATAAGTTGTATAAGATTCTGACTATATTTATAATTATTTTTGTTTATTTATTGTCTGTACATTTTATATATTCTACTACTCCAGTTGCTTGTACTGCTTCAACTTCTTCTTCTACTACTGTCACATCAACTGTTACATCTTCAGTTACTGCTACTTCTACCTCAACAATTACCAATACAACATATACAACAGTTACTACAACAGTTACTTCTACTTCCACAGTTACTTCAACCGTTACTACAACATTAACTAATACCTCGACAATTACTAATACAACATATACAACATTAACATCTACTTCTACAGTTACTACAACAGTTACTTCTACTTCAACTGTTTATACAACTACTACTGTTGCAACAAATGTTACTTCAACAGCTACAGTTACTTCTACTTCAACAATTACCAATACAGCATATACAACAGTTACTTCAACATTAACATCTACTTCCACAGTTACTTCAACAATTACCAATACAACATATACAACAGTTACTACAACAGTTACTTCTACTTCAACTGTTTATACAACTACTACTGTTGCAACAAATGTTACTTCAACAGCTACAGCTACTTCTACTTCAACAGTTACTACAGCAGTTACTACAACATTAACATCTACTTCAACTGTTTATACTACTCAGACTGTTACTAATACTAAGTATACAACATTTACCTCAACATTTACAACAACATTAACATCTACTTCTACAGTTTCTACAACAGTTACTACAGTAGTTACTACAACATTAACTAATACATCAACTGTTTATACAACAATTACCAATACAACAGCAGTTACTAGTACCATATATGTCACAGCTACAAATACAACATATACAACAGTTACTACAACAGTATATACAACAGTTTATACTACGCAGACTGTGTATGGCATATTAACAACAACTAGTACATTAACTACTACCTTAACTTCAACTGCTTTAGTAACAGCTACGACTACAACTACTACTACAGCGGTTGTTTCGACTACAGTTACTACTACAACAACTTCTACAAACACTATATGGAGTACAGTTTATACAACAACTACTACAACATTGACTTCTACGTCAACAGTTACTAGTACATCAACAGTTTATACAACTACTACATCTACTTTAACTTCGATTGTTACGGCCAATCAAACTTATTATACTTTAATACAATCATAAGATGAGTGCTATTAATAAAATAAAAACGATTCTAAAATTTATGTTCATTTTAATATTATTTATAAAAATATTTAATGTTGCTTATAGCATCTGTACTACTTATACGTATACAAATGGTATATGCACATCTTGTAATGTCGGAGGAGAATGTAATGAGGTATGTACATATACAACCACTCGTACCGTATATACAACAGTTACAACAACAACCGTTACTTCAACCGTTACTACAACATTAACTAATACCTCGACAATTACTAATACAACATATACAACATTAACATCTACTTCTACAGTTTCTACAACAGTTACTTCTACAGTTACTTCTACATCAACAATTACTAGTACAACATATACAACATTAACATCTACTTCTACAGTTTCTACAACAATTACAAATACGCAGACTATCACTAATACCATATATACAACGGTTACATCCACAGTTACTTCAACCGTTACTACAACATTAACTAATACCTCGACAATTACTAATACAGCATATACAACAGTTACTTCAACATTAACATCTACTTCCACAGTTACTACAGCAATTACCAATACAGCATATACAACAGTTACTAATACTTCAACAATTACCAATACTGAATATACAACCATTACTTCAACCGTTACTACAACATTAACTAATACCTCGACAATTACTAATACAACATATACAACATTAACATCCACTTCAACAGTTTATACAACATTAACTAGTACAACAACAGTCACTAGTACAACATATTCTACATTAACTACAACAACTACTACAACATTAACTTCTACCTCAACAGTTTATACTACAGTTACTGTAACATCGACAGTTTATACTACAGTTACAAATACTGTATATACAACAGTTACAAATACAGTAACATTCACTTCCACAGTTACTAGTACGGTTAGCTCTACTATTACAAGTACTGTAACAACTACAGTTTATACATCTACTTCCACAGTTTATACAACATTAACTAGTACAACAACAGTCACTAGTACAACATATTCTACATTAACCACAACAGTTACCAATACTTCAACAGTAACTACTACTCAGACATATACTACAAATGTAACAAATACAACTACATCAACAATCACCAGTACAGCAACCTCTACTATAACTACAACAACTACTACTACATTAACATCTACAGTCACAAATTATGCAACTACTACAACAACCACTACTCTTATATATAATTCTATTATATATTTGCATGGTATTTTGAGTATTAATTCTATTAATCAAACTTTCTATAGATCAATTAGTTTCCCCGTACAGTCTGAAAATCCAGTATTTTATTTAAATATAACAAATTCTGGTAATGCAACAATTAATAATATAACTTTAACTTTTTCAGTTATTGGAAATAGTGTAATTTTATCATATAATAATTTACCAATAGCAACATTAAACAATATTACCATATCTTCTCCTTTACAACCAAATAGCTCATTAATAATACCATTTAAAATGCTTGTATTATCTCCAGGTTTAACAGATGTTGATATAGATGTTTATGTAAACGGACAATACATAGGATATGGAAACTATCAATTTGATGTTGAAATGGGATCTTCTTCGCCTACTTTGGTAGTTTCTGAAAATATAAATTATGTATTGATATCTATAGCAGGAATTTTAGGTTTGTTACTATTAATATAAAATAACAAATTATTTAAAAAAATTACTATCAATATTAGTTTATGAATATGAGAAATATATTTGTATTATTAGCTCTTGTTGTTGTAATATTTGGAGTAATATATTATTTGGGTTATCAAACTAAAACATATAGTAGCGTAAAAATATTAGAGTTATCAATATATAACCCAACAAATTGTGTAGTCTTTTCACCATTTCAGCAAGAAATATATATAAATAGTTCTATAATGAATGAATATGGAATAAACGAAAATGGATCAAATGTTTTCTTCTTTACAAATTTAAGTAATATTACAGGATCAATTTTATATTCATGGTTTGCAGGATATTATGGTAATTATTCTATTTGGTGGGTAAGATTGCCAAGTTCAATTCCTCCATATTCAAATATTACAATTTATATGTATGTAGGACCTGCAGGAGAAAATTATTATGAAGAATATTCTCCTTATGTTGGTATATCATCTTATGTATATGATAATTATAATTGGGGACCTTTAAGTATTTATGATAATGGACAATCTGTCTTTGATTTCTATGGTTGGTTTTATGATACAAAAGATAACTGGATTTTAAATGTTGAAAATGGAAATTATTTCCCAACTCCAACTACTGATGGAATTGAAATGTTAAATAATATGCCATCACAAGGATCATATATAGAACCTCCAAACAATGGAAATATATCAAATATACCAATAATTATTGAAGAAGGATGGTATTATAATGGAGAAGGTGATGCAAATGTAATTTCAATGTATGGTGGAAAAGTTCCTGTATATGCGGCAGGAGCAAATATGTTTGGTGGATATACACCAACATTATATAATTCTATATTTGTTCAATATGAATATTATAGTTTACAACCTGCAATATATATTTCATATATAGGAAATCTTGGTAATATTCAATTATATAAGGGACCATTTATAAAAGAAAATCATTCATATATTTATTCATATTTCTTAGCTGATTTCTGTAATAATACATATGTACAGGCAGGATACCTTGTATTAAATAATATTCCACCAATTTCTTTATTAGGAACATTAGAAAATACAAATCAGACTCCAGAAATAGAAATTAATAAAAATATGTTATCAGGAGATTACTTTGCCATTGGTGCTGGAGATGGTTCTCAATCAACATCTTCACAATCTATATACTGGGTTGTTGGAAGAACATATCCACCAGATGGAATTATGCCAGAAGTTTATATAGAAAGTTTATCATAAATAATCTAGATTTTTAAATTTTTTTAAGATAGATCAATAATGAAAAATTTATTTAGAATTATTGATGTTTTAAAGAAAAATAGGATAATAAATAAGTTATATGGATTTATAAAGAAATATCCCTTTTATATAATTTTAGGTATTTTATTATTAATTTATACTTATCAAACAGTTTCTGTATTTTATTCCATAAATTCATATATTTCAGATGAGGTATGGTATGCTCCAGCTTCATATAATATTATGACAAAAATATTTCATTTAAATATAAATCAAACTGTTCCATTTCCTTCTGGAAAAGATTTAACAAATTATTATAATCTTGAACATCCACCTTTAGCAAAATATATAATTGGTATCTTTATATATTTTTTAGGATATAATTATTGGGTTTGGAGAATTCCTAGCTGGATATTGGGAGATTTAATGATAATTCTGTCATTTTTAATAACTAGAAAAATTGTTGGTAATAATATATTTGGAGATATTGCAGGAATAATTACTTCATTTTTAATTATTTCTGATCCAAATGTATGGGTAATGCATGGAATAGCTATGTTAGATATATATGTATCATTCTTTTCTTTACTATCATTGTATTATTTAATAAAAGATGATATAATAAAATCATCAATATCTTTTGGACTAGCATTTTCTTCAAAATTTCCTGGAGCATTTTTAATATTTCCTCTTTTATATTATGTTAAAGGAATTAATATAAGTAGAATAAAAAGATTTCTTTATGTAGTTATATTACCATTATTAATATATTTATCCTTGAATCTTCCATTAATTATATATTTTGGATTCTCTAGTTGGTTCAATCAAAGTTTTCTAAATGCATTAGAATGGGGTATTACATCTGGGCATATTGTAAATGCTCCAAATCAAATTTCTTCGCCATGGCAATGGTTATTAAATATTCATCCATTTGATTTAGGAACTTATTCTGGAAATAATCTTTATTTAAATAGTTTTCATGCATTTGTAAATAATTATATTATGATACTTTGGCTAATTTTAACACCTTTAATATTTATATTAAAAGATAAAAAAGTTACAGTTTCTTATTTATATCCATTATCAATTTATTTGGGATTTTTCTTAGTATATTTCTTAGGTAATACAACATTATTTACATATTATGTTGTAGATTTCATGCCAATGGTTTATGTATATATACTTTCTTCTCTATTTTTGCTAGGATTAAGATATTATAAAAAAAGTAATAACTTAAGTTAATTAAGCGGACCCGGGGGGATTCGAACCCCCGACCTACGGCTTAGGAGGCCGTCGCTCTATCCATGCTGAGCTACGGGTCCTTCTTAATTTAATTCAATTATCTTTTATTAAATTTTGATTATAGTAAATGAACCTTTTAAAGTCAAAAATTTATAAATATCAATATTCTACTAAATTATTTATGAAGGGTATATCTCCAATTATTGCAACAATATTATTAATTGTAATGACAGTAGCAATAGCGGGATTAATGTATGCATGGTTATCTGGAATGTTTTCTTCATTGACAGGAGCTACATCAAGTCAGGTTGCTCAAGCTACACAAATAACATCCTTTAATGTACCTCAAATATATGTTTCTAGTGGTAATATATATGCAATAATATACAATAATGGAAATGTACCAATTAATAATAATACTTTAATTATAACAGCCGCAGAATATTATGCTTCGAATGCAACATATGATGGCAATACAGATTCATGTACTGCATCAGTAGCAAATGGTAACTCTCCAGTTCCATCAGGTCAACAAGCAACATTATTGTTATCATGTTCAGGTCCAGTTAGTATAACTAATAATTGGAAGACTGGAAATTACTATTATATATTTACATTTACATATAACGGTATATCTGTTCAGGCAACATTAGCTGCTCCATAAATTTAAAGTTTTTATAATTAAATAAAAAATTTTATAAAAATTATGTCTTCGAAATTTTATGCTTATGCATTTCCCAAAGTTTATGTATTTCATTCAATATATTATAATATTCTCTTTCAAGATTCATTGACGGTCCTTTATTTTTGATCTCTTCTAATATTTTATATAGATTATCGATAAGCTTTTCTAATTGAATAATTTCTGGATAAACCATATTTAAATTAGCTCCATATAAATTCTTTAAAGATTTTATATATTTAATTAATTCATTTAAACTACCCTTAGTTATTTTCTCAAGTTCTTTAATATTCCCAGAATTTTTTTTAGATTCTTTTAAAAGTTTTTCTATATCTTTATCTATCTTTTTGTCTTCTTTTCTTATATTTTTTATAATTTTTTCCTCTTTTTTTGGATTACTGGCTACTTTTCTGCTAATTTTTCCTAACTTACCCGATGATTTTCCCTTAGATAATCTTTTTCCAAAAAGCGGTACCATAAACTTTAAAAGTATCTTGGCAATTATAAATTTTATAAGTTTAGGCAAGCCTACTTCACTATAAAATTTATCAAAAATTCTAAATATTATTATGAGCCTTCTATTGATGACGGATAATCTTGGTTATGCGACATTAAATATGGCCTTAGATATAAAGTTAACATTGATATTATTCTAAGGAATAATCTTCATATTCCCATGCCATATATTCTCTGATTACTTTGTTTGTTTTATCTAATATGCTTATAACTGTATGTTTAATGGTATCTCGATCAATACCTTTAGGTAATTCAGGAGTATATCTATCGATGCAATCTTCTAATTTATATTCACTCTTTAAATAGCATTTTGCAATATCTCTTACTGTATTATATTTACCAATGCAGTATTCTATGGAGTCTTTTGTTGAAGATCCTGTGTGAGTATTCTGATTAATACAGTTTAAGGTCCTATCTCTTATGATAGTAGATATTATATACATTATATTTCCAATAGGCTCTCTATTAATTTCATTTTCATCGCTTTTAAATAATATATCATCTAAAAACTTTTTTAAAATGTTATATGAATATTTATTGTCCATATTGCCATATGGTAGTAGTAAGTTTTAAAAATATTTAACTTCTCAAAATTTATAAAATAATGTTTTGATTTTGGATTGATTTAAGGCATAAATTTGTGAGAGGTTTATAAAGAGTTAGTGGCAATTGTCGAGTAATAGCTTTGTGCTGTTAAAAAAGTATTGCAATATCTAGTAGTCAAGGCTTATTAAACTTAATTAAATACTATCTTAATGAGGACCAAGTATATATTTATTACAGGAGGTGTTTTATCTGGGTTGGGTAAGGGTATAACAACATCTTCTATTGGAAAAATACTTCAAGCTCGAGGTTATAAGGTAACAGCAATTAAAATAGATCCATATCTAAATGTGGATGCTGGTACAATGAATCCATTTCAGCATGGTGAGGTGTTTGTAACTTTTGATGGCGGTGAAACAGATTTAGATTTAGGACATTATGAAAGATTTCTTGATGTTGAAATTCCTAAATATCATAACATAACTAGTGGTCAGGTTTATTATAAAGTAATTCGAAGGGAGCGTAAAGGAGAATACTTGGGACAGACAGTTCAATTAATACCTCACGTTACCGAAGAAATAAAGAGAAGAATAATGTTAGTAACAAAACGTGAAAAACCAGATATAATTTTAATTGAGATTGGAGGTACTGTTGGTGATTATGAAGGATTACCATTCCTTGAAGCTGCAAGGCAAATGAAGCTTGAGATGCCCAATGATGTATTGTTTGTTCATGTTGCTTTAGTTCCTTTACTATCAACTACAGGTGAACTTAAGACAAAACCATTGCAACATAGTGTTGCTGAGCTTAGAAGAGTTGGTATTCAACCTGATATAATAATTGCAAGGGCACCAAAGTTGCTTGATGAATCAACTAAAAGGAAAATATCTTTATTTACAAATGTACCAGTTAATGCTGTATTTACATCACCTGATGTAGATACAATTTATAAAGTGCCACTTATTTTAGAAGAACAAGGTCTTGGAAAATATATAGTAACAAAATTAGGATTAGAACCTAAGGAACCTAAACTAGATGATTGGGTAAATTTTGTAAATTCTCTCGAGGATAGTAAGGATGAAGTTAATATATACATGTGTGGTAAATATGTGAAACTTCATGATTCTTACATAAGTATTGTTGAGGCCATAAAGCATGCTGCAGCTAAGTTAAAGATTAAGCCAAATATTATTTGGTGCGATACTGAGGAGATTGAAAAAGATCCATCAAAGATTAAAGAACTAGATAATGCTGATGCTGTTATTGTATTACCAGGTTTTGGAGCTAGAGGTGTTGAAGGTAAAATAGAGGCTATTAGATATGTTCGTGAGAATAATATACCATTCTTAGGAATATGTTATGGTTTACAATTAGCTGTAGTTGAGTTTGCAAGAAATGTTGCCAATCTTAAAGGTGCTCATACAACAGAAGTTGATCCAAACACACCATATCCAGTTGTTGATATAACACCAGAAGAAAAAGATATTAAGGAGCTTGGTGGTACAATGATACTTGGTAATAGGAAGATTAATATTGTTGAAGGCACAATAGCTCATGCAATCTATGGAACAACTGAAATAGTAGAAAGACATAGACATAGGTATGAAGTAAATCCTAAGTTCTTTAAGATACTAACTGAAAAAGGTCTTGTTTTCTCTGCCTGGAGATCTGATGTTCCAAGAGTAGAAATGATAGAGTTACCAAACCATTATTTCTTTGTAGCTACTCAATTTCATCCAGAGTTTAGAAGTAGGCCATTACATCCACATCCATTATTTGTTGCACTATTAAATGCAGCATATAGTAAAAAGCAAGGATTGCCTTCTCCTTGGTCTCGTGTGCTTGTTAGATGATTTTTATTATAGTTTTAATAGAATAAATTTAATACATTAGAGAACTCATTTCATTATTTTTCATTTGCCTAAATTTATTAATATAACAACATTAGAATTTTAGTTAATGTATTAATCATTTTGGTTGCATCTATTTCATCCTCTTTAGAGAAATATTTGAGTTTTTCTATTGTATCTTTAATATTTAATTTTGGTGATTGTTTGTCTTTATTCAATAGATTTTCATAAATATATATAAGATCATTTGCAAAACATGATCCTAAAGCATAAGGGTATGGGTATTTTTCTTCTGCAAATCTTTCACATCTTTTCATATTTTCTTCCATAATTTTATATGCTTCAGGATATTTGTATAATTCATTTTTATAGAAGTATACTAAAAATTCAAAAATGCAAGTTCTCCAATTACCTTGACCAATTATATCATGTCCAATTTCGTGAATTACTATTGGTTCAGTATTAGCTTTTACTATAGCTTTTTCTATATCATTATCATTTTTATATACTGGATATAGTATATCGTTGTGTATTATAGCGAATAAATTACCAATAAAAATTTTATTTGGATTGTTTAATTCCCGATTTATAAATCTTTTTAATGCATTTTTTATAATAAAGATTTCTCTTGTTTCTGAAGCATATATTCCGCCAATTCCATATATATTTTCTAATAAATTACCATATATATTCTGTAATAAATTAAAGGACTCTGATAAGTCCACTATTCTTAATTTTAGTCCTTCAATTTTTATACCAATTTTATTTAAATACTCTATAGTTTCATCAAAGCTATTTTTTATAAAAATATCTAAATCGTATTTATCTTCCGGCATTATTAAATGATAGTAATAAATTTTCATAAATTTTCATTATTTTATGTCTAAATTTATGGATGTAATAAAATTATAATTTTAATTAATGTAGTAAAATTTTAGTTGTATCCGATGTTTTCTTATATCAACTGAGCATTTACTCCTTCATTTTTTGCAATTTCATATTGTTTTATATCAGATGTTACTAACTCAAGATTCATTGATTTAGCTAATGCAATGAACAAGGAGTCATAAATAGTTATTTTATTCCTATTAGCGATTTTAAATGCTTCAATTAAGTATTCATCTTGGTTTACAATTATTATAGCTTCGCGTTTTAATAAGTCATAAAGTATTTTAGTTGCAATGTCTTCGTTCATTTCTCCCATAAGAATCTTTTTCCATAAAGCATTGGCAACTTCTTTTATTGATAGATCTAGAGTTATAACTCCTTCTTCTATTATCTGAGCTACTTTTTCCCAACCTTCCTCTTTAGAGAAAAATTTTACTAGGGAAGATGAATCAATGACTCTCACGGTCTTCTCTCACTGACTTTGTAGAGAAACCTTTTTCGCTAGGTTTAATATCTTTTAATTCTTCAACCCATTTATTTACATATTCTTTAGCTTTAACCTTTATATAAAGTTCTTCTAAAAATTTTCTTACTTCTTGACTAATATCTATTCCATGTTTTTCTAATTCTTCCTTTATTTCTTCTTTTATTCTAACGCTAATGACTGTAGACATAATTGTTTATTGATTGTAAACATTTATAAAGATTTTCATAAAAATTAATGTAAACATTGAAGAGCTTAAGTTCTTCCTTATTTTAATGAATATCATTTGCAAAATAATCTCAACTATTCAATAATAGAATAAATAAACAGACCATTTATATTTATAATAATGGATTTAAGGACAAACGAAATATTATTTATCGGCCAAGTTGTAAATCCTCTGTCTTTAAATTCTTGATGAATACATAATAAAAAGATTAAAATTTAAAAATTAAATATTAGTATTATGGAATATTGTGAAGAATTTTTAAGTAAAGTAACAAAAGGCAGATATCCTGAAGTTTATGATAATTTAGATATAGAGAAAATGAAAAAAATTGTTAATGAAAATATAGATTGTCTACTAAAATTAAAAGGTGAAAAAGCTATTGAAGAAATGATTAATAATGATAAGTTGATTAAATATTTTCAATGGTTAGTTAAGGAAAAAACTATTTTATACATTCCAAAAGAATTCATAACTTATATTTATTTAATTAAAGAAAGATTTGGTGGAAAAGTTTTGGAAGATTTGATAAGTATGTTAATAAAATATGAAGAAATATTTCAAATATCCACAACATTTATAATAGAAACTATTGGAAAAAACATAGAAATTTTGGATGATGAAAGAATAAATGTTTTATTAGAAATATTAGAATATTTAATAAATGAAAAATATAAACTAAAAATTTTTATATATGAAGCTTTATCTGAAAGTTTAAATTTAATTTTCGATAAAAATTTAGACATTAAAGTAGTGAAAGATTTTATAATAAAGGTTATTGGAAGTTTTAGTGGAGAACCATATCTTATAAGAAAATTAAAAGATAAGATTCCAAAGGAAAAATTCGCAAAATTATTAAATATATTTTCCTCTAATGGTTTATATTATAAAGTACAAAATGAAGAAAATTTAATATTGTTTTTAAATCAAGTTGCTAGAGATCCTTCAATTATTGATCTTTTAGATAATATAAATTTTGAAAAAATAGAAACAAAGGATCTCTTATTTATTCTAACAAAATACTTTGAAAATATATATCTTAATGATAAAATAAATCAAGAAATAAAATTAGAAATATTTAATCAGTTAATAAATAAAGGAGGAAGAATTGTTAGATATATAATAATTCATACAAATAACAAAAAGTATAATTTTATAGATTATGATAAATTATATAATATTATAAATTTAATGGGAAAAGATTTATTTACAAAATATCCAAATATATTAAAATATTATCCTCAATTTGTTTCTTTTAGATTATATAGATTAATAAATTCTGAAAAAGATTTAAAATATTTAGAAAATGAATTAAATAAAAGAGATCCTTATGAACTTATAACTGATTCTAAAATATTGGAGGAAATATATAAAGGCATAATAAATCAATCTAGTTTAACTTTGGATTATCTGATAAAACTTTTGGATCATATAGTTAAAAAATATGGAAAGAAAAGAAGATTAATTAAAAAAATATTAGATTCTATTGAAGAAATAAATAAATTTGATAAATCAAGTTATTTATCACAAGTTCTTGCATATAGATTATTCAGCATTAAAGATAATATAGGAAAAATTGGAGCTTGGTGTAATTATTTTTCACATGAAAGTACATATTATAAGTGGATTCTTATTAATTTTATGAAAAAATTAAAAAAGATGAGTAAAAATTAATTTATATAATATTCAATTTTCTCCCAGGTTATTCATTAATCGTTATATAAAATTTTTCTATATTCTACTGGAAGAACTGTTATTTTAAGTTGGCTTATAATAGATTAGAAAAAGATTAAAGTATATTTAATCCTTTCTTTTATTTTTGTTATGTTTAAATATCTAGAATAGCAAAAAGTATCTGACAAAATTTATTCTATGTAGAATCAACTTTATATAATAGAGAAGAAATAGAAAAACTTTTAAGGAAAATTGATAAAATCATAAAAGTGGGTGAAGCAATAAAGGCAATAAACCTTACTAGAGCTTTTGGTAAGTTTGTAGCGGTTGATCATATAAATTTTGAAGTTAAAGAGGGAGAAATATTTGGTTTTCTAGGACCTAATGGTGCTGGAAAATCAACTACAATAAAAATGCTAACTACCGTATTGAAACCTACTGAAGGAACTGCTATAGTTAATGGTTATGATATAATTAAAGAACCAGCAAAAGTAAGGAACTCTATTGGAGTAGTACCTCAGGAGTTCACTGCAGATGAAGATTTGACAGGATGGGAGAATATAATGATGATGGCTGGGCTTTATGGTATAAAGAAGGATGTTGCTAAAGAAAGAGCTAAGGAATTATTAGATATGGTTGAATTAACTCAAGCAATGAACAGAAAAGTACAAACATATAGCGGAGGAATGAGGAGGAGACTAGAAATAGCAATGTCTTTAATTAGTAGACCAAAGATTTTATTCTTAGATGAACCAACTATGGGTTTGGATGCTCAAACTAGAAGTGCAATTTGGAACTATATTATGAAGCTTAAGAAAGAATATGGTATGACAATATTTGTTACTACTCATTACTTAGAGGAAGCTGATCTTTATGCTGATAGAATAGCTATAATTGATCATGGTAAGATACTTGCTATAGGATCACCTAAAGAATTAAAAGAAAGTATAGGAGGTGATGTAATTACTTTAAGTACTTCAAATGATGATGAAGCTATGAAGTTATTACAGAATCTTGATGGTATATTAGATATAAAGAAAGTTGATAATATGCTAAGGATAAAAGTAAAGGATGGAGAAGAAATGGCTCCTCAAATTCTTGAAAGATTAATAAAGAATGGAGTGAAAGTAACTAAAATGTCAATAACAGAGCCTACAATGGATGAGGTTTATATGGAATATACAGGTAGAAAAATGAGAGATGAAGAGGCTGATTCGGAAGAAGTATTTGCAATGAGAAGAACTTTAAGAAGAGCTAGAGGATAAAGATGGTTGAAGAAATAAAAAAGAAAGAAGAAGTAGATAGATCTCCCCTCCATGGTTTGTGGACTTTAACAAACAGGGAGTTAAAGAAATGGTATAAGGCTCCAGTAATTCTTTTATTATCTATTATACAACCAATATTTTGGATAGCATTGTTTGGGAAAGCTATGAATATAGGAAGTATTTTTTCTGGTACAGCTATTTCAATACCTGGGTTGAATATACCTAAAAGTATAATTGATAAAATTGGGCAAGAAATATTAAAACAAACCTTTGGAACAACAGATTATTTTTCTTACCTAGCTGCTGGAATGTTATCTTTTATAACATTATTTACTTCAATGCAAAGTGGTATGTCAATGGTATGGGATAGAAGGTTGGGAGTACTAGATAGGCTTTTAACAACTCCAGTATCAAGGAGCAACATAATTATAAGTAAAGTATTATCTTCAGTAATTAGATCTTTAGTACAAGCTACCATTGTTTTAATTGTGGCAGTATTATTGGGAATGTCCTTTTATCCTGGAATAAATATCTTTGATTTTCTTGGAGCTTATGCTGCTTTATTCTTGATGTCCTTTGGACTTTCTTCTCTATTTTTGATGATAGCTATTAGAGCAAGTTCATGGGAGTCACAAATGGCAGTTATGAATTTATTAAATTTACCATTACTATTTACTAGCAATGCATTTTATCCTATAAATTCAATGCCTTCCTGGTTAAAGCCAATTGCTGAGATAAATCCATTAACTTATTCAAATGCAGTAATAAGGGGAATGCTACTTGGTATACAAACGAACCTAACAATAGATTTTATATATCTCGTAGTATTTGCTACAGTTCTCTCTATAGTTGGTATAGTTTTATCATGGAAGTATATTAGTTCTTAAAAATTATTTTTTGTTTACTATTTATTGGGTTGAAAGAAAGATAATAGAGTGTTTTATGTAATAATTTTGAGTTAAAAAGATGGGGTGGTACTCTTTTTCGAAAAATATTGTCTGAATAATTTAAAAAATTTCGATTATTCAGAACTCCATCTTTCTATTATTTCTTTGTTGTCTAGAACTAACATTAGTTTACTCATGTTAGCTAAAGATCTTTCATGAGCTTGTTTGTCGGATGAAGATACGGCTTCTCTAGCTATTACTGGTAAGAATCCTAAAGCCTGGGCATGTCTTGCTGATGTCTCTACTCCGATCTCTGTAGCAATTCCTGTGAAAACAATTACATTGATCCCAGCATTTCTCAACATAAGCTCAAAGTTAGTCCCTACAAATATAGAAGACGCGTTCTTATTCAGTATTATATCACTTTCTTTAGGATATACTTCTTTTACTATGTCTCCTGGATCAAATCTCCTTTTTAAGTACGGAGGCTGAAACCTATCAGGTAAGGGTGTTATCTTGGTGTAAACTATTGGGATATTGTATTGTCTGGCAGAGTCAATTAATTCTTTAAGTTTGGCAAGAAATTCATCTTTATTAAATATTGAGTTAACTAGAGCTTCTTGTACATCCCATACTACAAGAATAGAGTTTTTCTTAGTTATGAACTTTTTCATTTCATCTTTATTATACCATTCCATAAGCTAAATATTAATTTATAAGTTAAAAAATTATCATCAAAAAGATAAGAAATAGTATCCTATTTAATATTTTTTAAAAATGCTTTTAATCCGGCAATGTTTTTACTATGATATGGATCTACATTATTCTTTTCTGCTAATTTCAATGTAAAAGTCCTTAATGATAATGTACCTAAAACTAATTCCTCCATTAAATTTCTATATCTTAGATCAAATAAAAGAACATTATTTCCATACATTTCCAATAGATCTTTCATATAATTAATTCTATATTCAATTCTTTCATAATAATTAAATTTTAATAAAATAAAATCTATATTCAATTTTGATATACCTTCTAAATCATGATGATTATATTCTGAAATTATTCCATATTCAGAGAACCATTTTGCATCTTCATTTAAATGCATTTTTAATGCTAAAGCAACAGGTTCATGCTTTACATCAGTATAAATCATTATTGGATTTTTTACATCATTTACAAATATTGACAAATCCTTTAACCTTTCTCTATAGTCTTTTAATATTTCTAATAGTTCATAATATTTTTTCTTATCTAATATTGACAAAATTATTCCCAAAATTACTGGAAATGTATACCTTGTTGCTGGATAATTATTATCAATTTTTATATAATATAAATTTTTTTCTTTAGCTATTTTTTCCATTTCTCCTCCAGAAGAAATTGCTACAATTTTGTTTCCATTATTTATTGCTTCATTCATACAATTTAATGTTTCTTCGGTATCTCCCGAATATGATATAAATATTGTTAACCAATCTTTATCAATAAATTTTGGTAAAAAATAATCTTTACAAACAACTATTTCTCTATCATTTAATATTTGTTTTGTATAATCTCCATAAATTCCAGAACCTCCCATTCCAGATATTAATATCTTTTTATAATCTAATTCCTCAAGATTTTCATATTTTTTAATTATTGAATAATAATCTAAATAAAATGGGTCATACATAAAATAGAGAAATATTTTAGATATTATAAGTTTATCCTCCAGAAACAGAATCCAATATTTTTATATAATCTCCATCATTTATTATATCATCTTCTGTTACAATTTCTCCATTTTTTACAACAATAAATCTTGAAGAATCTAAGTTTAGCATATTTAGTAAATCTTTTACAGTATTTCCATTAAATTCAATATCATTCTCAGTAAAATATCTTTCAATAAATACTCTTATTTTTTTCATTAATATTTTTTAAGTTTTATTCTTAAAAAATTTTAAATGAAAAAAGAAGATATAATAACATTTATTGTGTTTACAGTAATATTTTTTGTAATATTTTATATAATTTTTTATAAATTGTTTAGCAAAAATTTAGGTAGTTCAGAAAATATGCCAATAAATATTACATTTTATCCAAATCCATATCAATATAATGTAAGTTATGTAAATAATACATTATATTTAAATATAACTGATTATCAATTGCCATATATAAATACTTCTAATTTTATATTAAATATAACTGGGGATATTTATAATCTAACATGTGAAAATGAAATAATATATTCAAATCAATCAGTATTATGTTATATAAAAAATATAATTATTGAGAATAAAACATTAATTCAGTTATTATATCCTTTTAATAATGTTTTATATGATATAGAATATAACATGTCAACTTAAAGTTATAAATAATAATTTTTAAAAAATTTAATATGCCGCGGTGCCCGAGTGGCCCAAGGGGATGGATTGCTAATCCATTCCCCGAAAGGGGGCGTGGGTTCAAATCCCACCCGCGGCGTTTATAAATAGATAATATTAATATTATAAATTATGTCCAATCATTGGGGAGTAACAACATTAGATGATTTAATAAGAAAAATAGATAGGAAAATTAATACTCCTAATAATGATAGTTCGTATCTAAAGAAATTAAACGAATTTTTAAAAAATATAAAAAATAAACATGGAAATATACTTACAGTAGCTGCAACTTTTCTTTTAGAAGATTTTAATGAAAAAGGAGAAATTCGATTAGGAAAAAATAAAGAATTTTCAGAATATTTTGAAAATATGGAAAGATTAAGGACTAAATCCAAGCAATATTATTTAATATCAATTGAATATCATAATGGGTATCTTATTGAATATTATTACGATAAATGTGATAAGAAAGGATGTCCTATACTAATAGTTGGAGAACCTGATGGCCTGAATTTTGAAGATAAGATGAATAAAGCAAAGATTTATGAAATAAAATCTTTTAATCTTTCTAGCTTTTATACTAAGTCTAAATCAAAAGAAGATGAGTCTCTTATTAAAAAAGTTCTCAATAGAGTAAGAACAGTATCAACTCAATTAACAATATATCAATATTTATTATTAAAAACAATAGAACTTGGCTTAATTGAAAATATTGAAGGAATCGAATTGTATGGGAGTATTATTCTTTATTCTACAGATATAGATCATTTATTTAATGCAAGAAGAATAATAAAACAGAATTTTAATAGAATTATAAGTGATTCACATAAATATGATGCTTATGACTTGGAGTTAAAGGATGAAGAAACTATATATATGAATGGGAGAAATATATATTACTTTAAAATTGATTTTAGAACAAAATATAATCAAGAAACAATAAGTACATATTTAAATAATTTATATGGATCACTTGATTCTTTAAAATTGAAGGATAATGGAATTTATAAAGATTTTCTCTATTTTGAATAAAATGAATAAAAGATATGCAATTACATTATCTATAGTATTGATAGCATTTCTATTAGCTTTTTTATTATATAATGAAAGATCTAGCTTTTTATATAGCAATGAATATTCTGTATATATTCCTGCAGTTCTAAATCAATCAAATAATTTATCTGGAGAAGTTACTCAATTTTTCTTAAGAATATCTCCAGGTTCTGGAAGAGTATATGCTTCAATACCCCCTGTATTTTATGATAACTATAATTTAGCATATTTATTTGCAAAGGATGCTGCATGTAATTTATATCCAAATAGATGTAATGATTATGATTATTATTTTAGTTCAAATGATGTATTGTTTGCAGAAGGATTTTCTGGTACTGCAGGATTAACTTTACTTATTTTAGAAGCTTTATTAAATAAAACTGCAATAGTTAATTATCCAATTACAGGTTTTATGTTACCAAATGGAATAATAGCACCAGTTGAAGGTATCGAATATAAATTAAGTGCATCTTTACAATATTTTCCATATATGGTAGCTCCATATTATAATAATTCTAAAATAATACCAGCATATACAATACTTGATTTAGAAAATATATATTTAGGAGAGCAATTTAATAATACATATAATGTTCCTCAGGATTATATTGATGTTATGAAAAATATAACAAATGAAATATGTAGTGGAATAAATAATAGTACTGTAAATTATTATATTTCCTTAGGAGATTATTATACAGCAGCAAGTTTATGCTTTGAACAAAAAGTTACGAATCCTCAATTTTATCCAAATATAACTGAAGAAGAATTGGAAAAGGATATAACAGATTTTTATAATTATATAAATAATTATCAATGCTTTGGAAATTATGAATGTGAAGAAATAAAATATCAAGTAATATCAAGGTTAGAAAATGCAAATGAAACTTTGAATAATTTACAAGAAGCATATTGGAGATATTATTCTGCAGTTGGTTGGGCTCAATTTTTATCAATAACAGATAATATATATAAAGAAAATGAATGTTCATTAATAGATCAACAATATACACTAATACAATATTTATATCAATATCAATTACCATTAAATTTATCTTGTTTTGAAAAAATGGATTATTTATCTAATTTATATTTCTTATATATAGCAAATAGTACAAATTATGTTAATAATTATACTATAGAAGCAATAGAGCAGTTAGATTATTATTATTATAATAAATATGGATTTTCTATAACTTCTTACAATTATTTACAATTTGGAAAAGATTTAATAGATATGGGTAATATAGATTCAGGTTTGTATTATTTAATATTATCAACAGAATATGCAATATGAAATTAAAGTTGGAGAAAGGGTAAAAAGAGAAATAAAAAAGGGAAAGCAGGTTTTTTCTACAAATTGGATTAAAAAAATTGAAGCCGAACCTGGCGAATTGGTTAAATTAAAATATAATAATAATTTTCTAGCTTGGGGAATAATAAATCCAAAAGATCGATATCATTATATTAGAATATTTTCATATAATGAAGATATAGACATATATAATGAAATAAAGGAAAAAATAAAGAAAGCAAAAGAATATAGAGAGAAAATAATAAATTATAAAAATCATTATAGATTAGTATATTCAGAATCTGATTTTTTATCCGGTTTAATTATAGATAAATATAATGATATATTTGTAATACAAAATTCAAATGCTTTTTTTGATAAAAATATTAATCTAATTAGGGATGCATTAATAGATATATATGGGAAAGATATTACAATTTATGAAAAAAGCATTGGAAAACAGAGAGAAAGATCATATTTAAAACCTATAGAAAGATTTATTTATGGAAATAAATATGAAACTGAAATAGAAGAAGTCAATAAAAAATTTTATATAAATATATTAAGGGGACAAAAGACTGGATGGTTTTTAGATCAAAGAGAAAATAGAAAGATTGTAAATCAATTATATGGAGATAAAATTTTGGATGTATTTTCTTATTCAGGATCTTTTGGTATAATTATTAATGGAGAAGAAAAATATTTTATTGAAAAAAATAAAGAAGCAATTAGTATGTTATATAAGAATTTGAAATTAAATAATATAGAAAATTATAATGTTATAAATGATAATGCATATAAAATATTAAAGCAATTTTATTTAGAAAAAAGAAAATTTGATATAATTATATTGGATCCTCCAGATTTATTGGCAGAAAATTATGAAAAAGGGATTAGGAGTTTTATATTAATAAATTCTATTGCCTTGGATTTAATTGATGAAGGATATTTAATAACATTTTCATGTTCTCAGGATTTGAATGAAAGAAAATTTTATTCATTAATTAGAACATTAATAAGGAGAAAAAATAAGAAATTTGAAATATTATATAAATTTCATCAGGCTTTAGATCATAAAGTTATATTTCCCCATAAAGAATTGTCATATCTTAAAGGATTTTTAATAGAAATTAAAAAATAATTATTTATTTTCTACTGTTTGTGGAACTTTTTGTTTAATTTGATTTATTTTTGTTATTCTCCTTATTTCAACATTACTAACAGGAAATATTTTATTTAATGCTGGTTTTATTTCATTTTGTAAATCATAATTTATTACTTTTTCAATTAGTTCATAATATTTTAATGAAGAAGCTTTTTCTTCCAAATATTTCCTATATGTTTTTCTTATTTCAGTTTTTTGTGATCTATGTGCTTTAAATCTTGTAATAACTAATGGTTTTATTTTTACTTCATATCCATCATTTGTTTTTACTATAAATGAATCTTCTATCTTTGATGTTCCCTTCCTAGTTATTCTCCTTATATATGATGGATATAACATTATTTCCTTTACTTCTGTATATGCTTTTAATCCAGATACTTTATTTATCTGAAATATAACTTTGTAGTTCTGATACTTAAAATTATTTAATATAAATGCAAGATTTAGGTCTACAGATCTTCCAATTATTTCCTCAATATTATCCTTATTTACTGGTGTTTCTCCAATTTTATTTTCATTAAATATTTCTACAGGTGCGTATATATCTACCCATACCTTTTTACTCCAATCAGCATACTTTTTATTATATGCCATTTAATAAAATCTAAAAAATAATTTTAAAAGTATTTTTATATTTAAATTTACTTTATGAATGAAAATGATATAAAATTCTTTAAAGAGATAGAGAAAAAATGGCAAAAGATATGGGATGAAAAACAGATATATTATTCAAATCCTGATAAAGGAAAAACAAAGTTTTTTGTAACATTTCCATATCCATATGTAAGTGGATTTCTTCATATTGGTACTGCTTTATCTTTAACTAGAGTAGATATTTTTGCTAGATATAAAAGATTAAAGGGTTATAATGTATTATTTCCCCAAGGTTTTCATCTAACTGGATCTCCAATTGTTGCAAAATCATGGAAATTAAGAAATGGAGATGAAAAAATTATAAAGGAATTAAAGGATGAAGGTATTTCTGATGAGGATATAGAAAAATTAAAAGATCCTGCAGGATGGGCTTTATATTTTGTAGAAAAGGCTGAAGAAGATATAAAAAATTTAGGATGTTCAATAGATTGGAGAAGGAAATTTTATACGACATATTTGAATCCATGGTATAATAAATTTATAGAATGGCAATATAGAAAATTGAAAGAGAAGGGATTAATTATAACTGGAAAGCATCCAGTAGTATATGATCCAGTTGCAAATATACCTGTTGGTGATCATGATAGGCCAGATGAATATGCTGGAATAGGTCCTATAGAAGGTTATATAATTTTATTTAGATTAAAAGATGATGATATAATATTACCTGCATTTACATTAAGGCCGGAAACATTATATGGGGTGACTAATATATGGATAAATCCAAAAGGAAAATATTCAATATATTTAGATAAAGAGAGTGGTAATAAATATTTATTACCTGATACAATAATTGTTGAAGAATTTAATGCACAAGGATATAAATTAGAAAAAATTAAGGATATTGATGTTAAGGAACTAATTGGAAAAGAATGTATAAATCCATTAACAAAAGATGAAATACCAATATTGCCTGCAGAATTTGTAGATATAAATACAGGAAGTGGTATTGTTATGAGTGTTCCTTCTCATGCTCCATATGATTATGTTGGATTAAAGGATTTATTAAATACAGAATATAAAGAAATAGCAAAGAAGTGTTTAGATAATATGAAAGTTTTATTTAAGGTTCCTGGATATAATATACCAGCAAAGGAAATTGTTGAAAAAATGAAAATAAATAATCAGAAAGATTTACAAAAATTAGAAGATGCAACAAAGGAAATATATTCTTTAGAATATTATAATGGAATATTGACAGATATCTTTGGAAAATATAGTGGTATGAAAATATATGAGGCAAAGGATAATATAGCTAAAGATTTTATAGAAAACAATATAGCAAAATTACATTATACATTAAAACCAAGATTTGAATCTAGATATGGAAATTTATGTATTGTAAAAATTATAGATAATCAATGGTTCCTAAAATATTCAGATCCTGAATGGAAAAAACTTGCCCATGAATGTGTAGATAATATGAACTTTTATCCTGATTATGTAAAACAAGATTTTCATCAGAAAATTGATTGGCTAAAAGATTGGGCATGTGCTCATAATAAAAATGAATTGGGAACACCTTTGCCCTGGAATAAATCTTGGGTTATAGAATCATTATCAGATTCTACAATATATATGGCATTTTATACAATTGCTCACTTAATAAAAAACATAGATCCAAATAAAATTGAAGATGATTTATTTGATTATATATTTTTGAATAAAGGAAATGAAGAAGAAATAATAAGAAAATATGGGGATATTGTAAAAAAGATGAAAGAAGAATTTGAATATTGGTATCCAGTCGATTTAAGAAGTTCTGGAAAAGATTTAATTCCAAATCATTTATTATTCTTTATTTTTCATCATGTTGCAATATTTGATAAAAAATATTGGCCAAGAGGAATTGCTATAAATGGATATGCTGTAGATGCATTGGGAAGAAAAATGTCAAAATCATTGGGAAATTATATATCATTAAGAGATGCTTTAAGAAAATATTCTGCAGATATATTAAGATTTATTATTGCGATGTCAGCAAATTCATCTTATGATGATGCAAAAATAGATTTAGGTAAATCAGAATTTGTAATAAAATATTTAATGTCATTCTATAATTATTCAATAGAAAATTATAATAAACATCAAGAATATGAAGAAAGTTATATAGATCTATGGTTTGAAAATAAATTAAATAAATTGGCAAAAGAAATTGAAGATGAATATGAGAAATTAAATTATATGAATGTTATTAATAAAATATTTGAATTAGATAATTCTTTTGAATGGTATTTGAAGAGATCTTTAGGTAGGATAAATGGAAAAGTTATAAATAAATATATTGAATATAAGGCAATATTTTTATATCCAATTGTTCCTCATATTATTTCTGAAATATTTGAAAAAATTGGTCTAGATCCTTTTAATATAAGATACCCAGAAGATTTAAGTTATACGGATGAATATGAAAAATATGAAAAATATGTAAAATCTGTAAGGGATGATTTATTAAAGTTAAAAATATTGATTAATGATAAAAAAGATAAAGTAAAAATAATAATTGCAAGTAAAGAAAAATATGAATTATTTAATAAATTAAGAAATAATAAAGACAAGATTTATGAATTTTTAAATAATTATCCAAACTATAAGGATATATTACTTTTTGTAAAGAAAAACATATATATACTTGATGAATTTTTTGATAGAGAAAAAGAATATGAACTACTAAATTCTGCTAAGGATTTGTTTAAATCTGAATTAAATGTTAAAGATATAATTATAGAATATGAAGAAGAATCAAAGGAATCCAAGAAAAATAGGGCAATGCCATATAAACCAGCCATTGTATTTTTTGAATAATAAGATTTATATTTTATGACTTGTTAATTATATTATATGGTACTGAGTTTATTTAAGAAGAAGAAAAAAGAAGAAGAATTTTATGGGGATTTAGATAATTTAAAAGATCAACTTGGAGGCATAGGAGGAATGTCAGAAGATATGGGTAATAATTATGGTATGTCCGAACCTGGTCAAAATCTTTATGATTATAACACCAACCCGGGTAGTTTTAGTGCATTAGGAAATCAAAATCAGCAACCAGTATTTGGAACTCAAGGATTTGGTCAGCAGCAATTTGCAGGAATGGGCCAACAAACTAATTTTGGCGGAGTTCAGAGTAATAAACAACAATTTAGAGGATTTGAAAATCAAAATCAGCAACCAGTATTTGGAACTCAAGGATTTGGTACTCAGCAAGTACAACAATCAACTTTACAAGAAACTAAGCCTCTATTGAAGGAAAAAATTAAAGAGAAAACTCATAAACAGCATTTAAAAGAGGAAAAGCCATTAGAAGTAAGAAAAGAATTGTTAATAAAGGTAGAAGATTATAAGAAGGTTAGAGAATTATTGCAACAATTAAAGGAAAAGATGTCTGAAGTAGAAAGGATAGTTAATGAATTGAAGGAAGATGAGAATAAGAGAATAGAAAGTATAAAAGGATTAAAAGAAAAATTAGAAGAATCGAAAAGCAATATAAATAGTGTGCTAGATATATTTAGATAGAATGGAGAGCGCCGGTAGTCTAGTGGTAGGACGTAGGCCTGCCTAGCCTATGACCCGGGTTCGAATCCCGGCCGGCGCATAAAATGAGCTCTACAATGGCCCCAGATAATCTATATGTTGAAATAGAATCTGAGGGAGATATCTTAGGAGTAATTAAGAGAGTAAAGAAAAATATATATTTACAATTATATGATGTATTACAAGATATAAAAGATCATGAAGTTAAAAGTCAAAGATTAGATAAACTATTGGAAAATATAAAGTCTATAAAAGATATAATAGATGAATTATTAAATTCATTACCAGAAACAAAAGAGATAGAAGAATTATATAAGGAAATTAATTCTGAAGAATTAAATAAGGTGGAAATTATAGAAAAAAAGAAAAGGAAGAAGAAACCAAAGGTTGAAGTAATAAAAGAAGAAAATAAGGAAGATAATAATCAAATTAGAAAGGAATTAGATGACATATCTGCTGAATTAGAAGAATTAAAGGAAGAATTGAAAAAATTAATTGAGTCTTAATATCTCTCCAGTTTTTTCATTATATCTATAAATAATTTTCTTTTCCTTTAATTTTAACTCTATTTTATCTTTATATATATTTATTTCATCAAAGTCATCCAATATATAGACATTTTCATTTTTTTCTTCAATATCTTTTCTTATATTTTCCATTTCTTCTTCATATCTTTGGCTAAAATGTGTTAATAATAATATTTTGCTATTACTTCTGTTAAATATTTCTCTAGCTTCTAAAAAATCCATATGCATATTTTTCTTTGCTAGATCTGCTTGGAAAAAATATGTAGATTCAGATATTAATATTGTGCTATCCTTTGCAAAATCAATTAATTTATCAAAAAATATTGTATCAGTAATATATGTAATTTTAATTCCTTTCTTTATATATCCTACATCTTTATAAGATATCTTTTTACCATCTATTTCTATTTCTTTTCCTTCTTTTAATTTTTTAATCAATTCTTTATTTTTTATATTATATTTATTTAGTAGATTTTTATCTAGTTTAATGTAGTCCTTTTCTATAATATAATATGAATAAGAAGTTATGGAATGCTTTGTCTTTATTCCATATATTTGGAAATCTTCTTCATCAACTATTAACCCCTCTCTTGCTTCTATTATATTTATATCGAAGTTTATTGGAATCATAAAATCTTCAATTATTCTTTTTAAATTTTCTATATTTTCTTTCGGAATTATTATATTTAATTTTTTATTATAATTCATGCTAGATAGACTTTGGAAAATACCTGGTAATCCTAAGACATGATCTCCATGCCAATGTGTAATTAATATATAGTCTATGTTTGTTGGTGAAATCTTCATTATCCTTAATTGTCTTTGTATATTTTCTCCGCAATCTAATAAAATTCCTTTTTTATTGAATTTTATAAATATCCCTGGATGATTTCTATTTTTAGTAGGCATTGAGGATGAAGTTCCCAATATTATTATTTTCTTCATCATTAAACTTTCCAATTCATCTTTGGAGCCCTTTCAAATATTCCATAGTATATTATATCGTATATTATGATTATTTCATATAATGGTATATATAATATTGAAAATAATATAAATGGGAGAAAATTGTATAGTTTTCTTCTCTTTATTGAAATTAGTAAATATATGTAAGTAGATGTTAATAGTATGTATAATAAAGTTAAGTATAGAATATAAAATACTCTGAAAATAGATGATGGACTTAATATTATTAAATATATAAAACTGATATTGCTAGATAGATTCTTGTATATATTTATAGCAAATTGATATAAAAAAGAAACTGGCAAATAAATATATATATAAGTCCATATTAAGTATGGTAAATATAAAATTAGAAGTATTAATATAGTAGTTAACAAATTGTGTATAAAGAAATCTATTATATAATCCAGATGATTTAGTATTACTTCTATTAGTCCAAAACCCCATCTTTTTCTTTGTTCAATCCATTTCCTTAAACTTGTTAATGGTTCAATTAATAATTTTACATTTGTTGACATATAATATTTATATTCTTTTTTTCCAGCTTTCATAGCAAAATCTACATCTTCTACATATACCTTAGAATATCCCCCTATGTCATTCCATACACTTTTTTTAGTTGCAAATCCACCACCATTTAAGAATAATGGTCTTTTTATTCTATTTAATATAGGATCAATAATATCGAAATATGAAGAAAATTCTATAAACATAAGATAACTGAGCCAGCCTTTTTTGATTATTTCTTTATAGAATTCTATTATGTCATATTCCTTTAATTCTTTGACAATTTCATTTATATTAATATAATCAATAATAACATCTGAATCAAAGAAAAATAAAATTTCTCCGGAAGATATTTTTACTGCATCATTAGTTGCAGAAACTTTTCCTCTTCTTTCTTTTGATATAACCAATGTTATATTTTTATATTTATTTTTTAGTTCAATTAATTTATTTAAAAAATCATCTTCTGGAGAGTCTATTGATATTATTATTTCTTTTAGGTCATTTGGATAAGGATCTTCTAATATTTTTTGAATATTATTTTCTAAATATTTACTTTTTTTATAAATAGGAAATATAATTGATATTTTCGGAAGATCCATAAAGATTATATTTAATATTAATATTATTAAAAATAGTGATGAAGGTCAGAGTTAGCTGATACATGATGACATTCAGATACCTCTGACATTTTCTACTCTTTCTATTATTGTATATATAAAGAAGAAATATAATGAAACTATCGCAAATATTACTATATCAATTAAAGATGGTATTATAAATTGAACAATTTCTCTTAAATATCCAACTAGGAATATGGATGCTATAAATGTGGATAAAAATATTGATATATAATATTCTTTTGTTTTTGTTATATTTAATGAGAATACTTTTTCATAATGAATATATAATATTCCTTGTGTTGCTATTAAGAATAATATTATTATATAACTATTATCGTTTGTAGCTAGAGATACAATTGTAGAAGTAAGTCCTATAAATATCATATTTCTTATTATTTCTAATTTTGTAGATCTATCAAATATTTTAACCTTCATTTTTTTTAATATTTTCTTATCTTTAACATCTGATGAACCCATATATAATGAATTAATTGTTTCAATTACTAAATTTAATAATAATAATTGTAAAGCTTGTAAGAATATTTGATTATATATAAAAAATCCAATTGAAATAAATAAAAATATTCCCAATATTTCTGATAACATTACTAAGATATATACTTTTAGATTGTATATAATTCTTTTTCCTTCCATGATTAGCTTTGTTATATTATCTATTCCTTTATCCATTAATATAACATTTGCAGAATCTTTTGCTATGTCTGTTGCATTATAAAATGAAACACCTACATTAGATATTTTCAATGCTATAGCATCATTTGTACCATCTCCAACAAATAATACTCTATGACCCTTATCCTTTAATGTTTTTACTATTCTATATTTATCTAAAGGATCTGCATTTACTATAACATGATATTCCCTTAATATCTTATATAAATAATTTTCATTTAATTTCTTTATTTCATTTGCATCTATTATTTTATAATCTAACTTTAATAATCTTAATATTCCTAATGTATGATCTTTATTATCTCCAGTTACTATATATATATTTATGCCAAGATCTTCTAATTCTTTTATATATTTTAAAATTCCTTCTCTTATTCTATCTTTTATAAATAATAATCCTAGGAATGTTATATCCTTTTCAGGTTCTCCATTTTCTTCTATTTCTTTAATACCAATTGCCAATATTCTATATCCTCTTTTTCCATATTCTTCTTCAATTTTCTTAATTTTTTCTCTATATTTATCTATTCTAAATATTTTATTATTTATTATTATATATTTTGAAATAGATAGAAGAGAAGATGGAGATCCTTTTATTATTGCATATTTTTTATCATTATATTTTACTATTACAGAAGATCTCTTTCTATATGGATCAAAATAATTTACAGAATATCTTTCTAAAAATTTAGAAATCTTAAAATATTTTGTCAATCTATATATTGATAAATTTATAGGATCTCCAACATTTTTTTCTATATCTATTGTTAAATAATCCTCTATTGAATTATACAAAAATATTAAGAATTCTCTTATTTCATCTACATTTATTACTTTTTTATTATACATTATTTCTACCTTATCTTTGTAATATTTTACATTGTAAAATTTACCATTATAGAAAAATTTATTTATAACTAATTCATTATATGTAATTGTACCTGTTTTATCTAAAACAACAGTATCTATATTGCTAATATCTTCTAATATGTTGGGATCTTTTACATATATATGATCCTTTTCCAATTTTTGGCTACTTATTGTATATATTAATACTAATGCTGCAGGCAATCCTTCTGGTACTACAACAATAGCTAAAGCTATTACAAATATTATTAGCTGATATAAATTTATTATATTCTTTATTAATAATATTACAAAAGATATAATTACGATTATTGATATAATTATTATCATGTAATATGAGAATCTATCTAATTCTTCCTGTAGTAGAGATTTATTTCTTTTTTGTTTACTTATATTTTTGTATATACTTCCATAATATGTATTATTTCCAGTTTCAACTACAACACCAATTGCAATTCCTTTTATTATATAGCTATTCTGAAATATCATATTTTTTCTTTCTTTTATTGGAATATCCTTTGGTAATATAGTATTATATTTTTTTACAGGTTCTGATTCACCAGTTAGAGAGCTTTCATCAACTTCTAAATCAATTGATTCTATTATTCTTATATCAGCAGGAGCTCTTTGTCCATATTTTAATACAATAATATCCCCTGGAACAATTTTTGATGATTTTACATATTTATATTTTCCATTTCTAATAACTAAAACATTGCTTTCTATATTTTCTTCTAAAGATTTTATTATTTTTTCAGATTTTTTATCATGTAAGTAATCTGATACTATATATAATATTAGAAATAATGTTATTGCAGATCCTTCAGTAATACCACCAAAAATAATTGATAATATATCTGCAACAAGAAATAATAATAGGAATGGATTTTTTAAATATTCTATTATAATTTCTATGAAATTCTTTTTTTCTAATTTTATTTTATTTTCTCCATATATTTTTAACCTCCTTTCAGCTTCATAATCATCTAAACCCTTATATGAAGTATTTAATTTTTTAAATACATCTTCAATAGATAAAGAATGCCACATTATAAATTTTTATAAATTTACGAATTTTATAAATTATAAAATGTTGCTTATAAATTTAAAATCTTATATAGAAACAATTGGAAAAAAGGGATTAGAATTATTAGAAGCTGCTGAAAAGGTCTCTGAAGAATATAATATTGATATAGGAATTGCTCCACAATTTACTGATATATATTTATTATCAAGAAATGCAAAGAAAGTAAAAATATTTGCACAACATATAGATCCAATTGAGCCAGGTGCTTATACAGGACATATATTACCTGAAGCTGTAAAAGAGGCTGGTGCTGTTGGAACTTTAATAAATCATTCAGAAAAACCAATGAAAATTATAGATATAGAAAAGGCAATAAATATAGCAAAAAGGTTAGGTTTAATTACGGTAGTATGTGCAAATGATAATATTGTAGCTGCTGCAGTTGCAAAATTAAATCCAGATTATGTTGCTGTAGAACCTCCAGAATTAATAGGAACTGGAATTTCTGTATCAACTGCAAGACCGGAGATAGTAATAAATTCTGTTAAGATGATAAAAGAAATTAATTCAAATATTAAAGTATTGGTCGGTGCTGGTATAAGTAATAAAGAAGATGTAAAAAAAGCATTGGAATTTGGAGCTGAAGGTGTATTATTATCTTCTGCAGTTACTAAGGCTAATAATTTTTATGAAAAAATAAAGGAATTGGCTGAAGGTTTTATAAGATAATTTTATTATATTTTTAAATCACTCTATTAAGTAAGTAAATCTTTTATTTCATTAATTTTATTTTCAATTATTAATTTATTTTCTCTATATAATTGTTGATATATATATTCTGTTATATATGGGAAAATTGGATGTAACATAATTAGAATTATTTTATATATAGTATATAATAAATATTTTGCGGTTTTGTCATTATTTTTTATCCTTTCCTTTATTTTTTCTAAATAATTATTTGCAAAATCTTCCCATGTAAATTTTCTCCACAATTTTACATATTCAGAATATCTAAATTGATCAATATATTCTTTAGATTTTTTAATATTTTCTTCTAAAGATTTTATTATTTCTCTGTCTTCATCTTTTAATTCTAAAATTTTTTCTGGCTTTTCTTTTATATTCATTTCAATATATCTTCCAATGTTCCATAATTTTATTATAAATGCTTGTCCAGATTCAATATCTTTTATACTAAATCTATAATCATTACCTGGTGCAGCTAATAAAGCCCAATATCTTAAAGCATCTGGAGAATATTTATCCATTATTTCATTTGGATTTATTGCATTTCCTAAAGATTTTGACATTTTTCTTCCCTTTTCATCTAATACCATTCCATGAATTAATGCATATTTCCATGGACTTTTATTTGTTAATAAATTTACCCTTACAATTGTATCAAATAGCCATGTTCTTATTATTTCATATCCTTGTTGCCTTAAATCTACAGGCAAATATTCCTTTATTTTATTAAATAATTCTGGCAATTCTTTTGGATTAAATTCTTTATTTTCAGTTAATGCGTAATATAATATTATTAAAGGTGTTATTGAGGATTCAATCCATACATCAACAGTTTCATCTTCAAAGAATTTTCCATTATATTTTTTCATTTTTTCTTTATCTATTCTTGGATCAATTGGTAAATCTTCTATATTTACTGGATATATTTTTCCATCTTTTTCATAAAATGGAAATGCGAGACCCCATATCATTTTTGTTCTAGAGATATTCCAATCCTGGTCTATATTATTTATCCAATCAATTAATCTTTTTACTTCGCTTTCAGGAATTATCTTAATATTTTTTTGCCATTCCAATATTTTTTCTTTTAAATCTTTTATTTTTATAAAGAATTGTTCCTTTGGAATAAATTCTAATGGTGATAAACAGTCAGATCTTTCAGTATGTGATAATACACTATGTTTTATTTTTTCTATTTTATATATATAATCCTTTAATATTTCTTTTATTTTTTCTCTTGCCTCTTCAACTTTTAGTCCATTTATTTCATTTATATTTGATATTATTCTTCCATCTTCAGATATAGAAATTATTTCAGGTAAATTATATTTTTCTTTCCATTTTATATCATGAGGATCTCCATATGTACATACCCATACAATTCCTGTACCAAAATTATAATCTACATCATTATCTGAAATAATTTTTACTTTTCTATTGATTAATGGAATTGTAACTTCTATATTTTCTAATTCTTTATAATCATATTCTCTTATAATCTTTAAATTATTTTTTTCTGCATATATTTTTGATACAATTAAATTATTTTCAGTTTCTACATATTTGTTTTTTGCAATTAATATTAATGAACATGAATTAATTAATTCTGGTCTTGTTGTTGCTATTAATATATATTTTCCATTATTTGTTGGTAATTTTATATATATTAGATATCCTTCTTTTTCTAAATATCCAGCTTCTTGCATTGAAATTGCTGTTTGACATTTTGGACACCACATTATTGGATATCTCTTTCTTTCAATTAAACCATCATTAAGCATTTTTATCAATGTATATTGAACAAAGGCTTCATATTTTCTATCAATTGTTTTATATACTTTATCTCTATCAAAAGATGATCCCAATCTTTCAAATGTTTTATACATAGATTCAATCATTTTATTTGTCCAATCAATACATGCTTTTATAAATTGTTCCTTATTCTCTTTAGATATCTTTAATTTATTTATAACTTTTAATTCTGTTGGCAAACCATGACAATCAAATCCCAAAGGAAAAAATACATTATATCCTTCTAATCTTTTATATCTAGCCAAAAAATCTATCCATATAAATTCTAGAGCATGACCCATATGTGCTTCTCCAGAAGTAAATGGAGGTGGAGTATCTATTATATATATTTTATCTTCATTAATATTAAATCTGAAAATTTCCTTATTTTTATTCCAAAGATCTAATATTTCTTTTTCGATTATTTTATAATTGGGTCTCTTATCCATTCAAAAAATATATATAAAAAATATATAAAGGGACTATGCTTCGTATATATTTTCTTTTACCTTGTTTTTAACTAACATAACTACTAGCAATCCTATTATTAATAGTACTAGACCTATTATTAATAGGTAAACTCCAGCCTGAACTATTGATTGGTAGCTTGAATATAATGGCTGTAATAGAATTCCCATTATATATATTAGGAATCCTGCAAATTCTAATGTCAATCCAAGATTTGATATAATGCATTTATCCATCTCCTTTACTAGCATATATATTAGCAATGATACTGCTACTGCTGCTCCTATTTCCTGTGATACTATAGATACTAATACCGAAAATACAGAAGCTAAAACAACCTTCTTCCAGTCCATTAATAAATTATATAATATTTATTTATAAGTTTATTTAGATAAAAATTCTAATAAATTATTTAATTTATTTCTTAATTCTTTAATAGCTAAAGGTATTAATTTTTCTGCTGAGTATTGTCCAAATGATTCTATAATAAAAACAAATTCATCTTTTGGTATAACCTTTATCTTTTCATTTGACGCCCTTTCTATTGCATCTAAAAAAGTTCTATCATATTCTTTTTCTTTTGGTATTTGTATTTTATTTTTCTTTACTTCTACTCCTAACAACTTTAGATTTTCCAATTCTTTTTCATCCAATTTTCCTTCTAATTTTAATTCTCCAGCTCTATAATAATAAACATGTCCAGGTATAAATTTTGCATGCTGTTTTCCATTACCAAGTATTGCAACAGCTTCTAATTTTATTTTTTGATTTTCATCAATATAAGCAATCATTGTTTCTGGATAAATTACATATGCATCTTTCCTATCTGTTTTTAAATCAGAACCATATACATATCCCTTTTCATTTTTTTCTAAATAAAATTTTACTTCCTCATTTTCTTTAATATCTTCAGGAGTATTTAATACAACTAAACCCAACCTATGTGCTAGCATTTCATCCCAAATTGCAGAACTATTTTCTATAATATAAACATCCTCAATTGCTAATGTTTTTACTTCTTCTAATATTGCTCTTCTTAAAACATTTAAGAAATTTGGAGTTACGTCCTTTATCAATAATTTTAACTTATATATTTTTTTATCTTTATCAATTGCATATTTATCAGTGGCTTTTTCTAACAATGATATTTCTGGCATTTAAGATTTTTATAAAAATTATTTATAAATCTTGGGACCGCGGGGATTCGAACCCCGGACCTCCACCTTGTAAGGGTGGCGTCATGGCCACTAGACCACGGTCCCTTTCATTTAATATTTTTGTAAAAATTTTAAAATACTATTGAAGATTCATATTCAATTTCTGTAGTCTTTAAATATACAATAATTTTATCCTCTTTTATTTTTCTTCTTATTGATAATAAACCTTTATCTAAGTAAACATTAAATATATAATATTCTAGTTCATTCATTTCATTACTTTTTGTTAACCTTTCGCAATCAATTATTTTACAATCTTTTATATTCAATATTTCAAAATCTGAGGTTATATTTGAACCTGCCATAAATGTTAATCCATTTTCTTCAGATAGCCTAATATAGTATTTATCTTTTACACATTCTATATATGTCCCTTCTCTATATTCTCCCCCACTTATTTTACAAAACATTTCAAATTCTTTTTTAATTTTATTGTCCATTATATTCCCAATTGTTTTCTTACTTCTGGGCTTATTCTATCTAAACTCCATTTATTTTCAAAATCTATCTCTATCTTTGAATTTTCATATATATTTAATTCTTTTAATTTTTCATCTATTTGTTCTAAAATTGCAGATATAAATGGGCAAAGAGGTGATGTAGGCAAAAATTTTATAATATATTCTCCATTTTCTTCTCTAACATCTTCTATTTCTCCTAAAGATACTATATCATATCCAAGTTCTGGATCTGTTACTTCTCTTAATTTGTTTAATATATCTTCAATTTTTACCATTTCTTTGTTTTAATATATATGAAAGCACTATATGCAGCTACAGCACCCTGTGCTGCTGCAGTAACAACTTGTCTTAAATTGCATATCTGTGTTGTTACGTCCCCTGCAGCAAGTAATCCTACTATATTTGTTTTTCCGCATTGATCTACAACTATATGTCCTTTTTCATCCATATTTACATTTAGATCTTTAACTATTTCAGATAATGGTGCTAATCCTATTGCTACAAACAATCCATCCAATTTCATTGAACTTATTTCTCCAGTCTTTGTATCCTGTAAAACTACTTCTTCAACTTTTTCAGTTCCTTTTATTTCCTTTACAACTTTATTTAGTATAAATTTAATTTTTGGATTCTTTTTTGCTTCTTCAACTTCTATAGGATCTGCCCTAAATTCATCTCTTCTATGAATTATATATACTTCTCTTGCATGCTGTGCTAGTACTTGAGCATCATGGAATGCGCTATTTCCTCCACCGACTACTCCAACGATTTTATCTTTAAAAATTGGAGCATCACATTCTGCGCAATATGATACACCCTTTAAATTTTCTCCAGGAACATCTAATTTTTTTCTTTGGGAACCAGTTGCAATTATAACAGCTTTTGCAATAAATTCTTTACCTAGATTTGTAAGAACTTTAAAATTTCCATCAGGTAATTTTTCAATTCTAACAACGCTTTCTAGCAATGTTTTTGCTCCATATTTTTCTGCATGCTTTTTAAATATTTTTCCCATTTCAGATCCTTTAATGTTTTCTAATCCAGGATAGTCATCAACAATATCTGCATCATTTAATGTTCCTCCAATATCTTTTGTTATTACTAATGTTTTTAATCTATATCTTCCGCAATATAATGCAGCAGAATAACCTGCAGGACCTCCTCCAATGATAATTACATCCCATTCTTTATCTAGATTTTCTGTAGTAGATATATTACCTAGTGATAAACTTATTGACATAGAAAAAAGATATTCAAAAAATTTTATAAATTAAGGCTTCGATAATTTTTGAAAATATCTATTTCAACGGCTATTTCAATGTCTCCTTTATTATTTATTAATTGATATAAAGCATTATTATTTGTTATCATTTCAACTTTACTTATTAAACTGTCATCTGGTAAAATTTCTACCTGTTTTCTATTTATTTTCCTTTCTAGTTGATTATATTGGGGTCCTCTATGAGAAATGCCAATAATAATTCCATCTAATTTATATGAATCTGATATTTTTTTGTTATATTTTGATAAATCTTCAATAATTTTTTCATAGGAATTTTGTGGTATATATATACCTGCAATTATTTCAATTGAGTTTTCTGGATTTTTAATATTAAAATATGAAGCTTCTGATATATGGAAAATATATATTCCAGTACTTATTGTTGTTATTAGCTTATCTTTTGTATCAATTATTCTATAGATATCCAACATAAAAATCCAATATATGTAAAAATTTATAAAAATATATCTATTTAGAAACTTTTTCTAAGCTTTCTTTTATTTTGTTAGCAAATATTTCCATTTCTGCAATAGCTCCTTCCCATTCTGTTATAGTATTTCCATCTTTGTCTATTATTGCAATATGTGGTACACCATATACTTTGAATTTTTCAGCAAATTCTGGAAATTCATATGCTTCGATCATTATTCCTCTAATATTATTTTTTACCATTGCAAATTGATGGGAATGATGTGTCATATATGGACAATATGGACATGTTGGAGTTACAAATACATATATATCTAAAGGTTCATTTATTAATGCCAATTTCTTTGCTGTAGCTCCATCTATGTCAAAATGGTCATTTGAAACATGTATTATATCTTCTAAAAATATTGGAAATTCTTCTCCAGATGGTAATCCATAATATATAATTCCTGGATATTTCTTGAATACAAATATTGGACCTCTTCTATTTCCATATTTATCTATTAATAAATTCTTGCTTTTCATTTCTTCTTCTACTTTTGGATCATATGCATCTAGGAATTCAAACTTTATCTTATCATTTATTTGCATTAATAGTTCTCCAATTTTTCTTGCAAAATCACTGGTTTCCTTATTATTTTTTTCATCCAAGTATACAGTTATTTCTACCGGGTTCTTCAAACTTTTGTCGAACATTTCTTTTAATGTTTGTTTATCTTCCTCACTTAAAATTTCTTCAGCCATTTAGTAATATATAACACCATTATTTTATAAATTTTTCATATATCAATTAATTCATTTAATTTTCTCAAAGATCTTAACTTAAAATTATTATTAACTTTTGCTTCTTCAATTGCATTTTTTAATAATTCTGCTTCTTCAAACATTAATGCTTTTTTAACATAATATGGTTTTCCAACCTTTGTTCCATGTGCAAATGTATATATTATTGGATCTTTCCATGATAATTCACTTCCATATATTATTTTTGCAGTATATGCTAATGCTCTTAATAATCCTGGTCCAAGACCTTTTATAAATAATAGATCCTTGAAATTTTCTACAGTCCTATTAATTTCCAATGCTTTCCAATATATTTTATCTGGTATCTTCAAATAGTAAGGTAATTCTTGATAGAATATATAATCATTGTTTTCTTTATTAATATATTTTAATATAGTATTATTTTTATTTTGATATGATTTCAATCTTATTATATATTCCTTTATTTTTTCTATTCTTTCATCATTAATTATTTCTAAAATATTTTTCCTTAATTCTTCAGATTCTTTTGATGATAAATTTAATGTTTTTGTATTTGATCCAAAACCAATTTGGGAATCATCAAAATAATTTATATTTATCCAATGAAATCTTCTAACTTTTTGTTCCTTTATTGACATTTTTTGATTTATAATAGTCATATTACCTTTTTCGTCAGAAATTAAAAAATGAAAATATAAATTATATCCATCTTGAATTAAATAATTATCAACTTTTGCAGAAGTTATTGATATATCCTTTATCTTATCTTTTAATTTGTCCTTTATATCTCTATTTTCTACTTCTTCAGTTATTTTTGAATCTTTTCCCTTTCCTCCCAAAACAATTATTGGTAAATTATCTTCTATAGATATTTCTTTTAATGCTTTTAGTGTTACAGTAGTCATTCCAGAATAATTCCATTCAAATCCAAGTAAACATGCTAAAGAATTAAACCATAGTGGATTTGAATATCTTTTTATTAATTCTTCTGTCCCAAATTCTTCAATAATTACTTTTACTATACTTCTTTCTAATTCTTTTAATTCTCTATAATGTGGAACAGGTCCTTTTGCCAATCTTAATTCGACATCACCTACTTTTTTCATTATAGATTATTTATGTAAATTGTACTTAAAAACTATTTTTTATTCTTTTGGATAGATTATGATAATTTATTAATATCTCATAAATTGATTAAATGTATTCTTGTAGCTAAAAAAGTTAAAGCTTTTTAATTACTATAGCATTAAAATCTCCCAAATCCTTTATACCTTCTACTTTAAATTGAGGATTATTGAAGTACTTAATTACATCATCAGGGCTCATTCTTAACCATGGTGGTGGGCCATGCATTGTTAAACCTGGTTTAGACTCTATAATTAAAGCTAGACCATCCTGCTTAAGGATCCTACCCACCTCTAGAGCTACTTTATCTTTATTCTCCATATCATGGAATGCATTAACCATTATAACTAGATCTACAGAGCTAGTTGGTATTGATGTTGATGATGCATCTTCATTCAGGAACACAGCTCTATCATCCTTAATATTTTCTTTTGCCATATTGATGGCATATTCATCTATATCTACGCAGTAAACTTTGCTAGCTTTATTTAAAAGTATCTGGCAAAACCTACCTGGTCCACAACCAAGATCAGCAGCTACTCCACCTTGTGGTAAGTAATTTAGAATTAGTTCAGCCATATCACTGCGTACATATCTTGGGCCAAAGTGATGGTGGCGAAAACCTAGCATTGTAGAATATTTAATATTAATAATATAAATGTTTTGATATTTGTAATTTTATATATTTATTTCCAATAATATTGGAACGTGATCAGATCCAAATATATCTACTAGTATATCTGCATTAACTATTTTATCTTTTAATTCTTTACTTACTACACAATAGTCAAGTCTCCATCCTTCATTTTTCTTTCTTGCAATAATTGAATATGAAAACCAGCTATATTTTCTTATATTTCCTTTTATATATCTAAATGTATCAATAAATCCTAAAGATAAAAAATGATCAAACCATTGTCTTTCTTCATCTGTAAATCCTGCATAACCTTTCAAATTTATTGGATCATATATATCAATATCCTTGTGTGCTACATTAAAATCTCCACAAATTATACATGGTTTATTTAAAGATAAAACATATTTTTCAAATTCTTTATCAAATTCCAATTTAAAATCTAATCTTTTTAATGTTCCAACTCCAGCATTTGGGAAATATACATTTATTAAATAAAATTTATCATATTCTATTGTTATAACCCTTCCTTCGATATCAAATTTCTCAATTCCAATTCCATATTTTATATTATTTGGTTTTATTTTTGTTAATGTTAATACTCCACTATATCCACTTTTATTTGCAGGGAATGAATATACATTGTATCCAAGTAATTGAAAAGTTAATGGTATTTCTTTTGTTTTTATTTCTTGAAATAGATAAAAATCTGCATTATATTTTTTAATAAAATCAATTAAACCTTTCTGAATTATTGATTTTAATCCATTAACATTCCATGATATAATTTTCATTTTATCAGTTTCCGGGTTCTACATCATTTTTCAGCCTATATTTATTCATCATTATTTATATTATATACCTTAACAAAGTTATTAAATATTATTTCTTCTACTTCCTTCTTATCTATGTCTTTTATTTCAGATATTTTTTCCAATGAATATATTATCTTCCATGAATTATTTACTGCTTTTCCCTTTTCTATCGGATCTAAATATGGAGAATCTGTTTCAGTTAAAATAAATTCTAAAGGGATTTCTTTTACAATTTTTTGAAAACCAGGATCTCTATAAACAATTGTTGGTATTGATAAATAGCAATTTATTTCAATTGCTTTATCTGCTAAAGAAGGTTTCCAAAATGTATGCAATACTTTTTTATTATTATAACTTGTTAATATATCTAATACTTCCTTTTCAGCTTTTCTACTATGAATTATTACGGGTTTCTTTAATCTATCAGCTAATTCTAGAAATTTTTCAAAATATATTTTTTGTTTTTTAATTTTATCTTCATCTACATTAGAGAAATCTAATCCAACTTCTCCAATTGCCAAAAATTTTTTATCCTTGTTTTCTTCAATAAATTCTAAAATTTTTTCTATATCTTTATCATTCATTTTTTCAATTTCTTCAGGATATAATCCTAAAGCATAATATATTATATCATATTTTTTAGATTCTTCAATTACTTTGTTTATACTTTCAATATCTAAAGAATTTTCAATTATATATTTTACATTTCTTTCAACATTTTCCTTTATTTTTTCATCTAAATTATTATATAAAAATAGATGTGCATGATCGTCAACTATCATAACTAGAACTTTTTCTTTAAATATATTAAAAATATATCCTCAAAGAAAATATGTATGCTATCTATTATTCTATAATCATAAAATTTTGAATATTTATTTAATATATATTGAGGATTAGTTATTGAAGACATTATTATCAATATTTCTCCAAAATTATTTAATCTAGTTATACTTTGGTATAAAAATTTATCAATTGTTTCATATCCAAATTTTCCTCCAGAAACCCATTTTCTTACTTTTATACCTTCATAACTTACTTCTGGTAAATATGGAGGATTAAATAATATTAGATCAAATTTTTCATTTATATTATTAAATAAATCGGATAAATAAAATTTTACTGGCAAATTTATTTTTTCTATATTTTTATATAAATAATCTAGATCGGAATTATTATCTATATAATTTATATAAAAGTTTATTTTAGATAATTTTATGCACTCTTCAGATATATCAGAGAAAGAAACATTTTTTGTATATTTATATGCTTCCAAACCTTGAATCCCAGATCCGCATCCAATATCTAATACTTTTTTATTTTTAGCAAATTCTCTTATATGATCATTTAATAAAAAAGAATCTTCTTTTGGAGGATAACATTCAAGATCATAAATCTTATAATATATTATTAAATCATTATGTTTTACATATTCGAAGTCCATAATAATATGTATTTAAGTTTTAATTTAAATTATTAATTTATGCCAGAGAATGAAGTATGGACTGAAAAATATAGACCAAAAAGATTGGATGATATAAAAGGACAGGATGAGATAGTAAAAAGATTGAAAGCATTTGTGGAAAATAAAAATATGCCTCATTTATTATTTGCAGGACCTGCTGGTGTTGGAAAAACAACTGCTGCATTGGCATTAGCAAGAGAATTATATGGAGATAAATGGGAACAAAATGTATTACAATTAAATGCTTCAGATGATAGAGGAATTGATGTAATAAGGGAAAAGGTAAAGGAATTTGCAAGAACAAAACCAATTGGAGATGTTCCATTTAAAATTGTATTTCTAGATGAGGCAGATGCAATGACAAGAGATGCACAACAAGCTTTAAGAAGAATAATGGAAGAATATTCTTCAGTAACAAGATTTATATTGGCATGTAATTATTCATCAAAAATTATAGAACCAATACAATCTAGAACTGTTGTATTTAGATTTAAACAATTGGATAAAAAGGATGTGTTTGATTTATTAAGATCAATAGCTGAAAAAGAAAATTTAAATATAAGTGATGATGCATTAGAAGCAATATATTATATTTCAGAAGGTGATATGAGAAAATCAATAAATATGTTACAAGCTGCAGCTTTATATTCTAAAGATATAACTCCTGAATTAATATATGAAGTTGCTTCTGTAGCAAAGCCACAAGAATTACAGGAAGTATTAAAATTAGCATATGAAGGAAAATTTGTAGAAGCTAGGGAAAAATTAATTGATTTAATGCTAAAATATGGTCTTGCAGGAGAAGATATAATTAAATATCTATCAAAGGAAGTTTATTCTATGAATATATCTGAAAAAGAAAAATTGGATATAATATATTATGCTGGAGAAATAGAATATAGATTATTAGAAGGTTCGGATCCAATAATACAACTTGGTGCTTTGCTAGCATATATAGGTCTTAGAGGTTTACAAAATAGAAAATAATTTTTGATAATCATTTTTGAAATTCAAGAATATAAAGCAATCATTTATATTTTGGAAAATAGTAAAATTTTACATGCCATATAATATTGAATATGAATTTAAGATTCCAAAATATATAATAGAAGATATTTTAGATGAATATAATGCTGAAAATTTGCATAGGAATGAAGATATTATGATAAAAAGACTAATATTAGATTATATATTAAATAAATATTCAGATCTATTTGATATAGATGATAAAAAATATGAAGAAATTATAAAAAATATGAAGATCGAAGACAAGGGGAATAAATATGTATATGTTTATATATATGTAGATTAAAATTAATTTTATGGATATATCAAAAATACCCAAATTTGTTATTTGGGTTGGTGTAGCAGTTTTTGTATTGGTTATACTATATGCAATATATACATATTATGTAACATCATATTTACCTCCATATATGGAATATTTTACATATAGTTGTCAATATGCAAATGGAACATCTCTCATTATAATTACTGCAAAACAAAATTTGGAGAATGTAACGGTATATAATTTTTATGAAAATTCATCCTGCAATTTAGGAGATATAAATTATGGATCTATGAATGCATGTAGTGTAAATAATAGTTTAACTATAGAAAATGCATATGTAAGGGTATATTATATTGCAAATGGTAATCAATATGAGGCTATTTTACCATGCCAAATAGTTGAAAGCGGTGGTATATTAAGTGGACTTTTTTCTTTATTTGGTCATTAAATAAAATTAAAAAGGGGCTAATTTTTATTATTTTGTTTTATTCTCACAAAGTTTATTATTAAATATAATTGAATAATTGCCTAATTTAGTATTCTGTATATATGAATCAGGATTGCTCAATAAATATTGGATAGCATGATAAATAGCATCATATGCTGCCATTTCCTGTCTATGTTTTCTTTCAATCTCCCAATATGAGAAATTATGATCCGATATTGATGGGATTGGAGAGCGCAAATATCTATATAATATATTTTTGAGTTCTTCTTCTAATGAAGGAGATATATTAAATGCTGCTGCTAATAATGGATTATGTGCTAGCTCTGTATCATCACTAATTATATCTGGGCTTTTATAATTAAGCATGTATAGATATATGTTATGAAGATGATTATATACTCCATCTTTCAATAGGTATTCTAAGCCTTTTTTGAATTTCTGAATATTTGCAGGATCTACACACTTATCATAATAGTCTTCAACAATATCCACTATTTTAATATCGAATTTAGATGAATTAGGAGAATAAGCTTTTTCTATTAATTTTTCTAATAGTGGTAAAATATCTGAATTTTTCTCTAATATAGGTTGGACTTTCTCTGATATTATTGAATACTGTTTCATTATAATTAATTAATATATTAAGAAATTTTTCAAATTTATGCCTTATTTTAGTAACTAATAATTATACTTAAAATGGTTGAAAGTAAAGGTGATATATTAAGTGGACTTTTCTCTTTATTTGGTTATTAAATAAAAATTAAAAAAAAGATTTTATCAAAAAAGTCAAACTCTAGCTAGGGCTTACAAGATTTAATAAAGTCTTCTAAATCGCCTGCTTTCATATGTTGTATATATCCGTTAGGATTACTTAATAAACATTCTACATATTTGAAAAGATACTTGCGCGCTGCATCCTCTTGTATATCCCATTTAATTTCTATATCTAACCCCTTACCAGTAGTATCTTCAAGATATTTATTTATCTTGTCTATATAGGAATTTAATTCTGGAAGAGTCTCCCCCATAAGTGTCCTCCAATCTAATTTACTTAGGTGATAACTTACAGCTTTTTTATTCAATAGTAGTTTTAAACCTTCTCTTAATTTTGTTTTATCATCGTCTGTAAGATAGCGGCTTCTAATATATTCTCCAATTGCATAAAATAGGTGAGTATAGTACACACTTAACTCGGACTTTTTAACTAATTCTTCTAATTCTGGTAGGACTTCTGGAGCATTTTTTTCGACTTGTTCATATAATTCTTTTAATGCTAGTGCATATTCATGTATCTTCTTACTCCATCAAAATCATTAAACATCTCAATATATTTTATAGCTTTTTGGTCAACCTCTCTTATTCTCTTTTCTATTATATCAGATAGGGTTTTATGTGGAGATGTGTCTTCCATACTAAAAATATTGTTAGAAAAATTTTTAAATTTATCTTTACTATCTATCATCAAATAGTAACTATTAGATAACCTATGTCAATCTATATATTTTGATATAAAAATATTAAATAATGGTTGAGCCATGGATAAAAAAATATGCACCAAGACATATTAATGAAATAATTAATCAGTCAGAGGCTATTGGAAAAATAAAATCTTTTGTTGAAAAGTATCCAAATGTGGATAAAAAAGCATTATTAATATATGGACCTCCTGGTGTTGGAAAAACGTCATCAATATATGCAATTGCAAATGATTTAGATTATGAAGTTGTAGAATTAAATGCTTCAGATAATAGAAATGCAAGGGTTATACATGAAAAATTGGGAGAAGCAATAAAAGGAAAACCATTTCTAAAAAAAGGAAGAATAATATTGATTGATGAAGTTGATGGATTAGCAGGATTTCAAGATAGAGGAGGAGTTGGAGCATTGGTAAAAATAATAGAAGAATCAAGATGGCCAATAATATTAACTGCAAATGATCCATGGGATCCAAAATTTAAAAAATTAAGAGATTTATGTGATATGGTTGAATTCAAGAAATTATCAAATACTGATATAATAAGACAATTAAAGAGAATTTGTGCAAATGAGAAGATAACAATTGATGAAAATGCATTATCTGCACTTGCAGATAGATCTTCTGGTGATTTGAGAAGTGCAATAAATGATTTACAGGCATTAGCTACAATGACTAACCATATTACATTAAAGGATTTAGAAGTCTTAGGTTATAGAGAAAGAGAAATTACAATATTTAAAGCACTAGGTCAAATGTTTAAAGCAAATACAATAAATGGTGCTACATTACCATTTGCAGATGTAGATATGGATCCTGAAGAAATTAAAGCATGGGTTGAAGAAAATATATCAAATGAATATGAAAATATAAAAGAAATATATGAGGCTTATAATTGGTTATCATTGGCAATTGTATTTTATGGAAGAATTTATAGAAGACAATATTGGGATCTATTAAAATATTTTACAACATTAATGTATGCTGGTGTTGCATTAGCAAAGGAAAAAAGATATAATAAATTTACAAAATACAGGATGCCTCAATATGTAAGGAAATTATCACAAAATAAGGAAATAAGAGAAAAAATTGAAGAATTATCAAAAAATTTACAAAAGAAGGTTCATACATCAAAGCATAGGGTTAGAGAAGTATATATAAATACATTAATAGTTTTAATGAAAGAAAATGAAAAAATAGGAAGAAAATATGCAGAAATATTAGGATTTAATGAAAATGAAATATCATATATAAAGGAAGCTGTGGAAAAATTATGAAAGAATTAAATAAAAAGAATATAGAGGAAATATTTAAGAAAATAGAAGAATACTATAATATAAATATAGATAGGTCAATAATAAAAAAATATAGATTTTTTATTAATAAAGATAAAATATATATGTTTAATAAGAATTTTCCAGATTTTTTAGATGAAAAATATATTAAAAAATATGGTTTATATGTAATTAAAATAGAAAAAAATAATAGATATAGATTTAGTATAGAAGGAGCTCAGATTTTTGGAATAAATTCTAATAAAAGTATTGAAATAAAAAAAGAAAATCTTTTTTATGGATCTAATGAAAATATAAAATTGGAAAAAAATTTTGAAAATGGTTTTTATATAGCAAAAGATAATAATGATATTTTATGCAGTGTTTATATTAAAAATAATATATTAAAAGATTTTATACCAAAAGAAAGAAAAATAAACTATATTTTTACTAAAGATAAGCCAGAAAATACATGAGTGAATAAATAGAATACTCCAATATTTAATAATGCGCTTAACCATATCATAACTACTGCATCTAAAAACATTCCAAGTTTAGATCCTCCATCTATATTTTTTAATGTTCCTGCCAATATAAAAGCTTCAATAATAGATATTACAAATATGTAATCCTGCAATACATATAGAGGTAATGAAAATGTATATAGATTTATACCTATTTGTGCTACTGCAGAACCAAGTGCTGTAGATACACCTTGAAACATTTGATTTAATAAATATAATATTTGAGCAATTATAAATAGAATTGCTATAAATGCTATATATGTTCCATATATAATACCCCTTAAATTAGATATAAATTGAGATTTTCTAGATCTAAGTTCAGTTATCTTAATTAATATATTATATAACATATCTCCTGCTTTCTTTGTATCTCCATTATATGATAAAACCTTTTCAAATACCTTTATTATTTTTTCTGCAATTGAACTTCCTAATTCAACTATAAAATATTTCCAAGATTCGGAATAGTTTTTTGTTATATTTATTCTTTTTCTCAATCTATTAATATCATCATTTAATAAACCAAAGTCATGTATAATAACATTATCCAATATTTTTGTTTGATTACTTCCAAATATTTCTGAATATTCTATTATACTACTAAAGAATGCTGGGAAATGATTTTCTTTTATTTTTAATGCTTTTTCTAATAATATCATCCTATAACTTACATATGCTAAAGGTGTTGCTGCTATTGCAAATGCCTCTAATAATTGTAACTTTAATACTAAAAATAATGCTAAAAATAATATATAAGATAAAAATGATAAAAGATAAAATAAATATCTTATTGTTACATATTCTTTTGGTTTTTCTTTTGAATGAGACCATAATCCATCATCTGGAATATAATATTTTGATACATAATATATAAGTAAATTAACTACAATGAATATTATAAAAAAATCTGCTAGTAAAAATACCATATTTATACTTACTAAGAATGGTATAAATAATATTAATGAAAATGCAAATCCTAAAGAAGATAATAAAGATATTATAAATTCATCTAATAATCTTATATTTTCTAAACCTTTTTCATAATTTGCTTCATATATTGCTAATTGTGTTTCATATTCTTTATATAGAAATTCTGCAATTTCTTCACCTATATCAATTGAAGTTGCGAATCTTTCTAGAAAACTCTTAAAATTACTATTTGGAATATAAGGCAGGATATATCTTATAGCTTCTGGAATTGTATAATTATATTTATTAGTTAAAAAGAGAATTTTTGACATATAATAATTTATATCCTTAAATTCTGCTTTTTCTTCAATTGCAATTTCTAATAGTCTTCTAGTATTATTTGTAGAAAATGAAAGAGAATATAAATATGCTATATAATATAGTAAATATTTATCTAATGATTTTTTTGTTTTGTAATATTCTAAAAATATAACTTCTAATGAAAAAACAATTGCTGCTAAATATAAAACAGGATAATATATTTTTAATATTGGTAGATATTTTCCTATTATAATTATTAATGCAATTATTATACTAAATATTATGGTAATTTTTCTAAGGCTCTTTTTTATAATATCATTAATAAATTCATACATATCTTAATAGTTAATGTGAGTTATTATAAAGATTTAAATATGTTTTATATATAAAATATAGCCATGGAAAAAATGATATCTGTTTATGATAAGGAAGGTAATAAAATAAAAGAAATAGAATTACCTGAACACTTTAAATTCGAAATAAGGGAGGATATAGTATATAAGGTATTTAGAGCATATATGTTGAGTCATAGAGTACCATATGGATCATATAAATATGCAGGTATGGAAGCTTCTGCTTGGACATCAAAGAGAAGATATACATATAGGTCATCATATAAAAGGGGTATATCAAGGGTTCCCAGATCAATATTTGCAAAAATTGCTGGTGATTTCAGATGGATAGCAAGAGTAATACCAAGTGCTGTAAAAGGAAGAAGAGCACATCCGCCAAAACCTGAAAAAAATTGGTATAGAAAGATAAATAAGAAAGAAAAAAGATTGGCAATATTATCTGCAATTTCTGCATCTTCAAATGTTGATTATGTAAAAAATAGATATACAAAATCTTTTATTTATTTAAATGAAGCAATTAGCACTTTTGGTTTACCAATTGTTATATCAAATTTAGAAGAATTAAAGAAAGCAAAAGAATATAGAGAATTATTTGATAAATTAAAAATAGAAAAATTTATTGAATATATAAAAGAAAATAAAAAACAAAGATCTGGAAAGGGAAAAATGAGGAATAGGAGAATAAAAAAATATAGAGGCATTTTATTTGTATTATCTTCAGATTCTGAATTACCAAAGATTTCTATTGATGGTGTTGAGTTTTCAAAAGTAGATCAATTAAATATAGAAAAATTGGCTCCTGGTGGTAAATTAGGTAGATTTATTATATGGAGTGAAAAGGCAATAGAAGATTTAAGAAACTTATATATATGAAATTATAAGATGGACATAAAAGATGTTATACTTTATGCTGAATTAACGGAAAAAGATATGTATTTACTTGATAAATATAATAAGGTTGTTTTTATTGTAAATAGAGATTCTACAAAGAAGGATATAAAAGAAGCTGTTGAAAAATTATTTAATGTTAAAGTAAAAAAGATAAATACATTGATAGATTATAAAGGAAGAAAAAAAGCATATGTAACATTAGAGAAAGAATATAAGGCCCAAGATATTTTATCTAAATTAGGATTAATATAAAATGGGTGGAAATACAATATTACAACAGAGATTAGGTAAAGGAGGGAATATATATAGGATTCCAGATTTCTATTCAGCAGGAGAATTTTCTTTTAGACCTCTAGATGAAAAGGAAATGAAGGATAAGGTAAAAGGAGTTGTTGTAGATATAATAAAGGATAAGGTTCATTATGCTCCTATTGCTAAGATAAAATTTGAAACTGGAGAAACTATTCTAGTTCCTGCTGTTGAAGGTTTATATGTTGGAAAAGAAATTTATGCTGGTGTAAATGCTCCAGTAGAGAATGGAAATATTTTACCTTTAAAGGTTATTCCAGATGGATCAAATGTTTGTATGGTAGAAATTTCTCCAGGTGATGGAGGAAAAATTGCAAGAACGTCTGGTACATCATGTATATTAGTTCAAAAAACTGATAAATATGCAATATTAAAATTACCATCTGGAAAAACAAAAATGGTTAATTTATATTCTAGGGCAATATTGGGAACAGTTGCTGGAGGTGGAAGAACAGATAAGCCATTTGTTAAAGCTGGAAATAAATATTATTTCAAAAAAGCTCATCATAGAAATTGGCCAATTAGTAAACCAACTGCAAGAAATGCTGCAGATCATCCATTTGGAGGTAAACATAAGAGGAATAAAGGTGGAATGACTCCGTTACCAAAATATGGATATCCAATAAAGTATGGTAAATATGGCTCAAGGAGAACTGGAAGAAGGAAAGCAACGTAAGATGGCACAAGAAAATATTTGGTTGGTTAGTTTAGAAGAATATATAAAAGCAGGTGTTCATATAGGTACAAAAATAAAGAATAAACAAACAAAAAAGTTTATTGCTAGAGTAAGATCTGACGGATTGGCAATTATAGATGTAATGAAATTAGATGAAAGATTGAGATTATCAACAAAATTATTATCAAAATATGAGCCATACCAAATATTAGCAGTTGGAAGAAGAGAAACTGCAAGAAAACCATTACAAATGTTAAATAAGTATACGGGAATAAATGTTTATCCAAAGAGGTATCCTCCAGGATTGTTAACAAATCCAGCTTTGGATATATTTAAGGATGTTGATGTTGTTATAATAACAGATCCAATACTTGATAGAAATGCATTGTTGGATGCATATAGGACTGGAAAAATAACAATTGCTTTTGTTGATACAAATAATTCTTTAAGTTATATAGATATTGCTATACCAGCAAATAATAGGGGAGCAAAATCCTTAGCTTTATTATATTACATTATTGCTAGAGAATATTTAAGAAATAGGGGATTATTATCTAAAAGAGAAGAACTACCTGTATCTTATGAAGAATTTATGGAAAAGGGTTTAGAAGAAGAGGAAGAATAATTTTTATATATTAAGAAATTTTATAATATTATATGGCATTTGATTTTATAAAGAATATTTTTGGAAAAAAGAATGATGAAGATATAAATATGCAGGAAGATTTTATGAATTATCCACCAGCGGGACCAGGAAATTTTCCTCCAGCTCCATATCCAAATGAGCCATTACCACCACCTCCATTGCCACCTCCAGTTCAAAATCAAAATCCTTTTCAGCAAAATCAATTTCCAGGACAATTAAATCCCCAAGCATATTTACCAAACTTTCCACAGAATTATGGATATAGTAATCAAAATACAAATCAAGCTGATTATAACGCAATACAAATGTTAAATACTAAATTAGATACAATTGCAACAAAGTTAGATAATATAATTGCTCTATTGAATAATTTACTTCAGTATTTCCAATATTATAGGCGTTAATGAATTTATATCAATTTTTTTATCAATATTTTATATATCCAGTAATAGGATATCAATATAAATACAATATATATAACACTTTTTTGTATGGATTAATATTTGTTATTGGTTTTATTCTTTTTTATTATCTTTTTGTAAAAAATAAAAAGGTAATTATTGATAGATATTTTTTATTGGATCTAATTATTCTAACTTTGATATTTATTATTCCAAGGGTAAATATAGATCTTGGTTATACAATAAAAACATATTTATTATTTACTCCATTATTAGAATTATGGATTTTAATCTTCTTTTTACCAGTTTTATTTTTATATAAATATAGAAAATATTACCTGTATATATTATTGGCAATTTTAATATTGGAGATTCCAATTTTTATTTTTGGAAGACCAATAAATTTATTACCATTTTTAATATTTATTCTATTGTTTTCTCTTTTAATTTATTTATCATATAGAGAAAAATTATTTTATTTATCAATATTTGGTGAAATATATGAGATTATTTTTTCAATTATTTCAATATATTATTTTAATTTGCAATCAGAACATCAGTTATTAAATATTCTTATCTTTCAATATAGCAATCCTTTATTATTTTATGGGATAAAATTATCTTTAACATTATTTATTGCACTTTATACAAAATATTATTTAAAGGATGATCTAGGAAATGTAATATATATAATGTTATTTTACTTGGGATTCCTACCAGGCTTAAGAGCTAGTCTTATAGATATATTAATATGAAATATAGAGAAATATGGAAAGTATATGGAAAAGTATTTGATAAAAATACATTATACTATTTAGATAAATTGTATAAGGATCATTATATAGAAGATGATTTAACATTAATATCTGAAGGTAAAGAAGCAATTGTTGTTAGATCTGGAAAATTTGCAATAAAGATATATAAAATAATGTCAATAAGCTATAAAGAACAGGTAAAATATTTAAAAGCTGATCCTAGAATATATAAGTTTCCAAGAACAAAGATTGGAATAATATATGCTTGGGTAAAAAAAGAATATATGAACTTAAGAAAGATGTATAAAAATTTAGTAAGAGTTCCAATTCCATACTTATATAAAGGAAATATATTGGTAATGGAATATATAGGTTATGAAGAAGGGCCATTATTATTACATGACGTTTATGATTCAATTGAAAATAAGGAAGAATTATTTTTCGATATATTAGATCAATATAAAAAAATATATAACAAGGCTAAATTAATTCATGGAGATTTTTCAGAATATAATATAATTATATTTAATAATGTTCCATATATAATAGATGTATCCCAATCAATACCAGTTGATTCTCCATATTCTGAAGATTTCCTTAATAAAGATTTAAATAATATATTAAATATATCCAAAAAACTGAATTTAAATTATGATCTAAAATATATAACTGAGTACATTGGTATTTAAAAATTATTTTTAATTTTCTATATAATGGATGTTAAAGAACTTGAATTACAAATGTTAATGGAAGAATTAAGTAAATATAATGGTAGAGCTACAGAACTAATTTCATACTATATACCAGCAGGATATGATTTAACAAAGGTTTTAGATCATCTAAGCTATGAATATTCAACTGCACAAAACATTAAGGATAAAAATACTAGACAGCATGTAATGGATGCATTGGCAAAAATTATAAATTATCTAAAGGGATTGAAAAAACTTCCTGAGAATGGTTTAATAGTATTTTGTGGAAATATTTCAAACAGACCTGGAGATGTTGATATAAGGTTATGGGCAATAGAACCTCCAGATAAATTAAATATTAGATTATATAGATGTGATTCCAAGTTTGTATTAGATCCGTTAAAGGAATTAATATCACCAAAGCAAATATATGGATTAATAGTTTTAGATAGAGGAGAAGCTTCTATAGGGGTATTAAAAGGTAATCAACTAATAGTATTGGAAAATAAGCAATCATGGGTTCCTGGTAAAATGAGAGCTGGGGGACAATCTTCTGTGAGATTTCAAAGATTAATAGAACAAGATGTTCACCTATGGTTAAAATATTTAGCAGATGAAATTAGAAATTATTTTGAAAAAGATTTGGATAAATTGGTTGGTATATTGGTTGGAGGACCAGGATTGCTTAAAAATCAATTTGTTGATGGTGATTATTTGCCATATCAATTTAAACAAAAAATTTTAGCTGTATATGATACAGCATATTCAAATGAATATGGACTAAAAGAATTATTGGAAAGGGCAAAAGATATATTGGAAAAAACGGAATATGTAAGAGAAATAGAATTGGTAAAATTATTTTTTGAACATCTTGGAAAAGGTACTGGTTTAGTAGTTTATGGATTTGATGATGTAAAAAGAGCATTAGAAATTGGTGCAGTAGATACAGTATTAATATCTGAAGATTATAAAGATAAAATTAAAGAATTATTTGAATTAATTGAACAAACAAATGCAAAAGTAGAAATAATATCAAAAAATCATCCTGAAGGGGAACAATTTTCAAACTTTAAAATAGGTGCAATATTAAGATTTAAAATATGATAGATTACAATAAAATATTATCTAAAATAAAACCATCTGAAGAGGAAAAAAGGAAAGTATATAATATAATAAATGAATTTTTTGATATATTAAGATCAAATAATTTAGAACCATTTTTGGGAGGATCATTTGCAAAAGATACATGGATAAAAAATGATTTTGATGTAGATACTTTTTTATTATTTAAAGATGATAAAAATATATCGAATATTGTTGAAAATGTATTAAAGAAAGAAAATTTAGATTATATAAGGATAAGAGGTTCTAGAGATTATTTTAAGGTAAGTTATAAAGGTTTAATATTTGAATTAGTTCCAATATTAAAAATAAATGATATAAAGGAAGCAAAAAATACTACAGATCTTTCTCCATTCCATGTTAAATATGTAATAAGTAAATTAAATGAAAAAATGAAGGATGAAGTTAGGTTACTAAAATTATTTACAAAGAATATAAATGTTTATGGAGCAGAATCTTATGTTAGAGGATTTTCTGGATATGCAATAGAGCTAATATTAATAAATTATAGATCTTTTGAAAATACAATAAAAAGTGTATCTAATTGGAGGCCAAAAGTAATAATAGATTTGGAAAAATATTATAAGAATTATGATGAAATAAAGAGAAATCTATCAAAAGATAAGATAAGATCTCCAATAATAATAATTGATCCAACTGATAAATATAGGAATGTTGCAGCTTCTGTTTCTTTACAAAAATTCTCAGAATTTATATATTATTCTAGACTATTTTTATTATCAGAAGATAAAGAAAAATTCTTTTTTAATAAAATATATAAGAATTATGATGAAATAAAAGAATTGGCTGAAAAATATAATGTAAATATGATATATTTAAAGATTGAGGGGGATTCAAATAATAAAGATATAAAAAATAGTAAAGCATTATCCTTATTTAATAATATTAAAAAATGGATAAATAATATTGGATTTAAGATCTTTAATTATTATTATTTCTTCGATGAAAATTATTTATATGGCTATATATTATATTATCCAGATAAATTACCAGAATATGAAATAAGGGAAGGACCATTGTTATGGGAAGAAAAAAATTATAATAAATTCTATGAAAAACATAAGAATGAAGAATTAATAATTAGAAATGGAAAAATATATGCAATTACAAAGAGAAAAATAAATGACATGTATAAAGCATTAGAATTTATAATAAATAATTATAAAAATAGTATTAGAAAGAAAGTAAAGTATTTATATATTAAGATAGGAGAAAAGGAAATTGAAGTTAAGTATTAGTTATATTTTTAAAAAATAATAGAAAAATTTTTATATGAGTAAAATTTCTACTGGGGTATATCCAATAGATAAATTGTTAGATGGAGGTATTGAAACAGACATTATTACCTCATTTTATGGTCCTTCTGCATCCGGAAAAACAAATATTGCAATAATAAGTTCTTATAATGTTTCTAGATTGGGAAAAAAGGTAATATACATTGATACTGAGGGTGGTTTTTCTATTGAAAGATTAAAACAAATTGCAAAGGAGGATTTTGAGAATGTAATGAAAAATATATTATTATACAAACCAGTAAATTTTTCTGAACAAAAAAAGGCAATATATTTAACATATGATTTTATAAAAAATAATTCTAATGATGTAGGATTAATTGTTGTAGATTCTATATCAATGCTATATAGATTAGAAAGAGGTGATAGCAATGTAAATGAAGTAAATATAGAACTTGCAAAACAATTACAAATATTTTCAGAAATAGCTAGAAAATATAATATACCAGTTCTAGTTATAAATCAGGTATATTCATTGTTTGATAATAAAGATACAATTGGAATTGTTGGAGGGGATTTAATAAAATATTGGTCAAAATGTTTGGTTGAATTGAGAATTTTAGATAATGGTATTAGGGAAGCAATATTAAGGAAACATAGATATTTACCAGAAGGAATATCTGTAAAATTTAAAATAGTAAATGATGGGATTATTGAATATAAAGAAGCCTAAGAATTAAATTTTTTTATTATTTCTTCAGCTTCTTCCTTTGATAATTTATGAGTATTCCAATTAAATATATTTTTATATCCATTTTCATTATATTGAGGTATTATATGTATATGTGCATGGAATACTGCTTGTCCAGCATTTTTTCCGCTATTTATTATTATATTATAATCTTTTGATATTTTTTCCTCAAATAATTTTAAGAACTTTGTAAAACTTTCATAAAAATTCTTTATATATTCTTCATCAATATTTGATATTCTATCAAAATGCTTTTTTGGTACAAATAGAGTATGTCCCTTATTTACTGGATTTATATCTAGAAATGCTATAGAATATTCATCTTCATATAAAATATATGCAGGTATTTCTTTATTTATTATTTTACAAAATACGCATTCTTCCATTAAAATTTAATATATAAAAATTTTATATACCTAATACTTCTTCTAATACTTCCTTAATATCTTCACTATCTGCTACATATTTAAATTTACTAAATACATTTGAAAAAATAACTTTTTTATCTTTAGTATTTAGGGATTTTATATATTCTTCAATTTCTTTCTTCAATTCTTCTTTATTTCTTTTGTATAAATTATTTTCTCTTATTATATCTTCAATATTCTTATTATATTTAATATAATGATAATATATTATTGGAATTGCATTTTTTACAATTTTTTTATCTTTTAAATAATCTTTTATCTTATATATAAAATCTAAATCAAATTTTTCTATTTTTTCTTTAAATAAACTTTCTGTATCTCCAATCATTTGGAAGAATAAATAATATACGGTATTTGGATCTATATCAAAAGATATTTTTATTATATCATTTATATATTCACTCCATATTATATTTTCAATTTGTTTTTCATTATATCCAAAAGATTTTAACATCTGTTTAACAAATTCAGGATCAATGGAATTTAATATTGTTTTACCTTCATTTAACAATTTAATATATAAATCTCTGTCAAATTTTTTTAAATAGTATATATCAAATATTTCTTTAATATCTCCATAACTTATATTATATCTTATTATATTGTATTCATTGTTTTCAATAGTATCTTTATTAATATATATGTAAGGGTGATCTGTCTCTGGATACATTCTTTCAGAGCCTGGTTGTGGCCTTAAAAAAGATGTAGTTCCGTCATCATTTGCTTGTCTAGTATCCTTTGGTACTCTTTTAATTGATTCATTTATTCTATTTATTATTAAGCTAAAAACTTTTTTTGCTATTTCATAGTCCTTTGATATTAATAATATAAATGCATCTTCATCTGAACAGTTTAACATTCTTTTAACATTGTTCACTTCTTCTTCAGATATTCCATAATTTGGTAATTCATCTGAATGTAATATCCCTTTTAATCCAAATTTTTTTGCAATATCAGCAAATTCAGTTCCTATTCTTCTATTTGGTAATATTTCAAATCCAATCATTCCTTTCATTTTATCAAGTTTTATTCCATATACTTTAGCTCCATTATCTATATTTGATTTAACTAGTTTTGATTTTGTTTGTTTAAATATTTCGGTTAGATCATATATCTTAACCTTAAATATCATTAAATATAAATTTAAATAAAAAATAAAAAATTATTTTTTACTCCTTGCTTTTGATGCTTTTTCTTTCTTTGTAGCTTTTGAAGTATATTTATCTAGCAATAATTGTAAGTTATGTACAATGTTTTCTAATTCTATTATTCTGAAATTTTCCTTTTCAACTAATAATGATCCACATTCTTTACATATGAAATCATTTTCATATGCATCATCAAAGGTATATGCACTTCCGCATTCAGTACAATAGTATAATGTTTTTGGAGTATTTTTAATTTCTTCATTAATTCTATTAATTTCTTTATTAATTAATAGGCTAAATAATTTTTCTTTATCTGGTACTTTATTTCCCCATTTGAAATCAAATTTTCCATTATTATTTATTATGCTTATTGGATATACTATATTATTTTCTTCCAATATATATAATAGTTTCCTAATTTCTTCTTCCTTTATCTTTAATTGTCTCTTTATTTCTCTTTCTGTAAATTCCTTTTTATCTGCTATATATTCTAATATTTTTAAATAGTTTTCGTTAAGTAGGTAGCTCATAATACCTATAAGGTTTTTTGACATTTATAAACATTATTGATTAACATCATGTTAATAATATTTAATATAACGTTAATGTATATCTCTCTTAAAATTTATAAATATTAACTTAATGTTAAATGGCATTAACAGTATGTTAATATATAAACCTAGCAAAATTTTCTTGTATAATATTTGATAGTTCTTCTATGTTTATTTTTCTTATATCTGAAATGAGTTTATATAGGTCTTTTAGCATATCTGGATGAAGTATAATACCTTTATAATTGTATGGTCCATCGGATTCTGTTATTATATTTTTTATATTTGCAATTTCTATATATTTTTTATATTTTTCATTTACTATTGTTGCAACATTTATCCCTATAAAATATCCCTTATTAATTATTTCTTCTAATAATTTTTCATCTCCACTATACCAATGAAAATATGCCTTTTTAATATCATATTTTATTAAAAGATCAAACATATCTTTTGAAGCATTTGGGGTATGAAGATTTACATTTAAATCATATTCTTTTGCTAAATTTAAGAATTTTTCAAAAACTTCTTTCTGTTTTTCAAATGTTTCCGGTTTAAATTTTTTATCTAATCCAATTTCTCCAAGTATTTTTATTTTATTATCCTTTATTATATCTTCTATTATTTTAAATGTGTTTTCATTTACTTTTTCTATATTCCAAGGATGAATTCCTATAGCTGGTATTACATTTTCATTTAATTGAGATAAAACCAAATTTTTTAACGATGATTCTAAATCTTCAGATACTGATAATATTATAATATCTTTATTTCTTATTATTCTTTTTCTTTCTATTTCATTGAATTTATATAAATGGCAATGAGAATCAATATACTTCATGTTATATTTAACTGCTTATTTTGATAATATATATTAATTATTGAGCAATTGTCATCTAATACTATATAATTACTATTATTACATAAATTCAAATTATTATTTGATACTTCACATCCCCAATTATCTGCACCTGGATAGGATATCCAAGATTGGTATAATATAGAATTTTCTGATACTAGGCATGTATTACTTAAGTTACTTATAGATAAATTATATTTTGCATATATACATAGGGCCTGACAATATTGAGCAATCTGAGATATCTGATATAATTCATTTTGATTTAAATTTTGGTTATTATTATTTATTGGATATAATAGAGGGGCAACTATAAATCCAACTGCTAATAGTGTTAATAGTATAAATCCTACTATTATAGTTTGTTTTTTATCCATCAATAAAATTTATTAAAAAGATTAAAAAATTTATGGTTTTCTAATAGAATCCCTTAAAGACTTTAGTTCTTCTACTGTTTCTCTTAATTCTTTTGTAGATTCAGATATAGCAGGTATCATTGTTCTTATCAATCTATGTAATGCCTGTATTTCTGTTGTTGCCTCCTGCATTCCTTTATCATATTCCTCCAATTTCTTAGTTGCTAAATTATTTATTTCAGTTATCTTATTATCTAATTTATCAATTTGTTCCTGCATTTTATTAATTAAATATTCTACTTTTTCTTTCCATATTTTTATTTGTGATAATTCGTCATTTATTTCACCTATTTTATCTTTTAATATATCATTTATAGTGTTGTTTATATATTGTTCAATCTTTTCATCTATAACAAAACTTCCTTGTCCAATTTCTGGTTGGCTCTGAGTTTGTTGTTGTGGAAATTGATTTGGGGTTGGATTTGGTTGTGGAGGTAAGTTCCAGGATTGACTAAATTGATTTGGGGGATTTTGTTGTAATGGAACCTGTTGATTCATTTGGCCAAAAGGATAATTCTGATAGTTATTTGCTGTAGGATTAATATTGCTATTTTGCTGAAATTGATCGAATGGTCCAATATTTTGTGGTATTGGATTATTAAAATCCTGAAATAAATTATCTAAATCCTGTTGTTGATTCTGATCTTTATTACTTTTTTTACTAAATATACCAAGTAAGCTTCTCATAATTCTTAATAAAAATATTGAATATTATAAATTTAACTCTTCTGATTATATAAGTTATCAAAATATTCCATAATTTTTTCTTTTACTAATTTATCTAATTCTTTCTTGGTAACAAAATCAAATGGATTTATGTAATCTAGAATAGAATTTATAATTTTTAATTGGTCTATAGTAGCAAAATTTGATAATTCATCCATTATTGCTTTTATTTTTATTTCTATGTCATTTATTTCTTGTTTTATGTCATTTATTTCCTTCTTAATATTTTCAATTTCTAATTTAAAATCATCTAGAGAAGTTCTAGTAGTTACATCCATAGTTTGTAATATATTGTTGAACATTGAAATTTTCTCTTCTAAATATTTTAATCTTCTAAGTGTCTCTGGATCATTCATAGTAAAACTATTATATTTTAATATATATTAATCTTTATATGTTAAATAATTTGCAATATGAAATTAAAATGAATGGAAAAGAAAGAGTATTATATGTAAATGCTAAAAATTATAGTAATATTGCCACAATTGAAGATGATCCAAATATAATGGAATATATATTAAATATATTGTCTATAGATCCATTTGTAAATACAATAATAATTGAGCAGGATGAAAATATAGAATATTATGAAGATAGTATAAAAATATTGAATAGTTTTCTTGATGTATATCTTTCTATTAAAAATAATATATCAGAATATTATAGATATTTATTAACTGGAAATCCACTATATTCAGAAATAAAAACAATAATAGATTATTTGGATAAGAGATATTTGAAGGATCCAATTGGTACATATATATTTATAAGAAGAATGAAAAGAAAATTAATGTCATTATTAAAAAATAATAAGGATTTAGAAAACCAAATATCAAATTTAATATCATTAATAGACAATTTTCTAATAAAATTTGAATCATTACCTTTATATAAATATATTAAACCATTTTTAATTGGATATCAAATTGGAAATAGAGAAATATATAGAAGATTATTATTGGGAGATATAAAACCAAAATTTATAGATACAAAATATATAAATAAAATTTCAGAAAGTTATAATATTATAGATTCTTATAGATTGGACAAAAATACAGAAGTTTTTATATTAAAAAATCCTGAAGAAACTATTTTTAGATATTATATATTTCCTGAAGAATATAAAATATTCTCTGAAGAAACATTTTTATCTCATAAAGCAATAGAAATTTTACAAGAATATGAACCTAAGAAGGAAGATTATTTAGATGTAGAAAGATTAAGAGAAATATATAATAATATACTAAATAATATAATAACGAAATTAATGTCTATATATAATATAAATATAGATAAAAATAGATTGGAATTAATTAAGAGCATAATTATTAGATATACAATTGGATTTGGAATAATAGAAAAAATAGTATTAGATGAAAATTTAGAAGATCTCTATATAAATCCGCCAGCAGGTATAACTCCGATATATTTACAGCATTCTAAATATGAAATGTGCGTTACAAATGTAACTCCAACTAGGAGAGAAGTAGAATCTTGGGCTACAAAATTAAGATTAATATCTGGAAGACCATTTGATGAGGCAAATCCTGTTTTAGATACGGATTTAGTAATTGGAAATAATATATTATTAAGAGTTGCAGCATTATCACCTCCTTTATCTCCTTTTGGATTATCATATATAATTAGAAGACATAGAAATAAACCATGGACTTTACCTTTATTTATAGATAATAAAATGCTAAATTATCAGGCTGCAGGTTTATTATCCTTTTTAGTTGCAAATGGAAGGACAATTTTAATTGCTGGTACAAGAGGGAGTGGTAAGACATCATTATTAACAGCCTTAATGTTAGAAATACCTAAGAAAGTTAGGATGATAACTGTAGAGGATACTTTAGAAATACCAGCAGAATTTTTTAGATCAGTAGGATATAATATAGTTCCTATGAAAGTTAGGAGTCCATTTTCATTAAAATCTGCTGAATTATCTGCTGAAGAGGGATTGAGAGCATCTTTAAGAATGGGGGATAGTGCTATAATTGTTGGAGAAGTTAGATCTAAGGAAGCTTTAACATTATATGAAGCTATGAGAGTTGGTGCTGTAGCAAATGCTGTAATGGGTACTTTACATGCAGAAAGTCCATATGGTGTATATGATAGAGTTGTAAATGATCTTGGAGTTCCTAAAACAGCATTTAAAGCTACAGATATAATAGTAATTACTAATCCAATTAAAGAGCCTTCGGGATTAAAAAGATATAGAAGGGTATTAAGGATAACTGAAGTAAGAAAATTATGGGAACAGGATCCATTGAAAGAAAAAGGATTTGTTGATTTGTTGATTTATGATGCAGAAAAAGATAATTTAGAACCAACATTAGAGTTAATAAACGGGGATTCTGATGTACTAAAAGCTATTGCATCTAGAATAAAATATTTGTCAAAATCTTGGGAAAGAGTATGGAATATGATAGAGACAATAGGTTTGTCAAAAAAATTGCTAGTAGATATAGCAAGAGAAAAAAATAGGAAAGATATTTTGGAAGCAGATTTTGTTTCCGCGTATAATGAAGTGTTTTATCAATATGTAGATAAAAGTATTAAAGAGTATAATGAAATTGTAAAGGATTATATATTAGATAATATGAAGAAATGGATATATCAGAAATTGAGTTAAGTGGATTAGATATTCAAAATTTAGAAAGCAAATTAAAATTATACAAATATTTTTATTTCGGTAATAAAATAAAATATTATGAAAAAATTGTTAAAGCATTTGGAAATATAATAAAGATTAAAGTAAATGAAAATAAAAGAAAAAATTTTGAAAAAATAAATGAAGAACTTCTTTTAGATGTAAATATCGATCAAATAGAGTCATCTTCAATATTTTTTCTAATATTATTTATCTTTATAGGAATAATACCTTCAATAATAATATCTCCTTTATACTTCCTATTGTTTATTTCTCTTGGTTTATTATCTTATATATTGATTGATTATTATTATATTGTTTTGTATAGTAATCTAAATACAAAGAAAAAATCTCAATTAATAAATCTATTACTATTATTAGCTATTAAATTAAGGCAAAATCCAAATGTAGAACAGGCAATGTTATTTGCTGCAAAAAATATTAACTTGCCATTAAAAATAGATTTATTAAGGTTGTTAAGAGATATATATAATAGAAAATATGTTTCTGCATCAGAAGCTTTAGTAGAATATTCAAGATCTTGGGAAAAAAGGTCAAAATCATTTTATATTGGTATTATGCTTATTTTAAGTGCTCTATATGATCCTGATAAGGATAGGAGGAATTTTCAAATAGATAAAGCTATAGAAGAGGCTTTAGATGAATTAGTAAATGAACTATATGAATTTTCTAGGGAAATAAGGTCTACAATAAATCTAGTATCTATGTTAGGTATAACTTTACCAGTTATGTTATTAACAATATTTCCTCTTGCATCAATATTTTTAGGAAGTATATTTAGTCCATTTGTTTTATTTGTATTATTTGATATTTTAGTACCATTTATAGCATTTTATACAGTTAATTATGCAATTTCTTCAAAAATGATTGGTGTTTTTTCAAATGATGATATATATTTATTCTATTATTTAAAGAAAAAAGATTTAACAAATAAATTAATATCAATAATTAGTGGACTTTCAGTAAGTATATTGTTATTTTTCATAATCTTTTTTGTAATATATCAATATTTATATAAATTTGATGTCTCAGGAATATTATTATCAGAATTTTTAGTATTTTTAATAGGTTTATCTGTTTCATTAATTGCTTTTGTATATTATTTTGATTATAGGGATTTGTATAAGAATTTAGAAAGAATAGAAGAAGATTTACCATCATTTTTATTATCTTTAAGTTCAGCATTAAATGAAGGTTATCCAATTGAAAAGGCATTGATACATGTTTATCCTAAATATAAAGGTAGTCCAATAGGAGATTTTATATCAAAAATATATCAAAATTTGAGAGCAGGTTTATCATTTTATGATTCAATATTTGATATTAGGTATGGAGC